>Ga0181597_10000783_pt1 | contig 35842 bp, 33 predicted proteins | sample 041ome_5_FD_148647 | JGI IMG/M metagenome (GOLD analysis project Ga0181597, IMG submission 148647) | Coastal salt marsh microbial communities from the Groves Creek Marsh, Skidaway Island, Georgia - 041403US metaG (spades assembly) | ecosystem: Environmental > Aquatic > Marine > Intertidal zone...
CTACGGCAAGGCCTTCAAGGCCGGGCGCAAGGTTGGCCACGCCACCCTGCGCTGCGCGGATCGCGCCACCCTCGACAAGCAAATTGCTGCCGTCGAGGCGTTGATCACCAAGGGCTGAGTCCGCCTGACGCCGCCAGCGCGGCGGCGTTAGATGGAACCTTGGCGCATGATTTTCGTCTGATTGCCTAACGCCATTATTGGCATCCCTGTAACAGACGTGGAGTACAGCGCCATGAGCATTCTCGGCATTATCTTTATCGGCCTGATCGTCGGCTTGATCGCGCGCTTTATCAAACCTGGCAACGACAGCATGGGCTGGATCATGACCATCCTGCTGGGTGTTTGTGGCTCGATTGCCGCCACCTATGGCGGCCAGGCGCTGGGCATCTACAAGGTGGGCGAGTCTGCCGGCTTTATCGGCGCAGTGATCGGCGCAGTGGTGTTGCTGGTAATCTACGGTGCAGTCAAAAAGGGCTGATGCCCTTTCACTCCGCCGCCCTGTGAGCCTATCGATGCGTTATCTGTTGTTACCCTTGCTGTTTGTCAGCACCTTGGCCTGTGCCGAGCTGCCGGAAACCGATTGGCTGGAGCTGATGCCGGCGCAAGACCGGGCGGCATTGGAAGCCATGCCGGAGATCGACCATCAGGGCGCCGAGCAAGACAGCGCGTTCTACAACCCCGGCGGTCTCAAACAGCAAGATAACAACCTACCGGCGGTCATGTACTCGACGAGTACCGTCGCCGCCCTGAATGGCAAAACGCTGCGCCTTGGCGGCTACCCCGTGCCGCTGGAAACTGACCGAGAAGGCCGCAGTACGCTGTTCTTTCTGGTGCCCTATCCTGGCGCTTGTATCCATGTCCCGCCACCGCCACCGAATCAGCTGGTACTCGTTCGCTACCCCCAAGGCATTGAGCTGGAAGACATCTACGCACCGCTGTGGGTCAGCGGCACGCTGCAGGTCGAACAGGTCAACAATGAACTGGCGGACGCCGCGTATGCCATGCAGGCGGATGCAGTCAGAGTGGTAACCGATGATGACCTATAAGCCTGGAGTTCCACCCATGAAAGCTGCTCTTGTTCTGCTGCTGTGCCTGATCTCTGCCAGCGCCATGGCCCTGGAAACTGGCGAGCGTCTAGCGCCCTGGACCCTGTTGGACCAGCACGACCAGGCCTACACCCTCGACAACCAACTGCAGGTGCTGCTGGTAGCCCAAAGCATGAACGCCGCCAAACTGGTCGACGCCGCGCTGCAAGGCAAGCCCAAAGGCTACCTGGAACAGCGCCACGCGGTCTTTCTCGCTGATATCAGCCGTATGCCCAAGGTGATCGCCACCCTGTTCGCCCTCCCCAAAATGCGCGACTACAACTACCGCATCCTCCTCGACCGCGACGCCCGCATCACCCCGCGCTACCCAGTAGACACCGCCAGCGTGCTGTGGCTCGACCTGCGAGACGGCAAGTTGCAGGGGCAGCGCAGCTTTACCGATGCTAGTGAGTTGGCGCAGGCGCTTGAAGCTGTAGCGCCGCAGTAAGCGTGGGCGGTCTTTGGCGTGTCATGTAGCTGACTACTTCAGCCCTCCAGCGGTTCAGCCCAGATGCTCACATTGAGCTGATGCTGTGCGCCTGCGGCCAGTAGGCGGATATCGTCCATGACATTGGCGTGTTCGATACACAGCATGCCTTGCCAGGCATCGGCGGCAAATTGTGAGAGGCGTTGTGCCTTGTCGATCCAGGGGTTCCACAGCACCGCCGATTGCGAGCCGCGGCTATGCAGCTGAATGCGCCGTTGCCAGGCGGGGTCGAGGATGCTCAGTGATGCGGGCGTGTCCAGGTAGATGCGGTCCGTTTCGCCGTTAAACTGCAGCGGCCCCTCTTGCTGGCGGGTCTGCCAGTCTTCCAGGGTTTCGATATAGCGACAGCCGTGCAGGCCTTCGACGCTGACCTGACGAACATCGCTGACGGCAAAATAGCTGTGCAACGCTTGGCTGATGGCCAGTGGTGTGTCGCCTAGGTTGCGGCTAGTGAGTTCGAGGTGCAGGCGGCCATCCAGGCGAATACGCAGGTGCAGTTCGGCTGCGTGGGGCCAGTCGGCCAGTGGCTGATCTGCAGTGTTGAAGACGAAATCGAGACAGATGCCGTTATCGTTGCTATCAATCCCCTGTAGTTGCCAGTCGAGGCCTCGTACCAGGCCGTGGGCGGGTGCTTGTGCAGGTTGGTGGTGCATGGCCTGTACGGCCTGTGGATTGCGTTGCAGGCTGCCAAACCATGGCCAGCACACCGGTACGCCGCCGCGTACGCCCTGGCCGCGCTTATAAGCGGCTTGCTCACTGAGCCAGATCAGCGGCGGTTGATTATCTTCCTGGTAGCTGAGGATTTGCGCGCCTTGCTGGCTTATCAGCAACGCGGTACCCGCGTAGCGCACGCGCCAGCCGGTCAGCTCATCCAGTTCGAGGCGTTCAACGTGAGACCTGGCCATTGGCATACTCGCATTAGAAGGAATAAAGACGGCTATTGGAGCCCAGCTTGCGCGCAGAAAGCAAAACGCCCGTCAGGGACGGGCGTTTCTCATTGGAGCCTACCTTACTTACCGTAGATCTGCTCTGGTAGCCAGGTGATCAGCCCTGGGAACTGATAAGCGAGCACGAGCAGAAAGATCTGGATCAGGATAAAAGGCAGCACACCCTTATAGATGGTGCTGGTAGGTACGGAGGCCGGGGTGACGCCACGCAGGTAGAACAGCGCGAAGCCGAACGGCGGGGTGAGGAAGGAGGTCTGCAGGTTCAGCGCGATCATCACGCCCAGCCAGACCGGATCCAGGCCCATGGCCAGCAATACCGGGCCGACAATTGGTACCACCACAAAGGTGATCTCGATAAAGTCGAGGATAAAGCCGAGCAGGAAGATCACCACCATCACCAGGAAGAACGCGCCGAGCACGCCGCCGGGTAATTGGGCGAATACATCTTCGATCATCGCCTCGCCGCCGAAGCCGCGGAACACCAGGGAAAACAGTGACGCGCCGATCAGGATCATAAAGACCATGGCGCTGATTTCCGTGGTGCCAGAGGCCACTTCACGCAGTTGGCCGAAGTTCAGCTTGCCCTTGCAGAACGCCAGCACCATTGCGCCCAATGCGCCCAGCGCGGCGGCTTCGGTCGGGGTGGCATAACCGGCGAGGATCGAGCCGAGTACCGCGCCGATCAGCAGCAGTGGTGGTACCAGCGCGTTGATCAGCTTGCCCCACTCAATTGGCCCGAGTTCCTCCTGTGGCAAGGCGGGCAGCTTCTTCGGCTGGAAGATCGCGACACCGATGATGTACACGATATACAGCCCCACCAGCAGCAAGCCGGGCAGCAGCGCGCCGACAAACAGGTCGCCCACCGAAACAGTCTTCGGCGAGAAAATACCCATCTTCAGCTGGGCTTGGGAGTAGGCGCTGGACATCACGTCGCCCAGCAGTACCAGCACGATAGACGGTGGAATGATCTGCCCTAATGTGCCGGTAGCCGCCAGGGTGCCGGTGGCAATCGCCGGGTCATAACCGCGCCGCAGCATGGTTGGCAGGGCCAGCAGGCCCATGGTTACTACGGTGGCGCCGACAATGCCGGTACTGGCGGCGAGCAGGGCGCCTACCACGCAGACGGAAATGGCCAGGCCGCCGCGCAAGGTGCCGAATAGCCGCGACATGGACTCCAGCAGGTCTTCGGCGACCCTGGACTTCTCCAGCATCACGCCCATAAACACGAACAGCGGCACCGCCAGCATCGTCTGGTTGTTCATGATGCCGAACAGCCGGTTAGGCAGCGCGCTCAGGTAGCTGCCATCGAAGGCGCCGATGAGGATGCCGATGCCAGCAAACAGCAGCGAGACGCCGCCGAGGGTGAAGGCCACCGGGTAGCCCGCCATCAAAGCTGCGCAGATACTGATAAACAGCAGAATTGCCATTAATTCAGCCATGGGTCACCTCCTCGGTAGGTAGGCGGCCGAGGAGGATATTGGCGAATTTGATCAAATCTGAAATGCCTTGCAAGACCAGGCTGATGATGAGGACCAAGATGATGCTCTTCTGCAAATAGACGAATTTCAGGCCGCCAGATTCGCTGGAGCCTTCTAGGGTCGCCCACGAATTGCTGACGTAACCCCAACTGGCCCAGCCCAGAAACAGGCAGACCGGCAGCAGAAATAACAGCGTGCCGAGGCTGTCGACCAGGGCTTTACGGCGTGGGCTGAAGTTCTGATAGAAGATATCGACACGCACATGGCCGTTGCGCTGCAACACCCAGGCGGCGGCGCCCATAAAGACCAGGGCGTGTGCATAGAGCACGGCTTCTTGCAGTGCGGTTGCACCGATGCCAAAACCGTAACGCAACACCACCACGATGGCGGTGCCGAGTACCAAAAACAGGGTCAGCCAGGCACAGGCTTTACCTAAATTGGCATTGAGTGAATCGATCAGACGAGCAAGGCCGAGCAGCAGAGGCGGTTTGTCGGACATCATAAGTCCTTATGGTTATGAGCTGTTTAAGCAGGCGGGGCGGCGATTTTAGGCAGGCCCGGGTATGTGCGGCAATGGCCCTGCAACTTTAGTCGTATCCGCTAGGCTTGAGAGGTTCTTAGGCCTATTTTAGTCAAGCGTGGTGGGTCCGCAGTGATCCTGTGGTCAAACCAATACAACAATAAAGGAGCATTGCATGAAACGTCGTCAAATTCTCGCAGCAGCAGGCGTAGGCCTCGCAGCCACCGCCCTGGCTGGCTGCAAGCAAGAAGCTGAAACTGCTGGTAAGCCCCAGGCAGGTGCTGACACTGAAACGTTTAACTGGAAAATGGTCACGTCCTGGCCGAAGAATTTCCCTGGCGTGGGTGTGGGTGCCGAGCGTTTCGCCACGCTGGTCAATGAAATGAGTAATGGCCGCTTGAAGGTCAAGGTGTATGCCGCGGGTGAGCTGGTGCCGGCGCTGGAAGTGTTTGATGCGGTCAGTCGCGGTACGGCCGAGATGGGCCACGGTGCACCTTATTACTGGAAGGGCAAAGTCCCGGCCGCACAGTTCTTCTGTGCCCTGCCATTTGGCCCGAATGCCCAGGAAATGAACGCCTGGCTGCACAAGGGCGGTGGTATGCAGCTGTGGGAAGAAACCTACAAGCCCTTCGGTGTGCTGCCGATTGCCTGTGGTGCGACAGGCGTGCAGACCGCTGGTTGGTTCAATAAGGAAATCAACGGCGTTGACGACTTCAATGGCCTGAAGATGCGCACCCCAGGGCTGGGCGGCGAAGTGTTGACCAAAATGGGCGGTACGGTGGTTAACATGCCCGCGGGTGAAATCTTCACTGCGCTACAAACCGGTGCGATCGATGCCACCGAGTGGATTGGCCCCTACAACGACCAGGCGCTGGGCCTGCACAAAGCCGCCAAGTACTACTACACCCCGGGCTGGCAAGAACCGAACGTGACCTTCGAGCTGGATATCAACATCAAGGCCTGGGAAACCCTGCCGGCTGACTTGCAGGCCATCGTCCGTGCTGCTGCGCGCGATGTGAACGGTGACATGCTCGATGATTACAACGCCAAGAACATGGAAGCCATGGAGCAGCTCAAGAGTGAGGGCGTAGAGGTGCGCCGCCTGCCGGATGAAGTGTTGGCCAAACTTAAAGTGGTCGCCGCCGAAGTGGTCGACGCCAGCGCCGCAGCCGATCCAGTGGCGAGCAAGGTGTGGGCGCAGCAGAAGGCTTATCTGCAGCGTCTTTACGATTACGCCGAGTCGAACGAGAAGGATATCTACAACATTCGTGGCTGATTCTTAGCGCACAGCAAAACGCCGGCTTATAGCCGGCGTTTTTGTTTGCCATCTGCGCTCAGCGCCGCGCCGGAACCGGACGGGTACGGCCACTGCCATCGATGGCGACAAACACGAACACCGCTTCGGTGACCTTGCGCCATTCGCTGGACAGCGGGTCATCGCTCCACACTTCAACGAGCATCTGGATTGAGCTGCGGCCTACTTCCACGGTTTGCGTATAGAAGGACAATTGCGCACCCACCGCAACCGGCACCAGGAAGGCCATGCGGTCAATGGCCACGGTGGCCACGCGTCCGCCGGCCACTTTGCAGGCCATGGCGGTGCCGGCCAGGTCCATTTGCGAGACCAGCCAGCCGCCATAGATATCGCCAAAACCGTTGGTTTCGCGCGGCAGAGCGGTGATTTGCAAAGCCAGGTCGCCTTGCGGGATAGGATCTTCCTGTTCGAAATCGTGCATCAGATAGGCTCACGGCGCGGTTGTTGTTATTGGCGCGGTGCGGGGCTTGGCGGTGGCAGCGAGTCAGGCTCTGCGGCTATCGCGGGGTCGCCCGCAGGCCCGCGGGACTGCGGGCGCAGCGAGTATAACGACTCAGCAGTCGCAGGGCGACCATCGCGCTTTGCTATTGGGTATCCGGGCTTTTCATATGCGCGGGTAAAACATCGTGTTGTTCATCTAACTGTCATATTGATTACATACAGTCGTCATGCGGCCTACAGATACTTGGCCCCGTTCAATCCAACACTAGTTTTTCAGGAGTAAGGCATGAAACTTAAGCGTTTGATGGCGGCCATGACTTTTGTCGCCGCTGGCGTGGCTACTGCCACTGCGGTTGCTGCTGTCGACCCGGCTCTGCCGAGCTACACCAAGACTTCCGGCGTATCTGGCAACTTGTCCAGCGTCGGTTCCGACTCCTTGGCCAACCTGATGACGCTGTGGGCTGAAGAGTTCAAAAAGGAATACCCAAACGTCAACATCCAGATTCAGGCTGCCGGCTCCTCTACCGCGCCACCTGCGTTGACTGAAGGCACCGCCAGCATGGGCCCGATGAGCCGTGCGATGAAGGATGCCGAGATCCAGGCGTTTGAAGAAAAGTATGGTTACAAGCCGACTGCCGTACCGGTGGCCATCGATGCCCTGGCGGTCTTCGTGCACAAAGATAACCCGATCAAGTCTCTGGACATGGCTCAGGTTGACGCCATCTTCTCCAGCACCCGTCTGTGCGGTGGCGCTACCGATATCAAAACCTGGGGCGATGTGGGCATGACTGGCGAGTGGGCGTCCAAGCCGATCCAGCTGTTCGGTCGTAACTCGGTATCCGGTACCTACGGTTACTTCAAAGAAGAAGCCCTGTGCAAAGGCGACTTCAAGGCCAACGTCAACGAGCAGCCAGGTTCGGCTTCCGTGGTGCAGTCGATCTCCAGCACCATCAACGCCATCGGTTACTCGGGCATCGGCTACAAGACTTCCAGCGTGAAGACTGTGCCACTGTCGAAGAAAGGCGGCGAAGCTTTTGACGCCAACGAAGAAAACGCCCTGGCTGGCAAGTTCCCGCTGGCTCGCTTCTTCTATGTTTACGTTAACAAGGCTCCGAACAAGCCGCTGAGCCCGCTGGACGCTGAGTTCATCAAGCTGGTGCTGTCCAAGCAAGGCCAGGAAGTTGTCGTAAAAGACGGCTACATCCCGCTGCCGAGCAAAGTGGCGGCGAAAACCATGAAGGAGCTGGGTCTGTAAGGACCGCTTAACTGGCAAGGACGCCAAAAAATGGCCGGGATCCCCTTTTAACGTCGCGCAGCGACGGCCCGAATGGTGATCGCCAGGGACGGCAGACCATTAAGTAATTCGCACGCCCACCTTCGTTTACGACAGGTGGGCGTTGCTTTGTCAAAGCGCTGTAACTTTTCTGTCATACAGTGGCGTTAGAGTTGGCGCCTCGTATAGCGACAGAACTCACTATGGCGCGCTCATGGCTGCGCAGAGACGCTCTTACCTATGAATGACTTGGCTAGTGAAACCATGACCGCCACCTCCAAATCCCTCGGGCTGGACTTCAATACTCCGGCCTTGCAACGTAAGCGCCGTATCCGCGCGCTGAAAGATCGTTTCGCCCGCTGGGCGGTTTCCATCGGTGGTATGGCCGTGCTCGGCGCCATCACCCTGATCTTCTTCTACCTGGCCTATGTGGTGCTGCCAATGTTCCAGGGCGCCAGCCTGGACACTCGCAAGCCCGTGCAGATTGCCTGGCTGAATGAAGCCGCCGCGCCGCTGCTGTTGACCCTGGAAGAGCAGAACCAGATGGCCATGCGCCTGGACCAGAGCGGCAAGGTGCAGTTCTTCGACGCGAAGAAGATGCAGCCGCTGAGCAGCGTGCAGCTGCCAATCCCTGCGGATGTGCGGATTGCTTCAGTCGGCCAGGACCAGCCCGGCAGCAACCGCGTCGCTCTGGGCCTATCCAACGGCCAGGTGCTGGTGTTCCAGCATGTTTACAAGCTCAGCTACCCGAATGATGTGCAAACCATCACACCGAGCATCGAGTATCCGTTCGGCGAAGCGCCAATTGAACTCGACCCGCAGGGCCGCGAACTGGATCACGTGGGCGTCAGTCTGAACAGCGGTACCTTGATGCTCACTGGTTCCACCGGCACCGAGCTGCATGTGCTGAAGCTCGGTCGTGAAGAAAACATGATGACCGGCGAGGTAACCCTCAGCGAAGAGCGCGTCACCCTGCCGCAGATCGCCGAGCCAATCAAGGCGCTGATCATCGACCCTCGCCACCTGTGGCTTTATGTCGTCAATGGCCGCGCCACGGCCGATGTCTTCGACATGCGCAGCAACAGTCTCAACGGCCGCTACAAGCTGCTCGCTGATGCCAAGCTGGAAGTCAGTAACGCCACCTCGCTGCTCGGTGGTATCTCGCTGATGATCGGTGATAGCAGCGGCGGCATCGCCCAGTGGTTTATGGTGCGTCAGGAAGATGGCAAGGCCTCACTGACCTCTATTCGCAGCTTCCAGCTGGCCGACAGCCCGATCGTGCAGATTCTCCCGGAAGAGCGCCGCAAGGGCTTCTTCGCCCTGGACGCCAAAGGCAACCTGGGTATCTTCCACAGCACCGCGCACCGCACCCTGCTGGTTGAGCCAGTAGCCGAAGGTCAGGCTCTGGCGGCCCTGTCGCCGCGCGCCAACCGCTTGCTGGTGGAGAGCGATGGCCAGCTGCAGCGTTTGATCATCGACAACCCGCACCCGGAAATTTCCTGGAGCTCGTTGTGGGGCAAGGTTTGGTACGAGAACTATGACGCGCCTGGCCACGTCTGGCAGTCGACCTCTGCCAGCACCGACAACGAACCCAAGCTAAGCCTCGCGCCGCTGGCCTTCGGCACCCTGAAAGCGGCGTTCTACGCCATGCTTCTGGCTGCTCCTCTGGCCATCGCTGCTGCCCTCTACACCGCTTACTTCATGGCTCCGTCGCTTCGGCGCAAGGTCAAGCCGGTGATTGAACTGATGGAAGCGCTGCCGACGGTGATTCTCGGTTTCTTCGCCGGCCTGTTCCTCGCGCCTTATGTCGAAGGGCACCTACCAGGCATTTTCAGCCTGCTGATCTTTACCCCGATTGGCATCATGTTGGCCGGCTACCTGTGGAGCCGCCTGCCAGAGTCGATCCGCCTGAGCGTGCCGGATGGCTGGGAGTCGGCGCTGCTGGTGCCGGTGATCCTGCTGGTGGGCTATGTCTCGCTGGCCATGAGTGGGCATCTGGAAAACTGGTTGTTCGACGGCAACATGCGCATGTGGCTGAGCAATGATCTGGGCATTCCGTTCGACCAGCGCAACGCTTTGGTGGTCGGCCTGGCCATGGGTTTTGCGGTGATCCCGACTATTTACTCGATTGCTGAAGACGCCGTGTTCAGCGTGCCGAAGAGCCTGACCTTTGGCTCCCTGGCCCTTGGTGCGACGCCCTGGCAGACCCTGACCCGCGTGGTGATTCTGACTGCGAGCCCGGGCATCTTCTCGGCGGTGATGATCGGCATGGGGCGCGCCGTTGGTGAAACCATGATCGTGCTGATGGCCACCGGTAACACCGCCATCATGGACATGAACATCTTTGAAGGTCTGCGCACCCTGGCCGCCAACGTGGCGGTGGAAATGCCCGAGTCGGAAGTCGGTGGTACCCACTACCGCGTGTTGTTCCTCTCGGCGCTGGTGCTGCTCGGCTTCACCTTTGTCATGAACACCCTGGCAGAACTGGTGCGCCAGCGTCTGCGCGTCAAGTACGCCTCGCTCTAAGGCTTGGGAAGGTATATGTCCGTGAAACAGAACAACCTGAAAACCTGGTTCAAGAGCGGTACGCCGTGGATCTGGATGAACGCCGGCGCGGTGTCGATCGCCGTGATCATGACCCTGGGTCTGATGATGGTGATCGCCGTGCGCGGCCTTGGCCACTTTTGGCCGGCGGATATCGTTGAGGCCGACTATCAGATCCCTGGTCAGCAAGCCAAGGTGATGGCCGGCGAGGTCACCCAGATCGAAGAAGTGCCGCGTGCGCGTCTGGCGGCTTCCGGCTTGCCGGTGGAGGCTGAAGGCGGCGAGTTTATGACCCGCGAGCTGTTCAAGGTGGGTAACCGTGACGTATATGGCGCGGACTTCACCTGGGTGGTCGGCGAATGGCTGAGCAACCTGCGCACCCCGGAAAACCTTACGGCGCTGGAGCGCCGCGAGTGGGGCAACTTCTACGGCTACCTGGTCAACGTCAAGGAAGCCGGCGAACTGGTCGCCGAAGGCGATGCCAGCTGGCCTGCACTGCAGGAGCGCCTTGAGCGCGTCGAGCAGCTGCACAAGAACCTGGTGCGCCTGGAGAAGAAAGACATCGGCCGGATCAACGCCGGTCTGGAACGCATCCGTCTGCAAACCCGCAAGCTGGAGCTGCAGGGCAAGCTAGACGATGTTGCCCAGGCTGAGCTGGACGCCGAGCGCGCGCAGTGGGATGCCGAGTACAAGGTGCTGGAAACCGAGCTGATTGCCCTTAATCAGGCATTCAACCGCGACAGCGTAACGCTGAAAACCGTCGACGGTCGCGAGGTGACTATCAGCCTCGGCAAGGTGGTGCGGGCCTTCCAGCCCAATGCCATGGGCACGGGCGACAAGCTCGGCTTCTACTTCGCCAAGCTGTGGGAATTTGTCAGCGACGACCCGCGCGAAGCCAACACCGAAGGCGGCATCTTCCCGGCTATCTTCGGCACCGTGATGATGACCCTGATCATGGCCGTGATCGTCACCCCGTTCGGCGTGGTCGCAGCTATCTATCTGCGTGAATACGCCAAGCAGGGTCCGTTGACCCGGGTGATCCGTATTGCGGTGAACAACCTGGCGGGTGTTCCGGCCATTGTTTACGGGGTGTTCGGTCTGGGCTTCTTTGTCTATGTGCTGGGCGGCTCGCTGGATCGCATGTTCTTCCCGGAATCGGCCCCGGCGCCGACCTTCGGTACGCCGGGCCTGCTGTGGGCCTCGCTGACCCTGGCGATTCTCACGTTGCCGGTGGTGATTGTCGCCACCGAAGAAGGCCTGGCACGGATTCCGCGTGCGGTGCGTGAAGGCTCGCTCGCCCTCGGTGCCACCAAGGTGGAAACCCTCTGGCGTGTGGTGCTGCCCATGGCCAGCCCGGCGATGATGACCGGTCTAATTCTTGCCGTGGCCCGCGCCGCTGGTGAAGTGGCGCCGCTGATGCTGGTGGGCGTGGTCAAGCTGGCGCCGAGCCTGCCGCTGGATGGAAACTACCCGTACCTGCACCTGGATCAGAAGATCATGCACCTGGGCTTCCATATCTACGACGTCGGCTTCCAGAGCCCCAACGTCGAGGCTGCGCGACCGCTGGTGTATGCCACCGCGCTGCTGTTGGTGCTGGTCATCGTGGTGCTGAACTTCGCTGCGGTTTATATCCGCAACCACCTGCGCGAGAAGTACAAAGCGCTGGATCATTAATCACTTGTGCCCGCCCGGTTATTGCCGGGCGGGCAGGTACGAATTGTTAGCGTAGGGAGCATCCCATGCAGCACGAAGCACATACACACGGTATCGACATGGCGGCCCTGGGCCGCGAGCGCCAGGGCCTGAGCATGGCCAATGAGCAGGTGGCCATCGATGTGCCCGGTTTGAACCTGTTTTACGGCGACAAGCAGGCGTTGTTCGACGTCAAAATGAGCATTCCCAACCAGCGCGTAACGGCGTTTATTGGCCCGTCCGGGTGCGGTAAGTCGACCCTGCTGCGCACCTTCAACCGTATGAATGACCTGGTCGATGGCTGCCGCGTAGAAGGCGAAATCAACCTCGATGGCAAGAACATCTACCGCAAGGGCGAAGACGTCGCCGAGCTGCGTCGTCGCGTCGGCATGGTGTTCCAGAAGCCCAACCCGTTTCCCAAGAGCATCTACGAGAACGTGGTGTATGGCCTGCGCATTCAGGGCATCAACCAGAAGCGTGTGCTCGATGAAGCCGTAGAATGGGCGCTGAAAAGCGCGGCGTTGTGGGACGAAGTCAAAGACCGCCTGCACGACTCAGCCCTCGGTCTGTCCGGTGGTCAGCAGCAGCGCCTGGTGATCGCCCGTACCGTGGCGGTTCAGCCGGAAGTGTTGCTGCTTGATGAGCCGTGCTCGGCCCTCGACCCGATTTCCACGCTGAAAGTCGAAGAGCTGATCTACGAGCTGAAATCCAAGTACACCATCGTCATCGTGACCCACAACATGCAGCAGGCGGCGCGGGTTTCCGATTACACGGCGTTTATGTACATGGGCAAGCTGATCGAGTTCGGTGACACCGATACGTTGTTCACCAACCCAGCGAAGAAGCAGACTGAGGACTACATCACCGGTCGTTACGGCTGATGGCCATGTCGGAGTGCGTTGGCCTGTGTCGGCGGAACTTGCCGTACTGATATGTACTGTCTGCGTTCCGCCTCCTTGGCCAGCACCTTCCGCCAAAGTCCATTCACCTGAAAATTAGTAGGGTGCGCTGTGCGCACCATGGCCACCTAAGCCGGCAGCTTTCGCGGAGCGAATCATGATCAACAAAGAAAACCTCACCCAGCATATCTCCCAACAGTTCAATGCCGAGCTGGAGGAGGTGCGCAGCCATCTGCTGGCCATGGGCGGCCTGGTCGAGAAGCAGGTGAACGATGCGGTGACCGCGCTGATCGATGCCGACTCAGGTCTGGCTCAGCAGGTGCGTGAGATCGATGATCAGATCAATCAAATGGAGCGCAATATCGACGAAGAGTGCGTGCGCATTCTGGCTCGTCGTCAGCCGGCCGCGTCCGACCTGCGCTTGATCATCAGCATTTCCAAGTCGGTCATCGACCTTGAGCGCATCGGCGACGAAGCGACCAAGATCGCCAAGCGCGCGATCCTGCTGTGCGAAGAAGGCGAGGCCCCGCGCGGTTATGTGGAAGTGCGGCATATCGGTGATCAGGTGCGCCGCATGGTGCGCGAGGCGCTGGATGCCTTCGCACGCTTTGACGCCGACCTGGCGCTGTCCGTGGCGCAGTACGACAAGACCGTCGACCGTGAATACAAGACCGCGCTGCGTGAGCTGGTGACCTTTATGATGGAAGACCCGCGCTCGATCTCGCGCGTGCTCAACATCATCTGGGCCCTGCGCTCGCTGGAGCGCATCGGCGACCACGCGCGCAATATCGCTGAACTGGTGATCTACCTGGTACGTGGCACCGACGTGAAGCACATCGGCCTGACGCGGATGAAGGAAGAAGTACAGGGCACTAAAAAAGACGACTGAGTGCAGCGTCGCTGGGCAGCGTGGGTGCGCCCGCGCTGAACAGTCCAGGTGATCGCGACATTAGTTGTATTTGGGTTGGCCTTTGGCCAGTTGCCATGACTATGCTTAAAGGCATCAGAATGGGAGTGGCCGATGAGCAAAGTCAGTGTGCTGGTAGTGGACGACGCAACTTTTATCCGTGATCTGGTGAAAAAGGGGTTGCGCGACCACTTCCCTGGCATCCAGATCGAGGAAGCCATTAACGGGCGCAAAGCCCTGCAAATGCTGACACGCAAGCCGGTAGACCTGATTCTCTGCGACTGGGAAATGCCGGAAATGTCCGGCCTGGAACTGCTCAGTTGGTGCCGCGAACAAGACAGCCTGAAAATCGTCCCGTTTATCATGGTCACCAGCCGTGGCGACAAGGAAAATGTCGTGCAGGCGATTCAGGCCGGCGTCTCTGACTTTATCGGCAAGCCATTTTCCAACGAACAGCTGATCACTAAGGTAAAAAAGGCCCTGAGCCGCGCCGGTAAACTGCAAGCACTTGCCGCCAGCGCACCGCCGAAAATGCTCAGTACTGGCGCTTACGCCAACGATTCTCTATCGGCTCTGACCGGGGGCAAGGCCGATGCGTCCAAGCCTGCGTCAGCCCCCGCCGCCCAAACTGTCCCTACGCCGGCAGCCAGTAAAACCGCAGCGCCAAGCGCGAGCAGTGGCCGTGGTCAGGGCCAGCTGCGTTTGCCGAGCGGCACCATGAGTTGCGTGATCAAGGCGCTTAGTCTTAAAGAGGCCCTGCTGGTGGTGAAGCGCTCCGAGGTACTGCCGCAGGTATTGGAAAGCGCGGTGCTCGATTTGGAGCAGGGCGAAGCGGCGGAAACTGCCCGGCTCAACGGTTATTTGCATGCGGTCGCTGCATTTGAGCCAAAGCCCGACAGTGATTGGCTGCAGCTGACTTTCAAGTTTGTCGACCGCGACCCGCAGAAGCTCGATTACCTCTCGCGGCTGATTGCTCATGGCACCGTACAGAAGCACTTCGTCCCGGGGGCTTGAGCGCTTCGCCATAACGACAACGGCGCCTTAGGGCGCCGTTGTGCATTCCGGGGTGCTGCTCAGCTCGCCAGCATGCGCCCGCACTCTTCCAAGTTGATATGCCACTGCATGGCTTCGCGCAGGATATGCGGGGTATGGCCGCCCTTGGCACAGGCGCGCTCGAAGTAGTCATTCAGTTCGACGCGGAAGTCCGGGTGGACGCAGTTGTCGATCACCGCCCGAGCGCGTTCGCGCGGTGCCAGACCGCGCAGGTCGGCGAGGCCGATTTCGGTGACCAGGATGTCAACGTCATGCTCGGTATGGTCGACGTGGCTGACCATCGGCACCACGCTGGAAATCGCCCCGCCCTTGGCGATCGACTTGGTGACGAAGATCGCCAGGTGCGCGTTGCGGGCAAAGTCACCGGAACCACCGATGCCGTTCATCATTTTGCTGCCGCCGACGTGCGTCGAGTTGACGTTGCCGTAGATATCGAACTCCAGCGCCGTGTTGACGCCTATGATGCCCAGGCGGCGAACGATTTCCGGGTGGTTGGAAATTTCCTGCGGGCGTAGGACCAGCTTGTCTTTGTAATGCTCCAGGTTGCCGAACACGCGTTCGTTGCAGCGCTCCGAAAGGGTGATGGAGCAGCCCGAGGCGAAGCGCATCTTGCCCGCGTCGATCAGATCAAAGGTCGAGTCCTGCAGCACTTCGGAGTACATCACCAGGTCTTCGAACGGCGAGTTGAGCAGGCCGCACATCACCGCGTTAGCAATCGAACCGATACCTGCTTGCAGCGGACCAAGGTTCTTCGGCAGGCGACCCAGCAGCACTTCGTTCTCGAAGAAGGCGATCAGATGGTCGGCAATCCCCTGGGTCTCACTGTCCGGCGGGGTGACCGTGGAGTAGGAGTCCGGCTGGTTGGTGATGACGATGGCAGCAATCTTCTCCGGTGGGATCGGAATGGCGCCGCTGCCAATGCGCTGATCGGTCTGAACCAACGGGATAGGCGTGCGGGTCGGCCGATAGGTCGGGATATAGATGTCGTGCAGCCCTTCCAGATTAGGGTTGTGTGCCAGGTTGATCTCGACGATCACGCGGTCGGCGAAGATCGCGAAACTGGCTGAGTTGCCCACCGAGGTGGTCGGCACGATGTGGCCTTCTTCGGTGATGGCCACGGCTTCAATCACCGCGATGTCCGGCTTTTTCAGCTGCAGATTGCGGATCTGCTCGACAGTATCGGACAGGTGCTGGTCGATAAACATCACGTCGCCGGCGTTGATCGCCTTGCGCAGGGTGCTATCAACCTGGAATGGCATGCGCCGCGCCAGTACACCGGCTTCGGTCAGCTGCTTGTCGAGGTCGTTGCCCAGGCTGGCGCCAGTCATCAGGCTGATCTGCAGCGGTTGGGTCTTGGCACGCTCGGCCAAGGCGCGGGGTACAGCTTTGGCTTCGCCGGCGCGGGTGAAACCGCTCATGCCGACGGTCATGCCGTCTTCGATCAGGGCCGCAGCGTCGGCAGCACTCATGACTTTGCCCAGTAAAGCAGGCAGGCGAATGCGATCACGGTACATGGGGGAACCTCGGGAAGGGGGTGTAGAGCGGCGCAAGAGTTTAGGCGCTGAACCGCGTGAGGCCAGTTCGACTAAGGTCGTATAGCGCTTGATTGAGCACTTCAGCGGGGCCTCGGCTTAGACCGCAGGCCGCTTCTGCGGCCTAGGCCACAGACCATTTCAGCGACGCTCGCGGAGAACAGGCTGGGCTGCTAGTCTCGTTAGGTCTGCCATTGTACAAAAATTAAAATCGAGTCGTTATGTTGGGGCGTTTATTGATCCTTTGGGCGTTGCTGTTTGCCAGTCAGGCCAGCGCGTTAACTATTTATAAGTACACCGATGCCAACGGTGTGGTCACTTATAGCGACCAGGCCGCGCCCGGTGCGCAAGTGTTTGTGTTTCGCGACCGTATGGTTGAGCGGCTGGATAACGAGGTAAAGCTGGAGACCAAGAAACACGAAGCCGGTGAAACGCTGCTGGTGCGCAACGACTTGTTCGCCCCCGTGCAGATCGAGTTACGCCTGCAAGCCACTGACAACATCACCGGTATAGCGGATGAGCCGATCAGCTGGGTGCTGCCGCCACGCAGTAAGATTCGTTTGGTTACTCTGGCCCCGCGTGATGCCCGCAAACCCATGCGTTACACCCCCAAGCTGCGTTACGCCATGGGCGACCCCCGCGTGTTGCCGACCCAGCAGAATTACCCGCTACCGTGGCGCGGCGGACCGTTCCGTCTGACCCAGGGCGCTAACGGTAAATACAGCCACTTCACCCCCAAAGGCCGCTACGCCATGGATATCGCCATGCCCGAAGGCACGCCGATTGTTGCGGCGCGGGGCGGTATGGTGGTGAAAACCGAGAATAGGCAGAGCGGTCGCGGCAATAATCCGTCCGGCAACTATGTGCGCATCCTGCACGACGACGGCACCATGGGCGTCTACCTACACTTGATGCAAGGTTCGGTCGTCGTGCGCGAGGGCAGCCGAGTCAATGTTGGCAGCCTGCTCGCGCGCTCCGGCAACACCGGCAACAGCACCGGCCCGCACCTGCACTTCGTGGTGCAGCGCAACGTCGGATTAGCACTGGAATCGATCCCCTTCGACTTCGTCAAACCGGTTAACAGCCTGCCCAACTTTGCGGTAGGCGGCGAATAAACAACCTGTTGCCGATTCGCTTATAGTCGAGCGGGCAGCGGATTTTTTATTGCCGGTGGCTCTGCGCGCTAACGGAAGGCCAGGTCGCGCAGCGTCGGTTAAATGCCGCGCGACCCATGATCTGCGCCTCAATCCAGCTTGAGCACCTTGGCCAGCACGACCTTCGGGCCTTTCATCTTTTTCACGATGATGCGCAGGCCGTCGACTTCCAGCACTTCCTCTTCTTCAGGCATGCGCTTGAGGGTTTCGTAGATCAAGCCTGCCAGGGTTTCTGCCTCGACATGGTCGAGGTCGACCCCGAGTAGGCGCTCGACCTTGGCCAGCGGCGTGTCGCCGCGCACCAGCAGCTTGCCCGGTTGGTAGGCGAGGATGCCGCGTTCGGCCTTGCGGTGTTCGTCCTGAATATCGCCGACCAGGGCTTCCAGCACGTCCTCCATGGTCAGGTAGCCGATTACTTTGCCGTCGGCTTCTTCAACCAGGGCGAAGTGCGAGCCGCCCTGACGAAACTGCTCCAGCAGGTTGGACAGCGGCATGTGCCGGCCGACACGTTCGATTGGGTGCATGAGGTCGGCCAGCTTCAGTGCCGAGGGCAGCATTTCCAGCAGGGACAGGTGCAGCAGCAGGTCCTTGATGTGCAGCACGCCGACAAATTCGCCGCTGGTGTCGTCATAGATCGGGTAGCGGCTGTACTTGTGCCGGCGGAACACGCTGAACACCTCATCCAGTGCGGCGCTCAGCGGCAGGGACACCAGGTCCTCGCGGGAGTTGGCCCAGTCCACCACTTCCAGTTCGCCCAGTTCGACGGCCGAGGCTAGTACGCGCATGTCTTGATCGTTGGGGTCGCTGGCGCGTCGGGAATGCAGAATCAGTTTGAGTTCATCGCGGCTGTAGTGGTGCTCATGGTGCGGCCCTGGCTCGCCCTGGCCGGCTACGCGCAGGATGGCGTTGGCGCTGGCGTTAAGCAGGAAGATCGCCGGGTACATTGCCCAGTAAAACAGGTACAGCGGCGCGGCCGTCCACAGCGACAGCAGCTCGGGTTTGCGGATGGCCCACGACTTGGGCGCGAGTTCACCGATCACGATATGCAGGTAGGAGATGATAAAAAACGCAGTAAAGAAGGCGATGCCATGCACCAGCTTCGGTGACTCGATGCCGATAGCAGTCAGCAGCGGTTCGAGCAGATGAGCGAAGGCCGGTTCGCCCACCCAGCCAAGGCCGAGGGAGGCCAAGGTAATACCCAGCTGGCAGGCGGAGAGGTAGGCGTCGAGCTGGTTGTGCACGGTGCGTAGGATATGCCCGCGCCAGCCATTCTTGGCGGCCAGGGCTTCAACCTTGGTGGCTCGCAGCTTGACGATGGCGAACTCGGCGGCGACGAAGAAACCGTTGAGCAAGACCAGAAACAGGGCAAATAAAACCAGGCCGAAATCGGCGAAGTAAGTGGCAGCGGTGTAACTCGGGGAGGGGTCCATACAGGGTTCGGGTAGTGGATGAGCGCTACAAGGTGGGGGTTGATTGCCGGCTTTGCAAGTAGGGCGCGGCTACTGACCGCGGCGCACCATCTGCAAAGGCGGGAAGTGGCAGGTAAAGGTGCTGCCCTTGCCCAGCTGGCTGGCAATTTCCAAGCGGGCGCGGTGGCGCAGCAGCACATGCTTGACGATGGCCAGGCCCAGGCCGGTGCCGCCGGTGTTGCTGGCGCGGCTGGAGTCGACGCGGTAGAAGCGCTCGGTCAGGCGCGGCAGGTGTTTGGCTTCAATGCCCAGGCCGGTGTCCTGCACGCTGAGGTGCGCGCCCTGTTCATCACTCCACCAGCGCACATGGATTTCACCTTCGTCCGGGGTGTATTTCACCGCGTTGAACACCAGGTTGGAGAACGCGCTGCGCAACTCGGCCTCGCTGCCTTTGAGTTTGAGGTGCGGGTCTGCCTCCAGGCTGATGCGGTGGTGGCGCTCGCCGGACAGCGCCTGGGCATCGTTCTTGATGCTCAGCAGCAGCAGGTCAACCGCTACCGGTTGGTTATCCGAGGGGTAATCGGTGGCTTCCAGCTTGGCCAGTAACAGCAGGTCGTTGAGCAGGTTCTGCATGCGCCCGCCTTGCTGCTGCATCTGTTGCAGGGCGCGTAGCCAGCGTGGATTAACGTTCTCGACGTTATCCAGCAGGGTTTCCAGATAGCCGCTGATCACCGTGAGCGGGGTGCGCAGTTCGTGGGAGACGTTGGCCACGAAGTCTTTGCGCATTTGCTCCAGCTGATGCAGCCGGGTGATATCACGCACCAGCATCAGGTGCTCGCGGTTGCCGTAGCGGGTGATGTGAAATTGCAGGCGCAGGTGGTTATTCACCGGCGACGGCAGCTCCAGCGGCTCGTTGTAATTGTGGTTGTCGAAATAGTCGATAAAGCGCGGGTCGCGCAGCAGATTGGTGATTTGCTGGCCGCTGTCCTGGGGCGTTTGCAGGCCCAGGAGTTTCTCGGCGGCGATGTTCCACCACTCCAGGTTGCCGTCGCGGTCGAGCATGACCACCGCGTCTTTTAGCGCGGCCGTGGACTCCTGCACGCGGTCGATCACCGCCTGCAAGCGTGCGCGGACTTTCTGGTCGCGGCGCTGCAGGTGATAAATGCTGTCGAGTACCTCGCCCCACAGGCCGTAGCCTTCCGGCGGTGCCTCATCCCCCTCGCGGGTGCGCAGCCATTTGTGCAGACGCAGCAGTTGCTGCAGATGCCAGCCGAGGTAGCCGGCCAGGCCGATTACCAGGGGCCAAGCGTATTCGCCGGTGATCAAGCCCAGCAGCAGGCAAACACCGCCGAGCACTAACAATTGACGTATCAGGGAGCCGCGCCAGTCTTGATTCAATTCAAACTCATCCGCCAATCAATCCATGGTTGCCAGGTGCGAGTAGCAAAAGCGGCCTAGCTTTTGGTGGAAAAACGGTAACCCGTGCCACGTACAGTCTGCACCAAATTCTCGTAGACCTCGCCGAGGGCTTTGCGCAGGCGCCGAATGTGCACATCGACCGTGCGTTCTTCAACATAGACGTTGCCGCCCCACACCTGATCAAGCAATTGGCCGCGGGTGTAGGCGCGCTCTTGGTGGGTCATAAAAAATTGCAGCAAGCGGTATTCGGTGGGGCCCATTTCCGCCGGTTTGCCGTCGATGGTCACGCGATGGCTGATTGGGTCGAGCAGCAGGCCGCCAACTTCGATCGGCCCTTCACTGTCAACGGGGCCGGCGCGGCGCAGCACGGCTTTCAGGCGCGCGACCAGTTCGCGCGGGGAAAACGGCTTGGTGATGTAGTCATCTGCACCGACTTCCAGGCCCTGGATCTTGTTGTCCTCTTCGCCCTTGGCGGTGAGCATGATGATCGGAATATCGTTGGTCAGCTCATCGCGCTTGAGCCGCCGCGCCAGCTCGATGCCGCTGGTGCCGGGCAACATCCAGTCGAGCAGAATCAGGTCGGGCTTGCGGTCGACAATGATGGCGTGGGCCTGCTGGGTGTTCTCCGCTTCCAGGCACTCGTAGCCGGCCATCTCCAGGGCCACGGCGATCATTTCACGGATCGGTGCTTCGTCATCGACGATCAGGATGTTCTTGCCAACCATGGATCAAACCTCAAGTCATCTCGCTGTAATGGCCTGCATTAGATAACGGAATTATTGCAGCCATATGACAGTCGCGCGGCACTGCCTTGTAACACGCCTCCTAGCCGCGCAAGGCGTAGTCGAGCACTAGGCCAAGAAAGATCGCCAGTCCGGCCCAGTGGTTATGCAAAAAAGCATTGAAACAGACCATGGGTTGGCGGTTGCGGGTCACGTGGAATTGCCAGGCAAAGCAGCCCGCCGCCACCACTAAACCGATATGGAAGTACAGCCCCAGCTCAAAGCGCGCCGCCGCCAAGAGCAGGCAAAGCAGCGCCAGGCCTTGCAGGGTGAGGATGATCAAACGGTCGGCATCGCCGAACAGAATGGCGGTGGATTTCACCCCAATTTTCAGGTCGTCTTCGCGGTCGGCCATGGCGTAGTAGGTGTCATAGGCCACCGTCCACAGCAGGTTGGCGATGTACAACAGCCAGGCCTCGGGCGGCGGCATCTCCCCAGTCACCGCGCTGAACGCCATCGGCATGCCCCAGGAAAACGCCGCCCCCAATACCACCTGTGGATAGAAGGTGTAGCGCTTCATAAAGGGGTAGCAGGCCGCCAGTGCCAGGCCGCCAAACGACAGCCAGATGGTGGTGGCATTGGTAAACAGCACCAAAACAAAGCTGGCCGCCACCAGGACGACGAAGAGGATCAGCGCCTCGCGCGGTTTGATCTTGCCACTGGCCAGGGGCCGCGCTTGGGTACGGCTGACATGACCGTCGAAGTTGCGGTCGGCGTAGTCGTTGATCACGCAGCCGGCGGCGCGCATGAGGAATACACCGACGACGAAAATAACCAGGTTTTTTGCGCTCGGCACGCCTTCAGCCGCTACCCAGAGTGCCCACAGCGTTGGCCACAGCAGCAGGTACATGCCGATGGGTTTTTCCAGGCGCATTAGCTGAATAAAGTCCCAGGCGCGTGGGTGCAGGCGGTTGAGTGAGTGCAGCAACTGGGTATACATCGAGCGCGTCTCCGTGCGGGTTGCGGCGGATTATACGGAGTCGGCGCGCGGGATGGGGCCAGGGTTGAGCTGTAGAAGGGGTGACGCTGTTTATTGATGGTTTACGCCTGCGGCCCCACCGATCCTAAGGCTCGATGGCTGCTGCCGCCCAGAAGGCCGGCAAGAACACCTCGGCCACCAGCACATTCAGTGCGCCACGGCTAAAGCACGAGCGGCGCGCCCATAGGTTTTCCTCGCGCACCTGTTGCGGCAACCAGGCGGCCGGGTAGTGGCAGGCTTGCAGCGGCCCGCGGGCGAAGGCGCGGTCGCTGAACAGCAACTCGCCGAGGGAGCGGCTACCAAGCTGGTCGAGGCCCATCCCGGAATCTTCCAGCGCGCTGCGCGCGGCCACGCTGCGGGCAAACACCCACGGCTGTTGATGGCCGCGCAGAAACACCTCGCGCACCCAGCCTTGGCTGCCTTCGGCAACATTCAAGGCGGCGCATTCATCACTGCGCAGGGTCTGCCAGCCTTCGTTCAGTGGCAAGACGCTGAAGTGCTTGGCCGACAGTTCGACCAGGCGCTGGGTGAGCGAGTCCTGGTTGACGAACAACCAGCCGTAAACGCCCGCCGCCGGGGTCGGTTGCAATTGGCTGGCGCTGAGCCAGTGCGGTGGATAAGCGAGAGAGGCATTGGGCACGGTCGGGAAGTCACCACAAATCAAAGCGCGCGAGTGTAGCAAATGCCAGTGGCCATCCAGAGAGCCGCCATCAGCGCCTTGGCTCGATGGCGCTGACGGGTCAGTTGAGGCCGGCTCCTACGCCCAGCCCTCAAGGCGCATGGTCGCCCGAACCAGGCGTTGTTCTTCCTCTTCGATCTCCTTGAGGTTGTCGCGAATGCTGTGAATGTGCTCGCGTGCCGCGCGCTGCGCTTGTTCGGGCAGGCGTTCGATCACCGCCTGGTAGAGCCGCGTGTGCTGGCGATCGATTTGGCGTTTCTGCATGGGGCGGTGATAGAGGTTGTTAACCGAGGCAAACACCGTGCTGAGCATCAGGTCGGTCAACGATTGCAGCGTGTGCAGCAAAACCGGGTTGTGTGACGCCTCGCAAACCGCCAGGTGGAAGGCGTGGTCGAGGCGCGCATGCTCGCGCGGATCGACCGGCACGGCCTGGCTGTGGGCGGCGAGCATTTCTTCATAGCGCCGGGTGAGCAGGACGAAATCCGCCTCGGTGCCGCGCAAGGCGGCCAGGCGCGCCGACTCGGCTTCGAGCAGGGCGCGCACCTCAAGCAGGTCAAAGAGGGTGCGCGGCTGTGAGTTGAACAGGTGCATCAGCGGGCTGGCGTCGCGGGGGCCGTTTAGCGTGGCCACCCGCGAGTCGCGGCCCTGGGCGGTCTCGATGATGCCGCGACCGCGCAGCACCTTGAGCCCTTCGCGCAGGGCGGAACGGGAGATCCCCAGTTTCTCGCACAGGCGGCGCTCCGAAGGCAGAGCTTGGCCGACCTTGAGCACGCCATCGACGATCAACCGCTCGATGCGTTCAGCGACCACGTCACTGACCTGGCGGCGAATATCAGGTGTCTTTTCGAGCATGCTAAGCGCCTCTAGTAACTGGTAGTACCAGTTGGTTCGGGTCAACCCTGTGCGTCTCAATATAGGTGTAAAGCGCCCTGTATGTAAGCATCTTAGGCAATTTTAGCTCGGCTGTGAACTTAAGAAACTGGTCATACCAGCGTGTTGAACAATAGACGTTGGGCGTGCAGGCCTCTACAACTAGTGCATAACAAGCAGACCGGGTCGCTACCGGGGCTGCGCATAAACAAAAGACAACGTCACGCGAGAACGCCTGCCATGAGTATTCTGTACGACGAGCGCGTCGATGGGCCGCTGCCCAACGTCGATAAGCCAGCTTTGCTGGCTGCATTGCGTGAGCAGCTCCCCGATATGGAGGTTCTGCACACCGTAGAAGACCTCAAACCCTACGAATGCGATGGCCTTTCGGCCTACACCACCACGCCGATGCTGGTGGTCTTGCCTGAGCGCATTGAGCAAGTCGAACAGCTGCTCAAACTCTGCTACCAACGCAATGTACCCGTGGTCGCACGCGGTGCGGGCACAGGTCTGTCGGGCGGTGCGTTGCCGCTGGCGCAGGGCATTCTGCTGGTGATGGCGCGCTTCAAGCACATCCTTGAAGTGAATCCCGAGGGGCGTTTTGCGCGCGTCCAGCCGGGTGTGCGCAACCTGGCCATCTCCCAGGCCGTCGCCCCGTATGACCTTTACTACGCACCGGACCCGTCCTCGCAAATCGCCTGCTCGATCGGCGGCAACGTCGCCGAGAACGCCGGGGGGGTGCACTGCCTTAAATACGGTCTGACTGTGCACAACCTGCTCAAGGTGGAGATTCTCACCGTCGAGGGTGAGCGCATGACCCTTGGCAGCGATGCCCTTGATTCACCGGGTTTCGACCTGCTCGCGCTGTTCACCGGCTCCGAAGGCATGCTCGGCATCATCACCGAGGTGACGGTCAAGCTGCTGCCCAAGCCGCAGGTGGCCAAAGTGTTGCTCGCCAGCTTCGACTCGGTGGAGAAAGCCGGGCGCGCAGTAGGTGAAATCATTGCGGCCGGGATCATCCCCGGTGGCCTGGAAATGATGGACAACCTGGCGATTCGCGCCGCTGAAGACTTTATCCACGCCGGCTACCCGGTAGAGGCCGAGGCCATTTTGCTGTGTGAGCTGGATGGCGTGGAAGCCGATGTGCATGACGAGTGCGTGCGCGTTGAAGCTGTGCTGACCCAGGCCGGCGCCACCGAAGTGCGCCTGGCCCGTGACGAGGCCGAGCGCATCCGATTCTGGGCCGGGCGCAAGAACGCCTTCCCCGCGGTGGGGCGCTTGTCGCCGGACTACTACTGCATGGATGGCACCATCCCGCGCCGCGAGCTGCCGGGCGTGCTCAAGGGCATCAGCGACCTCTCTGAAGAATTCGGTCTGCGGGTGGCCAACGTGTTCCATGCCGGTGACGGCAACATGCACCCACTGATTCTGTTTGATGCCAACCAGCCCGGCGAGCTGGAGCGCGCCGAGACCTTGGGCGGCAAGATTCTCGAACTCTGCGTCAAGGTTGGCGGCAGCATCACCGGCGAGCATGGCGTAGGCCGCGAGAAGATCAACCAGATGTGCTCCCAGTTCAACAGTGACGAGCTGACGTTGTTCCACGCGGTGAAAGCGGCCTTTGATCCACGCGGCCTGCTCAACCCCGGCAAGAACATTCCGACCCTGCACCGCTGTGCCGAATTCGGTTCCATGCACGTGCACCACGGCAAGTTGCCTTTCCCTGAACTGGAGCGTTTTTAATGGTTATGCGGCATGACGCAGATGCCACTACGGCGCTGCTGGAACAAGTTAATCACGGCCTCAACAGCTCGACTGCATTGCGCATTCAGGGCGGCAACAGCAAGGCGTTTCTCGGCCGCAAGGTCGACGGCGAAGTGCTCGATACCCGCGCCCACCGTGGCATCGTCAGCTACGACCCGACCGAGCTGGTGATCACTGCCCGCGCCGGCACCCCGCTGGTTGAGTTGGAAGCGGCGCTCGATGAGGCCGGGCAGATGCTCACCTGTGAGCCTGCGCAATTCGGCGGTGCGGCGACCCTGGGCGGCATGGTTGCCGCCGGCCTGTCGGGGCCGCGTCGGCCCTGGTCCGGCGCGGTACGCGACCTGGTGCTGGGTGCGCGTCTGATCACCGGTATGGGCAAACACCTGCGTTTTGGTGGCGAGGTGATGAAGAACGTCGCCGGCTACGACCTGTCGCGCCTGCTCGCCGGCAGCTTCGGCTGCCTGGGGGTGATCACCGAAGTGTCGCTCAAGGTGCTGCCCAAGCCGCGCCAGTGCCTCAGCCTGCGTCTGGAAATGGACGCCGCCTTGGCCCTGCAAAAACTCGCTGAGTGGGGCCAGCAGCCGATTCCGCTGAGCGCCGCCAGCCACGACGGCCGGGCCCTGCATCTGCGCCTGGAAGGGGGCGAAGGCTCGGTCGCCGCCGCCCGTGAGCGCCTGGGTGGTGAGCTGCTCGACAGCGCTTACTGGGCCGGCCTGCGTGAGCAGCGGTTGAGCTTCTTCGCCGATCCACGGCCGCTGTGGCGGTTGTCGGTGCCGAGCAGCACTGGCGTGCTGACGTTGCCTGGCGAGCAGTTGATCGACTGGGGCGGCGCACAGCGCTGGCTGAAATCCGATGCCGATGCGGCGCTGATCCGCCAGACCGTCGCCGCCGTCGGTGGCCATGCCACCTGCTTTACCGCAGGCCACTGCGACAGCCCCTTCCAGCCGCTGGCCGCGCCGCTGCTGCGTTACCACCGCCAGCTGAAAACCCAGCTCGACCCCCAGGGTATTTTCAATCCTGGCCGCATGTATGCCGAGGTATAGCCGTGCAGACTAATCTGAGTGAACAGGCCAAAAGTCTGCCGCGCGCCGAGGAAGCCGAACGCATCCTGCGCAGCTGCGTGCATTGTGGCTTCTGCAACGCCACCTGCCCGACTTACCAATTGCTGGGCGATGAGTTGGACGGCCCACGCGGGCGCATCTACCTGATCAAGCAAGTGCTGGAAGGCAATGAAGTTACCGCCAAGACCCAGCTGCACCTGGACCGCTGCCTGACCTGCCGTAACTGTGAAACCACCTGCCCGTCGGGTGTGCAGTACCACAACCTGCTGGACATCGGCCGTGCCGTGGTGGATGCCGCCGTACCGCGCCCGCTGGCCCAGCGCGCGCTGCGTGAAAGCTTGCGTGCCGTGGTGCCGAACGCGGCGCTGTTCAAGGGCTTGGTTCAGGTCGGCCAGGTGTTCCGTCCGATCTTGCCAGCGAGCCTCAAGAGCAAGTTGCCGCGCAGCGTAAATACCGCGAAGCCACGCCCTGCACAGCGCCACGCGCGCCGTGTGCTGATGCTCGAAGGCTGCGTACAGCCGGGCCTGGCGCCCAACACTAATGCCGCCACGGCGCGGGTGCTGGATCGCCTGGGCATTAGCGTTACGCCGATCAATGAAGCCGGTTGCTGCGGCGCGGTGGACTACCACTTGAATGCCCAAGAGCAGGGGCTGCAACGCGCCCGGCAGAACATCGATGCCTGGTGGCCTGCCATCGAGCAGGGCGCCGAGGCCATCGTGCAAACGGCCAGCGGTTGCGGCGCCTTCGTCAAGGATTATGGGCACCTGCTGGCGCAGGATCCGGCCTATGCCGAGAAGGCCCAGCGCGTCAGTGAACTGGCCAAGGACCTGATTGAGGTGTTCAGCGCCGAGCCCCTGGAACAGCTCAATGTGCAGGCCGACAAGCGGTTGGCCTTCCACTGCCCCTGCACGCTGCAGCATGCGCAGAAGCTCGGCGGCGCGGTCGAGGGCGTGCTCACGCGCCTCGGCTTCAACTTGACCGCAGTGCCCGACAGCCACCTGTGCTGCGGTTCCGCTGGCAGCTACTCGCTGACCCAGCCGGAGCTGTCCAAGCAGCTGCGCGACAACAAATTAAATGCCCTGGAAAGCGGCAAGCCGGAGGTGATCGTCACCGCCAACATCGGCTGCCAAACCCACCTCGACGGCGCCGGTCGCACCCCTGTGCGGCACTGGATCGAACTCGTCGAAGAAGCCCTGAATTAATTGGAGAACAGCATGCTTAGCAAAGCCATATTGAGCCAAATCGAAGTCAGCCGCATGCTCGCTGCTGCGCGCAGCGAGGCCGAGAAGAACCAGTGGGCCGTGACCATCAGCGTGGTCGATGACGGCGGTCACCCGCTGGCTCTGGAGCGCCTCGATGGGTGCGCGCCGATTGGCGCCTACATTGCCAGCGAAAAAGCCCGCAGCGCTGCCCTCGGCCGTCGTGAAACCAAGGGCTTTGAGGAAATGGTCAATGGTGGGCGCACAGCCTTTTTGTCCGCACCACTGGTGACCTCGCTGGAAGGCGGCGTGCCGGTGATTGTTGACGGCCAAGTGGTTGGCGCAATCGGTGTGTCTGGGGTCAAGGCTGACCAGGATGCACAAGTGGCCAAAGCCGGCGTTGCCGCACTGAGCTGATTCGCCTCGTGAGGCGGTTCCTCAGTGAGCCGCCAGGCGCCTAGCGCCGCACCTGTACTGATTTTTGGAGAGTGGGAAAATGACCGATCGCGTGAACTGCCAGCGCCTGCAAGTGGCCGCCAATTTGCAACGTTTTGTCGACGAGGAAGTGCTGCCGGGCAGCGGTATTGAGCGCGAGGCGTTCTGGGCGGGTTTCGACGCCCTGGTGCATGACCTGGCACCGCAGAACCGTGCGCTGCTGGCCGAACGTGATGCCCTGCAAGTCCAGCTGGACACTTGGCATCGCGAGCATCCAGGGCCGATTAGCGACATGCCGGCGTATCGCACCTTCCTCGAATCCATCGGCTACCTGTTGCCGCAACCCGACAGCGTGCAAGCCAGCACTGCCAACGTCGACAGCGAGATCAGCAGCCAGGCCGGCCCGCAGCTAGTGGTGCCGGTGATGAATGCCCGCTACGCGCTGAACGCCGCCAACGCGCGCTGGGGTTCACTGTATGACGCCCTCTACGGCACCGATGCGATCAGCGAAGACGGCGGCGCGCAGAAGGGCCCAGGCTACAACCAGGTGCGTGGTGACAAGGTGATTGCCTTTGCCCGTGCCTTCCTCGATCAGGCTGCGCCGTTGGCCAAGGGCTCGCACGTCGATTCGACCGGCTATCAAGTGGTTGACGGTCAGCTGCACGTCAGCCTGAAAGACGGCAGCCAAACGGGCCTGGCCCAGGCGGAAAAGTTTGTCGGTTATCAGGGCGAGGCCAGCGCGCCGACCGCCGTGCTGTTGAAGAACAACGGCCTGCATGTGGAAATCCAGATCGATGCCAGCAGCCAGATTGGTGCCACCGACGCCGCTGGGGTCAAAGACCTGCTGATCGAGTCGGCGCTGTCGACCATTCTCGACTGTGAAGACTCTGTGGCAGCAGTCGACGCCGACGATAAGGTGGTGATTTACCGCAACTGGCTTGGCCTGATGAAGGGCGATCTCAGCGAAGAATTGGAGAAGGGCGGCAAGCGCATCGTCCGTCGCCTCAACCCGGACCGCACCTACACCGCCGCCGATGGTGGCGAGTTGACGCTGCACGGCCGTTCGCTGCTGTTCGTGCGTAACGTCGGCCACCTGATGAGCAACCCGGCGATCCTCGACGGCGAGGGTAACGAGATCCCCGAGGGCATTCTCGACGGTGTGATGACCAGTCTGTGCGCCCTGCATGACCTGCAGCGTAAGGGCAACTCGCGCACTGGCAGCGTCTACATCGTTAAGCCGAAGATGCACGGCCCGGCCGAAGTGGCCTTTGCCGATCAGCTGTTCGGGCGTATTGAAGACCTGCTGCAGCTGCCGCGTCATACCCTGAAAATGGGCATCATGGACGAAGAGCGGCGCACCAGTATCAACCTCAAAGCCTGCATCGGCGCTGCCAGCGCGCGGGTGGCGTTTATCAACACCGGTTTCCTCGACCGTACCGGTGACGAGATGCACACCGCGATGGAAGCGGGCGCCATGTTGCGTAAGGGCGACATGAAAAGCAGCGCCTGGATTCAGGCCTATGAGCGCAACAACGTGCTGGTGGGTTTGAGCTGCGGCCTGCGTGGTCGGGCGCAAATCGGTAAGGGCATGTGGGCCATGCCGGACCTGATGGCCGCCATGCTGGAACAGAAGATCGGCCACCCCAAAGCCGGTGCCAACACCGCCTGGGTACCGTCGCCGACGGCCGCCACCCTGCATGCCATGCACTACCACCAGGTGGATGTACAAGCGGTGCAGCGTGAACTGGAAGCCATCGACCTCAACAGCCAGCGTGACAGCCTGCTGAATGATCTACTCAGCGTGCCGGTGGCCGCCGAGCGTAACTGGAGCGCTAGCGAGATTCAGGAAGAGCTGGACAACAACTGCCAGGGCATCCTCGGTTATGTGGTGCGTTGGGTGGAGCAGGGCGTGGGTTGCTCCAAGGTGCCGGATATTCACAACGTGGGCCTGATGGAAGACCGTGCGACGCTGCGTATCTCCAGCCAGCACATTGCCAACTGGTTGCACCATGGGGTTATCGACGAGGCTCAGGTGCGCGAGAGTCTGGCGCGGATGGCCAAGGTGGTCGATCAGCAGAATAGCGGCGATGCGGCTTACCGGCCGATGGCAACCAACTATGCTCAGTCTGCAGCCTTCCAGGCCGCCAGTGATTTGGTATTCAAAGGGCGTGAGCAGCCGAGTGGCTATACCGAACCACTGCTGCATGCTTGGCGTCTGCGTTTCAAGCAATAAGAGGGCTGGCTAGACTCGATTAATAAACCGCCCCGTCAGGCTCGACCTGCCGGGGCGATTGAGCATTGATGCAGGTACGAGTTACTGCGTACCGGCATCAGGGGGGCTGCTTAGGGTTGGCTGAGCGTTGCTCGACCAACTCGGCAGGTCTACGTGCGTGGCGCCGGGTCTTCCCGGGATATTCTGGTTCACAATAAAAAATAGGAACCAACACATGAGTCAAACACTGCTGTCGATACTGGCCTTTGTGCCGTTGGTGCTGGCGGGTGTGCTGCTGATCGGCTTTCGCTGGCCAGCCAAGTACGCCATGCCGGTGGTCTTTCTGCTCACCGCAATCATTGGCCTGACGGCCTGGGATATGTCCTTCAATCGGGTGCTGGCGTCCAGCCTGCAAGGCCTGATTCTCACCGCCGCGATCCTCTGGATCATCTTCGGCGCGATCCTGTTGCTCAACACCCTTAAACATTCCGGTGGCATTGCCGCCATCCGTCGTGGCTTCGCTACCATCACCCCGGACCGTCGCGTCCAAGCACTGATCGTGGCCTGGCTGTTCGGCTGCTTTATCGAGGGCGCCTCGGGCTTTGGTACGCCGGCTGCTGTTGCGGCGCCGCTGTTGGTGGCCTTGGGGTTCCCTGCGCTGGCGGCAGTGGTGTTGGGCATGATGGTGCAATCCACGCCGGTGTCTTTCGGCGCGGTGGGTACACCGATTTTGGTGGGGGTTGCAGGCGGTCTGGATCAGGCCGGTATGAGTGCGCAACTGGCCACAATGGGCAGTAGCTGGGAGGTGTTCTTCCATCTGATCTTCTCGCGCGTGGCGATCACCCACGGCTTGATTGGCATCTTTATGCCACTGATCATGCTGTCGATCATGACGCGCTTCTTCGGCAAGAATCAGTCGTGGAAAGAAGGCTTGGAAATGGCCCCGTTTGCCATTTTCACCGGCTTGGCCTTCGTCATCCCTTACATCGCCGCCGGCGTGTTCCTCGGCCCGGAATTCCCGTCGATGATCGGTGCGATGGTTGGCCTGGCGATTGTGATTCCTGCAGCCAAGGCAGGCTTCCTGCTGCCTAAGACTGCCTGGGACTTTGCGCCGGCCAGCGAGTGGCCAGCCGAGTGGATGGGCAAGATCGAGATGAAACTCGAAGACATCGCCGGTAAAACGCCGATCTCCGTGCGCATGGCCTGGGCACCTTACGTGCTGCTGGCGATCTTCCTGGTGGCATCGCGGGTCTTCCCTGAGCTGAAAGCGGCCCTGTTGTCGGTCAGCTTCGGCTGGATCGACATCCTCGGTGAAACGGGTATCTCCGGCAAACTTGAGCCGTTGTACCTGCCGGGCGGCATCCTGTGCATGGTGGTGCTGGTCACCGCACTGCTGCACCGCATGCGTTTGTCCGAGCTGGGTGCGGCGGTCAATGAGTCGAGCCGTACCTTACTGGGCGCGGGCTTCGTGCTGATCTTCACCATTCCGATGGTGCGGATTCTGATCAACTCCGGCGTCAACGGTGCGGACCTGGTGTCCATGCCAGTGGCCATGGCGCAGTTGGTGGCAGACAGCGTGGGCGGGGTTTATCCGTTCTTCGCCCCGGCCGTGGGTGCTCTGGGGGCCTTTATCGCCGGTTCCAACACCGTGTCTAACCTGATGCTGTCGCAGTTCCAGTTCAACGCGGCAGGCCTGCTTGGGGTTTCGGGCGCGATGATGGTGGCCGCACAGTCAGTGGGTGCAGCGGCAGGTAACATGATTGCCATTCACAACGTGGTAGCGGCTTCGGCCACTGTGGGTCTGCTGGGTCGCGAAGGGATCACCCTGCGCAAAACCATTCTGCCGACCCTCTACTACCTCATCGCGGCTGGCAGCATCACCATGATTGCCATGTACGGCATGGGGATTGGTGATCCGCTGATGCACGCGGCGGGTTAATACCCCATGTTCTGCCCGTCATGTGGCGGGCAGACGCTTATTTTGATTGGCCGCCCGCGAGGCGGCCTTTCTCGTCCTGCGGCTTGGCGCACCTGCGTATATACGGTAGTTTCCGCAGCGCGATAGCCGTGTGATCTCCTGAGGTAGTTATGAAGAAGTGGCAATGTGTGGTCTGTGGACTGATTTACGACGAGAGCCAGGGCTGGCCGGATGAAGGCATCGCCGCCGGTACGCTGTGGCAGGACGTCCCCGAAGACTGGCTGTGCCCTGACTGCGGCGTGGGTAAGCTGGATTTTGAAATGATCGAAATCGGCTAAGAGCTAGCCAAAGGCTGCGGCGCGTCGGCCCTGCGGCGTTAAAAACAGGCTCGGCAAGCCGCTTGCGGCTAACGCGCTTCAGCGCGGCCCGAAGGGCGAGTGAAACGAGTAATGCTCATGTACAAAAGTACACTCGAGTGCGAGCTCAGTCCGTTGTTCGCCTGTTTTGACCAGCCGGAGGCTGTTACTAACGTAGCGCCTTGTAGGACTCTAGCTCGCGAGCCTTTGAGTTCATTCTGAAAACTCTCTACGGCGATCACTGGGGTCGCCGTTTTGTTTAGCGAGTGCGCATACTAAACACCCCGAACGAGCTGAATACGCGGCGAGGTGGCTATGCGCAAATGGCAGTGTGTGGTGTGCGGCTTTATCTATGACGAAGCCCTCGGTTTACCCGATGAAGGCATCGCCCCCGGCACGGCCTGGGACGCTATTCCCGCCGATTGGCTATGCCCCGACTGTGGCGTCGGCAAGCAGGATTTCGAGATGATCGAAATCGCTTGAGGCGCGTCAGCCCTGAAATCTATTACGGCGCGCCGCAATGCGCGGCCTGTGTGAGGAATGCAGCATGAGTGCACCTGTCGTCATCGTCGGTACCGGCCTGGCCGGCTACAACCTGGCCCGTGAATTTCGCAAGCTGGACAGCGAAACCCCGCTGTTGCTGATCACCGCCGACGACGGTCGCTCGTATTCCAAACCGATGCTGTCCACCGGCTTTGCCAAAAACAAGGATGCCGATGGCCTGAGCATGGCCGAGCCGGGTGCGATGGCCGAGCAGCTCAAGGCGGAAGTGCGCACCCACACCCGCATCAGCGAGATCGACCCCGGCCACCAGCAGCTGTGGATCGGTGAAGAGGCTGTGCCCTACCGCGACCTGGTGCTGGCCATGGGCGCCGAGGTGATCCGCGTGCCGGTACCGGGAGATGCGGATGATGCGATCTTCTCGATCAATGATTTGGAAGATTACGCGCGCTTTCGCACGGCTGCGGCCGGCAAGCAACGGGTGTTGCTGCTGGGTGCCGGGCTGATCGGCTGTGAGTTTGCCAATGATCTGACCCTGGGCGGCTATCAGGTTGAGCTGGTGGCGCCCTGTGAGCAGGTCATGCCTGGCTTGCTGCATCCGGCTGCTGCCGCCGCCGTGCAAGCCGGTCTAGAGGGGTTGGGCGCGCGCTTTCACCTTGGCCCCGTGCTGGCCAGCCTGAATCACCAGGGTGATGGGCTGGCAGCGCAGCTGTCCGATGGCACGCTGATCAACTGTGATCTGGTGCTGTCGGCGGTGGGCTTACGGCCACGCATCAACTTGGCGGCGGCTGCCGGGCTGGCAACCAATCGCGGTGTGGTGGTCGATCGCCAACTGCGCACTTCCCACGCCAATATCTACGCCTTGGGTGACTGCGCCGAGGTCGATGGCATCAACCTGCTCTATGTCATGCCTCTGATGGCCTGTGCCCGCGCCCTGGCGCAAACCCTGGCCGGCAACCCTTGCGCAGTAAGTTATGGCCCTATGCCGGTGACGGTTAAAACCCCGGTTTGCCCGCTGGTGGTGTCGCCGCCACCGCATGGCTTGCAAGGCGAATGGAGCGTTGAAGGCAGTGGCGCCGACATCAAAGCGCTGTGCCATGACAGCAGCGGCGCGCTGCTGGGTTACGCGCTCACCGGGGCGGCCGTTCAGGAAAAATTGGCCTTGAATAAGCGCCTGCCAGTGCTATTGGCTTAAACGGCGGCTGTTCTGTCGGATATGCCATAAAGTTGCGCCGCTTAACGGTCTGACAAGACTGGCGCAGGGCCCAATGCCATGCCATTCTCCCTCAGTCTGCCGCAGCCTAGAGCTGTTGCGGCGCCTTGGTATCTGCTCGCGCAGAGCAGCCCGGACACAACAACAAAAAACCGTAAAGAGGCATTTATGCGTAAACCGGAACTCGCCGCCGCCATCGCCGATAAGGCGGATCTGACTAAAGATCAGGCAAACCGTGTACTTAACGCGGTACTCGAAGAAATCACCAATGCACTGAACCGTAAGGACAGCGTTACTCTGGTGGGCTTCGGTACATTCGTGCAACGCCACCGCGGTGCTCGCACCGGTAAAAACCCACAAACGGGCGAACCGGTACAAATCAAGGCCAGCAACACCGTCGCTTTCAAACCGGGTAAGTCCCTGAAAGATGCTGTAAATTAAACAGAGAGTGTTTCATTTTCTGTGGATAAGTTCTGCAAAGCCCCGAGAATCGGGGCTTTGCACTATCTGGGGTAAGTGAAAATATCGAAACAGTGTTTCATTAAGTATTTAAAAGAAAAAGTGACCGCATTGAAGCAGTAGCGTTTCATTATTGACGCCCATTTAGCCTGTCTATAGGCTTCCGTGCTCGTGAAAAAAGCGCGGTGTTTCATTTGAAGAATTCAGTCTTTTCGCTCACTACCGTCGTCTTCGATAAATTGGGCGGTATAAAACTAAAGTTAGTAACTGAAAGTAGCCAGGTTGATATATTTGCCGGCGCGTATGCTTTGCAACGATTCGACAATGGCTCGAAGCCAAATACCATACGAGTTGATCAGAGTTCAATTCTGATCCTATATCGGTTCTGTGAAATTCAAAAAGTAGATTTGATCGAGCGCATCGCAAATCTTAATCCGCTTACTATCGGTGAAATTGAATCTTTCTCATCGTATTGCGGCTTTGCTCAACAGAGCGGCGAGCAGGTTAATCCGAATTGGTATGGTGCCCGCATGCGAGGCGCTAAAAAATTTATAGATTACCTATGGCTGTTCTATGAGGGGCGGTGCGCTCGAAACTTGGAGCAACTTAAAATTGCTAAGCGTTCGTATGAGAGGATGACTGCCGGCTTCAAGTTGTATATGAAAGCTCCTTACAGGGGCGATAAAAAAGACAGGATCGGCCTTGCTCCTGCACTTCAGGCTAAGTTCATTGCTATTATTGACCCTGATGAGAGCAATAATTTAAATCCTTGGAAGATTTATAAGGTGCGATGGAGAAATTATATTCTCCTGCTTCTATTGATGTTGGGCGGAAATCGTAAAGGTGAGACGTTACTGTTGAAGCTGAATAATTTCCAGCTTACAGGAATGCGAAAGTATTACGACATCGTCAAGAACAAAGATGTGATTGATTATCCTCGCGCTGAGTCCCCCTCAGTTAAAACACTCGGTCGGCAGGTGGTGTTGCATGATCAACTGGCCGCATTAGTTGAACACTACATTGTGAATGTCAGAAAAGAATTCATCGGCTGGCAGTCAACAAGCTATGTCTTCCTGTCTTACCGGGATGGGCGTCCTCTTTCAGTGCAGACTCCTAATTCAATCCTGAATGAACTGGCGGCCGCGAAAACTGAGTGCAACACCTGACCTTTCCGGTACGGTGCTGCCCCTATGTCTTATTCCGAACTCAGTGTTGAAGAGCGCGCCACCATTCAGCTCGGTCAAGCCCAAGGCTTCAGCCTG
>Ga0181597_10000789_pt1 | contig 35727 bp, 32 predicted proteins | sample 041ome_5_FD_148647 | JGI IMG/M metagenome (GOLD analysis project Ga0181597, IMG submission 148647) | Coastal salt marsh microbial communities from the Groves Creek Marsh, Skidaway Island, Georgia - 041403US metaG (spades assembly) | ecosystem: Environmental > Aquatic > Marine > Intertidal zone...
CTCTATCAGAAAAATTTTTATTACCTACAAAGTTAACGTTTTTAACCACAAGCAGTGAGCCTTCATCAATATCAAAATTAATATTTACTCTACCCTCAGATAAAATATTTTTTTTAATATTTATTTGTGCCAAATACCTACCAAGTCTCTGATATTCCTGCCTTATTCGCTCAACAGCAATTTTTAAATTTTCTAAATTTAAAACATCTCGAGATTTAATAGATACAATTTCTGAAAGTTCCTTGTTTTCTAATAAATCATTCCCGGAAAAAGTAATTTGATTAATAATTGGAAACTCTTCCAAATTAATAACTAAAATTTTACCTTGAACGTCTAGTTTAATATTAGAAAAAAATTCTGTTTTATATAAATTTTTGATAAAATCATCTAATACTTCATTTGTAAATCTTGTATTCGGATAATTAGGTAGATAATTAAGAATAAATGATTCAGAAAATCTTTTTTCACCATTTATAATAATTTTGTTGATTTTTAACTCTTCATTTTGAGCAAAGCCTGAAGGTGAAATAAAATTTAATAAAATAAAAAATTTTATAAAAATCAAAGTTTTTAATAATAATCTATCCATATATCTATCTTATATAATTACTTATTTAAGTATACCATTTTTCAATCTAGAAACCCAAATCAAATGCAGTAATTAAAAACATTAACATTAACAAAAATATAAAACCAAATTTTAATAATAAAATTTGAATTTTACTAGGTAACGGTTTTTTAAATATTAACTCATATGCATATAATAAAATATAACCACCATCTAATGCAGGAATAGGTAATAAATTAATTAAACCTAAATTAATTGATAATATAGCCATCAAAAAGATTATTGAAAAAAAACCTTGATCTAAACTAGAACCTGAAATTTTTGCTATTCCAATTGGGCCAACAACGTCCTTTTTGTCAATATTTAATGATAACAATGATTTAAAACCAATTAGCCAATCTGTCGTAAGTCTATAAGTGTCGTAAACACCAGATTTAAGAGCTTCAATCAGAGATAATTTTGTTAAGACCATAGGTTTAGCTGTAACACCTATTCTACCAACTAACTTATTTGTTTTTTCATCAAAAAAATCAATAGGAATTACATTAATGTTTAAAACATCATTATCTCTTAAAACTTTAAAATTTAAAGAAACCTTGGGCTTGTTTTCAACAATTTGTTTAATTTCTTGAAAATTTTCAACCAACTCACCATCGATAGAAATGACTTTATCATTTGGCAAAATTCCTGCTAATTGAGCAGGTTTAGAATCTACAACACTATTTATTATTGTAGATGAAATATACCTGCCATTTAAAGCATACAAACTCGTAATCAACAACAGGCCAAGAAGTAAGTTTGCAAGAGGCCCAGAACTTACAATTATAAATCTTGACAACAAACTTGCTTTTAAAAAAGAGTCTTTTTCTAGTGAGTTTTTATTAGAATTATCATTAATATTTATAAGTTCTCCTTTCATTTTAACATAACCACCTAATGGTATTAAAGAAAACTTCCATCTCGTATTTTTATTATCATTAAACCCTAATAATTCTGGGCCAAAACCAATTGAAAAAGTTTCAACTTTCACTCCCGATTTGATTGCCGCGTAATAATGGCCAAACTCGTGGACAAAAATCAATGGAGTTAATACAATGAAAAAAGCTACAAAAGACAAATAAAATGAAGATTCAAACAATTTTTATATTTCCTTAATTATATTCAAAGTTTTAATTCTGGTTATTTTATCAATTTCAATAACATCATCTATATTTTCAGGTTTTGTAGGTGAATAATTATTTAGAGTTTTTTCTATGACGTAATGTATATCAGTAAAATTGATTTTTCCTTTTAAAAAATAATCTACAGTTACTTCATTTGAACCGTTTAATACAATTGGTGAGCATTTAATATTACTTATTGCATCCCAACCAAACTTTAACCCTGGAAACTTTTTTAGATCCGGTTCAAAAAAGGTTAACTTTCCAATATTAGATAATGACATTTTTTTCAAATTTAAATTTAATCTTTTAGGCCAATTTAGCGCAACACTTAAAGGGGTTATCATATCAGGGAAACCCATATTAGCTATTATTGAACCATCATTATAATGCACTAGGCCATGAATAATATGTTCAGGGTGAACAACCACTTCTATTTTATCTGCACTTAAATCAAATAAAACTGAAGCCTCAATAATTTCAAGAGCTTTGTTTATCATAGTTGAACTATCAATAGAAATTTTTTTACCCATTTCCCATATAGGATGTTTTAGAGCGTTTTCAGCCTTAATATCTTTAAAGTCTTCAACTTTTTTATTTAAAAATGGCCCTCCTGAAGATGTAAGAGTAATAAAATCTAAATTTTTAGTATTATTTATATCTAAACACTGAAATATGGCGCTATGCTCAGAATCAATAGGTAAAAGATTACATTTTTTTTCATTAGCTTTATCTATAAATATCTTGCCCGCAGTAACAAGTGTTTCTTTATTAGCTATTGCTAGATGATTGCCAGCATTTATAGCTGCAAAGGCAGAGTAAAGACCTGATATTCCGATAATACCAGACACAACTAAATCACAATTAATCTTGGCTAATTCAACAAGAGCCTCATGACCAACATTTAATTCACTTTTACCAAAATAATTTTTTGAATTTAATGGGTTTGACAAAACAACGTGTGGAACTTGAAATTCGTTTACTATTTCACTTAATAACGAAACATTATTATGAGCAGACACACCTATTAAATTAAATTTATCTCTATTATTTCTCAATAACTTGAGAGTTGATTTTCCAATTGACCCTGTTGAACCTAATAAAATAATATTTTTGGGATACATTATAATTAACTTAATAAAATAAAATAAGAGAGAATATAGAAAAAAGGTAAAACTAAAATATAACCATCAAACCTATCCATCAAACCACCGTGGCCAGGTATCAATTTACCACTATCTTTAATGCCTTTTTTTCTCTTAACAAAAGATTCAAACATGTCACCAAAAAAAGATAATATACCAATCACAAAACCTAATAATAATGAGGATAAAATATCTAAATTTATTAAACCTTTAATCATAAAAGAGATGAAAACTGTAGAAATCAAACCTATCAATGTACCTTCTACAGTTTTACCATTACTAATTTTGGGAATAATTTTAATATTACCTAATAATTTTCCACCTAAATAAGCAAACACATCCATAGAACTTATTAATAGAACTAAATATAAAAAAAGATTTAACCCATTCGACATCAAGAGGATTTCTATCAGAGAAAAAAATGAAATTATAATCAGATTTGAAAAAGAGAACGTAATAAAATCATTATATGTCTTATAATAATAAAGGTTAATTAAAAAAGAGGATAAAATTAAAAAATCATAATCAATAATAAACCCAAAATTAAAATTATTTAACTTTGAGATTAAGTATATAAAAAAAATACTTTGTAAAAAAAAAATATTAAAAAATTGACTTATAGAAACTTTATCAAAGCTCATTTTAACCATTTCAATAAAAATCATAGGAAAAATACAAGATAATAAGATTACAAATAAAGGATTTCCAATTTTAAAAAACAAATAAAATACTGTGAGAAGAATTATAGAAGAAATTATTCTTAACCTAAATTCCTTTAATTCTATTAGGCCCTTAAGTTTGAGTAAAATATTAATAATCACTCACCATACTTTCTTATACGATTATTATAATTCATAATACATTCATCTAAAATTTGCTCATCAAACTCTGGCCACATCTGTGGTAAGAACATTAATTCTGTGTAGGCTAAATCCCAAAGAAGGAAGTTTGACAAACGCATTTCGCCACCGGTTCTAATTAATAAATCAGGATCAGGAATACAATTATTAAAGGTGAAATTTTTGAATTTTTCTTCATCTATAAGTTTTAGTCTAGGTTGAGTATTTAGGATTTTGTTAGTGGCATCTATTATATCATATCTACCACCAAAATTAAGTGCAATAGTAATTGTTATACCTTTATTATTAGAAGTATTATCTTGAATAAAATTAATTTTTTTAATTATATTTTTTTTAAAAGGTACTAGATTACCAATGAATCTAACTTTATAATCATTAGAATTAATTTTTTGAATAGTATCGTCTAAAAATTTTACAAGAAGATCCATAAGAAAAGAAATTTCAGTTTTGGATCTTTTCCAGTTTTCAGTTGAAAAAACAAAAACAGTCAGAAAATCAATTTTATTTTTATTTACAGCTTCTATAATATTAAAAAGGTTGTTGGCGCCTTTTATATGTCCTTCATATGATTTAAGGTTCCTAGACAGTGCCCAACGTCTATTTCCGTCCATAATTATAGCTAAATGCTTTATAGACATAATTAATTTTCTAATATTTCTTTTTCTTTAACAGACAAGATACTATCGATTTTTTCTATTATTTGGTTTGTGATTTCTTGAATGCTCAATTCGTCTTTATGCTTTTGATCTTCACTAATCTCGCCGTTTTTTTGAAGCTTTCTGACAGTCTCTATATGATCTCTTCTGATATTTCTTACAGATACCCTGGCATTTTCTCCATATTTAGCGGCAATCTTAGTTATTTCAACTCTCCTTTCTTCAGAGAGAGGTGGAATAGATATTCTAATAATATTACCTTCAACCATTGGATTAAGCCCCAGTGGACTTTCTTTAATACTTTTTTCTGTTGCTGACACTAGAGAGTTATCCCAAACAGAAACCAATAACATGCGTGATTCAGGAACACTGACAGTACTTACTTGATTTAATGGCATTATACTTCCGTATGCATTAACATTTATTTGATCAAGCATATTCAAAGAAGCTCTTCCAACTCTTAATCCACTTAAATCCTTTTTAAAAGAATCTATAGCTTTTTCCATACGTGTTTTAATTTCATTTACATCTAATTCTGCCATGTAAATCTCCTTTAATTAGAAATTATAGTGAAAGAACCTTTACCACTTAAAACTTTTGCAAGATTCTTATCTTTTATAATAGAGCAAACTAAAATTGGTATATTATTTTCTCTAGCTAATGATATTGCCGATGCATCCATCACCTTCAGGTCTTTGGTTAATACATCAAGATAACTAAGATTATCATATTTAGTTGCATTTTTATCATGTTTAGGATCAGCAGAATAGACTCCATCAACTAAAGTAGCTTTAATTAAAGCGTCACAATTCATTTCTGATGCCCTCAAAGCTGCAGCTGTATCAGTTGTGAAGTAAGGGTTACCTGTACCTGCAGCAAAAATAACTACTCTCCCCTTTTCCATATGCCTTTTAGCTCTTCTTCTTATATAAGGTTCACAAACTGCAGATATAGGTAAAGCTGACTGAACACGAGTTTGCACACCTATTTGTTCAAGCGCATTCTGGATAGCTAGACTATTCATTACCGTTGCTAACATTCCCATATAGTCCCCAGTCGCTCTGTCCATTCCATTTTTACTTCCAGATAAACCTCTATATATATTACCTCCACCAACAACAATACAAATTTGAACACCTGTCTTAACAACGTCATTTATTTCAACAGCAAAAGATTTAACAACATCTGTGTTTATACCAAATGCATCATTTCCCATTAATGATTCACCAGAAATTTTAAGAAGAATTTTTTTCCATTTAAAATTTTTCAATATAATTCACGCTATATTAAATAGTTTAATTTTTACTCGCCGTTGCAGCAACTTCTTCTGCAAAGTTAGTTTCTTCAACTTCAATGCCATCGCCTAATTTAATAATTTTAAAACCTTTAAGTTTAATATCAAACCCTTTTTCATTAGCGAGTTTTTTAATCACATCCTTGATTTTTGTTTCTCCATCAAGGACTGAGATTTGTTCATTTAAAACTACTTCTTGAAAAAATTTATGCATTCTACCTTCAACTATTTTGTTAGCAATCTCTTTTGGTTTGCCAGACGCTACAGCTTGATCAGTTAGCACTTGACGTTCTCTATCAACAATATTTTTATCAAGGTCTTCAATGCTTAAAGATTTTGGAGACGTTGCTGCAATATGCATAGCTATTTGTTTACCAATTGTTGACAAATCATCCATGCCCAATTTACTTTCAAGCGCAACTAATACACCCAACCTTCCTAAACCATCAGCTACATTATTGTGAATATATGAAAATAAACCACCTTCATTGACATCTAGAAATTCTAAACGCCGAATATTCATATTTTCACCAATTGTTGCGATATTATTTGCTAACTCTTGTTCAACTGTTCTTCCTGAATCCGGATAAGCTAAACTTTTAAGGCTTTCAACATCACTTTTATTAGATAATGCTAATTCACAACAAGTTTTAACAAAATTTTGAAAAATTTCATTTCTTGCAACGAAATCTGTTTCTGAATTTATTTCTAAAATTATACCAGAATTATTTTTTATCGTAATTCCTACTAACCCTTCAGCTGCAACTCTTCCTGACTTTTTTGAAACAGAAGCAAGTCCCTTTTTTCTAAGCCAGTCAATGGCCTCTTCCATTTGACCATTATTTTCAGTTAGAGCCTTTTTGCAGTCCATCATGCCTGCTCCACTTTTTTCTCTTAATTCTTTTACCATTGAAGCTGTAAGAGACATTTCATTACCTTTCTCATTTAATTAAAAAATATTTAAATATTTGTAACTTAAAAACAAAATTTAATTTAATCTTTAACAACATTTTCTGGGTTATCACTATCCAAGGCAACTGGATCGGCAGAAACAACTTCAGGAATATTATCTGAATTAATATTTTGGCTTGTATTTTCTTCAACTATAACTTCAGACTCGCCAATATCCACACCACTCTGTTCTAAATTACTTTCTAAACCTTTTAAAACTGAGGCAGCAACTAAATCACAATATAATGAAATAGCTCTTAAAGCATCATCATTTCCAGGAATAGGATAATCAACTCCAGATGGATTAGTATTCGTATCGCATATTGCTATAACTGGTATGTTCAAGTTATTGGCTTCCAATACGGCTATTGATTCTTTATTAGTATCGATTATAAAAATGGCATCTGGGATACCGTTCATATTTTTTATACCACCTAGCGTTAAATCCAGCTTTTCTTTTTGCCTTTCAATCTGAAGCCTTTCTTTTTTTGTAAGGCTGTTTATCTCACCAGTTTCAATTCTTTCCTCTAAGTTTTTTAGCTTTCTTATAGATTTAGAAACTGTTTCCCAATTGGTTAACATTCCACCAAGCCATCTATGATTTACATAATATTGACCACAATTAATTGCAGCTTGAGCTATTAACTCAGAGGCAGACCTTTTTGTGCCTACAAATAAAAATTTTCCACCATTTTTTGCTATAGACTGTATAGCATCTAAAGCTTCATATAACATTGGGACTGTTTTTTCTAAATTTATTATATGAATATTGTTTCTTTTACCAAAAATATATGGATCCATTTTGGGATTCCATCTTCTTGTATGATGACCAAAATGAACGCCTGCTTCTAAAAGTTGTCTCATTGTGAAAGTTGGGAGTGACATTGTATTTTCCTTTACCGGTTAATGTTAAAGCAATACCTAAAAAAACACCGGATGGTTAAATAAACCAGATATTGCACAAAATTAATTTTTAATTAAAGTAAACTTATTATTTTTGCAAGCTTTAAAGGCTAAAAAATTTAGGCAAAACTAATTGATCTAACGTTATTAATTTTTGTTATATTACTAATTAATTCGGAAGAAATTTTTATATTTTCTTTCACACTAAATTTAATTGCTTGTCCGTTAAGGTGAATATTAATTATTAAAGACGAATTACCAGGAAATAAAGTTTTAGAAAAATTATATATTTCTTTCATATTATTAAAATTATCCATAACTAGTGTTAGATTAAATTTTTTTTCAGAAATAAAATCATTTAAAAGCGTTAGCCTTCTTGCAACTATTTTGCAGCCTTGGTTTGTGTCATTTTTTATTTCAGCATCTACAAGAATTAACTGTTTTTCAACTAATACATCTTCATGTTTAACTAATACATCAGAATATATATTAATTTCTGATGAGCCGCTTAAATCGTTCAATAAAATGGTAGCCCATTTCCCTCTAATTGATTGCTTTTTAAATATTTTGAAGATTAGTCCACATAGTTGAATATTTTTTTTAGAATAATTTTGAGGGTTATCAAGAACATCCAAATTTGTTTTAATATCTAAGCTTTTTAAAACTTCTGAATAATTATCAAGTGGGTGTAATTTTAAATATAAACCAAGAGATGAAAATTCATTATTTAATTTTTCTTCAATTCCCCAATCGGGAATATCAAATAGATTAATTGACAATTGAGCATTATTATTTTCGTTAAATAGATTTTGTTGGTTTGAAATTTTGTCTTTTTCTATCGATTGACAATGGTTTAACATTAAATCAACTGAGTTAAACAACTTATTTCTATTTTTTTCTATAGAATCCAAAGAACCAGATTTTATTAAACTTTCAAATGTTTTTTTAGTAATTAAACTATATGGTACATTGGCAAGAAAAGAATCAATATTATTGAATATACCAAATTCATTTCTGATTTTGACAATTTTATTAATTGCATCGTTACCAACATTTTTTAAAGATGATAATGAATATCTTAAAGAAGTTTTATCATTCTCCTTTTCAATTAGAAACTCACTACCACTTTTGTTGATACAAGGGGGAAGGATTGAAATACCTAACCTTTTTAAGTCCGACACAAAAACAGATAATTTATCAGTATTGTTATACTCGACAGTCATCATTGCTGCAAAAAATTCATGTGGGAAATTACATTTTATCCATGCTGTTTGATATGCTATTAAGGCATAGGCAGCTGCATGTGATTTATTAAACCCATATCCTGCAAAAGCTGCAATTTGTTCAAAAATTTCGTTAGCTTTAAATTCATCAATATTATTATTTTGGGCACCTGCTATAAAAGATTTTTTCTGCTGATCCATTTCAATTTTATCTTTTTTACCCATTGCTCTTCTTAAAATATCTGCGCTACCAAGGGAAAAATCAGCTAATATTTGAGCAGCTCTTAAAACCTGCTCTTGATAAATAAAAATTCCATAAGTTTCCTCCAAAACATCTTTTAAAGAAGAATGCATATAAGTAATTTTTTCTTTTCCATGTTTTCTATTTATGTAACTTGGAATATTTTCCATTGGACCTGGTCTATACAAAGACACAACAGCAATGATATCTTCAAACCTATCAGGCTTTAAACCGGTTAAGACATCTTTCATACCAGAAGATTCTAATTGGAATATACCTGTAGTAGATCCAGTAGATAACATCTCATAAGTTTTCTTATCATCCAATAATATTTTGCTTAGATCAAAGTTTTTGACTGATTGTTTTATTAAACTTTCCGCTTTTGATAAGACTGTAAGTGTTTTAAGTCCTAAAAAATCAAATTTAACGAGACCAGCCTTTTCAACAAATTTCATATTAAATTGAGTGGCCGGCATTTCCTCTTCATTAAACTTATATAACGGTACTAATTGATTTAGAGGTCTATCACCTATTACTAATCCAGCAGCATGAGTTGATGCATGTCTATTTAGACCTTCAAGATCAATTGCAGTTTTAATAAGAGCTTCTACTTCTTGGTTCTCTGAAATTTCTCTTTGTAATTCTTCTTCACTATCTATAGCTTCTTTAATTGTAGGTGGTTTTGCCGGAACAAATGGGATTAATTTAGCAATTTTATCTACTTGACCATATGGCATTTCCAAAACTCTACCAACATCACGAATAGCCGCCTTAGCTTGTAAACTACCAAAAGTAATAATTTGAGCCACTTTATCATGGCCGTATCTATTTCTAACATAGTTGATAACGTCTTCTCTTCTGTCTTGACAAAAATCAATATCAAAATCAGGCATCGAAATACGCTCAGGATTTAAAAACCTTTCAAATAACAACCCCCATCTTATTGGGTCTAAATCTGTTATTTTAAGGGCCCATGCTACTATAGACCCTGCACCAGAACCTCTGCCAGGGCCAACTGGTATAAAATTATCTCTTGACCATTTAATAAAATCATAAACTATTAAAAAATATCCTGCAAAACCCATTTTATTAATGATTTCCAGCTCTTCAATTAACCTGTTTTTATAAATTTCCTTTTCTTTTTCATTAAATTTTTTTGATGAAACATTAAACCTCTGATCTAAACCCTCGATAGAAATTTTAAATAAATAGTCAGTCTCATTCATATTTTTAAGACCTGGGTATTTAGGGAGAATAGGATCATGAGGCTCTACAAAATAAGAACATCTTTTTGCAATAATAATAGTGTTTTCAATGGCTTCAGGTATATCCTTAAACAAGGATATCATGGCGCCACTATCTTTTAAATAATGTTCTTTTGTTAACAACCTTCTATTATCTGACGAAATAGTAAGACCTTTGTCTATACAAGTTAAAACTTGATGAGCGTTAAATTTTTCTTTATTTTGAAAAAAACAGTCATTTGTTGCTACTAGTGGAAGATCTAATTTTTGAGATAAATCTAAAAGTATTTTTTCAGCTGTATTCTCAGCAACAAGTCCATGTCTCTGCAACTCAATATATAAATTATCTTTAAATAAACGCTCAAGTTCCTTAAGGCGGTTATAAACTTTATTTTTGTTACCTTGGGCTGCAGGCTGACCAATAAAACCATTTTCCACCCCACCTGTTAATAAAATTAATCCATCTTTAAATTTTTCTAAATTAGTAAAACTTAAGTATTTTTCAAAATTATCATTAATAGATAAATCACTGGCAAGAATTAATAAGTTTTTATACCCAATCTTATTCTTTGCTATTAAAACAACTTCACCAACATTTTCCTCAGATTCTGTTCTTTCGGCGATATTAACTTGCATACCAATAATGGGTTGGATACCAGCCGAAACCATTTTTAAAGAAAATTCTAATACCCCAAACATATTAGAGGTATCAGTAATCGCCATTGCTGGTTGATTGTTATCTATACAAAAATTTGATAAATAATCAAAAGAAAGCATTCCTTCTGATAATGAATAAGTTGAATGCACTCTTAAATGGACAAATAAATTTTTAGTTATGCTCATAGTTAAATAAATTACTGTTCTTTAATTGCGCCATTTTCTAAAAAAAGGCATCTATCCATTGATTTCGCTAGTACAAGATTATGAGTCGCTATAAGACAACTTATATTAAGTGATTTTACAACCTTATATAAAATGTCAAAAACATTTTGGGCACTTAATGGGTCCAGATTACCTGTAGGCTCATCAGCTAAAATTAAATTTGGAGAATTGGCTATGGCCCTTGCAATTGCTACCCTTTGTGATTCACCACCAGAGAGTTTTGCTGGCCTATGTGAAAACCTTTTTTCTAATCCAAGCATTGCTAATAATTCTTTAGAATTACTCTCAGCTTGTTTTTTAGAAGTTCCCATTATTAATTGAGGTAACATTACATTTTCTAAGGCTGAAAACTCTGGAAATAATCGGTGTGATTGAAAAACAAATCCTATGTTAGAGCCTCTTAAGTTTGCTTTAGCCTCTTCATTGATATTTTTACAATTTTTACCTATCAAATATATTGAACCAATAGAAGGCTTTTCAAGCAAGCCTGCTATGTTTAATAGCGTTGATTTTCCAGAACCACTTGGACCTATAAGGGAGACCATTTCTCCTTTTTTAATGACAATGTTAATATTACTTAGCACTTTTAGCTTATGGTTTTCTTGGTCATAAATATGAGATATATTTTTTAATGATAAAATTTCAAAATCTATATCATCACTCATATCTTAGAGCCTCTGCCGGAGATATTTTCGAAGCTTTCCAAGCGGGAAATAGGCTAGCTAACAAAGTAAGAAAGACTGAAATAATTATTACCATTAAAACTTCATCAAAATTTATTTTTGATGGTAACTGCGATAAAAAATAAATTTCAGGTGAAAATAATTCCTCACCTAATAACTTAGTTATAAAAATTCTAATTTCTTGAATATTAGAGGCAAAAATCAAACCTAAAACTGTTCCACCAAAGGTTCCTAAAAAACCTATCATAGAGCCCGTTAGCAAGAAAATTCTCATGATTAAATATTTAGAAGCTCCCATTGTTCTCATAAGAGCAATATCGGAATTCTTAGATTGAACTAACATAATCATAGAAGAAATAATATTAAAAGCAGCGACTATAATTATTAATGTCAGTATTACAAACATTACATTCTTTTCGACAGCCAAAGCATTCATAAAAGATGAATTTCTTTTTTTCCAGTCCACAATGATTAGATCATTACCCAATTTATTAATTAGGTTAGAATATACAATAGAAGTCAGATTTTGATCTTTTAAAAAAATTTCAATTCCATGAGCAGTATTCTTCACAGAAAGAAAAGACTCTGCTTTTTCCCATGGAATAAATATAAAATTATTATCGTACTCATACATACCTATGTTAAAAAAACCACCAACTATAAAATTTTGACTTAAAGGTAATGACCCTAAAGCAGTCTCCATTCCATTAGGAGATACCAGTGAAATGAAATCTCCTTCTTTAACATTAAGTCTCTGCGCCAACCTGTAACCAATGATTATCTGTTTTTTATTTTTAAAGTTATTAAAAGAATCCTTATCCAGAGAGTCCCATAGTAATTTTTTTGGAGCAAGATCAGACCAATTAGTTCCTCTTATAACTACTCCTGTGACAGCACTTTTAGTTTTAGCTAAAGCTTGACCTTCTAAATGTGGAGTTACAGCAACTACGTCCTTAACATCCAAAATTTGACTCACAATTTCATTATAATTAGATATTAAGGGTTGGTTTTTTTTATAAACTATAAGATGACCATTAATACCTAATATTCTATCTACTAACTCAGCCCTAAAACCATTCATAACTGACATGACAACAATTAATGTAGCAACACCTAATGTAATCCCAATAAGTGAGAACCATGCAGAAATAGAAATAAAACCCTCAGCTCTTCTAGATTTTATATACCTAAAAGCTATTGTTCTTTCTGTTTCATTGAAAATAAAATAGCTCAATCTTTACCTATTATTTTGATTAATAAAGTTTGATAATTCATCGTAAGATAGTCTTTCAATTTTACCGTTCTTTCTATTTTTCAAATCAAATAATTTCTCTTTAATACCCTTTGGGCCAATTATTATCTGAAAAGGCAAACCTAACAAATCTGCTCTTGCAAGTTTAGCTCCTGCTCTTTCATCAGTATCATCATAAAGAACTGTGTAATTTTTTTCTTGGATTAATTTATATAAATTTTTACAAGTGTCATCACAGCTTTTATCTCCACTTTTTAAATTAATTAAATTATAATGCCAAGGAGCTATTTCTTGAGGCCAAACAATCCCATCTTTATCATGATTAGCTTCTATAACAGCTCCAACCAATCTAGATAAACCAACTCCATATGACCCCATGTAAACAGGGGTATTTTTACCATCATTTTTATTCACGATAGCATTCATTGGCTTAGAATATTTTTGACCAAAATGAAATATATGACCTACTTCAATACCTCTTGTTTTTATTAGGTTTAAAGATTGAATTTTCTTATCATTAGGATTGTGTTTTTCTTCTGTTGCAGCATAAAAGGATGTGAATTTATCTACTTCATTTTGAAGGTCTCTTTCATAATTTATTTCATTTAAGGAACCTTCAAATGAGAGAAAATCTTCTTCTAAGAAAACTTCACTTTCTCCTGTATCTGCTATAACAATGAATTCATGACTTAAATCTCCTCCTATAGGTCCTGTGTCAGCTTTCATAGGAATAGCTTTAAGACCCATTTTTTTAAATAACTGCATGTAAGAAATGAACATTATGTTGTAAGATTTTATTGAAGATTCATAATCAACATCAAATGAATAGGCGTCTTTCATTAAAAACTCTCTGCCTCTCATCACACCAAACCTTGGACGAAGTTCATCTCGAAATTTCCACTGAATATGAAATAAGTTTAGAGGCAAACCTTTATAACTTTTTACATGTGTTCTGAAAATTTCAGTTACCAACTCTTCATTTGTAGGTCCGTATAAAAGATCCCTTTCATTTCTATCTTTTATACGAAGCATTTCTTTACCATAGTCTTCATATCTACCAGACTCTTTCCAAATGTTGGCTGACTGTAGAGTTGGCATTAAGATTTCATTAGCTCCAGCTAAAATCATCTCATTTCTACAAATATCTGTAATATTATCTAAAATAATTTTCCCAAGTGGTAACCAAGAATAAATACCAGAGGATGATTGTTGTATCATGCCAGCTCTTAACATATAAATATGAGAAACAATTTCTGCATCTTTAGGCGTTTCTTTTAATACTGGAAGAAAAAAACGTGACAATAACATTGTAATTATTCCTTATAAAAGATTATATTAAGTTAAATTATATATACAATGATTGATAGTTTATTAAATTACAAATTACAACCTTTGGAAAAATATCAGGTCGTCAAAATGAAACAAACCATAAATAAAGGATTTTCTGTTAGCAACTTTCCTAGAACAAGATTACGAAGAAATCGGATGTCAGATTTTTCAAGAAAACTGGTTGCAGAAAACAATTTGTCCATAAATGATTTAATATACCCAATTTTTGTAACCTATGGCTCTAATACCAAAGAAGAAATTGAATCAATGCCTGGTATTTATAGATTCTCTTTAGATCTTTTACCAAAAGAGATTGAACGTATATCTTCATTAGAGATTCCTGCAATTGCTCTTTTTCCCAAGATAGAAAAAAGTTTAAAAAATCCAAATGGTAGTGAAGCTCTTAACAAAAACAATCTCATATGCAAGGCAATTAAAATTTCCAAAAAAGTTAATTCTAACTTAGGAGTTATATGTGATGTAGCTTTGGATCCTTTTACAGATCATGGACATGACGGTATTATATTTAACAACCAAATTGATAATGATAAAACTTTAGAAATTCTTTGTAATCAAGCTCTTGTTCAAGCTGAGGCTGGATGCGATATAATTGCACCCAGTGATATGATGGACGGAAGAGTAGGATTTATTAGAGATACACTTGATAATCAAGGTTTCATTAATGTGCAAATTATGTCTTATGCTGTAAAATATGCTTCTGCATTCTATGGTCCATTTCGTGACGCTGTTGGTTCTACATTGAATTTATCCAATAAATCAAAAAAAAGTTATCAAATGGATCCAGGAAATTCAGACGAGGCTATAAGGGAAATAGCTCTAGATATAAATGAGGGTGCAGATATGTTCATTGTCAAACCGGGCATGCCTTATTTAGATATCATTTATAAAATAAAACAGGAATTTAAAATTCCTTTATATGCCTATCAAGTATCAGGTGAATACTCCATGATAAAGGGTGCCATTGACAATGGCTGGTTCGATGAACAAAAAATAATTTTTGAAAGCCTTATTGCCTTTAAAAGAGCCGGGTGTAATGGAATAATAACTTACTTTGCTCCATATGTAGCTAACTTACTAAAAGGGCAAAATTCATAAAATATTAAATTTTAAGCCGTATATAAGTATATGATAGATATAAAGCCCAAAAACATACTAGAACAACCTATATATTTATTAACTAAAGCTACCCCCTGCCCTTATTTAAAAGGAAGAGTTGAAAAAAGGATTGCCACAGACCTAAGTCACAATAACGAAATATATAATGAACTTGCCATTAATGGTTTTAGAAGAGTTGAGAATTGGATGTATAGACCAATTTGTGACAATTGTAGTTCTTGTAAATCTTACAGAGTTGAAATAAAAAAATTTAAATTAACCAAAAGTTTAAAAAGAGTTAATAAAAATTTAAATTTTTTAAATTATAAAATAATTCAAAATTCTGTAACTTTGGAACATTATCAACTTTTCAAAAAGTACCAGCTTAACCGTCACTCAGGAGGATCAATGTCCGAGATGGACGAGGATGAATTTACCTCAATGGTTGAGACATCGCCAATTAAAACCTCATTAATGGAGTTTAGGGATAAAAATAAAAAATTAATGGGGGCTGTTCTATTAGATGTAGGCGATAAAGATTTATCTGCAGTATACAGTTTTTTTGACCCTAGCCTAGATAAATTAGGCTTAGGAAATTATATGATTATTCAATGTATCTTGTTTGGTCAACAACGTAATTATAAGTACTTATACTTAGGCTATTATATAAAAGAAATAACTAGCATGTCATATAAAAACAGATTTAAGCCAGGTCAGATTCTAGAAAATAATGAGTGGCAATCTATTTAACTAACCACCAACTGCATCTCCATCGCTACGCAAATCATACCCACCCTCTTTTAAACCATTAGGATGATCCACAATAGCACCAGCATGCCCCATAATTTCTTCAAAATCTCCAACTTTTTCAATAACATGTCCTAAATTTTTTAGATCAGCAAGGGTAGAATTATTAAATCTACCTTCAATTTTAAGGGATGTTGTTTCATCACCCCAAGTTCTTCCTAAAAGCCATCTAGGTTCATTAATTGCTTTTTGAAGATCTAAATTTTGAATAGCATAACGCAAAAAAATTGTAGCTTGAGTTTGTGGCTGTCCTTCTCCACCCATAGTACCATATGCCATCACTCTACCATCATTAAAGTGGGCCAAAGCAGGTTGTATAGTATGGAAAGGTTTTCTAGATGGTAATAACTTATTAAAATTTTCTTCATCTAAGGAAAAACTAATTCCCCTATTTTGCATAGTTATCCCAGTTTTAGGTAGAATTAAACCAGAACCAAATTCCCAGTAAATACTTTGAATGAAACTGACTGTGTTTCCGTATGAGTCAGAGGCACCAAGCCAGACAGTATCACCTCCTACGTTAGCATCTGGCCATGGCAAGGCTTTGTTTAAATCTATTTTGTTGACTATTTGTCTAATAAAATCTTTGTTGAGAAAATCAGAGGTTTTTTTCGTCATATAATTAGGATCACAAACATATTTATCCCTAATTTTAAAAACAACTTTAGTGGCTTCAACAATTTTATGTATCAAGTCAGTATCATTTTCATATTTATCTGTTAACTCGTCAAGAACACCTAAAATTAATATAGAAGCAAGACCTTGAGTTGGAGGTGGTAAATTAAATAGCTTTGCATCTTTTATCTCAAGCTCTAATGGATTTACAAAAGACGCAGCATAATTATCAAAATCTATTTTTTTAAGAGGAGAGCCTAAAGTTTCTAAATCAGACAAAATATCTTCTGCAATTTCTCCACTATAGAAATCATCTAAACCATTTTTAATTAGTGATGAAAATGTTTTTGACATTGCATTAAACTGTAATTTATCACCTACGTTTGGAATTTTTCCATCTTTAAAATAAATATCTTTAAAGTTGGGTATATCTTCTAATTGATGAGCTTTCGCTTGAAGATTATTTCTTAAGGTATTAGTAACTGCTATACCTTCTTTTGACGCTTCTGCAGCATCTAGCAATAGTCTTTCTAATGATAATTTACCACCTAGTTCTTTTACACTATAATCGTAAGCCATTTTCCATCCAGAAACGGCTCCAGGAACTGTTAATGCAGCCAAAGGACCACGAGAAGGAATAGAATTATAACCTTTTTGTTTATAAAAATCTATTGAGACGGAATTAGCTACACCACCACAAGCATCGATTGATTTAACTTTTTTGTTTTTGTCAGAAATTAACCAAAAATTATCGCCACCCATAGAATTCATGTGTGGATAAACAACAGATATCATGGCGGCAGATGCAATCATCGCTTCTACAGCATTTCCACCTTCTTTAAGAATATCCGAACCAGTTTTTGCGGCAAGGTGATGAGGTGCTACCATCATATTATTAAAAGACATTTTAGATGATTGCATTATTTAATAGCCTAAAAATATAAAGAAAGATCTTTATGAAAGGTTTGACAATATAATATTTCTTTTGCTTGTTCTTTTGGAATTTGAGGTTGTTTACGCAAACCTATATTTCCTCTTATTAACCTTTCAAGAGAATGCAAACTTGCTAAATGTGTCTCTTTTGCATTTTTACGCCAATTAATTTCTTGTTCGTATACAGACATAGCTTTCTTTAAACTATTTTCAATTCTATTTAACTTTATAGATTTTCGTTTAAGTTCTTTTTTTAGTTTAGATAATGGTTTTATAATATCATATGTTCCATTTATTAATTTAAGAGAACCTTGAAGTCCATCAACAGTTTCAATTACTTTTTCTTTTTGTGTTTCAAAGTTTAATTTAGAAAGCATGGTAAATTCATTCTTTAAAGATTCTAACTTTTCTACACTTTCAATATTTAATAAAAAATCCTTTAGGTTTTCATAGCCTTTATCAGCAGATCTTCTATATTTTGTCTTAAGTAAAGTTTCTTTTTTGAGAATATTATTAAAATTTTTATAAGTTACATCCCAGTTTTTAGGTTTTTGATTATTTAAATTTTCAATTAATAATTCTTCTTCTTTTATGTTTAAACTAACTTTTTTATATTTTTTAGCTTCTGTATTTATATCCAATGTCTGCAGTAAAGATTTAAGCTCTTTAATTTCATTTTTAGCTTTATTAATTTTTAATTCAATAAACCTTACCTGATCTCTAACAGGTTGATAATTTACAGCTAATAATTTTATTTCATTATTTGTCTTATAAACATCGGGTAATAGTAAGGTTGCATTATTAATATTTTCTAAACTTTTTAATAATTTATTCTGAGTTTTCTTATCCATGTACGAGGCATCTAACTTTATTATATTTTGTGATAAAGTATTAATTTCAGGTGTAATCAATTTTAGTCTTTGATGGACATAATCTTCCATACAAGATTGAAGCTTAGGATTAACAGGTGGTGGAGCTGAATTACCTAGAAGAGATAATCTAGTGGGCAAATAATTAACTATAGTCTCTGCATAACCAACAATTATCATAGCAAATATTTGAAGAGATATAAAAGGGATAACACCTTTATACATACTTATTGTTGTCACTACTTTTGAAGCAACACCTCTTAAGTAAAATAAAGCAAAACCGAAGGGGGGTGTTAAAAAAGATGTTTGAATATTGAGACCAATCATAACACCAAGCCATACTGCAGAAATGTTGGCACCTGGATCCATCAAAAGAATTGGGGCAACGATAGGAACAACAACAACTGCAATCTCAATAAAATCTAGGAAAAAACCTAAAACAAAAATTACAATCATTACTATAATGAATTGGCTCCAAAAACCACCTGGCATACCAACTAGAAAGTCTTTAACAACCTCTTCACCACCAAATCCTCTAAAAGCAGCCGTTAACATGGTTGCTCCAAGTAGTATAATAAAAACTAACGATGTAGTCTTAGCTGTTTCCAGCATAACTCCATTAAGAGTATCATCTATATTAAGAACTCTCCATGCACTCCAAAAAATTGCAATTAATAATCCTAAAGTACCTATTAAAGCTAAAGTAACACCAATAACATCTGAAGCTGACTGAATAGATCTAATATTTACTGTATATATTGACGTAACTATCCCAATGAAAAGAATAGATACGATTGCAATTATTGATGGATAAAAACAAGTTTTTTGACCTGATGTTAACCTATAACCAGCCATTATTAAGGCACCAACTGCCCCTATAGCTCCTGCCTGATTAACTGTAGCAATTCCACCAATAATTGATCCAAGGACAATGAAAATTAGGGTTAAAGGAGGAATAAGAGCCAACAAAACTTTAATAACAAAGTTTTTATCTCTCTTACCTTCTAAAGGGACAGCTGGAGCTAAGTCACGCTTAATATATGCAGCAACTAAAATATAGAGCATATATAACCCAACCAGAACCAATCCTGGTAATAAAGCGCCCATAAACATATCACCAGCACTAGTGGAGTTAACGCCAAATTCTGATGGCATGGTTACATTACCAGTAGCCTCTTTATACATTTTTTTTCTTGCCATATCTGCAATATCAACAGCACTAGACAATTGATCAGCAAGAATAATAAGTACAATGGATGGAGGAATAATTTGGCCTAAAGTACCAGAAGCTGCAATCGTACCGGTGGCTAATCCATGTGAATAATTATTCTTCAGCATTGCAGGCAAAGAAATTAATCCCATTGCAACCACAGTAGCACCAACAATACCAGTTGTGGCAGCCAAAAGAGCACCAACAAAAACAACAGAAATACCTAAACCCCCTCTTACAGTTCCAAATAGCTGTGCCATAGTTATTAGTAAATCTTCTGCGATACGAGAACGTTGTAGCATTATACCCATAAAAATAAACAATGGGATGGCTATCAAAGTATCTCGTTCTACTTCCCAATAAATACCTCTAAAATTGGTAATACCTGCTGTTAACCAATTTAAAGGTCCACCCTGAACAAAAAAAGCAGACGTATCCTGCTCAAAGATAAATCCAAAAAGACCAGCCATAGCTATTGTTATAATTGCAGAACCGGGAAGCGCAAAAGCAACCGGATAACCAGAACCTAAGGCAAAAGCCATTAAAACAAATAAAGTTAATAAAAATAAGTATTCCATAATTACCTAGTCATTAATGAGATAAATTGTCCTGAATTTCTCTTTTTCCATCTTCATTCTTGTAATCTGCATAACTTTCAAACAAATAGCTGGAGAATTGGATCATCATAGATATTGCAAAAATAGCTAAAAAGCTTGCAAGCCAATATTTAGTATACATACCAAAACCTGATTGTGCAGATTCATAACTTAACATTGGATTTACAATGACATTAGTTTTTTCCCACATGCCTAATAGAAGTATGCACCAACATAAAGTCATGCCCATAAGCACACTTCCATATGAATTGACTATGCCCTTAGTCTTAGAGGTAAATTTAGAGTAAAGAACGTCCACTCTTACATGACCATCTTCAAATAATGTGTAAGCACTTGCAAACAAAAATAGTGCGGCATACCAAAAACGAACTATATCACCTTGAAAAGCTTGTTCATAAGAAAACACAAATCGGGTTATAACTATCAATAATTCTGCAATCACAACCAAAAAAGCTAACCATGTGAATGCAATATGTTTTATAAAAATCCCAACAAAAAAACCTAAAAAAACAAGTGGAATATGAACATAAGGACCTCTAAACTTTGATCTTCCTAATTGAGTTGCTAAATCCTGACCCACAACATTATCTAATAAGTCTTCAACTCTTAAAAAGGATATAATCACGTCAGCAAGACCTACAAAAACAACAGCCCAAAAACAGCTTCTAATGAAATAATTAACAGTTTTGTTAAGTAATAAACAATCTTTTCTTAAAGATTGATCTCTATAGATATAAGACAGGTAAAAAACACCGGCAATCGAAATAAAATAGACAAATATCTCAATAAAAATTTTAAAATAGTCTAATGAAGTAAGTTCATTGTTCATGTAAAATAATTCAAAAATTTTAGGCCATTCTAAAGCAAGTGTAAGGTAAGAATTAAATACAAAAGCAAACATAGTGGTAACCATGAGCCATCCAAAAGATCTAACTATATAATAATATATATTCATATTTGTTTTTGTTTTTAATACTAGGAGGTATACCAGGCATTTTTAAATGCCTGGTAATTTAAATTTTTAGCTTTCAATACCAAGAGCTCTATTTCTTTGCTCATAATAAGGGCCTTCAGATAGATTTTTCCATCTTCCAACATCATCTCTGGCTTTAGCAAAACTCGTATAGATCCTATTAGCCAAATCACTGTGAGCTTGCACTTCTTCAAAAACAGCCTTAGCTCCAATTGCCCATGTATCATACAATTCATCACTAAATTTCCTTACCTTAACACCATGTTCTTCTATCATTTTTGTAAGGTAAGTACCATTGTTAGCATTATATTCTGCTGCGTTGTAATCATTATGTTCATGCGAACAAGCAATTATAACTTGCTTATGAGTTTCTGATAAATCATTCCAAAACTTAGCATTGAAACCAAATGAGTTAAAACCACCTGGCTCATGCATTCCTGGATAATAATAATACTCAGCAGCCTCATAAAATTTCATTGCATAATCATTCCACGGACCAACCCATTCACAAGCATCAATAGCACCTGACATTAAGTTTTCATAAATTTGACCACCTGGCAATGATACAGGAGAAACACCAACTTTCGCCATAACATCACCACCGAGACCAGGAATACGCATTTTTAAACCTTTAAGGTCTTCTGCTGTATTTATCTCTCTTTTAAACCAGCCACCCATTTGAACGCCAGTATTACCAGCAGGAAGACATTTAAGACCGAAAGAGCCTGCTAATTCATCCCAAAGCTGTTGGCCTCCCATGTGATGGATCCAAGCAGCATTTTCAGTGTAAGTTAACCCATATGGAACAGATGTAAAAAATGCCCAACCAGGATGTTTACCTTTCCAGTAATAATCAGCAGCATGATAAGCCTGGGAATTTCCAGATGCCACTTCATCAAAAGAGTCAAAAGCACCGACCTTTTCACCTGCTGCAAAATAATTTGTTACTATCTCACCACCTGATACCTCTTGTAATCTTTTAGCAAGTCTTTGAGCTCCTGTTCCCAACCCTGGAAAATCTCTTCCCCAAGTAGAAACAATGTTTAGTTCAACTTTTTTTGAAGCTAAAGCTGGAGTTGATAGTGTGGACGCAGCAACTACGCCAGCACCCGCAGCTACACCCGCCTTTGTCATAAAATCTCTACGTTTCATTATATCCTCCTCATTAAATTAGATTTAATTAAATATTAGTTATTTATTTAGACACATTTTTTTTAAAATATATATAAAATTTTAATATTTTTATAAAAAATTAGATAATAAAATCACAAAAATATAAATTTGCTAAAAAATTAAACAATAAAAAATCAATTAAATTTTGGTGGTCTAGGGAACCCATTAGGAACCATTCTACCTGCTCCACCACGCTTGCCTTGCCAAGTTAACAAATCTTTTTCTGTTCTTTGGCGACCACCATTCATTTTCCAGTTAATGCCGTCATCTTTATTAAAAGTTGTTATGTCCGATAAGGTTCCGTCTTTATATCTTTGAAGAATTACACCTTTCCCTTTAGTAAGCTCGGGAACATCTTCAACAGAATACAGTATAAGTTTTCTATTATTTCCAACTACAGCAATAGTGTCACCATCAATTTTTCTACAAACTTTTGCTTTATTATCACCCTTAACGTTAATAATCTGTTTTCCAGATTTGGTTTGAGCTATTATATTATCAGTATTTATTTTAAATCCATGCCCTTTGTCGGATGCGACTATAAGATATCCTTTGAATAGTGGAAAACAAGCAATAATTTTTACATCTGCTTTGAGATCAATTGTTAAAGAAATCGGTTCACCAAAGCCTCTCCCTGATGGTAATTTATTAGCAGAAACAGAAAAAAACCTTCCATTATCAGCAAAAAATATGATTTTATCTGTACTGGATGCATGTACTTTAAACTTTTCTTGATCTCCTTCCCTATACTTTAATTCCACGTCATCGCCTAAATGTGTTTTTTGAGATCTTACCCAACCTTGTTGAGAAAGAATTATTGTAATTGGTTCTTTAACAATAAATTGGTCTTCGTCAAAATCTTCAACCTTCGGCAACTCTTGAATTAGAGTCCTTCTGTCACCAATCTCTACAAATTCTTTTTTTAAACCTTTTATATCTTTATATATCTGTTTCCATTGATCCTCTTGGCTATTAAGTATTTTTTTGATTTCATTTAATTCATTTTGTAAATCATTTAACTCTTTTTTAAGTTCAATTTCTTCTAACTTTCTAAGAGACCTAAGTCTCATATCTAAAATCGCATTAGCTTGAATTTCATTAATCGAAAAGAAAGAAATAAGTACTTCCTTAGGCTTATCTTCCTCCCTGATTATTTCAATTACCTTATCAAGATTTAAGTAAACTGTTATATATCCATTTAAAATATTTATTCTTTTTTCAATTTGAGAGAGTCTATATTGACTTTTTCTTTGAAGAATAATTTGTCTATGATTAAGCCAACTTTTTAGAGCATCTTTAAGTGACTTAACACCAGGAACGTTTTTATCATCTATTACATTTAAATTTAAAGAAACTCTTGTTTCTAAATCAGTTTTTTTAAAAAGAGTTTCCATTACCATCTCAGGTAATAAATTTCTGCTTTTAGGCTCAATTACCAACCTAATATTTTCAGCACTTTCGTCCCTAACATCTGACAGCATAGGTAAAGATTTATTTTCCATTAATTCTGCAATTTTTTCTAACAATCTACTTTTCTGTATTTGATAAGGAATCTCATTAACAATAATTTGCCACTGCCCACCTTTTATTTTTTCGACAAACCACTTGGCCCTTAATCTAAACCCACCTTTACCATTCTTGTAAGAATCGTGTATAGACTCTATTGGCTCGACTAAAACACCTCCAGTTGGAAAATCTGGTCCTTTAACATAATTTGAAATTGTTTGATCTGTGGCATTGGGAAATTTTATTAAATGTAAAAGTGCATCAATCAATTCATAAATATTATGAGGTGGGATAGAAGTAGCCATGCCTACGGCAATTCCTTGAGAACCATTTGCTAACAAATTAGGAAAAGCAGATGGTAAAACTACTGGCTCTTGTCCTTCATCATCATATGTAACTCTAAAATCAACTGTATCTTTATCAATTTCAGAAAGCAGAAGTTCAGCAACGTTAGTCATTCTTGCTTCAGTGTATCTCATGGCTGCCGCATTATCACCGTCAATATTACCAAAGTTACCTTGGCCATCTACCAAAGGATATCTTAGTGCAAACTCTTGAGCCATTCTAACCATTGAATCATATATGGCTGCATCACCATGAGGATGAAATTTTCCCATAACATCACCAACAACTCTAGCAGATTTTTTAAAGCTTAAATTATGATTAAGTTTTAATTGCATCATTGCATATAAAACTCTTCTATGAACAGGCTTCAAACCATCCCTTACGTCAGGCAAAGATCTTGAAGTTATTGTTGACAAGGCATATGAAAGATATCTTTCTGATATAGCTTTAGAAAAACTAGTTAAATCGATATTTTCTTTTTGTAATTCTTTATTATCCATAATTTTCTTTCAAGTAATTATAGTTTTTCAATCATCTCAATTAACCTATTTCTTGAGTCTGGCAATTTTACAATCTTATTATTATTGATAGTTGTAAATAATTTGTTTTTAAAAAAATAAGTGGTAATTTTCAGTCCATTTAATATGTCACTGTAAAAATAATAATTTTTATTTTTTATTCCACCTAAAAAGAAAGGTAAATGCAATAATTTAGGAGCATACTCACCTGCTCCTTCAAAAGTTACAGCCTTACCTGTCTTGGGGCTAACATAACAAAGATTATTTTTTTCACCTGTAACAGCACATTTGCTTAGATCCAATGAATATCCAATGGATGATAGCACACCTATTTCCCATCTCACATAACCTTCAACCCAAGCATGGTTTTCATTTTCATCAATTAATGAAATCAAATCAATAAAAGCGATGGTCGCTCTAAATATTTCAGAATAACTTTCTCTTTCTGGCAACAAAACATCAATCAATGAGCATGTAGACGACAAAGCTTGTAACTTTAACCTGTCGTCAAATATTTTTCCAGAAACGGAAGAAAGAAGTTCTATCTTATAATTACCGATTTGATCAGACAATCTCGATTTCCATGTAACATCAACAACGTTACCAGGTTGAATGTCAAAAGAGGTTTTTTTGTTTTTGTAATTATTAAACCAGCCTAGATGTCTACCTTGTTTTTCAGTTAGGATATTTAAAATTAAACCCTTTTCTCCATATTTTTTTGCCGACAGAACAATACCTTTATCTTTCCATTCAGGCATTATAATCTAAACCAATATTTTTATAATTAGAGGGATCTTCCATCCAATTTTTTTTGAATTTAACAAATAAAAACAAATGAATTTTGGTCTTAAATAGCTTTTCTAGATCTTTTCTGGAAAGAATACCTATCCTCTTTATATTTTGACCCGATTTTCCTAGAATTATTGGTTTATGGCTATTTTTATTGATGTAAATGGTTTGTTGAATATTTATACTTTTATCTTTATTAACATCCCATTTTTCAGTTTCAACCATTAAATTGTATGGCAACTCTTTATTTAAACTTTGAAATAATTTTTCTCTAGTAATTTCTGAAGCCAAAATAGATTGAGGTAAATCAGAAACGGTTTGATCATCATACATCAATGGATGCGAAGGCATAGAAAATGCCAAATATTCAACTAATTCCTTACAACCATTTCCATTTTTTGCAGAAATTAAAAAGGTTTTTTCAAAATTATAAAAACTTTTAAATTCAGATATTTTGCTCAAAAGTTTTTCTTTTTTTAACAAATCTATTTTATTTAAAACTAATATTATATTTACTTTAACTTTTTCAATTTTTTTAAGAATATCTATTGTATTATCGTCCAATGACTTTGTTACATCGTGAATAAAAATTACTTTATCAGAGTGACCTAATTCAGACCACGCAGCAGACACCATCGCTTTATCAAGCCTTCTTTTTGCAGAAAAAACACCTGGTGTATCAATTAAAATGACTTGGGATTGGGATTTGTCACTTAATGTAAAATTACAAATGCCTCTAACACAAAATCTAGTTGTTTGCACCTTATGTGATACAATAGAAATTTTACTTCCCACTAAAGTATTTATAAGTGTAGATTTTCCTGAATTTGGGACACCTAAAATATTTACAAATCCAGACTTGGTATTAAGTTTTTGACTCAAAATTATTGTAACCACTAGCTTTTAAATTGATTTTATTTTTTAAAATAAACAGTAGCTTTGATGCTGCTGTTTCTTCTGCATTTTTTAAATTAGGTCCAATTGCTGTGACTGATTTAAAATCTTTGATGCTAACAGATACCTTAAAAATTGGTTTATGTTCTAAACCAGATTTATCTAACATCTTATATTCTGGTAAACACCTAAACTCTTTGAGACAAAATTCTTGTAGTGTTGATTTAGAATGCTTTTCATTGTCAAAAGATGTAGGAATTTTATTAATAATTTCGTTCACTATAAACTTTTTAGATTTTTCAATACCCGAGTCCAAGTATATTGCAGCAATGATTGCTTCAACAACATCGCTTAATACAGAATTATTATTACTTAAATTATCACCCTTTTGAGTCATTATAAACTTAGATAAATTAATTTGTTTAGCATATTGTGCCAAAAAATCTTGATTAGCATTTTTTTGAAAATAATTATTTAGAGCACCCTCATTCGCATTAGGGAATGTTTTATAAAAATATTCAGCCAAAATTAACCCAAGAACCCTATCACCCAGGAATTCTAACCTTTCATAACTTTGATTTCTGGGATTATTCTTTTTAGATACATAACTAGAATGAATTAAGGCTTCTTTTAAAATATCCTCATTAATAAATTTATAGTTAATCTTTTTTTCAAGTTCAGAAATCAGCACTATTCTATTGCCTTACCAATCCTAGAAAACCTAATTGCTTTATGCCATTTCCAGAATTCAAAAATGGAAGCAGAACTGTTATGAGAAAAAAATATAATTTGAGCTTTACCAATTAAGTTTCTTTTGGGAACAAAACCAACTTCAGGACTTCGACTATCTCGACTATTATCTCTATTATCTCCCATAAAGAAAAAATGATTATCAGGAACCTTAAATTCGATTGTATCATCAAAAAGATCTTGATCACTTGCTTCAATTATCTCATGAAAGTTTAATCCATCGAAGGTTTCTTTGTATTGAGTAAATATTTTCTCATCACCAAAATTATTCTTCATGACACCAACATTAGACTTAGTTCTTTCTACCATTTTTTTATTAATATAAAGAACTCCATTTTTAACTTGAACAGTATCATTAGGAAGTGCGACCAACCTTTTGATATAGTCTATAGTTTCGTCACCTGGTTTTCTGAAAACAATTATATCCCCTCTTTTAGGGGATTTTTCAAATATCCTATCAGTAATTGGAACAACACCAAAAGGAAAACTATATTTTGAATAACCATAAGAATATTTCGATACAAATAAATAATCGCCAACTAATAAAGACGGTATCATAGAACCCGAAGGTATATTAAAAGGCTCAAAAAAGATTGACCTAAAAAAAATAGCTATAGAACCCGCAATTAGAAGAGTCTTGAAAAGTTCTTTTATAGAATTATTGCTTTTACTTTTATTAACATTCATCAAACAATCTCCAATAAAAAAAACTTTTTCAAATTAAATCTTATGCAACACCTTTTTAATTGGAGCAAGGGAAATTACAACAAATGCAAGTGCATATGGAGGCTCATCTGACATGGAAATACTAAAGTTTAAGTTACCTCCCAAAGATCTTTCTCTTTGACAAACATAGTCCCTTGTTTTACCTGAAAAAAACAAATAGGGTTGTCCATTTTTATCATTTAATATTTCCATTTCTTTAAAAAAAAGACCATCCCCTCTGCTAAAGCTTAAAGCTTTCCATGTAGCCTCTTTAGCAGCAAACCTTTTTGCTAAAAAATTAATAGATATTTTTTTTCTATTATTCAAAATATTGATTTCATTAGAACCGTATAAACGCTCAACAAACTTATAATTAAATTTATTATAAATTTTATCTATTCTATTAGCGTCAACAATATCTGTTCCAATACCTAAAATCATAATGAAGCTTCGTTAATGATTGTTCTCATTTTTTGAATTGATTTTTTTAAGCCATTAAAAATAGAGTCTGCAATAATAAAGTGTCCAATATTAAGCTCTAATATATTTGAAATCTTAGCAATTGAAACAACGTTATCAAAATTTAGTCCATGACCAGCATGACAATTTAAAAGGAGTTTTTTTGCTAAAAAAGCACTAGATCTTAATTTATCTAATTCAAATTCAATATTTAATTTGTTTTCAAAGGCGTTTGCATATGCCCCTGTATGAAGTTCTATAGTTTTAACTCCTAACTCTTTAGTCGCTTGCAATTGTTCTTCAGAAGGGTCAACAAAAACTGATATTTCTATATCTGTTTTTAAGATAGGATCAATTATTTCTTTTAAATAATTAAAGTTTTTTTTTACATCTAGACCACCTTCAGTGGTAATTTCTTGTCTATTTTCTGGAACAAAACAAATTGATTTTGGTTGGTTATTTAATGCAATTTCAATAGTTTCTTGTTTAGCTGCTATTTCTAGGTTTAATGGAACATTTATATTGTTTAATAAGTTTTCTAGGTCGTTTTCATTTATGTGTCTTCTATCCTCTCTAAGATGGACAGTTATTGAGTCAGCTCCTGACTGTTCTGCAATCTTAGCAGCTGCGATTACATCAGGATAGTTACCTCCTCTTGCATTTCTAAGAGTGGCAACATGATCTATGTTAACTCCTAATTTTATATATCTATCCAAAATCTACCTCTCGATTTTTTTCTTTTTTTTAAGTCTGGCCTTCTTAAAAGAAGAAACAAAACTATAAGTTATATAGTAGGTTGATACCCAAATAGGAATTGCTAAAATTGCTCCCCCGACAACCATGGGAATAAATATTTCATACGTTTGATTAACAATCATATCAAAATTAATGTTAGGGCTAAGATTACTATTTGGTTTATCAACTACAAATGCACCCACTTTGTATATTAAGCCCCAAATAAATGGGAATGTTACAGGATTTCCAATTATTGTACCAAGTAAAGCAGCTATGTAATTAGCTCTGAGCAAATAAGCAAACATAATAGCTAACAAAAAATGAAAACCTAAAAGCGGGGTAAAAGATACCATAGAGCCACATGCAAAACCAGAAGAGATAGCATAGGAAGAAGCAGGTAATCGAGCTAACTTTAATTTATAATAGGAGACAAATCTTTTTGATTTATTAAATAAAAATTTCAAAGACATACTAATTTTATTAATTTAAATACTCCATTCAGTCTTTGCCCCTATCAACGCTTTCTACAAATTGAGACAATCTCATAGCAGCTATAATTTGGTTAAGGTGATTTATATTTTGCACTTCTAAATCTATATTAAACTTATAGAAATCTAAGCCTCTGGATATTACTTGAATATTAGATATATTTCCATTATTTATGCTAATTATTTTTGTAACATCAGCTAAACTGCCAGGTTCGTTAGATAGTGTAGCTACCAAACTTCCTTTGTGAAATTTAATATTTTCTGCATCCCAGGATACTTCTAGCCACATTTCAGGTGTATCGTTAAATTTTTCTAACGCAAAACAGTCTAATGCATGAATGGTAATGCCTTTTCCAGTTGTTACTATGCCAACAATTCTCTCTCCAGGTAAAGGGTGACAGCAATGGGCATAATGTATAGCCATACCATCAACCACACCCTTGATTTTTATACTTTCTTGGGAATTAATTTTTTGTAGTTTTGGTAATTCTTTTTTTTGATTATCTATTTTAGGATATAAAAAATTCAAAACATCTCTAGAATTTATATTACCCTTTCCAATTTCTATTAACAACTCATCTAAATCTGAGAGGCCATATTCATTTATTATTTTACCAAGACTGGTTGCATTCATTCTTTTATTTTGCTGCCTATATTCTTTTTGAAGCAAAGCGGTTCCCAATTGTAAAAATTCTTTTGTTTCTCTTATTCTTATAAATCTTCTAATAGCTGATTTTGCTTTACCAGTAATACAAGTGTCTATCCATTTAGGGTCTGGAAAACTATTTTTTGAGGTTAAAATCTCTACCTGGTCTCCGTTTTTTATTTCAGTTGTAATTAATCTTTTTTTATTGTTGATTTTGGCTCCAACTGCAGCATTTCCAACTTCTGAATGTACGGCATAAGAGAAATCAACTGCATTAGCACCTTTAGGTAAAATAATTAGATTACCTTTTGGAGTGAAACAAAAAACTTGGTCATTATACATCTCTAATTTAGTATTTTCTAAAAACTCTTCAGGCTCATTACTCTCTTCAAGTATTTGTATAAGTTCTCTGACCCATTTATATTTTATACCTTCTGACCATTTAGCTCCATCTTTATAAATCCAATGAGCAGCGATACCATTTAAAGCAAATTCGTTCATAATTGATGTACGAATTTGAACTTCTATTTTTGTTTTTTGTGGACCTACCAAGCTGGAATGAAGAGATTGATAACCATTTCTTTTAGGAGCAGATATATAGTCTTTAAATCTTCCCATCACCGCCGTATATTCTTGATGGAGTATTCCAACACTTTTATAACAGGACGAAACATCATCAACGATAACACGAAAGGCCATAATATCAGACAATTGATCCATACTTAAGTTTTTACGTTGCATTTTCTTCCAAATAGAATAGCTACTTTTAACTCTTCCTGTCACATTACAGTTAATATTATTTTGATTTAAAAGAGTTTCAATTTCTTTAGCTATAGCCGGTATATTCAATTCATCTTTTGAATAAATTAATTTCAAACGCCTTACAATTGAATCTTGAGTTTCTGGCTTCACTATAGCAAAACATCTATCCTCTAATTCTCTTTGAATTGCATTAATACCAAGACGTTCAGCCAAAGGTGCAAAAATTTCTAAAGTCTCAAAGCAAATTCTAGATTTTTTTTCATAGCTTTTAATTCCATCAATCGTTCTGATGTTATGTAATCTATCTGCTAGTTTAACTAGTAAAACTCTTATATCATCAGAGGAAGCTAGAAGAAGTTTTCTAAAATTTTCAGCTTGAGCAAATCCAAACTTTAATTCCAATTTTGATAATTTAGTTACACCATCAACTAATTTAGAAATTTCATTTCCAAATTCTTTGCTAATTTCATCAAGAGTTACCTCACTATCTTCCACAACATCATGCAAGAGTGCCGTGATGATTGTCGCACTGTCTAGTTTCATTTCAATAAGGTATTCCGCTACTGCCACTGGATGAGTGAAATATTTCTCACCACTAGATCTAAATTGGTTTGAATGAGCTTTTTCAGATAGATAATAAGCTTTTTCTATTGTGCGCTCACAAACGAAATTATCATATTTAGAAATTTTACTATAAAGTTCTGATGCGGTGGATAACATTTTAAGAATAATACTAAATTCTTAGTATTATATCTATAAATAAATCCTAATTAATTAATTAAATATATAAATAAATTTAATCTTCTTTTTTGAGTAATTCTTCAGATATGTCCTCAAAAGAATCTTCGTTACTAATATTAACTTGTGGGAAAAGTGTTTTATCTGCGGATTCAGGACTTTTAGACTCATTAAGATATGCAGCAAATTCTTCTTCAAGAGATAATTCTTCTTCTGAATTCTTATCTTCATTAATTAGATTTTTTTGCATAGATCTGATAAATCTTTCATGCAAGCTTTCTGCATCCACAGCATCGCATGCTATTTCTCTGAGAGAAACAACTGGGTTCTTATCATTATCACGGTCGATTTCAATTGGCATACCATTTGATATTTCTCTAGAACGTTGAGCAGCAGCAATAACTAAATCAAATCTATTAGGAATTTTTTCTATACAGTCTTCAACAGTAACACGTGCCATTTAAATCTCCAAAAAGGATGTTTATAATGAAAAACTTTAAAAAATCAATCTATTATTTAATTAAAAACTTGAATGTTTTGTCTATTTAGATCTTTTAAAATTTGACTAACACTTTTTTTATAAATGGGATGTATCCAATTTGAATTAATTTCAGATAATGGTTCCATTACAAATCTCCTGAGATGGGCCCTCGGGTGAGGAATAGAAATGTTTTCATTATCTAAAATTAAACCAAAACAATCAATTAAATCTAAATCTATTATTCTTGGTTCATTAACTTTTTTTCTAATCCTTCCAAATTTTTTCTCTATTAAATGTAAAATTTTCAATATTTCTAATTCATTTAAAAAAGATTTGGCCATTATAACTTTGTTAAAATATTTAGGTTGTGAACTAACTGGTATTGGCTCAGAAATATACCACTTTGATTGTTTTTCTATATATATTTTATGATCTTTTAAAAGATTAATAGCGTCATCACAGACTTTAGTGGGATGAACACCTTGTTTGTTAGTTATGTTACCACCTACAGCGATGATTAAATTATCATTTTTCATAAATACATAAAATTCATATCAAGTAAAATACTAGTGTTTCAATTATTAATTTTTAGTAGTCGGTGTTTTTCCCTATCCCAATCTCGTTTTTTTATTACTTGTCTTTTATCAACTTTTTTCTTTCCCTCGGCTATACCAAGAGATAATTTGGCAATTCCTTTTTGATTAAAGTACAAACTTAGTGGAACAACAGTACAACCTTCTTTTTTAATTTGACCAAAAATTTTATTTCTTTCTTTTTTGTGAATTAACAAACGTCTAATTCTTTTTGGCTCATGGTTTTGACCGCGCGCTGCAGAACTATATTCAGGAATATTTGAATTTATTAAAACAATGTGACCATGTTCTTCAGTTGCATAAGATTCTGCGATACTTGCCCTGCCAAGCCTAAGGCTTTTGACTTCACTTCCCAGTAAAATTATACCAGCTTCAATAGTATCGATTATAGAGTAGTCAAACTTAGCTCTACGATTTTCTGCTATTCTACCGACAGAAATTCCTTTAGCTTCATTTTTTTTCATGTATAAACTATTTAAATCAAAGCGGCTTTTTTAAGAGCATTTTTAACATTTACTTTACTAGAATCTTCAATATCAACTATTGGAAGCCTAGCTTCTGACGAACAAATACCCATTAAGGAGGCAGCATATTTCAATGGGCCAGGGCTTGTTTCGCAAAATAAAGCATCGTGCAAAGGCATTAATTTCTTATTTATCTCTTGAGCAGTTGTGATATCTCCTTGTTTCCAAGCATTATGCATTCTAGATAATAAATTAGGTGCAATATTAGCAGTTACTGATATACAGCCATGCCCGCCTGCTGCTAAATAAGCTAAAGCAGTACCATCTTCTCCTGAAAGTTGGATAAAATCATCGCCTATTATATTCTGTAATCTTGTTGGCCTTGCCAGGTCTGCTGTTGCATCTTTTACTCCTACTATAAGGTCATTCTTAGCCAGCTCAGCCATGGTTTCATCTGACATTTTGATAACAGATCTACCTGGAATATCGTAAATAATAATAGGCTTATTCGAATTTTTAATTAGTTCATTGTAATGAGCTAGTAAACCGGATTGTGTCGGTTTGTTGTAGTATGGCGTCACTACCAATAACCCATCTGCACCTGCATCACATGCATGCTTAACAAAATCAACAGCTTCTGCAGTTGAGTTAGAACCAGCTCCCGCAATAACCGGCACCCTCCCATTAGATTGCTCAATACAAACTTCAACAAGTTTTTTATGTTCATCGTGAGATAGAGTTGGTGACTCTCCAGTAGTGCCAACAGGAACTAAACCGTGGGTACCATTTTCGATTTGAAAATCTATAAGCTTTCTATACCCATCATAATCTACTTTTTTATCTTTAAAAGGTGTCAAAAGAGCAGTGTAAGAACTATGAAATATCATAAAAAACCTCGCCAAAAATAATAAAATTATTGTATCATAATCATGTGAAATAAATTTAACAAGACATACTATTAAAATGTTTAGAGGTAAACAATGACAGACCGAAAAGTTTCATTCAATGAAATAATGAATTCATCAAATAGATTGAAAGATAAAGTTGTTAAAACCCCTCTTTTACAATCTTCATATTTAAATCAAAAATTTAAAACAAACCTTTTTTTAAAAGCAGAAAATTTACAAACAATTGGAGCTTTTAAGTATAGAGGCGCTTTGAATGCCGTCTTACAGCTACCGGATAATATCAAAAAAGTTGTTGCATGGTCTAGTGGTAACCATGCTCAAGCTGTTGCTGCTGCGGCTAAAATAACTGGCAGAGAGGCAACAATAGTAATGCCAATAGATTCTCCAAAAGCAAAGTTAGAAGGAACCGCTTTTTGGGGTGCTTCAATTATTAAATATGATAGAAAAAAAGAAGATAGAGAACAAATTGGAAGGGAAATAGCTAACAAAACAAATGCTGCTATAATACCCCCATTTGATCATATTGATGTTATAAACGGTCAAGGTACAACTGGCTTAGAATGTATTGAACAACTAGAAATTAAAAATGTAAAACCAGATATTGTACTTTGCTGTTGTGGAGGTGGTGGGTTAATAGCAGGCATAAGTACTGCAATTAAAGAGAAATTTAAAAATTCTAAAATTTATTCTGTTGAACCTGATAATTTTGATGATACAAAAAAATCTCTAGAAGCTAATAAAATAGTAATGAATTCTATGCGTGACCAATCAATATGTGACGCACTGTTAGCCGAAAAGCCTGGTAATATAACATTTGAAATTAACCAAAAAAATTTAACAGCTGGACTATCAGTATCAGATAAAGAGTCTCTTATGGCAATGCATGCTGCTTTCAAGTATTTTAAAATAATTCTTGAACCTGGTGGTGCAGTAGCCCTTGCAGCGGCCATTACCTCTAAAATTGATATTAGAGAAAAAAACGTGCTAGTAATTGCATCTGGCGGAAACGTTGACAAGGATGTTTTTGAACAATGTTTTAAAATAAATACTATTTAAATCATTTATCTATAAAGCTTATTATTTTATTTTTGATAGGCCTTCTTCTTTCTACAGGCTCTTTTTGTTTATTTCCGATGTAGATAAATCCAGCAATTTTATCAGTTTTAGGATCTCCACCAAACTCTTTTAATACATTTTGATTATAAGAATACCATTCAGTTAGCCATTGAGCAGCATAACCTA
>Ga0181597_10000797_pt1 | contig 35516 bp, 39 predicted proteins | sample 041ome_5_FD_148647 | JGI IMG/M metagenome (GOLD analysis project Ga0181597, IMG submission 148647) | Coastal salt marsh microbial communities from the Groves Creek Marsh, Skidaway Island, Georgia - 041403US metaG (spades assembly) | ecosystem: Environmental > Aquatic > Marine > Intertidal zone...
AATAGATCACGCATCAACTCGATCTTTGGCAATTTGAACGTCATTTGAAACCGGCAACGTGTTGAACAATGACGACCTCTGCAACGTGAGAAAGGAGGCGATTTCGCGTGGTGTAGAAGGTACGTCCAGACGAAAAGTAGTGTCTCGCGAAAGAGAAGCAATTGACGCAACTCGCTGTCAGCAATCAACTTGCTCAAGAGTATCGAAGAGTATCAGTCAAGGGTATCCAACAGTATCGGCCAAGATTCCTCAAGAGTATCGCCAAGTGTGTCCCAAAATCTGGAAATCTTGACACCTTGAATCGGGGCTTCAGTGTTCGAGAATGAGGAGCGGCATGCCGGAACTCTGTGCTGAATGCGGTCTCTTTGCGGCGAGAGCCTGTTGTAGGGCGAACCGGGGGTGATTTCAGGTGTCGGATCTGGGAATCAGTGCTTTAGAAACCCCCGTTACGGTTGCTGAAATGCGTGAAAAGCGATAGATTTTATCCCCCGCTCTTCAGAAAACGTCATCGGCAAGGACTCATTTGGGTTCGCCGTACGTCGATTTTCTTAAGTTGCGGTATCGGTTTGCCTTGCAGGAGGCAGGGTGGTTGATATAGTAAGCCACTTCGCGCCTGTTTGTCCGGCTGCTAGTGTAGCTCAATTGGCAGAGCACCGGTTTTGTAAACCGGCGGTTGTGGGTTCAAGTCCCTCCACTAGCTTCCATCGTTTTAGAGTGATCTGATACGATAAGACACTTGGTTCGTAAGGAGTTACGGGTTTTAGTGGGCAGTCAGCTCTATGTTGGTTGCGTGCGAGATTCCCCAAAACCGGGGGAGGGTTCCAGAGCGGCCAAATGGGTCAGACTGTAAATCTGATGGCTTACGCCTTCGCAGGTTCGAATCCTGCTCCTCCCACTTACTTGAGATTTTTTAGACAGAGTGTCACGATAAGCGAAAGCGAATCGTTAATTTTAGGGTGACAATTTGGAATTGCGAGATTGCGGGTGTAGCTCAATGGTAGAGCTCCAGCCTTCCAAGCTGGTGGTGAGGGTTCGATTCCCTTCACCCGCTTTTCAGTCTGAAAAAGAAGTTTTTCAGCGAGGGTTGGTTCGCATCGGTGAGTCATTCCGCGTTGAGGAGAGAAGGCTGAAGATTCGGGGGACGACCCGGTAATTGGCTGCTGTAGCTCAGTGGTAGAGCACTTCCTTGGTAAGGAAGAGGCCATGGGTTCAAGTCCCATCAGCAGCTCTGTCCTCGTGAAGAGGGTCGAGTTTGTTCGTATCCGTTAGGCGTTTTCTCTCCTGATTGGTTACGAGAGGCGTTAAAGTAGCCGGGCATCGCAACTGTGTGGTTGCGAAAGAGGGTTGCGAAGAATTGATCACAGTGGCAGCCGTGTTGGCTAGCCCCAGATAAACGGAATCGTTCGAGGAGAAGTAATGGCGAAGGAAACATTTGAGCGGACAAAGCCTCACGTGAACGTGGGGACTATTGGCCACATCGACCACGGAAAAACCACCCTGACAGCAGCTTTGGTTGCCGTTCAGTCTGCAAAAGGCTTGGCTTCGGCCAAGAGTTATGCCGACATTGCCAAGGGCGGTACAGTTCGTGACGAAACCAAGACAGTGACAATCGCTGCCTCGCACGTCGAGTACGAGAGCGAAGGTCGTCACTATGCTCACATCGACTGTCCGGGACACGCGGATTACGTCAAGAACATGATTACTGGTGCTGCTCAGATGGACGGGGCAATCCTCGTTGTGTCTGCTGCAGACGGCCCGATGCCTCAGACTCGCGAGCACATCCTGCTTGCTCGTCAGGTCAACGTGCCTGCTCTGGTTGTCTTCCTTAACAAGTGCGACCTCGTCGATGACGAAGAGTTGCTCGAGTTGGTGGAGATGGAAGTTCGCGATCTTCTCTCGAAGTACGACTTCCCCGGCGACGATATTCCTATCGTACGCGGTAACGCCAAAGGTGCTTTGGATTCACCGGCAGACGAGTCGGCCAATAAGTGTATTGGTGATTTGATGGATGTGTTGGATGCTCATATTCCTGAGCCACAACGCGATTCTGACAAGCACTTCCTGATGGCTGTTGAAGACGTGTTCTCGATCGAAGGTCGTGGAACCGTGGCAACAGGTCGAATTGAGTCGGGAACCATCAACGTTGGCGATAAAATCGAAATCGTTGGTTTGGCCGACACGACAACAACAACAGTGACTGGCGTCGAAATGTTCCAGAAGACTCTGGATCAAGGGATTGCCGGTGACAATGTTGGTATTCTTCTGCGTGGAGTGAGAAAAGAAGATATCGGTCGCGGCCAGGTTTTGGCGGCTCCCGGATCGATCAAGCCTCACACCAAGTTTGAAGGCGAAGTTTACGTTCTGAGTAAAGACGAAGGTGGCCGTCACACGCCATTCTTCAGTGGATATCGTCCTCAGTTCTACTTCCGCACCACAGACGTTACAGGTTCAACGACACTTCTCGGCGGTGCAGAGATGTGTATGCCTGGCGACAATGTGAAAGTAGAAGTCGAGCTGCATAAGCCGATCGCTCTCGAAGAGGGAAGCCGCTTCGCAATTCGCGAAGGTGGTCGTACGGTCGGTTCTGGTGTTGTTACGAAAATCGTCGAGTAATTTTGCGATTCAAGTAATGCTGCCTGAGGTTTGTTATGTACGAATTCACCTGTCCCGCACAATTGTTGCGGGGCAGGTTTCCGTTTTTTCGCGGTGAAGGTTAGCTCTGATGAGAGAATATGTTTGGATGGAATGCACAGACTGCGGTCAACGCAACTATCGGGTCCAAAAAGAGACTCGTGGGACCGACCGTCTGGAGTTGAGTAAGTACTGTCCGAAAAATCGGAAGCACACGAAACATAAAGAGTCACGTAAGAAGTAACACCGGGTTGATAGCCGGGTGGATACGGGCGTAGCTCAATTGGCAGAGCAGCGGATTCCAAATCCGCAGGTTGGGAGTTCAAGTCTCTCCGCCCGTGCTTGCAGGATGCGGCGGTCGGGAGGCAAAGATCTTTTCGGCCTGAATTGGAATTCATGCGGTTTTAGAGAGGCTGTCACAGGATGGCGACAACGAAATCGAAAGGCGGTCAAACTCTGCTGAGCGAGATGTTCAGCGCGAGTTTGTATAAGCGAAATCAAGGCCGTCGTGTTCGTCAGTGGACGGGCGTGGCAGTGGCTGCCATTTTTGTGTTGGGGGCAATGTCGCTCTACAACTCGGTCTTGGCAGATATGGTCTCTGGTGAAACGATGGCGGAAGGTGCCCAAAGTGGGATTGCCTTCGGCCTGGCTTTGGCGGGCGTTTGGTTTGCCTATCGGCTCGTCAACTATCCTCGGTTTGCTGATTTTCTCATTTCGGTGCAAGCCGAGATGGATAAAGTGACCTGGGTGAGTTGGAAAGAGCTGATGCGGTCCACGATTGTGGTGATCGTATGCATGAGTTTTATTGGTATTTTGCTCTATCTTTATGACTATCTCTGGGCATTTTTGTTCAGGTTGGTAGACGTTTTGAAGGTCTGAGACAGAAAAATTCGGCCTCGTGTGGTCGAATTCGCTTCTGATCATTGAAAATATTTGGCTCAACGGGCATGATAAGCGGTCCATCACTTTTTGCCGCGGTTCGTTTGGGTACTTGGGAAGACGGTCTGGAATCATGGTAGCCCCGCAAGAATCACTGGAATCCTCTGGGAAACAGTGGTATGTGCTGAAAGTTCAGAGTAACCGCGAGAGAACCATTCGCGAAGCTCTACTCAAGCGCATTCGCATGGAAGGGCTCGCCGAATTTTTCGGTGAAATCATTATTCCAACTGAAAAAGTGGCCGAAAAAACCAAGGGCGGAAAGAAGCGAGTTGTGGAGCGAAAGCTCTATCCGGGTTACATCATGATCAACATGGAGTTGAATGATGAGACCTGGTACCTGATTCGAGATACCAGTGGTGTAGGTGATTTTACAGGAACGGCTGGAAGGCCGGTTCCGATGCAGGATGACGAAATTCACCGCATGTTGGGTCTGGAAGCAGCCAACGAAGTTGAACCTGAAAAGGTCAAAATTGATTTTGCAACAGGTGATGTTGTCAAAATTAAAGAAGGCGCCTTTGAAGGATTTGAAGGCACGATCGATATTATTGACGAGTCGAACGGGAAGGTGACTGTGCTGATTGAAATTTTCGGTCGGTCAACTCAGGTCGAGCTCGATTATTGGCAGGCTGAGAGAATTTGATTTCCTGAAGTCATGCTCGGCATTAAATATGTGATTCGCTGGTGAAACGTACCGGCGTAGTTACGACGAATTTCAAGAAAAGATATCCAGATATGGCCAAGCAGGTTGTCACACAAATTAAAGTGCAGGTTACTGGTGGGCAGGCAACTCCCGCTCCTCCTGTTGGTACGGCCCTTGGTCCTCATGGGGTCAATATTGGTCAGTTCGTTTCGGCGTTCAATGATCAGACCCGAGACAGAATGGGCGTCACTCTGCCTGTTGTGATCACGGTTTATAACGACCGTTCATTTGAGTTCATTATCAAGAGTCCACCGGCACCAGTTCTGCTTAAGCAGGCTGCGAAGGTCGCAAAGGGGGCGGGTAATCCTCGTACCGACAAGGTAGGAACTGTGACCCAGGCACAATTGATCGAGATTGCTCAAATCAAATTTGAGGACATGAATGCCTCTTCGGTTGAGCAGGCAGCAAGAACAATCGCAGGCACAGCACGCAGTATGGGGATTGCTGTCGAAGGTTAATTCTCGATGGCGTTAAGCGGCTTGTGAATACATTTATTTGGTAGGCGAATACAAAGAAGACAGATTCATGGCGAAAAATTCAAAGCGACTTGAGCATCTCACAAAGAAGGCAGTCGAGGTCGGAACCGTTTCTTTAGAAGAAGCGGTTGGTGTCTTGAAGTCCTTCAATGAGGATTTGCCCAAAGGGATCAAGCCGGTTCAGTTTGATCAGTCGGTTGAGATTGCTCTGCGTTTGGGAGTCGATCCCAAGCAGGCCGATCAACTGGTGCGTGGCTCCATTGTGCTGCCGCACGGTATCGGGAAAAGTCAGCGAGTGATTGTTTTCGCTCAAGGCGAAAATGTCAAAGTGGCTCAAGATGCCGGAGCTGATACGGTTGGCGGGAAAGAGCTTGCCGATAAGGTCTCTGGTGGATGGCTCGATTTTGATGTCGCGATTGCCACACCTGACATGATGGGTGTCGTCGGTCCACTCGGGAAAGTGCTTGGCCCTCGCGGCTTGATGCCTTCTCCGCGTGCTGGAACGGTGACTCAAGATGTCGCGTCAGCAGTTGCAGATTACAAAGCAGGCAAGGTTGAGTTCCGGGTTGATGCGGGTGGGAATGTTCATTCGGTCGTTGGGCGATTGTCGTTCACTCCCGAGCAACTCGTTGAAAACATTGAAGCGTTGATGAATTTGGTTCGTTCAATGAAGCCAACTTCTTCAAAAGGGGTCTACCTGAGAGGGGCAACGATCTCGGCAACAATGACTCCTGGTGTTTCTGTTGCGGTTTAAGTTTTTTATCGTCTAGTTGAGGCGGCGTGAGTGTCGTCGGTCATTCAGTTTGCTGTGTGATACCGGGCGGCAAGCCAGTTAGTGGAAAAGAGACATGAGTAAAAGAATCAAACAAATGCTGATGGCGGAAATCGGCGAGCACTTGGGCGAGTCCCAGAATATGTTGCTCGTTGATGCATCGAAGCTGGATGCCATTTCGACAAACACTTGGCGTATTGCTCTGCGAGAGAGCAATATCACTGCCTTGACGGTTAAGAATACTCTTGCCCGCCGCGTCCTTGCGGATCGTGGTGTGGTAGGTTTGGAAGAGGTTTTGACAGGTCCAACCACTCTCGTTTGGGGTGGTGAGGATGTTGTTGAGTTGTCCAAGTCTATTGCCAAATGGGCGAAAGAGTTGGCCAATCTGGAGATTAAAGGGGCCGCCATCGAGGGGAATATTCTCGATCAAGCGGCTGTGATGGCGTTGAGTAAGTCACCGGGGCGGGCAGAATTGCTGTCCGAGATTGCCGGTTTGATGTTGGCTCCTGCTCGCCAGATTGCTGGTGCGTTGTTAGGGCCGGGTGGCAGAGTTTCGGGTGCCATCAAAGCGGCATCAGAAAGAGAAGAATAGTCAATCGTAGAATCAGGCCGGTTAGTCAGACTGTGGGCTGGCAATCGATCATGTTGAAGTGTCCGTATTAGAATCAATTTTCGGTCGTGTTAAAGCGGCCTCCTGGGTGAAGAAAGGTTGAGAGACAATGGCGACTGCAGAAGTCCAAGAATTTGATGCTACAACTAAAGAGCTGGGCGACAAGATTGTCGGCCTGTCACTGCTCGAAGCCAAAGCTTTGGCTGATTATCTGAAGGACGTTCATGGCATCGAGCCCGCTGGTGGCGGCGTGATGATGGCTGGACCTGCCGGTGATGGTGGTGGCGGTGAAGCTGCTGCCGAGAAAGATTCGTTCGACGTCGTGTTGACCGGTTTCGGCGATGCCAAGATCAATGTGATTAAGATTGTTCGTACCGTCACAGGTCTGGGCCTAAAAGAAGCCAAAGAGCTTGTCGAAGGCGCTCCCAAGCCTCTGAAAGAGGGTTGCGAGAAAGCCGAAGCCGAGAAAATCAAGGCCGACATCGAAGAAGCTGGCGGTACCGCAGAGCTGAAATAGTCCAGCACACTGTAAGTTTGTCGGAAGCCGGTTTCGTCTTGTGCGGGATCGGCTGTTCGACTCTGGAAATCTGTTTGTGCAGATTTTCTACGAGATTATTAGTGTGTTGACAGTGGTAGACGCTTGAGGGTGTTTTGGTTGGTGCTAATAAAGCCGGGGCGAATGCTCTCGTTTGGCTCGACTGGGATATCCACAGGCGTTCACTGATTTTCAGTTTTTGCAGAACTGATTTGAAATTCTGCGCGAAGATCGGTACTTTATTAAGCACCAGACCTCTGCGCGCAGCCCGCTGTTTGCATCAACCGCCCCCGCCGTCCGATCTGTAGAATTCCACATCGGGAAGGAACGCATGCCGATTTCATCGACCCGCGTCATTGAAACGACTGAAGACAGAAACTTTGGAGAGCTTGAAAACACGGCCGAACTCCCGGACCTGACCTCAATTCAAACAGACTCCTACGCGAATTTCTTACAGCTTGGCATCGAAACCAAGGGTCGTAAGAATCAGGGTATCGAGTCGATTCTGCGCGAGATCTTTCCGATCGAGAGCTATGATGGTCAGTACAAGCTCGAGTACGTCAAGTACGAGTTAGGTAAGCCCCGTTACACTCCGATGGAGTGTCGTCAACTGAGGCTGACATATGGCCGACCCTTCCGAGTTTGGATGCGTCTGAATAAAGAGCAGCCCATCGAGGAAGAAGTGTATCTCGGCGACATGCCCATCATGCTCGGCGGTGGTGAATTCATCATCAACGGTTCAGAGCGTGTGGTTGTGAGTCAGTTGCACCGATCGCCGGGTGTCGACTTCATGCGTGTGGACGAAATTGGTGAACGCCGATCTTATTCTTGCCGGATCATTCCAGAGCGTGGAAGCTGGATTGAATTGGCGATGGGCAAGAAAGATACGCTTTCTGTGCGTATCGACCAAAGTGGTAAGTTCCCAGCAGTGACGTTGCTCCGTGCGATGGATGAGAAGTTCTCGTCGGATGCCGAGCTGCTCAAGTTATTCTACGATGTCGAAAAGACAAAAGTTCCGAAGCCTGCGGATGCGGCGAAGGTTGTCGGCAAATACGCCGCCGATCACGTGATTTTCCCCACTGGGCACGATCGGGTTGGTGAGTTCATTCTCGAAGCTGGTCAAACTGTGACCGAGTTGGCTGTCGAAGAGATGAACGATGCCAAGGTGAAAACTTTTGAAAGTATCCCCGCAGAAGAGGATGTGATGATCCTCAACACTCTGCTCGAGGATGGTACGAACAGTCATGAAGAAGCCTTGCTGAGAATTTATCAGCGCTTGCGTCCTGGTAATCCTCCGCAACTTGAAAAAGCCAAAGATCTTTTCATCGAGAAGTTCTTTGATGTGAATCGTTATCGTCTCGGTCGCGTGGGTCGTTTCCGTATCAATCGGAAATTCGATCAGGATGTTCCCGACAACGAGATGATTCTGCGTCCCGAAGACTTCATTAACTCGATTCGATATCTCGTGCTTCTTCGCAAAGGAAGTGACGAAGCATACGTTGACGATATCGACAACTTGGGTAATCGGCGTCTACGTACGATTGATGAACTCGGTTGCGACGAAATTCGTAAAGGGTTTCTCAAGCTTCGCCGAACAGTTCAAGAGCGGATGGCGATGAAGGATGTCGAGGAAATGAGTCCTCGAACATTGGTGAATCCCAAAAGTGTCTCGGCTTCCATTGAGTTCTTCTTTGGTCGTTCCGAGCTTTCGCAGGTCGTGGACCAGACGAATCCCTTGTCGATGTTGACTCACGAACGTCGTTTGAGTGCACTCGGCCCCGGTGGTTTGAATCGTAAGCGTGCGGGCTTTGAAGTTCGCGACGTTCATATTTCTCACTACGGTCGTATTTGTCCAATTGAAACGCCGGAAGGTACAAACATTGGGCTGATCTCGTCGCTGAGTATTTTGTCTCGCGTCGATGATTACGGATTCCTGATTACTCCGTATCGAAAAGTTGCCAAAGGGAAATTGACCGAAGAGGTCGAATGGTTGCGTGCCGACGAAGAAGCCAACGTTCACGTTGCTCCTGCCGATACTGAAGTTCGTAATGGTAAAGTCGTCGAAGACCGTGTTCTTTGTCGCTACCGCAACGACGTGTTGTGGGTGACATCCGACATCATTGAATACATCGACTTGATTCCGAATCAAATGGTGGGAATCTCTGCCAGTTTGATTCCGTTCCTCGAACACGACGACGCCAACCGTGCGTTGATGGGTTCGAACATGCAACGGCAGGCCGTTCCGCTGTTGAATGCCGAGCGACCTCTGGTTGGTACCGGTATGGAGAAATCTGTCGCCGAGAATTCGGGGATGGTCGTTCGTGCGGAACGGGCCGGAAAAGTTACCTACGTTGATGCCGATCGTATTGAAGTGGATGGTAAGAATTACCCTCTGCGTAAATATGTCGGTTTGAACGAGCGGACCTGTTTGAATCAGAAGCCTCTGGTCTCGATGGGTGATCGCGTGAAGCGTGGTCAAGTCATGTGTGACTCGGCAGCGACTCACAACGGGCATTTGGCTCTCGGTCGGAACGTGCTGGTCTCGTTCATGTCGTGGGAAGGTTACAACTACGAAGACGCGATTATTCTTTCTGAGCGTTTGGTGAAAGACGATGTTTATACATCGATTCACATCGACGAATTCGATGTGGAAATTCGCGAGACTAAACTGGGTCGTGAAGAGTTCACTCGCGACATTCCCAACATCAGCGAAAAAGCTCTGCGTCATCTTGACGAAGAAGGCATCGTGCAGATTGGGACCAGTGTTGAGCCTGGCGATATTCTTGTTGGTAAGGTCTCGCCGAAAGCGAAAACAGAACTCACACCAGAAGAGAAATTGCTACACGCCATTTTCGGTCGTGCTGGCGAAGATGTGAAAAATGAATCTCTCGAAGTACCTTCGGGCGTCGAGGGGATTGTGATTCACACCGAGAAGTTTGCTCGCCGCATGAGCCTTTCAGAGTTGGAACGCAAAGCGTTCGACAAGAATCTGAAAGAAGCCGAGCAGGAAGGTAACAAGTTGGTTGCTGAGGCGTTTGTTGAATTCCTGGTGGAATTCGAGAAGATTCTTGGCCGCAAAATGCAAGATGACGATGGGCGAAATATTCGCGAAATCGAAGATCATAAATTCCTGTATGAGTACGCGGAGCGGTTCCCCTCGACAGTCGAGGATATGGAATTGCGTTCTCCTCAAAAACAGGCAGACCTGCGGAAGTTGATGAAAGAGTCTTGGGAAACTGTCGATATGACAATCGATGCCCGGGATCAAAAAATCAACAGCATGAAGCGCGGCGATGAGTTGCAGAGCGGCGTGTTGCAGATGGTGAAGATTTATGTCGCCTCGAAACGTCAAATTTCGGTCGGTGATAAAATGGCCGGTCGCCACGGGAATAAAGGGGTGATCTCCAAGGTTCTCCCAGAAGAAGATATGCCATTCCTGGCAGACGGAACTCCCGTCGATATCATTCTGAACCCGCTGGGTGTTCCGAGTCGTATGAACGTCGGTCAAATTCTGGAGACTCATCTGGGATGGGCTGCCTCGAAGCTTGGCTTCTCGGCAATTTGCCCGGTCTTCGATGGTGCATCAGAGCAGGCGATTCACGATGCTTTGGAAGAAGCGGGATTGCCGACTGAAGGCAAGAGCGTTCTGTATGATGGGCGCACCGGTGAACCATTCGAGCAACGTGTAACAGTCGGCATGATTTACATGCTCAAACTGCATCACCTTGTTGATGATAAAGTTCACGCCCGTGCGACAGGTCCTTACTCTCTCATTACTCAGCAGCCTTTGGGGGGTAAAGCCCGATTCGGTGGTCAGAGATTTGGAGAGATGGAAGTCTGGGCCCTGGAAGCATATGGAGCCGCCTACATTCTGCAAGAGTTGCTGACCGTGAAGAGCGATGATGTGGAAGGACGTACCAAGATTTACGAATCGATGGTCAAAGGCGAGAACACACTCGAAGCCGGAACACCTGCCAGCTTTGATGTGCTCATGAATGAAATTCGTGGGCTGTGCCTGAACATGCAGCTCGAAAAATCTACCAGCTGATACCCCTGTGCTTAGGTGTTGGGGAGCTTGGCATTTCGCCGAGGTCCCACATCATTCACAAAGGAGCGTGCGAAGTGAGCGTAGCGGAAAATACATTTGAACGCATTAACGATTACGGTGCGGTAAAGATCGGTCTGGCAAGTCCATCCGATATCCGTGGCTGGTCATACGGCGAAGTCAAAAAGCCGGAAACGATCAACTATCGGACTTACCGTCCCGAACGCGATGGCCTGTTCTGCGAACGGATTTTTGGTCCTGAGAAGGACTGGGAATGTGCCTGCGGTAAATATCGTGGCATGAAATACAAAGGCATGGTCTGCGATCGTTGCGGCGTGAAAGTGACTCACAGTCGCGTTCGCCGCAAACGCATGGGGCACATTGAACTTGCGGCTCCCGTCGTGCATATCTGGTTCTTTAAGTCGATGCCAAGTCGCTTGGGTGCTTTGTTGAATATCAAGACAACTGCGCTCGAAAAAGTGGTGTACTTTCAGGATTACGCGGTCGTCGATCCAGGTGATACTCCCTTACGTCTCGCTCAGGTGATGACGGAAGAAGAAGTTCGCGAAGCCCGCGCAAAATATGGCGAAGGAACCTTCGCTGTCGAGATGGGTGCCGATGCTGTTAAGTCGCTGTTGGGTCAAATCAATCTCGTGGAAGTTTCTTACCTGCTTCGAGACGAGTTGAAAGAAACCGGAAGTCAACAGCGCAAGAAAGATCTCATCAAACGCTTGAAGATCGTCGAAGCACTTCGCGATTCGGACAACAAGCCGGAGTGGATGGTTCTCGACGTGATTCCGGTGATTCCTCCCGACTTGCGTCCGTTGGTTCTTCTCGATTCGGGCAACTTCGCCACGAGCGATTTGAACGACCTTTATCGACGTATCATCAACCGTAACAACCGACTCAAAAAGTTGGTCGACTTGAACGCTCCCGAAGTGATTGTTCGTAACGAAAAACGAATGTTGCAGCAATCGGTCGATGCGTTGTTCGACAACAATCGTTGTAAGCGTCCGGTCTTGGGTTCCTCCAATCGACCACTCAAATCATTGACCGACATGATCAAAGGGAAACAAGGTCGTTTCCGTGAGAACTTGCTCGGTAAGCGTGTGGATTACTCCGCGCGTTCGGTCATCATCGTCGGTCCAGAACTCAATCTGCACCAATGTGGATTACCAAAGAAAATTGCCTTGGAACTGTTCCAGCCATTTGTGATTCGTCGATTGAAAGAACTCGGCTACGCCGACACGATCAAATCGGCCAAGCGGATGCTCGAACGTCGTGACGAAGAAGTTTGGGACATTTTGGACGAAGTGATTCGCAACCATCCGGTTCTTTTGAATCGTGCTCCCACTTTGCACCGTATGGGAATCCAGGCATTCGAGCCGACACTTGTGGAAGGAAACGCGATTCGCGTCCATCCATTGGTCTGTAAAGGATTTAATGCCGACTTCGACGGCGACCAGATGGCCGTTCACTTGCCGCTTTCCATTGAAGCTCAAGTTGAAGCGACGACGTTGATGATGTCTACCAACAACATCTTCAGCCCGGCGAACGGTGCTCCGATTATCTCGGCATCACAAGATATCGTGATGGGATGTTACTACCTGACATTGCGTCGTCCCGATCAACTCAGTGAAGGAATGGTGTTTGCCTCTCAGGACGAAGTTCTGATGGCCTTCGACCAAGGAATTGTTGGCCGCCATGCGTCCGTCAAAGTTCGTTTGCCGAAAGACAAACGAGTGAAGGGTGAAGGGGCTGATGACTACAAAATGGGAGGATTGATCGAAACCTCTCCCGGTCGTGTGATCTTCAATGACATTCTGAATCCTCGCATGTCGTTCTATAACCTGCCGATGGGCAGTAAAGATTTGGCTCGCGTGATTTCCGATTGTTATCTGGAACTCGGACGACGCGAAACGATCAAGTTGCTCGACAGCATGAAGCGAACCGGTTTCCGCGAAGCGACACGAAGTGGTTTGTCGTTTGGTGCGAATGACATGGTCACTGCACCTAACAAAGACGAAGTGATCGGCGATTCCGAAACGAAAGTTCTGCAAGTCCAGAAGCTTTACGATCGTGGTATCATCACGAACCAGGAACGTTACAACCAGGTGCTCGACACTTGGACTCACGCTCGCGAATTGATTACGAAGTCGATGATGCAGGAACTGCAAAACGACATGCGTGATGAAGGCGCTTATGTGAACCCGATCTTCCTGATGTCGAGTTCTGGTGCCCGTGGTGGTGTCGAACAGATTCGTCAGTTGTCCGGGATGCGTGGTTTGATGGCCAAGCCGAGTGGTGAGATCATCGAAACTCCGATCAAAGCAAACTTCCGCGAAGGTCTGTCGGTGCTGGAGTATTTCAGTTCGACTCACGGTGCTCGTAAAGGTCTGGCCGATACGGCACTCAAGACTGCCGACTCTGGTTATCTGACTCGTAAGTTGGCAGACATTTGTCAAAACATGGTGATCACTCTCGATGATTGTGCCACCACGAAAGGTGTGACAAAAGGGGTTGTGTATCGCGGTGAGAAAGTGGAAGTGTCGCTTGCCGATGCGATCCGCGGTCGTGTCAGTCGTACCAATATCGTCAACCCTGTGACCGATGAAGTGATCGTTCGTGAGAACGAGATGATTACTGTCGAGATTGCAGAGAAGATTGAAGACATGGGCCTCGAACGTATTCAGGTTCGTAGCCCGATGACTTGTGAAAGTTCCCTCGGGGTTTGTAAATGCTGTTACGGCATGGACCTTTCGACCGGATCGCAAGTCGAAGAGGGAATGGCCATCGGGATCATTGCCGCTCAGTCGATCGGTGAACCGGGAACTCAGTTGACGATGCGGACATTCCACATCGGTGGTACTGCTTCTCGTGAAGTTGAAGATAGCGATATCAAAGCCCGTAAAGACGGTCGTGTGAAGTTTGCCCGGATTCGATCGGTGGTGAACGCCGAAGGTCGAAACGTGGTGCTCGCCCGGAATGGTGAAGTCGTCATTCTCGACCCGAAAGAACGCGAACTGGAACGTTACGTGATTCCGAACGGTGCAACCTTGATGGTGGCCGAAGACGACGAAGTCAAATCTGGCCAGGTTGTCTGTCAGTGGGACCCTCACTCGGTGCCGATTCTGGCAGAAGTGGGTGGTCGCGTCCGACTCGAAGATTGTATCGAAGGTAAGTCGATCCGATCTGATAAAGAAGTCAGTGGTAACGTCCGACGAACCATCATCGAGCACAAGGGTGATTTGCATCCGCAAATTATCATCGAAGACAGTTCAGGAAAAATTCTGGACTTCTACTACTTGCCGGAACGAGCAACCGTCGATGTTGAAGATGGTTCGCAAATTACTGCCGGTCAAGTTTTGGCGAAGAACCCACGTGAAGCCAGCGGTACGCAGGACATCACCGGTGGTCTGCCTCGTGTGACCGAGTTGTTTGAAGCTCGGAAGCCTAAGGAACCTTCGATCATCGCAGAAATCGATGGTGTGATTGAACTCCAGGAAGAAAAGAAACGCGGCAAGCGAGTCATTATTGTTCGCGGGGAAGATGGGACCGAAGTCGAGCATCTTGTTCCTCACAACAAGCACTTGCTCTGTCACACCGGCGACATTGTTCGTTCGGGTGATGCACTTGTACGCGGCCCGTTGGTTCCACACGACATCCTGCGTGTCAGTGGTACCGAAGCCGTTCAGCAATATCTGTTGCACGAAATTCAGAACGTGTACCGATCGCAGCGTGTGGAGATCGACGATAAGCATATCGAAATTGTCGTGTCTCAAATGTTGCGGAAGGTTCGAGTTGAGAATGTCGGCGATACTGATTTGCTTCCAGGTGTGTTGATGGACCGCTTTGAGTTTCGTCGTGTTAATGATTCGCTGCTCAGTTGTGAGTGCGTGACTGAACCTGGCGATACTGAGTTTCAAGAAGGCGATGTCGTACCCTCGGAGACGATTCAGGAAGTCAACGAGCAGCTCGAAGCTGCCGGTCAGACTCCTGCAAAAACGACCAAGCCAAAACCGGCCACTGCCACCACACAGTTGTTGGGAATTACCAAAGCCTCTGTTCAGTCTGAGAGCTTCATCTCGGCAGCCAGTTTCCAGGAAACCACCAAGGTTTTGACGGAAGCCGCCATTGCCGGTAAAAGCGACTATCTTGTCGGACTGAAAGAGAATGTCATCTTGGGACACCTGATTCCGGCTGGTACCGGATTCCGGGCTCACCAGGAATCCCAGTTCAAAATTCGCCCCGAGGCGTTGTCGGAACTGGAAGAAGAGAAGAAGCGAATTCTTGCTGCCCGTCTGGACATGCTCAATGAGGGAGTAGATCCGACAGCGCCGCGAGGTGGTTCGCTCGAACAACTTGACCCCGACCAGGGCAAGTGATGAGACCTTTCAACATGTGTTGAAGGGTGGTTGAGCCAAAATCGGTCAAAAATGGCCTGTTCTGGTCGCTTGACCTCCTGAAACACAGCGGATACATTGCTGAATCCCGATTTTCCATGTTTGGAACTGGAAAATCGCCGGACATTTATCGTTCCAATAAAGTTATCGATTCCATGCCAACGATTAATCAACTGATTCGCAAACCGCGAAAAATTCAGAAAACCAAGACCAAAACACCTTTGCTTGAGGGTTGTCCACAAAAGCGTGGCGTCTGTATGCAAGTGAAAACGGTCACTCCGAAAAAGCCGAACTCGGCTCTTCGTAAAGTGGCTCGTGTTCGTCTTTCAAACGGGAAAGAGCTAACCGCTTATATTCCCGGTGAAGGCCATAACTTGCAGGAGCATAGTATTGTTCTGATTCGTGGTGGTCGTGTTCGCGACTTGCCAGGGGTTCGCTATAAAGTGATCCGCGGGAAGCTCGATACATTGGGTGTTGATGGTCGTAAGCAGGCACGTAGCCGGTACGGTCAAAAACGAGCCAAGTAATTTTGAAGTGAAATTGAGTGTTCGTCCGGGTAAGGGCGAAGCCAAAGTTTTAACACAGACAAAATGGGGTTTGTCCCCGACAGAGGATTTGCCGGAATGGCTAAACGTTTTACTGCCAGTCAATCACAATTGGTCCCGGACCCACGGTTCGGCTCGAAGTTGGCTTCCAAATTTATCAACTGCTTGATGCTCGATGGCAAGAAGTCAGTGGCCGAACGAGTTTTCTACAGTGCCCTCGAAATTCTTAACGAGAAGGTTCCCGATGTGGAATCGATCGAAGTCTTCGAGCAAGCCGTAGAAAACGTGAAGCCTTCGATCGAAGTTCGCTCGAAGCGAGTCGGTGGTGCCACCTATCAGGTTCCGATGCCTGTGCCTTCCCGGCGTCAACAATCACTTTCGATTCGTTGGATTCTGGAAGCTTGCCGCGGCAAAAAAGGTCGCCCGATGCACGAGAAGCTGGCTGAAGAATTGCTGGCTGCTTACAAACGTGAAGGTGCCTCAATGAGTAAGCGAGAACAGATTCACCGCATGGCCGATGCCAACAAGGCATTTGCTCACTTTGCTTGGTGAGTTTGATTCAAATCAACTTAGACGCGGGAATGCCGAGATCGGTGTTTCGGCGTCTTTTTTTTTTAGACTGTTGTTTTCGACCTCCTGAGAATTAAGGCAGAAGTGAAATGAGTCACGCGATCGAAGATATCCGAAACATAGGGATTATCGCTCACATCGATGCCGGTAAGACAACAACAACCGAACGCATTCTGTTTTATACCGGTGCGTCACATCGGATGGGGAATGTCGATGATGGCAACACCGTGACCGACTTCGATCAGGAAGAGTCGCAACGCGGGATCACGATTTATTCAGCCGCGATCACCTGTCACTGGAAAGGGAAGACGATCAATCTGATCGATACTCCCGGTCACGTCGATTTCACGGCAGAAGTCGAGCGTTCTTTGCGTGTGCTGGATGGCGCGGTGGTTGTGTTTTCGGCCGTCGAAGGCGTCGAGGCACAAAGTGAAACAGTCTGGCGACAAGCGAATCATTATCAGGTGCCGCGAATTTGTTTCATCAATAAAATGGATCGCGTAGGGGCCGACTATTATCGAGTTCTCGAACAGATGGAGAAACGGCTTGCAACAAAGCCCTTGCCAATACAGATTCCGATTGGTCAAGGATCGACAGGAGCAAAACCGTTCGAAGGTATCATCGACCTGATTTCGATGAAGGCGTTTTATTTTGACCCTGAATCGAAGGGTGAAAATTTCGATGTCCGCGAAATCCCCGAAGAGATGGCGGAAGAAGCTCAAAAGTGGAGAGCAAATTTGCTGGACGAACTGGCGTTGATGGAAGGTGTCGATGAGAAGGTCTATGAGAAGGTCTATGAGATCTATGTCGAAACGGAAGACCTTCCGACAGAGATGATTATTCAGTTGTTACGCCAGGGAACTCTCGATAGCAAAATACGTCCCACGTTTTGTGGCTCTTCGCTCGATTACACCGGTATTCAACCACTGCTCGATGCGGTGACTGATTTGTTGCCGAGTCCACTTGATCGGCCCCCGATACAGGGAATCAATCCAGCTCCGAAAAAAGGAGAGGGAGCGACACTGGAGAGGCATCCTGATCCGAAGGAACCATTCTGCGGCCTGATATTCAAAATTGTTGCCGAGCAGCACGCAGATTTCTATTTTCTGCGGGTCTATTCAGGGACGCTGAAATCGGGTTCTCGAATGATTAACCCGCGGACTGGTAAGAAAGAACTGGTCAGTCAGCTCTGGCGTATTCAAGCAGGCTCACGAGAAAAATTGGAAACGGACTTCGTTGAGGCGGGGGATATTATCGGCCTGATTGGTCCCAAGGATTCTGTCACAGGTGACACCCTTTGTGATCAGAATAACCAGACCTTGCTGGAAACGATTACGTTTCCCGAAACAGTCATCGCCATGGCGGTTGAGCCGGATTCCTCTGCGGAAAGAAAGAAGCTCGAAGACGTTCTTGTGCGATTGGCGCGTCAGGATCCCACCTTCGATGCACGTGTCAGCGAGGACACCGGCCAGACAATCATTAGCGGTATGGGAGAACTTCACCTGGAGGTGATTCGTCACCGGATGGAGCGAGATTTCGGCTTGAAAGTGAAAATTCACAAACCACGGGTCAGCTATCGCGAAACGATTCGATCCGCGGCGACTGCCGAGGGTGTGTTCGATCGTCAAACTGGGGGGGAAACACAGTTTGCTAAAGTTAAGGTGAAGGCTGAGCCTTATGACGGCGAGGAACGGATTCATGTGGTGGATAAATCCAAGCCTGGCACCGCGCCGAAAGAGGTTATTCAGTTAGTATTGCAGTCGATTGAGGAGGAAGCCAAGGCGGGTGGTCAATTGGGCTACCCGTTGATGAAAATTCAGTTGACTCTGCTGGATGTCGATTATCGCGAGAGTGAAACGACCGATGTTGCTGCCCAGGCGGCGGCCAATCAAGCGGTCCGAGAGGCGTTTTCGGCGGGAGGAATGATGCTTCTGGAGCCGATTATGAAGCTCGAAGTTGTTACACCACAAGAGTTTGTGGGTGGTGTGCAGGGCGACTTGAATACTCGCCATGCTCAGATTCACTCGGCAGAGGCGGAGGGCGAGTTGTACCGTATTTCAGCAGAAGTGCCGTTGGCGCGGATGTTCGGATATTCCACTGATATTCGCAGTTTGTCGCAGGGGAGAGCGGGATATTCCATGGAACCGATGAAGTACGAACCTGCTCCACAATCTGTGATTGACCAGATGCTGGGGAATTAGTCGATTTTCTCAGATCCTGGCTCGAAACAGAGTCTCCGGAAAAAAAGTGGAAAACTGGAAAAAACTCCTTGGAAAAGAAGTTCCCCCTTTGTTGACAAACAGGCCAGTGGCCCGTAATCTATTCCGTTCCCCGAGAGGTTGGTGTGCTGACTTCTCGGGATAACATACGTTTCAAGACTCACTGCTGGAAGGAATATCGGAGTGGCCACTGCTGTTCAGGAATGTATTCGCATCCGTATGGAAGCTTACGATCATGTCGTGCTGGATCAATCAGCTTCAAAGATTGTGGATACGGCCAAACGCACTGGTTCCGTGGTTCACGGACCCGTTCCTTTACCGACCCGCATTGAGCGATACACCGTGCTGAGAAGTCCGCACGTGAATAAAAAGTCGCGAGAACAGTTTGAGATCCGCACTCATAAGCGGCTCGTCGATATTGTGCAACCGACCGGAAAGACGATTGACGCTTTGAATAAGTTGTCGCTCCCGGCGGGTGTTGATATCAAAATTAAAGCAATCGCAGGCTAGTAAGCAGCGGTTGTTGTCTGGGTTTTACGCTTCGGTGGTTTTGGCTCTCTCAGGAAGTCAGCTGCCGATCGGGGGTTCCCCGGAACAAGCGTTTCCAGAAAAACTGTTTAAGCGAAAGTGCCAGTCGTTAATTGTGCGATCGGGCTATCGAAATATCGAGAGAACTCTGTTACTGGAGTTACAGGCATGCCTGTAGGATTAGTTGGTACAAAAGTCGGTATGACTCGCGTTTTCGGCGAAGATGGGATTGCAATTCCTGTCACTGTCGTGAAGGTGGATTCGTGTCGTGTGTTGCAAGTGAAAACTGTCGAAACCGATGGTTATGAAGCTGTGCAGCTTGGCTTTGGTGAAAAGCCGCGGCGACTGGCTGCTCGAAGTGAGCGAGGTCATGTGGCTGCTCTCAGTAGCAAGCGTCAGAAGGCTCGCCAGCAGGCGGGTGTTGAGGCGGTTGCTAAAGCTGAGTGTGAGCCTCCGCGAGTGGTGAGGGAGTTTCGTACCGAGGGTGAAGATCACGGGCTTGAAGTTGGTCAAGAAGTCGGAGTTTCTGTTTTTGCAGACGCCGCATTTATTGACGTCATTGGTGTGAGTAAGGGTCGTGGTACGGCTGGTGTGATGAAGCGTCATAACTTCTCTGGTCAGCGAGCGACTCACGGTGTGAATAAAGTTCACCGGCATGGTGGGTCGATTGGTATGTCTGCCGATCCTGCACGTGTTTTCAAGGGGACTCGGATGTCGGGTCGATATGGAAACGCTCAGGCGACCGTTCGGCATATGAAATTGGTCAAAGTGGACGAAGAGAACAGTCTGTTGCTGGTTAAGGGCGGGGTTCCCGGTCCCAACGGTGCGGACGTTATTATTCGTCATTCAAACAAGAAATAAATCAGGCAGAAGATCAAGTTGGGTCTTCGCTCATCAGGAAATTGGAGAAACTGGATTATGGCCTCCATTCCGGTTTACAATCAGCAAGGGGAAGAAGTCGGCAGCTACGAGCTGGATCCGGCTGATATCTCACCAGAAGTGAAAAAGCAATTGCTGCATGACGCTGTCGTCATGTATCAACGGAATAAGCGTCAGGGAACTGTCGGGACGAAGTCTCGTGGTATGGTTTCCGGTACCAATAAAAAGATGTATCGCCAGAAGGGGACGGGAAATGCCCGTGCTGGTGGTAAGAGAACGAATATTCGCCGAGGTGGTGGCCATGCCTTCGCCAAGAAGAATATCGACTTTACTTATTCGATGCCTAAGAAGGCGATTCGTCTTGCGACTCGTATGTCATTGCGAAGCAAGGTGGAAGACAATCAGATTAAAGTTCTCGATGAGCTTTCTCTGGCAGAAATTAAAACAAAGCAGATTGCCGATTTGGTCAAGTCGCTCGGTTTGAGCGGTACTTCGGTCTTGTTGGCGATTCCCGAGTACGATGTTGTTGTGCATCGGTCAACTCGAAACATTCAAGGTGTTAAAGTTCTGCCCGTGGCAGAGTTGAATACCTATGATCTTCTGCGGCGTCGAAATCTTGTGATTGTCAAATCGGCTCTTGAGTCGTTTGTGAGTCCAGGTGAAGCGGTTGCGGCAGGGGCTTAGTTGAGTTGCTGGCGTAAGTGTGTTGCCGTGGGTGGCATGCTTTTTGTGAATAAAAAGATTACCTGACATTGAGGAGTCGGCTAATGGCCGTCAATCATCAACACGGAGTTCAGTTGGAAGCTTACCAGGTCATTTTGCGACCTTTGGTGACTGAAAAAGGAACGCACCTGTCAGAAAAATATAATTCGTACACTTTCCGCGTTCATCCGCTGGCCTCCAAAGACGATATTCGGAATGCGGTTCAGGAGTTGTGGGATGTGCGAGTTGTGAAAATTCGGACTCAAACCCGAAAGGGAAAGCCGCGTCGTCACAAAATGGCGTTCGGCTATACGAAAGACTGGAAGAAGGCGATTGTGACTTTGCATGAAGACGATCGGATTTCTTTCTTCTAGGGCTTTGTTTAATTTTTTGTGGTAGTTAGATTTTTTTGGTGCGTGACAGCACGATAATAAATAACAGGTTGAATCATGGGTATTCGTTATTACAAGCCGACAAGCGCAGGGCGACGAAATTCGTCGGTCAGTGACTTCGTTGAGATTACGGACCGAAAAAAGAAGCCTGAGAAAACGCTTTTGAAGCGGCTTCGTCGGAGTGGTGGCCGTAACTTTCAGGGCAAGATTACCGTCCGTCATCGTGGCGGTGGTCATAAGCGAATGTATCGGATCATCGACTTTCGTCGCACGAAAGACGGTGTTCCGGCAACTGTAAAGTCAATTGAATACGATCCGAATCGCTCAGCTCGAATTGCTTTGCTGCATTATGCTGATGGCGAAAAGCGTTACATTCTGGCTCCTCAAGGTTTGAAGGCCGGAGATAAAGTTGAGAGTGGTGAGAAGGTTGAAGCGAATGTTGGCAACACAATGCCTCTTGCTTCCATTCCCCTCAGCACGACGATTCATAATATTGAACTGTATCCTGGTCGTGGCGGGCAGCTTTGCCGAAGTGCAGGTTGCGTAGCTGTGTTAAACGCACGGGAAAAGGGTTGGGCTCAGGTCACTTTGCCTTCGGGTGAAGTTCGACGTGTTCCCGCAGCTTGCCGAGCAACTGTGGGTGCCATCGGAAATTCCGAGCACAGTTCCATTCGCATCGGGAAAGCCGGTCGGAAGCGTTGGTTGGGACGAAGACCTCATGTTCGCGGTACAGTGATGAACCCGGTTGCTCACCCGATGGGTGGTGGTGAAGGTCGTACGGCAGGTGGTCGTCATCCTTGTAGTCCAACCGGAAAATTGGCCAAAGGTGGACGGACTCGCAAGTTGCGTAAGTCCTCATCGAAGGCAATCATTCGTCGTCGTCGTTCTCGTCGATATGGCTTGTTGAAAACATAGTCTTTCCGTTTTGGGAAGAGGGCGGTGGCCATGTTCGGCCTCCACATAAAAATAATAATTTGATCAGTATATAGCAGAGGCGAGGAAATATTATGGGGCGTTCATTGAAAAAAGGGCCGTTCGTCGACCCTAAGCTCCTTAAGAAAGTCGAAAAAGCGAATTCGAGCGGAGACAAGCAGCCCATTAAGACTTGGGCCAGAGCTTCGACGATTTCTCCTGAGTTTATCGGGTTGACTTTTATGGTGCACAATGGTCGCCAGCATATGAGCGTTTATGTGACAGAAGAGATGGTCGGGCACAAGCTGGGTGAGTTCGCTCCAACGCGAACTTTTAAAGGGCACGGTGCCAAGGGCGGTCGTTAGTTGATGCGGGTTATTTGGTCAGTCAACATGTGTTACTGGCCGGTTGAAGTTGGCAGGAGTCAAACATCATGGCAGTCGTTAAGGCAACTCATAAATTCGCTCGGATCTCACCAACCAAGGTGCGTCCATTTGCGGATCTGATTCGTGGTAAGACGACCGAACAGGCGATCGACGCCTTGAAGTATCTTCCGAATCGAGGAGCTCGCATGTTGGAAAAGGTTCTCGCATCGGCCATTGCCAATGCTGAGGATCGTGGTGCACGCAACGTGATGAACTTGAAAATCTCGCTGGCTCAGGTTGATGGAGGTCCTTCCTTCAAGCGGTTTATGCCGCGTTCCCGAGGGATGGCTGCTCCGATCATCAAAAGAATGGCACATATTCATGTCGGTGTGGAAGCACCGGAGCTGTAAAGCATAAATCACGCAATTCATTGCATCGCAGAATCGATAAGGTCATAGAGACATGGGTCAGAAAATTAATCCTACGGGATTCCGAATCGGAGTACACGAAGGCTGGCGTAGCCGATGGTATGCTCCCAAAAAAGAGTTCGGAGATCTGTTGGGCGAAGACTTCAAGATTCGCAACTTTATCAAAACAAAATACAAGTTCGCAGAAATTCCACGAGTGGAAATCGAGCGGACACGCGACCAGGTGGTCGTCCATCTGCAGACGGCTCGTCCCGGTATTATCATCGGACGAAAAGGTCAAGAAGTCGATCGGCTGAAAGCTGAGCTCGAAGATTTGACCGGACGCCGGATGGAGCTGAAAATTATCGAAATCAATAACCCGGGCCGCAATGCGGTTTTGGTCGCTGAGAAGATTGCACAGCAACTTTCCAAGCGTGGCAGTTTTCGTCGGACGATCAAGCGAACGCTTGATGAAGTGATGGAAGCCGGTGCTTTTGGAGTCAAAGTGCAGTTGTCGGGTCGATTGGGCGGAGCAGAAATGTGCCGCACCGAAAAGGCCGCCAGGGGATCGATTCCTCTGTCAACACTTCGGCGACACATCGATTATGCATTGGCAGAATCAAAAACTGCTCAAGGTATCATCGGTGTGAAGGTTTGGATCGATTTAGGAAACTATCAAAAAGTCGAGGAGTCCGCCAATGGCGCTGATGCCTAGACGGGTTAAACACCGTAAAAGTCAAAGACGCCGTATTAAAGGAAACGCGACTCGTGGTAACACAGTTGCTTATGGCGAATGGGGTCTGCAATCAGTTGAGCCTGGTCATATCACCGCTCAAACGATTGAAGCCTGCCGTATTGCTGCGAACCAATATGTTCGCGGTGAAGGGCGTATTTATATCCGCATTTTCCCAAACAAGTCTGTGACCTCTCGCCCACTCGAAACTCGAATGGGTAAGGGAAAAGGCGATCCCGATCACTGGGTAGCCGTGGTCAAGCCGGGAACTGTCTTGTTTGAATTAACGGGTGTGTCACGCGAAGCTGCACAACTTTGTTTCGCACGTGTGGCTCACAAATTGCCGGTTCGAGTCCGATTGATTGGTCGTCGTCCGACGGTTGGTTAATAAGCATTTATAGACAACAATTTTGAGGTTGCGAGAGTCAACGATGAAAGTGTCAGAAATTCGAGAAATGAGCGATGATCAGTTGGTGGCCGAATTGGCCGAAACTCGTCGTCAGCTATTCGATCTGCGATTCCAGGCGGCCACCGAACGGTTGGATGCTCCCAGTGAACTGCGGAAACTGCGAAAGAAGATCGCTCGTATTCTGACAGTCCAAAATGAGCGTCAAGAATCTGAAGCTCCGGTTGAGGCTCCCGCTGAAGCGTAGTGCAAACAATTTTTTTCTGGTGATCGCCATCAAAGGCAATCTGAGAGACAGAAGTTATGAAGAGAACATTGATCGGAATCGTGGTAAGCGACAAATGCGACAAGACACGTCGTGTGGATATTGAGCGAAAATTTGCTCATCCGATGTACGGCAAGATTGTCACTCGTAAAACAGTATGCCACGTACACGACGAAGAAAACGAATCGCATGTTGGTGATCGAATTCAAATCGTCGAATGTCGTCCACGTTCAAAACAAAAGCGATGGGAGTTGGTACAAGTCGTCGAGACGGCCCTTGATATTGCCACTCATCATCACGCGGAAGCCGAGTGAGTTTAGTTCCATTCCGTTTTAGAGATCACAGTTTCGGGCAGTTTGCTCGAAGTTATTAAGGATGAATCAGTCATGATTCAAATGCAGACAGTCCTGGATGTTGCAGATAATTCGGGCGCTAAAGTTGTGCGATGCATCAAAGTGCTTGGTGGTACCGGTAAGCGGACCGCAGGCATTGGTGAAGTCATTGTGCTTTCAGTGACCAAGGCGATTCCGGGGTCAGCGATCAAGCAGGGAACTGTTGTCAAGGGAGTGATTGTTCGCTGTCGAAAAGCGACAAGACGAGACGACGGAAGTTATGTTCGATTTGATAGTAACGCGGTGGTGCTTGTCGATAACGATGGGAATCCACGCGGGACACGTATTTTCGGTGCCGTTGCTCGTGAGTTGCGAGAACGTCGTTTTATGAAAATCGTCAGCCTCGCAAGTGAGGTGGTTTAATTATGAAAATTCAACGTGGTGATATGGTGGTTGTAACCGCCGGTAATCATAAAACAACTGTGCCTCACAAGGTGTCGTCGATCTCTGCGGATGGCCTTAAGGTTGTCGTCGAAGGTATCAACAGTGCGATGCGGCACGTGAAGCGTGGTCATCCCAAGAGTCCTCAGGGGGGACGACTGGAAATTGACCTGCCACTCGATATCTCCAACATTCGTCTTTATTGCCAGTCGTGCAATAAAGGGACACGTGTTGGTTACAAATACAATGATGATGGCAGCAAAGAACGTTTTTGCAAGAAGTGCGGTGCTCGGATTTCTGAGATCGCACCTGCCAAAAAAGCTTACGCCAAGTCGTAAGCGTCAGTGAAGTTGATTCGGTATTAAAACAGTCACATTATTTCGAGACCCCTTTGGGGCTTAAGGAAACTGAGCGATGACGAGATTGCTCAAACAATACAACGAGCAGGTGATCCCAAACCTGAAGAAGGAACTGGACCAAGAGAATGTCCATGCACTTCCGAAGATTTTGAAGGTCGTCATCAATATGGGTGTCGGAGAAGCTGTTGCTGACCGTAAGAAGCTCGACGAAGCAGTCGAGCATCTCGCCCTGTTGAGTGGACAAAAACCTCAGATTACCCGTGCCAAAAAAGCGATTGCCGCTTTCCGTCTGCGTGAGGGAATGCCGATCGGCTGTCGAGTCACCCTGCGGGGTGCCAAGATGTATGAATTCCTGGATCGTCTGATCACTCTGGCTCTGCCACGAGTGCGAGACTTCCGCGGTGTTTCTGCAAAGTCTTTTGACGGCAACGGAAACTACAGTCTCGGGTTAAGCGAACAATTTGTGTTCCCGGAAATTCCGGCAGACAAAGCGACATTAACTCAAGGCATGAATATCACGGTTGTGACTTCAGCCAAAACAAACGATGAAGGGCGAGCGTTGCTGAGAGAAATCGGCATTCCGTTCAAAGCACCCCAATAAATACAGAATGACCTCAGTCTCCCTTTTCAGGAAACGAGAGAGCAATGGCCAGTAAATCAAAAATTGCCAAAGCCAATAAAAAACCAAAGTTCAGTTCGCGAAGCGAAAGACGTTGTCAATTGTGCGGTCGACCCCGAGCGGTCTATCGCAAGTTCAAATTGTGTCGTATTTGCTTCCGAAGAATGTGCCACGAAGGCGTGATTCCCGGTGCTCGCAAGGCGAGTTGGTAAACGGACCGTAACAGGCACAATACAAGGATTTTCGAAACATGATGAGTGACCCCGTCGCAGACATGCTGACCCGGATTCGAAACGCCGTTCAAGTCGAACGACCTTTCGTTGATGTTCCGCAGTCGAGACTGAAGACAGGAATTGCCGAAGCCCTTCAACGTGAAGGTTACATTTGGGATTTTGAAGTCATCGAACAAGACCCGCAAAATGTCTTGCGATTGAATTTGAAGTATGGTCCAAATGGCGAACGTGTGATTCAAAAAATCAAGCGTGCCTCCAAGCCGGGGCGACGTGTTTACACGGGTGTTCGCGAGATGCCTGAAGTCCTCAACGGAATGGGTATCAGTATTCTCACCACACCAAAAGGTGTGCTGAGTGATCGTGAAGCGAAAAAAGAAGGCGTTGGCGGCGAAGTTGTTTGCGTGGTCTGGTAATCGAAGTATCGAGAAGAAAACTGGTTCAGAGATATGTCCAAAATTGGTAAAAAAGCGGTGACTGTTCCTGATGGCGTGGAAATCACGTTGTCGAACGGCACGATCAAAACCAAAGGCCCCGCCGGCGAACTCTCATTCGAATATCACCCGAATATGAAGGTCGATTTCGACAGCGAAGCCAAGGAGCTTTCGGTTACTCGTCCAAACGACGAACGACAAAACAAGGCCCTACATGGTCTGACTCGAAGTCTCATCAATAACATGGTGGTCGGCGTGAAAGATCCTTTCGAGAAAAAACTCGAAATCAACGGTGTGGGTTACAACGCACAGTTGAATGGTAACAAGTTGCGTTTGCAGGTTGGCTTTGCCAACACGATTGAGTTGACGGTTCCTCAAGGAATCACTTGCGAAGTACCTCAGCCGACAGTTGTGATCGTCAGAGGTGCGGATAAGCAGGTGGTGGGACAGTTCGCGGCGGAAATCCGTCGAGTGCGTCCTCCCGAGCCTTACAAGCTCAAGGGAATCAAGTATGAAGGTGAATATGTTCGCCGTAAGGCTGGTAAAGCCTTCGGTGCCAAATAAAAAGCCACTGGTAGGAAGTCCGGTTCGTTGGCAACCGGAAACCCTGCCGAAGTTTTTGACAGGTTTGTGTCTGCGATGAAAGCAAGTAAAAAACTCGCTAAGCGTCAAACTCGCCGCCAATTTCGCGTGCGAAATTCTGTTCGGAAATCCGCAAAAGGTCGTCCTCGACTTTCGGTCTTCCGCAGCAATAAGCATATATACGCGCAAATTATTGACGATGTGCAAGGTATCACACTGGCTGCCGCCAGTACTACCGAGAAGGTCTTGGGAGGCACCGGAACCCACCAGGGGAATCGGGATGCAGCTTCTAAGATTGGAAAAGCCATCGCCGAACGAGCGATCGAAAAAGGGGTCAAGGAAGTCGTCTTTGACCGTGGCGAATATAAGTATCATGGTCGCGTGCAGGCTTTGGCCGATGCGGCTCGTGAAGGCGGCCTTGAGTTTTAGGAACTTTGAAAGTCCCATAAAATATACTGTTCGATAGTCCCAGTGACTGTCTCGGTTTGGAGAGTTGATCGTGTCAAACGATAATCAGACAAAAAATCCCGAAGAAGTCGTCCAGATCCGCCGTTGCTCCTGTGTGGTCAAAGGGGGGCGTCGCTTCAGTTTCACTGCATTGGTAGTGGTCGGCGATAATGATGGTGCTGCTGGCTGGGGTTACGGTAAGGGGAATGAAGTTCCTAATGCTGTTGATAAAGCCGTCAAAGCCGCCAATCGACGAATGAAGAAGTATCCGGCTCTCACATCGACTGTCCCTCACGAGGTGATTGGTCAGTATGGAGCTTCGAAAGTCATTCTGATTCCCGCTCGGCCTGGTACAGGTATTATTGCCGGTGGTTGTGTGCGAGCAGTTGTGGAATCTGCCGGGGTGACCGATATTCTCACCAAGAGCTTCGGCTCGAACAATCCAACGAATCTTGTGAAAGCAACATTCAACGCCCTCTCAAAATTGCGGACGAAAGAAGAAATTCAGCGTCTGCGTGGAGTGGAGATCTGAATCATGATTATCGATGATGTCAATCGCGGAATTATCAAACATAAAGCTCGTAAACGCATTGGACGTGGTCCTGGTTCCGGCAACGGAAAAACAGCGGCTCGCGGTCACAAAGGTGCGGGAAGCCGATCTGGTAACAAACGTCGGCAAGGTTTTGAAGGGGGACAAACTCCACTCTTCATGCGTGTTGCCAAGCGTGGATTCAACAACAATCAATTCGCGCCCAAAACGGTGATTTTCAATCTGTCACAATTGGACGCTGCGTTCGATGACGGAGCTGAAATCTCGCTGGAAACGCTGAAAACACGCGGATTGCTCAAGGGTAAATTCGACCGTGTCAAAGTTTTGGGTGATGGCGAAACCAAGAAAAAGTTCACGGTAGCCGTGCATCGCTTCTCGAAGTCAGCAGAAGAGAAGATTGTCGCTGCCGGTGGTAGCGTTTCACGGGTCTTATGATTTTACATAATCATTGTTTGCGACCGATCTCCTCGTCTGGACGAAGAATCGGTCGTTTTGTATAAATTAGCAGTTCTCAGGAGTTTAAGTCGTTCCCCTTGGACGACAAAACAACGACAAAGGAAGTCTATCCGATGTTCGGCAAGCTGATTATGATCTTCCGGATTCCGGAACTGCGGAGAAAAATCTTTCTCACCCTTGCGCTGCTCGCTGTCTATCGCATGGGTTTTGCAATTCCTCTCCCTTTCATTGACCAGGATACTCTCAAAAGCGCCGTCGAAGATATCGAAGGTGCCGACGAAGGTTTCGGTCAGGTGATGCAAATTGTGGCTTTGTTCTCGGCTTCCAGCTTGGGGAACAGCACAATTTTCGGTTTAGGGATCATGCCCTACATTTCCGCCTCCATTATCTTCCAACTTTTGGGGACTGTTTATCCTCCCCTCGAGAAGTTGCAGAAGGAGGGCGAATCGGGGCGACGAAAAATCAATGAATATACGCGCTATGCCACAGTCATCATCTGTCTGGGGCAATCGTTCTTTTGGATACAAGGGCTATCAGGAGGGACGTTGATGGGTGAGAATCTCATCCTCGATCAGTTTGATAGCACCTATTATTACATCATTGGTACGATCACCATGACAGCCGGAACAGTTCTGCTGATGTGGATCGGTGAGCAGATTGATGCCTATGGTATCGGCAACGGGATTTCCCTGCTGATCATGGCGGGAATTTTAGCCCGTATGCCTGCGGCTTTGCTCGACATGTTGGCTCCCGCATTGACGGATGGAGTCGCCATTGGATCAGACACCGGAATTGACCGCTTGCTTCTGTTGCTCGGTTTGTTCGTTGGTATCGTGATCTGGGTGATTGCGATCACTCAAGGTCAACGACGAATTCCGATTCAATCGGCGAAACACCTTCGTGGTCGTCGTGTGGCAGGTGGTCAACGTCAATCGTTACCACTGCGAGTCAATCAAGCAGGCGTGATGCCGATCATCTTTGCATCGAGTTTGCTGCTATTCCCTTACTTCTTATTCTCGCAGATTGCGAGACTCGAATTCTTTAGCGACATTTACGTGGTGCAATTACTGGCTCGGGCTTTCTCCGACCACCAGTATGTCTACAACATGTCCTACATCTTCCTGATTTACTTCTTCTGCTACTTCTGGACGACCATTACGTTCAATCCCAAAGACATTGCAGAGAACCTCAAAGATTACGGTAGTTTTATTCCCGGATATCGTCCGGGAGCAAGAACGGCCGCTTATCTGGAACAGGTCATGACACGTATCACTTATGTGGGAGCAGCGTTTCTCGCTCTGGTGGCCGTGATTCCGACAGTCGTTGCAACTTATATGAATATCCCTCCGATGGTGGCCAGTTTTTATGGCGGTACAGGACTCCTGATTGTGGTGTCCGTCTGCCTCGACCTGGTGCAGAAGATTGACAGTCACCTGGTGATGCGGAACTATCCTGGTCTGCTGGATGCGGACGACTAGCCCCGACAATTGGTTGGGGAAATAACAGACTCTCAGGCAGCTTAACCGATTGATCGGTGAGTGCGGTTGGAGTTCCCAAAAGCGAACATCTGCCGATTAAACCGGTTGTGACATTGAGGTCCAACCGGAGAACGAACCGGGAATATTGACTGAATACCCCCTGTTCGCTTGAGAGTTAGCCAAAGAGGCGGTTATACTGCCTAGTTCCTGTTTTTTACGCTGAGGCTGAATTTTCAATCAGTCCAAGGCGAGAGGTCCCGGTTTGAAAGCCGGTGAAGAAAGAGAATCATGAAAGTCCGATCAAGCGTTAAACGAATCTGTGAAAACTGCAAGGTGGTTCGTCGACAGGGCAAAGTGTACGTCATTTGTACGAATCCCCGTCACAAACAGCGACAGGGATAATTCCTCCGCGAACCTCGCACGAGTTCACAAAACATTATCAAGTGAAAGAGTTGATCCATGCCGCGTCTTCTCGGTGTTGACATTCCGAACGACAAACCGGTTTACATCTCGCTGACCTATCTCTACGGAGTGGGGCTGGTCAGGTCGATTGAAATCTGTCGTAAACTTTCTATCGAGCCGCGCAAGCGAGCTTACGAACTGACCGACGATGAAGTCAGTCAGCTCAATAATACCCTCGACAAAGAATACGAAGTCGAAGGCCAATTGCGACGAATGGTCCAACAGGACATCGCCCGATTGCGAGAGATTCAGTCTTACCGGGGTTTGCGTCACCGTCGCGGGATGCCTGTTCGCGGTCAACGTACAAAAACAAATGCTCGTACTCGCAAAGGTGTGAAGAAAACCGTTGCTGGTAAGAAGGGCGTGAAGGACATGCGACACTGATCCGCAAGGATTGTGTGCTGTCATCTGATCGCTTGAGCTTCTCACAAATTTCAGACAAAATTTATTCATACAGATTGAGGATGCCAGCGTGGCTAAAACCAAGAAGAAAAGAGTGCGGCGTAATGTGACACGAGGGATCGCTCATATCAAAGCGACCTTCAATAACACCATTGTCACAATGTCCGATATGAATGGCGAAGTCCTCGCCTGGTCAACTGCAGGAAGTGTTGGTTTCAAAGGGAGTCGAAAAAGTACTCCTTTTGCTGCACAGCGTGCTGCAGAGACTGTGGCCGAACGGTCAGCGAAAATGGGGATGAAAGAAGTCGAAGTGAAAGTAAACGGACCCGGTTCTGGTCGAGAGTCTGCCATCACCGGCTTGCAGTCTTCAGGGATTTCAGTTCGTTCAATCGAAGATGTCACGCCGCTACCTCATAACGGATGTCGTCCCAAGAAACGACGTCGCGTTTGATCAAATTTGAAACAACGCATATCGACTGAGGTCGGTATGGATTTGGCGGTCGAATGCGTATTTCGATCGTCGGCTGATGATGGGTCCAGAAAGCCATTGTAGCGAGCGACCCGATCATTTTTCGGAGAAGAAACTATGCGTATTCGTTGGAGAGGTTTGGAACTCCCAAGCCGGATTATTCCCGATCAGGGGCAAAACACAAACTACTACGGTCGCTTCACGGCAGAACCATTCGAACGCGGCTTTGGAGCCACTGTCGGTAACAGTTTGCGTCGTATTCTGCTATCGAGTCTTGAAGGCTCCGCAGTGACACGTGCCAAAATTCAGGGAGTTCAGCACGAATTTTCGACCATTCCCGGCGTCGTGGAAGATGTGACAGACATCTGCCTGAACCTGAAGTCGATTGTCGTCAAGAATTACTCTTCCTCCTCGAAAACGATTCGTATCGAGAAGCATGAGCGGGGAGTGATCACCGGTGCGGACATCATCACTGATGAGCAAATCGAAGTGATCAACACCGATCTCGTGATTGCCACGCTGACCGATGATGTTCCATTCATTGTCGAGATGACGGTCGAAAACGGTCGCGGTTTCATCAAAGCCGACGATCATTCCGAAGGTGAAACCGAAATTGGAATCATCCCTTTGGATGCCGCTTTCAGCCCGGTCACTCGCGTTCGCTATGCGGTTGAAGAAACGCGTGTTGGTCAACGCACCAACTACGATAAACTCAATCTCGATATTTGGACCAACGGAACGATCAAACCAGAAATGGCGTTGGTCGAAGCCGCCAAAATTTTACGCAAGCACCTCAACCCGTTCATCACTTATCGTGAGCCAGGCCCAGAGATGTCTCCTGAAGCGAGCCTGAAACGACTTGCCGATGAGACCGGTTACTCGCCTCTCGATGTTGAGCTGGAAGAGAAACTGAATCAATCACTGGCCGAGTTGAACCTTTCGGTTCGGGCGACCAACTGTCTGGAATCCGAAGGTATCAACACCGTTCGCGATCTGGTCGGACGTAGCGAAGATCAACTGCTGCAAGTTCGGAATTTCGGAGAGACAACTCTCACGGAAGTTCAAGAACGACTCGGCTCCATCGGACTGCGACTGGGGATGAAAGTTTCGAGTCAGCAGTAATATTATCAATCACTTTGACACTGCGGGTGCCTTGGCACCTCATGTTGGACAAGAACAATGCGACATCGTCTTAAAGGTAGAAAACTTGGTCGTAACGGATCTCACCGTAAAGCCATGTTCCAAAATATGGCTTGCAGTCTGATCAAATCGTTGCGCGTCGATGAAGACGCTCCCAATGTGCCTCGGACTCCCGGTCGGATCATCACGACTGTGGCCAAAGCCAAAGAGATTCGTCCCTTCGTGGAAAAACTGATCACGATGGCTCGTAAGTCTTTGGCACACGAGCAAAACGCCGAACAGTACGCCACCTCGGCTGAGAAAAACTCATCCGAGTGGAAAACCTGGCGAGAATCGGAGCAATGGCAACAATGGAATCAAGCCATCGCACCGGCTGTCGCTTTGCGGCGCCGTGCGTTTGCGTTGTTGCGGGACAATGAAGCCGTGGACATCCTGTTTGACGAACTTCGTGAGAAGTTCGCTGATCGGCCCGGCGGCTACACTCGCATCGCCAAGTTGGCAGAAGTTCGTCTGGGTGATGCTGGCCAGAAAGCTCTCCTGGAGTTCGTTGGTGAGAATGATCGCGTGAAGACTTCTCGTCAGGCACCAATGGTGGTTGAGGACGAAGCGGCTCCTGCTGAAGAAGCTGCGACCGAAGAGGATTCTGCGGACGAAGATGCTGATGCCGCGGAATCACCAGAAGCCACAGCCGATGCAGAGTCGGAAGACGCCCCGGAAGAAGAGAAAAAAGAGGAATAATCCTCTCGAAGCTCTTTTGAGGAAAGGACTTCCAACAATTCGCATTAGAAACTATCATGCTCTCCGTTCGCGGAGGGCATTTTTTCTGCGCGTGATTAAGTTTCTTTCATCGTTATTGGCAGGTTTCGAGGATGAATTCATCCTTACCACATCCGTCACATTGTCCCGGACCGTTCGACTTCTCTCGTGCGATGTGGCTGCTCTGTCATGACATCACTCAACGCATGGAAGAGTTCTCTCACATTCGGATGCCGGAAGTCGCTGTGTCGTTTGCGCAGGCACGTCGCAAGGTGACGTGGGGCTTACAGGCCAAGCTGACACCCATGCGATTCGAACAGGGAGCATTAACGACATATCGCGTCGGACGCGAGTGGACCGTTCAAAGGCTCTATCGTGGTGAGCATGAGATGCTCTACATTCTGACCTTTTATCTTCCTCGCTTTCTGGAAACGCCGTTTGAAGAAAAGCTGACGACCGTGTTCCACGAGCTGTATCACATCAGCCCCTTGTTTGATGGAGATATTCGGCGTTTGGAAGGTCGTTACCACGTGCATTCTCACTCGCAGGAAGAATACGACCGCGAGATGGCAGTTTTCGCTAGGCAATGGCTCAATAAGAAGCCGCCCAAAGAACTCTATAGTTTTCTCCGCTCTCGTTTCGGGACATTACACCGCAAGTACAAGGGTGTGATGGGATTGCAGATCCCAATCCCCAAGCTGATCCCCGTGCCGAACACCCGCCGGGCGTGAGGTGAGTCGGGAGTTTAGCGAGAATCTCTGGGAGGATTCAAATCTCAATTTGACTCTCATTTTGCGATCTGATTTCGGTTAGGATTGGGGCTCACCCAATTGTTTCTTGTAGGAGTCCAGAAGATGCTGCGATGTCTCGCGTTGGCCAGTTGTGCGTTGATCTATTCGGCAACTCTTTCTGCTGCCGAACCCGATCTGGTTTTTCTGCTCATCGGTCAATCGAACATGGCGGGACGCGCACCTCTGAGTGAAAACGATAAGACGCCGATTGAGGGTGTCTCTTTACTCAATACAGAAGGTGCCTGGGAAGCGGCCACGAATCCCCTCAATCGATATGCCACCGACCGTAAGAAAATCGAGATGCAACGTCTCGGTCCCGGTTATGGATTCGCCACAACATTACATGAAGCATTACCGGAAAAAACGATCGGCATGATTGTGAACGCTCGTGGTGGCACGAAAATCGATGAGTGGGTCCCCGGTAAACCGCTCTACGATCACACCATTACACGTATCAACAAGCTCGAAACGAAGCCGAAATTTGCGGGTGTCATCTGGCATCAGGGTGAAGGAAACGCCAACGATCCCGAATATCTTGCCAAGCTTCAGGGCTTAGTGAAGAATCTCCGTCGGGATTTGAAACAGCCTGAATTGCTCTTTGTAGCGGGTGAAGTTTATGGCGACAAACCGGTCAACGGAAGAATGAAGAAACTCCCGGAAACACTCGCCGGGACGGCAGTTGTCAGTGCCGACGATTTGACGGTGTTTGATGGTGTCCATTTTGATAACAAAAGCCAAAAGACGCTCGGCAGCCGATATGCAAAGGCATGGTTGAAATTATCAGCTCCTCCGCAGTGAGTGAGCTACCCGTCTTTGTGCATTTGCCGACAGATCAGTAGATGAAACAGCGTGTGTTCACGAAACGATTCGGGAGAATCAAAGCGATAGTGATTCAGTAAACCATGATTGGTGAATGCACGTGATGCGGGAGTCATGTAAAGTTCTCGTGCCATCGCAATCAGGTCGTCGGTGAATAACTTGAAATTCGTAGTGGCTGATGACGCTTTGCGGTCATCCAGATACTCATAATTCATCTCGTTGTGATTGATCAGAAACACACGAAAGGGATTTTTCGCGATCAAATAGGCTTCTGCACCCATCATTGTGGGAAGATCGATTTGAGTGGTACGCGGTCCCGATGAAGTGTGTAAAAGTGTCTGATTCTCGACTTCGTGATGTGCCTTCTCTGTCGGCAGAGCGCCGATGCTGAGAAGTTCCAAATCCTCGGGTAGGATGATGGAATCGACCTCTCCCTGAAGATTGTAAATTGCTAATCCTTCATCAGAACAGGCGAGATGATGGGGGCGGGTGGGTTGAGAGAGATCGGGGATTTCCTCCGCAGAAATCGAAATGCCATATCCCTCGACTTCATGAACGGCACCACATAATGCCTCTGCTTTCTCTGCCGTCAGTGGATTAGGGATCAATCCCGGCAAATTGTGCTGCAGAATGCGAGCGTCAATTTTATTCAGCTCGAGATGTGACATCAGTTTGGACGTCAACTCGGCGGGATCATCGGGTGTTGACAGTATCA
>Ga0181597_10000800_pt1 | contig 35461 bp, 27 predicted proteins | sample 041ome_5_FD_148647 | JGI IMG/M metagenome (GOLD analysis project Ga0181597, IMG submission 148647) | Coastal salt marsh microbial communities from the Groves Creek Marsh, Skidaway Island, Georgia - 041403US metaG (spades assembly) | ecosystem: Environmental > Aquatic > Marine > Intertidal zone...
CAACGCCACTTTCCATTTTGCTCCTCGCTTCAGACGATCACACTCGCTGTGATCTGCAGGAATGGATTCTTGCGCATCTCCCGGACGCCGATCTTGCCGTGTATGGAGACCTTTCCGAAGTGATTCGCGATGGCTTTCGGACAGAACCGCGATTGGTACTGCTCTCCGCAGGTTACACACAAGCCTGGTCACTGGATGAATTCGCCGAACTGTGGAACGAGTTGCCGCTTGCCCGCTGGATCATCATTCAGGATGGTTGGAGCGATTCGGCAATTCGGCATTGGCCCTGGTTGCCTCCCGGTTGTTGTGTTCCCCGCGAGCGACTGGAGATTCGATTCCGACAGGAACTCGATGTCTTAACCGGAGCGAGAGAACCGTTGCCGCTCACCGCGTCGTTGGAAGAAACCTTTCTCCGTGATGCAGAGCTTGCTCAACAATATGACTTGCAAGGACTCACGGTGGGACTCTTCACTCCCGATCGTGATTTGCGCAGCTTCTGGAGCGAATTGGTTGTCTCTCATGGGGGAAAGATCGTCTCTCTCGAACAACAACCAACAGCCGTCATTTGGGACTGTGACCCTTGGCTAAAAGACCGCATCCGGCAATTGGAAATCTATCGTCGTCGTGACACAGGTTGCCGACTGATCGGCATGCGTAACATCGTTCACGACATGGCCGAGAGCTCGGCTCGCGAGGCGGGCGTTGATGTCTTGTTGCCGAAGAATCTGAGTGGGGCGTTGATTCTGGAATCGCTGAGTGCGGCGCGGGTTTGACCAGCGGGGGCGACAGAGAACCACGAATCAAGCGAATCACACGAATAGATGATAGCCGCGATCGTGAGATCCCCGGAGAATGATTAGACGGTTGGGATTCATTATCAAATTCTGAACGCAGATTCCGCGATCCCCTCCATTCTTACGAATGCGGCTACAAATTTCCGTAGATTCGTAGGTCGGCGTATCCGAGCGAAGCGACTCGTAACCCGACATTTCGATTCACTGGCATACACGGGGTTTCAGAGCCGTGGAGCGCAAGCGGCAGTTGCCTGTTTGGCTTTTGTATCGTCACCCAGACAGACCTTCTATACCACCCCGAGATCAATTCTGATTACTCAAGTCTGAATTGATCATTGACTTCTCCTGATGCCACCAATCGACATGCTTCTAGCCATTCTTGCCAAATCGCAGGATCTGCTGATATTCCATCTTCAAGTCTCGCCATATCCCCAAGTAAACCAGCCAGATATTCACTATCTGTCTTTCGATAAAGGTTATCCAGGAATGTGTACATGCATTGGTACGCAGTCAGGATTTCGTCAGAATCCATTTTCAAGCCTTTCTTCAAGGTATCAATCTGCGAATATCCATTACTGCGAGAGATGGAATATTACTTTTCGTGCCTTTTCGTGTTTTTTGTGGCCCTCTACTCCGCGTGTGGCGAGATTTTGATTTCCCGATAATTCAAATCGGTCGTCGGATCGTGGCCCTGCAAGCTGATGTGGCCTCCTTCATCCCTGCGGCCTTTGCGAGGGTTCTCGTGAGGCTCGCGCGTATCGATCCAGTCGGCCGTTTGATAGCCGTTGACCCAGGTCGCGAAATGATTGCCGCTGGCGTTCAGGGTGATGGTGTTCCACTCCCGGTCTTTGCTGACCACGCGGCGTGCTGTGACGCGACGGAATATGGCTCCCGAGCCGTGATCTACGGGTTGTCGAGGATCGTTGTTCTTGATCGCATTATGCACCTGACATTCGTAGCCGTGCGAAGGGGCGTCTTCTGTTCCTTTGATTGCCCGAAAGAAGATGCCCGAGTTCAACCCGTCACCGTTGATGTTGTAGTCGGCTTGCAACACGAAATCTTCGAAGGTCTCTTTCGTTTCGAGAAAGCCGGGACCATCGGCGACGTGGATGGTTTCTTCTTCAATGTTGAAGGAGCTCTTCGAGCCGGGGACGACGTTCCATTGGTCGAGTGATTCGCCGGCAAACAAGGCGTTTGTGCTGAGCGGTTTGAGCTTCACGTTTTTGAATTCGACCGTGCCACCATTTTGTTGCAGACCGATGCGACCTGTGAGGAGCGGCTGTTCGGATTCATCATGAAAATCGGTCATATGGACATCGTCCAGCCAGGCTTGAATCCAGTTCCCTTCGCAAATAATACGAAGAGTGTGCCAGTCTCCGTCTCCGGCAACTTCCGCGATGGGCTGCACTCTCGCCACCAGACTGCCGGTTTTGAATTTCTCGTGGGTGTCACAGAGATTGAGTTCGTAGCAATCCACTGCCGGATTGGTTGGGGACGGCGATGTCCGCAGAAAAATGCCGCTGTTACCGCCGGCTGCCAACTTGTAATCCAATCGCAATTCGTAATCGGTCCACGGAACGGTCGTCATCAGGATCGAAGGGTCGGTGTCACCCGAGGAGGTGAGCACTTCCTCTTTGGTCACCGTCCATTTGTCGGCGTGTTGTTGCTCCCACCCAAACAGGCTGTAACCATCGAACAACCGAATCCAGCCGGCGGTGTATTCTTCTGGGGGAAGAAGATCGGGGATGGTTTCCGGTTCGTCGATGACAAGTGTCTTGTCGGGTGATTCAGCGGACGATTTTGGCTTGGACGCCGCGGGAGTCTCGGCGGAGGTGTTTGTCCCGGATGAAGTTGTTGAAGTTGCGTCCTTTTCTCGGTAGCAACCTGAAATCAGTGGAAGAGTGATGAGAATAATAATAAGAGATCGCTTCATCTGAGAAACTCCTGAATTTAGGATTGCCCGGTTTGCTTGCGCAAGCGGCTTAGTCCACTGCTGGACAAAGTCAGCCGTGAGACATGTCATCGATAAACTAGCTCTGTTCGGCCTCATCGTCATCGGCCATGGCGCCCCGCAGGAAGGCTTCGAGGAAGTCGTCCAATTCACCGCCGTCAAGAACATTCATTGGGTTCCCGCGGAGGCCGGTGCGTGAATCTTTCACGTATTGATCGGGATGCAACACGTAGTGACGAAGTGTTTCCCCGCCGAAGCCAATTTTGGATTTCTGGCCGTGTTTGGCCAAAGTTTCGGCGTCCCGTTTTTCCATTTCGATTTTGTAGAGCTGGGCAATCATCATCTTCTTGGCGGTCGCCCGGTTTTTATGTTGAGATCGTTCGTTCTGACACTGCACGACGACTCCCGACGGTTCGTGAGTCATGCGGATGGCGGAATCGGTTTTATTAACGTGCTGCCCCCCTGCACCACTCGCCCGATAAGTATCAACGCGAACATCTTTGTCCCAGTTGACTTCGACTTCAAAGTCGTCGTCCAGCTCGGGTGAGACATCGACCGCCGCAAACGAAGTATGTCGTCGCCCGGCGGAATCGAACGGGCTGATTCTCACCAAACGATGATTGCCCGTTTCCCCTTTCAGCCAGCCAAACACATTCTCGCCACGAATCACAATCGTCGCGTTACGGATGCCGGCTTCTTCACCTTCGGACCGGTCGAGCAGTTCGATGTCGTAGCCGCGATTTTCGGACCACCGAATGTACATTCGCAGAAGCATTTCGGCCCAGTCGGCGGAATCACTTCCCCCTTCTCCCGCTTGAACGGTGAGATACGCATTCGAGGCGTCTTCCGGCTCGGACAGCATTGCTTGCAGTTCGACCGCTTCCAATTCGGATTCCAGGCGAGTCAATGTTTGTTCGAGTTCGGTGGCCGAGGCGGGATCTTCTTCGGCAAATTCGAGCAAGACTTCGAGGTCATTCGCGCCTGCGACGACTTTTTGAAGAGGCTTCAGGCTGCCGCTTAACTGTTGTAACTGCTTGACAGTAGTTTGAGCCGCATCGGCGTTATCCCAGAAGTTGGGAGCCGACATTTTTTGGTTAATCTCAGCGACGCGGATTTCTTTGCCAGCGTAGTCAAAGAGAGTCCTTGAGTTGAGTGATGCGCTCAATGATTTCAGAACAGCGTTCGCGAATTTCGTTATCCATCAGTCTTGATTCCTTGAGAGACCTGTTTCCAGATTTTATTCAGAAAGTCGGTCGCCGTATTGTTTTTGGTAATAGTCACGATACTCGCCAGACCGGACACGTTCCACCCAGCCAGAGTTCTCCTGGTACCATTGAATTGTCTCGGCAAGCCCCGCTTCAAAATTGACTTCTGGCTGCCAGCCGAGCGTTTGTTCTGCTTTTCGGCAGTCGATGGCATACCGAAGGTCGTGCCCGGGGCGATCGGTGACATATTCGATCATCGATTCTGGCTTGTCGAGTGCTTTCAGCAACAGTTTTGTCAGTTCGATGTTTTGCAGTTCGCAATTTCCGCCAAAGTTGTAGACTTCGCCCGGTGTCCCTTTCCTCAGGGCGGCATCAATGCCACGACAATGATCGAGAACGTGAATCCAGTCCCGGACATTCTCGCCTTTTCCATAGACGGGAATCTTTTTGTCGTTCAATAAATTGGAGACGAACAGCGGGATCAGTTTTTCAGGGAACTGATACGGGCCGTAATTGTTGGAGCACCGAGTGATGATGGCCGGAAAACCAAACGTATGAAAATAAGATCGTACCAACAAATCGGCAGCCGCTTTGGAAGATGAATAGGGGCTGTTGGGCGCTAAGGGTGTCTCTTCTGTAAAGAGGCCCTCTGCTCCCAAACTGCCGTACACTTCATCGGTGGAGACTTGAAGATACCGGGGGATCTCCGCTTTGCGACAGGCATCCAACAGCACCTGAGTACCGACAATGTTGGTTTGCACGAAGGGACCGGAATCGAGAATGGATCGATCGACGTGCGATTCGGCAGCAAAATGGACGACCGCATCAGGTGAATGCTCGGCGATCAGATTGGCAATGAACTCTGCATCGCCGATATCACCCTTGGCGAAAATGTACTGTTCGTCATCCTCAAAATCGCTCAGATTTTCGAGATTCCCGGCGTAGGTGAGCTTATCCACATTGATGATGCGCAGTCCGGGATCCAGTTTGCGTTCGAGCCGGATGAAGTTGGAGCCAATAAATCCACATCCACCGGTGACGAGTAATGTCTTCATTGGTCTCTCTTTAATCGCTGGGTGCTCAATCAGTGTTTGATGACCTTTCCAATTTGCATGCCTCCCTCTCCTGCAGAGGAGGAGAAGGATTTCATTAACGAATTCCGAAAATCATCACGACAAGTCATTTAATCGGGTAACCGCTGATCTGTGTGAGACACGACATGAGAATGACTCTGACAGATCACTCTTCTTCACCAATGGCATCCTCGTCATCGGTTTCGACATCCTCCACAACAGCCTCGGAAGAATCTGTTTCAGTCGGTGCCACGGCTTCCACAGGTGCGATGGCTGGGCCGCCGAGATCCTCGTCATCGTCTCCCGAGAGTTCACCCGGAATCGACGCACAACCTGCGAGAGTGTCTCCCTCGCCGAGTCGAATCAGTCGCACGCCTTGCGTGTTCCGACCGATGACGGAAATGTCTTTGCCGTGAATACGCTGGATTTTCCCTTGTGAGGTGACCATCAGGATGTCGTCATCTTCCGTGATCGAGAGAATATCGACGACCTTGCCGTTCCGTGCGGTCGTTCGGATGTCTCGCAAGCCTTTGCCGCCTCGTTTTTGACGTCGATATCGCATGGTGCTACTGACTTCATCGGCGTCTTCGTCGGATTCATCCGCGATCACTCCAAAAGGCGTCCGTTTGCCGTATCCGTTTTCACAGACAGAAAGGAGGGTACCGTCTTCCTGAGTCGTCACCATTCCGACGACGTAATCGTCTTTCCCGAGCTTGATCCCTTTGACGCCGCGCGTGTTGCGTCCCATGGGGCGGGCATCGGCGTGTGCAAATCGAATGCTCATCCCCGTACTGGTCGCGATGACAACATCTTGTCCATCGGCCACAATGCGAACGTCAATCAATTCGTCATCATCGTCGAGATTGATGGCAATGATGCCTCCCTTCATCGGACGACTGTAGGCCGAGAGAGAGGTCTTTTTGACGATCCCCTTTTTCGTGGCCATGATCAGATAACGGTCTTCGTCGAAGTCGCGAACGGCCAGGCAATTGTAAATGCTGGCTCCTTCATCAACTTGTAAAATGTTGACGACGGCGCGTCCTTTGGCGGTCCGGTTTTGAAGAGGCAGGTCGTAAACTTTCTGCCAATGAACCTTGCCACGGTCGGTAAAGAACAGGAGGTAATCGTGAGTGCTCGCGACAAACAGATGCTCGATGGCATCTTCTTCGTCCGACTTGGCCCCCTTGATCCCCTTCCCGCCCCGATTTTGTGCTTGATAGACGGAGAGTTGCGTCCGCTTGATATAACCGCGCTTGGAGAGTGTCACCACCATCGGCTCTTCGGTAATCAAATCGGCTCTATCAACGTGAGTCAGTTCTTCATCCGAAATATCGGTGCGTCGTTTGTCGCCATACTTGGCGATAATTTCGTCCATGTCGTCGCGAATCATGGCGCGGATATTGGATTCATCCGACAAGATACCGACGTATTCGTTGATATCTTCAATCAGTTTGGAAAATTCGTCGGAGAGCTTTTCTCGTTCGAGGTTGGCCAGTGAACCGAGTTGCATGGAGACGATGGCTTCCGCCTGATTGGTCGAAAGCGAATAATTTTCTTTCTCGCCCTGCTCTTCCTGATAGACACGGAAGCCGGCGTCGCCCAAAGCCCGTGCGATGAGTTCTGCGGGAACCTGAATATCCTGCAAACGAATTTTCGCTTCGTTGCGGCTGGGTGAATCGCGGATAGTTTTGATGACCTGATCGATATCGATCTGAGCAATCATCAAGCCTTCGACGGTGTGCTTTCGTTTTCTCGCTTCGGAAAGGAGATATTCGGTTCTTCGTCGAATCACATCGATGCGGTGTAGAATGAATTCCTGCAGCATGTCTTTGACAGACATCACTTGCGGACGATTCCCCACCAACGCCAGCAAGATCATGCTGACCGTCGATTGCAGCGGCGAAAATTGATAAAGCTGATTCAGGACAACATCCGGGTCGGCATCTTTCTTCAGCACGATGTGCAGACGGACCTGCCAAGTGGGAATGTTGCGGTCGGTCAGGTCGATGATTCGAGAGATCCCTTTGACCCGTTCGTCGCGGACGAGATGTTCGAGTTTTTCGCGAATCCGGTCGCGAGTTTCCATGAACGGAATCTCGGTCACCACAATAACGTCGCTGTTTTTCTCTTTCTCGAAGTGTGTTTTTGCCCGCAGACTGATGGTAGATCGTCCCGTCAAATAGGCTTGACGGATCCCCATGTGGCCGCAGATCGTTCCCCCCGTGGGGAAGTCGGGCCCCGGCATTTCAGCGAGAATCTCATCGACACCCGCGTTGGGATTGTCGATCAAGACGTTAACTGCCGAACAGACTTCTTTCAAGTTGTGTGGCGGAATACTGGTCGCCATCCCGACAGCAATCCCGCTGGATCCATTAACCAACAAGTTAGGATAGCGCGACGGCAGAACGACAGGTTCCAGATTTTCCTGGTCGTATGTGGGAACGTAATCGACCGTGTTGCGATCGATGTCTCTCAACAGTTCGAGGGCCAGCGATGAAAGTCGCGCTTCGGTGTATCGCATCGCGGCGGGAGGAAGTCCGGCGAGAGACCCGAAGTTCCCTTGCTTATCGATGAGCACTTGTCGCATCGTCCAGTCTTGTCCCATACGGACAAGTGTCGGGTAGACAGAGCCTTCGCCGTGCGGGTGATAGTTACCGCTGGTGTCGCCAGCAATTTTTGCGCACTTTTTGCGTCCCGATGCAGGTCCGAGATTCAGGTCGTTCATCGCGACCAGAATACGTCGTTGGGATGGTTTCAAGCCGTCTCGAACGTCGGGCAAGGCACGACTGATGATGACGCTCATCGCGTAAGTGAGATAGCTGGTCTGCATCTCTTCGCGAATATCGTGAGGCTGGATACGCTCGTTACGAGGCATGGCAAGATTTTGGTCGTCTGTTCCGTCAGCCAATGGTAATCACTCCAGATTGTGTGGTCGAAAACGATCCCCAAAAGTCGCCGAATCTCTCACTCTTTTTGACGCTTGGGTTTTGATTCCTTGATCGTGCAAACTCTGTTTGGAAAACATCACTTCAGAAAATGAATTTCGGGCTTGGTCGCAAATGCGTAAACCCTTTTTTCTCCATCACTTTCGACGAATTCTTTGCTTTCCAAACCGGTCCTCAATTGTACCGGGAATGTGCCTCCGAAACAATCAACTGAGGCGACTTTTTGGGCCCTTTGGAATCGCCCTGAATTCGTTCCGGGGATGCTTGACACAACGGTGATTTGTCGGTTGAAAAACAGCCAATTTGTCTCTCGTTCGGTGATCATGACTGTCGGGACAGATCTCGCTCTTTTGATGGGGTAGCCGAGAATCGATTCCCGTGATTCAGGGTCTGTTTTCGAGATGAAACTTTCCTCGCTGATGAGGAGTTGTTCTAATCAATGGAGACCCTTACCCCATTCAAATCGAAACTCCATTCAAGAGAAGGCCATCGCGATGCAGCACTATTCGTGCGATCTGTGTGGTTGTCAAATTGAAGATCAACGATATGTCGTGAATATCGAACTGTTCCCGGCATTCAATCCCGATGAACTGACTTCTGCCGATCTGGATGTCGATCACCTTCATGCGGTTTCTCAATCCATCTTGCAGGGAGACGATTTGATGTTACCTGCGGAAGATGTGGGGAAAACGGGAACCTTGCAGTTCGATCTGTGCCAGGAGTGTCAGCTTCGTTTCCGTCGAGATCCCCTGGGGAAATCGAGTCGCAACTCGATGCACTTCAGCGAAAACTAATCGCCGAGTATCGGTTTTGTTATGTCTCGCCCTTTCTCGACTCGTGAAAAGCTGTTTCTGCTGACAGGTTCTCCGCGACGGCTCCTGACTCTCATCGTGGTTGTCGTGTTGATTGCCGCCAATCGATGGTTCTTTCCTTCCGAACCAGCCCCCTCAAATCTCAACAGCCAGACCGAATATCGGGTTGAGCGAGTGATCGATGGAGATACCTTGCTGCTCGTCGATCAAATGCGCGTGCGGCTACTGGGCATCAATACTCCCGAATTGGAAAGAGATGGGAAACCTGCGGAGCCTTGGGCAGATGAGTCGAAAGCATGGCTCACTCAGCAACTTGAGGGAGAGCTGGTCCGATTAGAGTTCGATATCGAGCGGTTTGATCAATACGACCGGACACTGGCCTACGTCTATCTTGAAGATGTGCTGATCAACGAAGAAATTATTCGGCAAGGATTCAGTCGTGCGGAAACACGATATCCGTTCTCGGATCGTATGAAACGGAAGTTTCGTCGGGCGGAAGAATTGGCCCGTGAGGATCGCCGTGGTATTTGGGAGGATGATCCGGATGAATCCGACGATCTTTGAGAGAAGCGTCTGAGGTGCTTTCCTGTGCCTCTTCATGGGACGCAATTTCAATCACTAACAGGCTGCGGTCATCTTCGTGGTCATCCGCGAAGATGGCGGTCTCCCACAGCAAGTCGGCAAGTCCTTCTCGCGATTGGTACCGTTCCTGTGATCGGGCGCGTGTCGTTAATTGGCGAATTGTCTTAAATCGCGTTTGAGAGATTGATTCGCTGATGCCGTCCGAGAAAATAATGAGCTGATCGCCATCTTGAAGTTTAAGCGTCGAATTCGAGTATCGCGACGTCGGTAACACTCCCAGCAACATCCCTTGCGAGTTGAGTTCGCGAAAATGGTTTCCGCTGATGAGTAAAGGTGCCGGGTGGCCTGCATTCGTGCAACTTAATTCACGGGTCCGTTCGTTCCAAATCCCCAGAAACAGACTGAAAAAATGATCGTCCGAAAGGAGATCACACAACGAGCGGTTGATGTTCTCCATCAACAAGTCGGTTTCTTCCGGGTTGATGTCGGCATGCATCAGGGAATAGTGAATCGCTCCCTCGGCATGGGCGCGAATCAATGCTGCCGGGATGCTGTCTCCTGTCGCATCACCGAGCAGAATGGCGGTTCGGTCGTGGTCGATTCTCATCAGTTTGCATAAATCGCCACCCACCAGCTCACGGGATTCGTGCCGCTTCTCGAAGTGTAACGAGCGACTTAAGGGGAGTGTTTGGGATGAGTACAATCGTGAAGGCAATGCGGCCTTGAGTTCTTTGCGTAGACGAAATCGTTGATTACTCTCTTCCAGTAAAGCGATTCGTTCAAGTTCAATCGAGAGAGTGTCGGCCAGGCGTTCGAGGAACTCGAGACTCTGCCGATTCAAAGACTTTTTCTGTGTTCGGTAGACCCATAGAGAGCCTATGGGTTGATTGCCGATCCGTAGCGTCAAACAAATTCCCTGTTGCCACCCCTCGGGGAGCCAGTCATTTCTTTGGAAATTGTCGGTGAGCAGGACTTCCGTGGCGCCTTTGATTCCAGCTTGAACATCCGGGGCATCTGCCACCAATGGACGATGTGGAAGAGCGAAATTCATACCCTCCTCCGAAGTTTGGCCGATCAAATTCAATGCTTGATTGTCGGCAGAGAGGAGGAAAATTGCACATCCCTCAGATCGGGAGACATCGCAGGCGAGCTTCATGAGTCGCGGCAAATTTTCTTCCGGGCCTCCACGATTGGCAATCACGCTGACGAATTCGGTGATCTTTTCTCGGCGTGACGTTTCCAGGCGACAGGAGTTTTCCAGCGAGATCACTCGATTGATAAATTCGGCTTGTGCATGAACAAGTTGACGCACCGCGGGCCAGTCGTCGTGTTGGACGTATTCGGGCGGTAAATCGACGCACAGCATTCCCCCGATGAGTCCCGCTTCCTGATGCTGGTAGGCAGGAGCGGGAAGTGGTGATTCTGTGGGGAGCTCTTCCAAAGTACGGAAGACGATCGGCCAGCCGGTCGAAGAGGACAGGCGGCGGCAGGCATCTTTGATCCAGAATAATTGATCGGGAGACAACTGCGCCACGATCTTTGGTCCCTTCCATGAGTATTCCGACCGTTGCGCGCACCCTCCATTGTGTGCCGAGCAGAAGCGGTCTCTTCTTATATCGGTGCAAAAGCCGTCCAGAATGGACCTTGATACGCAGGCATCGGATCAGTTCGGTTATGCCGATTTGAATTGAAGGACGAGCTGCCAGGCTGGAGATTCGCAGGTCGCACGATATGTGGTTCTGAGAGCGAAATGGGAGAGCGATGGATGCTCCTCAGAACGAGGCACACAGGGCGCTCAGGAGCCCGGTTCGTCATCCTGTTTTGCTTCGATCGGTCGCAGGGCAAAAAAGGTGTTATGGATGCCGGCTCCGATGTCGTTCAGGCGATCCTGGAGTTGATCGACAAATTCGTGCAGACCGCCATCAATGATCGATTTTGGCTTGGCGAATGCCATTTCGGATTGCAGTTGACCGAGTAGCTGTTCGGGGGTGTTCCCAAAGCTTCCCAATTCGCAGCCCGAGATCATGTGCAACGACTGATTGGCATTCGTCAGGCAGTACAGAACGGCACGGGGGAATTCGCGATCGAGGACCAAAAACTCAACCACGTGAGCCGGAGTGATGAGGCCGAAACGTTGGCGATACATTTCCAAAGCAGAGGCAGATCGTAAGAGTGCCGACCATTGAATGTCGTCGTACGGTGTGCCGACATCTTCGGGGCTCGGTAGCAGAATGAAATATTTGACATCAAGAATTCGGGATGTCTTGTCGGCTCTTTCCAGAGAACGTCCTAATCGACAGAAGTGCCAGGCTTCGCCGTGCGTCATGGTGGCGTCGGTGATGCCCATAAACTGCTGACCAGCCGCACGGATCGCATCAAAAAAGTCCGAAGCATCGTTTGTGGCCGATCTTAAAGTGCTATCTTTCAGCATCAGATAAAAACGATTGATGTGTTCCCACATCTCCGACGAAATGATCTCTCGTACCGAGCGGGCATTTTCGCGAGCATGCCATAAACAGGAGAAGATTGAGTTCGGGTTTTTGCGATCGAAAGTCAGAAAGCGAATGACGTTTTCGCGAGAAGGTTCGTCATACAGTTTTTTGAACAACGCGTTGTCGCCGGTCGTGATCACCAGCGGGTTCCACTGTTGGACAGATTCTCCCGGCATATCGAGAGAAGGTTTAAGTTGACCGAGATATAGCGGGCCACATTTTCGGCACGTTCTACCTGTCGGCACATCCAGTAAATCGATTCGGCAACTCGACTGAGCATGATTATGATCGATAAAATATTAAGGGTTTGGAATTTGTGATTACAGAAACTAAGACCGAAACTGTCAGGAATTTTCGTCTTCAAGTACCCAGGTATCTTTGCAGCCTCCACCTTGAGACGAGTTCACCACCAGCGAACCTTTTTTCATGGCGACGCGAGTCAAACCTCCCGGGAGACAGTGAATCTCTCGTCCACAAACGATGAACGGCCTCAAGTCCACATGCCGTCCTTCGAGATGATCATCGATGATCACCGGTACGCGCGACAGTTTTAACGTCGGTTGTGCAATGTAATTTCTTGGATTGGCTTTGATCAGTTTGCGGAACTCTTCTTGTTCTTCTTTGGTCGAGTGAGGGCCGATCAACATGCCGTAACCACCCGACTCATTGGCCGGTTTTACGACCAGATCTCCGATGTTCTCGATCACATGCTGCATCTGTGTTTCATCCCAGCAGACGTACGTCGGTACGTTGGGAATAATCGGGTCTTCCCCGAGATAATATTTGATGATCGCCGGGACGTAAGCATAAACGACCTTATCGTCGGCGATTCCCGTTCCTGGAGCATTGGCAAGTGCAATGTTTCCTTTGCGGTAAACGTCCATCAAACCCGGCACGCCGAGCATGGAGTCTTTGCGGAATGTCTTGGGATCGAGGAAATCATCGTCGATGCGACGATACAGTACGTCCACTTTCTCGAACCCCTGGGTCGTTCGCATGTAGACGAAGCTGTCGTGAACGACAAGGTCGCGTCCTTCAACCAAAGGGACTCCCATTTGTTGCGCCAGAAACGATTGCTCGAAATAGGCCGAGTTGTACATACCGGGAGTCAGAACGGCGACCGTTGGATCGTGCGATCTGTCTTCGAGCAGGAATTCGAGCGAATCGAGAAGATAACTGGGGTATTCGTCAACCGGTTTTACTTTGACTCTGTCGAACAATTGCGGGAAGGTCTGCTTCATCAGTTGACGGTTTTGTAACACATACGACACCCCCGAAGGGCAACGCAGGTTGTCTTCGAGAACATAGATTTGGCCATCATCAGAACGAACCAGGTCGGTTCCCGTGATGTGACACCAAATCCCTTTCGGAGGTTTGAGTCCCTCACACTCGGGCCGGTACGATTTGGCCGACATGATGACATGCTCGGGAATCGCTTTGTCTTTTAGGATTTTTTGTTCGTTATAAATGTCATCGAGAAACAGATTGAGAGCAGTGATTCGTTGCTTCAAACCCTCGTCGAGTATCTTCCACTCGCTGTTGGTGATAATGCGAGGAAGGATGTCGAAAGGGATGATTCGTTCGGCTCCCTCTTCGGCTCCATAAACATTGAAGGTAATACCCATTCGCAACATCAAGCGGTCGGCTGCTTCCTGCCGGCGAACGATATCGGAGTGCTTCAATTCCTTGAGTCGGTCAATCAGCGGTCGGCAGTAATCTCTGGCGACGTGATCTTCCACAAACATCTCGTCATAGAAGCCTTCGGCTTCATAGTGATCGAACGCGGAAATGTTTTTGGATGCCGACTGGCTTTGCTCCTGAGACACAGATACCTCGTGGGTGAAGTCGTGAGAAAAACGATTTATCGTATTGGAAGTCAGTCATTGCTCCGGGAAATCACGCTGACGCCTGAAAATTAAGCAATTTGTGTGCCGCATGGTGATAAAATTGGAGGCGGATGCTCTCCAGTTACGCACAAAGAGTGAGGAAGTTCAAGAGTAGTCTCGAAAAGGAAATAATCGAGCATGTGGCGGCATTTACTGCATAAAAAACAAGCACGAGTGATCTATTTATCTGGCAATGATGGGAAAAAGGACTAAAAGTGAACAAAACGTACCAAAATGCTGAAATGTACAGTTTTCTATTGACGATTACTGTACAGATAGTATTATGTTCGTGTGTTCATTTTTCAAAAGTCGTCTTTCCGCCCACAATGCTCTTCATATCGAGTGAGGCATGAGGTCGGATCTTCATAAAATCGATTCTCCCGTCTCAAAAAGGAATCTCTCGATGGCAAACACAGCAACAGTTAATAACAGGATTAAGGGTATGGCCAAAAGCAAAAAAAGTACATCGGGAGGGAAATCTTCGGACAAGGACGCACAGGGAGGAGCAATTCTGAAGAATGCTCTCGGCCAGATTGAGAAATCATTCGGCAAAGGTTCCATCATGCGATTGTCGGGTGAAGAGTTCACCCGTGGGGTTCCGGGAATCCCGACCGGAGCACTTTCACTCGATATCGCCTTGGGAGGCCGTGGGTTTCCTAGAGGAAGGATCATCGAAGTCTACGGCCCGGAGTCCAGTGGTAAAACGACTTTGGCGTTACACGCGCTTGCCAGTGCTCAGCAAGAGGGAGGCATTGCCGCCTTCATCGATGCCGAGCATGCACTCGATCCCAGTTGGGCAAAACGCATTGGCGTGAATCTGGAAGACTTGTTGGTTTCACAGCCATCCTATGGCGAAGAAGCTCTTCAGATCGCCGAGATGCTCATCAAGTCAAATGCAGTCGATATTATCGTGATCGACTCAGTGGCGGCATTGGTCCCCAAAGCGGAACTCGATGGAGAAATCGGTGATCATCACGTCGGTCTGCAAGCACGCATGATGAGCCAGGCGATGCGAAAATTGACAGGAGCCATCTCGAAGTCAAAAACGACCGTGATCTTCATCAATCAGATTCGTGAAAAGATTGGTGTGATGTTTGGTTCTCCCGAAACGACTCCGGGTGGACGGGCTCTGAAATTCTACTCCTCTTGTCGAGTCGATGTTCGACGCGTCGCGACATTGAAGGATGGAGACACCACAATTGGCATTCGCATGAAGTGCAAAATTGTCAAAAATAAGGTGGCCCCTCCCTTCCGCGTTTGTGAATTTGACATGCTCGGCGAATGCGGTATCTCGCTCTCGGGAGACCTGCTCGATCTAGCCGTTGAAGATAAAATTATCGATCGCAGCGGTAGCTGGTTCAGCTACGGCGAAACGAGATTGGGGCAAGGCCGCGACAATTCCCGGAAAACTCTCGAAGAGAATCCGGACATGATGCTTGAAATTCGAGGAAAAGTCCTGGTCGCTCGCGGAGTCGCTGACCCTAATCTACAAAATGAAGCGCCTCCTGAGGTCGATGCGGCAGAGGAAGAAGCGAAAGAATAATCCTCCCCCATTCCCTGCGACTAATTTCTCGTCTCGTGTTAGCCACCTGTCGGGAATGTGTTCATGGATTCTCGTGGAAGTCTCAAAACGTCCGGTTCTTCACGATCCGGGCGTTTTTTTGCGCCCATTTTTCTTGCGTCGAGTGAGGATGGCATGCTGTTGCTCTCTTTCGTGATCAGCTATGATAAATGCGACCCAGATCCCTGATTCAAAGAATCTTCGGATGATCAATCGCATTATTTCCAACCTGACACTTCTCGGCCTGTTGATCCTGTTGATGACAGGACCTTCCCGGAGAGTCTCTGCTCAGTCAGAATTAGACGCGGCAATTGCCCTTGAGTCAGCGTTGGTCAAGGTGATTGCAGAAGCAGAAGGATCGGTTGTCAGTATTGCTCGTATCCGGTCCAACCCCAATCAGGAACCGGGGATTCGAAGAAACCCTTTTGGTCGCTTCGATTGGCGTGAACGCGATCAACAAGCTCGCGAAAACCCCGCTTCTCCCGACTTTCAACCGAATGAATTTGGGGCGGGTGTGATCTTGTCGCTACGAGATGATCCAGATTCTCGCTACATTCTGACCAACTATCATGTGGTCAAAGGTGGTCCGGTCAGCGGCGAGAATGTCGCCAATCTTCAAACCGAATTATACGTGAAACTCAAAGGTGGCCACGGGTACTACGCAACAATCAAAGCGGCCGATCCTCGTAGCGATCTCGCCGTGCTGGAGATCGATTTTGAGCGTCTGGGTTTAACTCCCCAGGAACTGACTCCCTTGAAGCCTGCCGAAAACTTAAAGGTTCGCAAGGGACAAATCGTGATAGGCTTGGGAAATCCCTATGCGATTGCCAAGGACGGTTCGGCATCTGCCTCATGGGGAATCGTCAGTAACATCGCGCGACATCCAAAAATCCCCCCCCAACCGGAAACATTCACAGCCAGTCCCGAGGAAATCTTGCACCATACCGGGACTTTATTACAAATCGACATGAAGCTGAACTTGGGAACCAGCGGTGGAGCCTTGCTCAATCTTAAAGGAGAGTTCGTCGGATTGACCACTTCACTCGCCGCCCTTGAAGGATTCGAAGCTTCGGCCGGTTATGCGATCCCCGCAGATGAGCGATTCTTGAGGATCTTTGAATCGCTGGCTCGTGGGCAAGAAGTCGAATATGGATTTCTCGGCGTGAACCCGCAAGATGTCTCCTCACGAGAAGTAACCAGTCGTAATCTTCCGTTGGGGCAGGCTTCGGCCACAGTCTTGATGACTGTTTTTAACAACTCACCGGCAGATCGTGCCGGACTTCGACGTGGAGATTTGGTTCTTAATATCGAAGGTCGAACGGTACTTGACCGTCGGGATTTGATGCGTGAAATATCGCTTTTGGCTCCCGACACGGAAGCTCGGTTAAAAATCTGGAGAAATGACTTTCAGCGACCGAGAATAGTGACGGTCACGTTGGGTAAGTGGCCCGTCATCAATGACGAAGAAATTATTGTCACCCAACCCCGGTTTCCCCGCTGGCGTGGGATCGATGTGGACTATCCGACCGGAAGAAACCGATTTATCAACCGAACCCTTGCCTATCCTGATGCTGTCTTGATACGAGAGATTACTCCCGACTCACCAGCCGACGTGGCGGGATTGCAAAGTGGTGAGTTCGTCAAGTCCGTCAATGGACGGCAAGTCAGACTGCCTGCCGAGTTTCATGAAGCGTTGCAAGACCTGCAAGGCGACATTTCGTTGAGAATGCTTGACGGTCGAGAAGTCATAGTCTCGCCCCTCGATCCAGAACCTGCTCCCACTCCTTGAACCTGTTATTGAATTGCCGACGATGAAAACTGATGAACTTCGAGAAAAGTACCTAGAATTCTTTGTTTCCAAAGGGTGTGTTCGCCGTCCCACCGATGTGCTTGTCCCGAAAGATGACCCCACGGTTTTGTTTACCCCGGCGGGAATGAATCAGTTCAAGGATCAATTTCTTGGCGTGGGAGAGATCGAATTCACCAAGGCAACGACCTGTCAGAAGTGCCTGCGAACGGGTGATATCTCGAATGTCGGTGTGACGGCCTACCATCACACATTCTTCGAGATGCTGGGGAATTTCTCGTTTGGTGATTACTTCAAAACCGAAGCCATTCATTGGGCTTGGGAATTTCTGACCGACAAAAAATGGTTGGGGATCAATCCCGATCAACTCTCTGTGACGGTGTATAAAGATGACGACGAAGCGTTCGACATCTGGAACAAAGAAATCGGTCTTCCCCCGGAACGAATCAGCCGAGAAGAAGAAGACGAAAACTTCTGGCCCGCCTCTGCACCCAGCCTTGGGCCCGATGGTGTTTGCGGTCCCTGCTCTGAGATCTATTTCCACCCCGAAGGGAGCGAAAAGGTTGAGATCTGGAACCTGGTCTTCACGCAATTCAATCGTGTCGGCGATCCCCCCGATAACTTGCAGCCACTGCCCAAAAAGAACATCGATACCGGTATGGGGTTGGAACGTACCGCATCGGTCTTGCAAGGCAAGAAGAGTAACTTCGAGATCGATACCCTTCGGCAACTTTGCGAAGCGGCCGGTGATGCCGTCGGTGTGAAGTACGAATTCGATGCGGCTCAGGGACGACCTCTTCGTCGCATTGCCGATCATGTGCGAGCGGTCACTTTCTGTATTCATGAAGGTGTCGAACCGGGCAACGAAAAAGAAAATTACATCGTCCGCCAGTTACTGCGTCGTGCGATGCTTGAAGGCTATTTGCTCGGGCGTAGCGAGCCATTCTTGTACACGCTCGTTGATGCTGTGATTGCCATTATGGAAAAGCCGTACCCCGAGTTGAAAAAAACTCGCAAGGCGGTCATGGATTCGATCAAGGAAGAAGAAACCCAGTTTCTACACATCGTTGAGCGAGGCGTCACCAAATTTGAAAAGTTGGTCGAAAGTATTAAGTCGAAAGGCGGCAAAACGATCTCGGGGGAAGACGCCTTCGACCTCCATCAAACTGATGGGTTTCTTATTGAACTGACCGAAGCATTGGCCACACGCGACGGCTTGAAAGTTGACCGTGAAGGATTCAAAAAATGCGTCGCCCAACATAAAGAATCCAGCGGCACCGGAGCCTTTGCCAGTTCCGTGATGGCCGAAGGTCCGCTCGATGCACTCAAAACAAGTACGGGTGGAGTCAAGTTTCTCGGCTACGATGTCACAGAAGCAGAGTGTCAAATCGTCGGTTTGATCGCCGCTCAAAAGCTTCAACCGACACTCGAATCCAAGCAAGTGGGTGATGAACCAGTTGTCGTGGTTCTCAAAGAGACCCCATTCTACGGAGAAGCCGGTGGTCAGGTCGGTGACACGGGCGTGATTTCTGGACCGAACTTCGAGTTCGAGGTACAAGACACGCAGAAGGATGGCGAGTTGATTCTTCATCTCGGAAGACTCGCTCGAGGGACGATCAAAACTGGGGACAAAGTGACCGCAAAAGTGGATGCCGATCGACGAGCCGGGATTCTTCGTGCTCACTCGGCAACACATCTGCTGCATCATGCGTTACACATTACTTTGGGAAATGATGCCGTCCAACGCGGCTCCAAAGTCGAAAAGGATCAATTGCGGTTCGACTTCTCGCACAAGTCGGCGGTGACTCCTGAAGAGTTGATTCAGATCGAAGACGAGATCAATCGCTGCGTTTCGCTGGGTGAGAGTGTTGAAACAGACATGATGGCATTGGACGATGCTCGCAAGTTAGGAGCGATGGCGCTGTTCGGCGAAAAGTATCCCGACCGGGTGCGTGTGGTGCAGATGGGGGACTTTAGCGTCGAATTGTGTGGAGGAACTCATCTGGCCAATACGGGACAAGTGGGGTTCTGCAAGATAGTCACTGAAGAACCGGTCGCCAAGGGTGTGCGACGTATCTCGGCCGTGACAGGTCCGAAAGCCGTTCAATTGGCACGAGAACAGGAATCGATCCTCAAAAACACGTTGTTGCTTCTCAAAGCCAATAAGGCCGAAGATCTGCCCGAACGCATCACGGCAATGCAGGAGGAATTGAAAACTCTCCGCAAAGAATTGACTCAAGTGCAGTCGGCCTCGGCATCCGAAGAAATCGATGAGATTGTCGCCAACGCTCCCACTGTCGGCGATTCCAAAATCATCGCTCATCAAATTCCACCAATGGACAAAAACGCCGTTCGTGAGTTTATGGACAAACTTCGTGGTAAGGCAAAGTCGGCAGCGATTTTGATTGCACGTGAAAGTGATGGCAAAGTCGCCCTGAATGCCGCCGTCACGAAGGACTTGTTGGACAAAGGTCTCAGTGCTTCGGATTGCGTCAAAGCAGCCGCAAAAGTTGTCGGCGGCGGTGGCGGTGGTCGTCCCGACATGGCAGAAGCGGGCGGTCGTTTCCCGGACAAGATCGAAGACGCACTCAAAGCGGGGATGGAATATTACCAGTCGAAGATGTGATGATTGCGGAGGGAGATCACTCTTATGGCTGAGGATCGAAAAGAAGAGGCGGATCAGAAAAAATCAGCTCTCGGTCCGTCAGTCATTTTCAGTTTTGTTCTTCTCATTCTTTATCCGCTCAGCATTCCATTCTATTATCTGCTCGGGCTATCTTTACCCGTCTGGATGCACGACTATTACATCCTGCTTTGGCACATCTATGCACCGATCGAGTGGCTCTATTTTCATGTCGAGTCAGTTAAAGCATTCTACGATTGGTACGAACAATTCTTTCCGTGGTGGCAATGATCAGTCCAGGTTTTAAGGTTGGAACCAAGTGAGGTTGTTGTCCCGATAACGATCAGGAGTGCTTGGATCGTTCGAGTTGTCAATGATTGAGCTTCCCTGATCGACCTGCTGGCCTCGAATCAGGTTTCCCTGGATGAGGCAATTAAAGCTATCAATCAAACTGATGCCTTTGCTGTTTGCAGAATCCATCTGATTGCCGCTGATGTTGATGGCTTGGCAATGATTCAGCATCAAGCCGGCTCCCAGGTCTGCTTCCCCCGCTCGACAATCATTGAACGTGTTACCGTGGACGACCCCATGCTCGCACTCTTCGAGAGTCACACCATCAATGGCCGTGCTGTCCCAACGGACGGGCCGTGTGCCGATGCTGTTCGACGAGAGAACGAAGTTTTGGCAGCGTTTCAAAATCACATTCCGCTGAATGCCGTCGTAGATTGTGTTTCCGGTGATGCTCAGACGAGCCGCATCTTCAATTATAAGGGAATGTTGTCGGCTGCCGATGACATTGCCGGTAATGGCAATCAGTTTGCAAAGCAATTTAGACCGTTCTTGCGAACCACGGATCCAGATGTTGGCCCCGGGTGATTCACGGGTCGCCTGAATCGTGTTTGAGGAGATTGTGTACTCACTGATTTGTTCGGTCGGTGCTTCTAAAAGAATCTCTGCACTGATTTCACCCAGGCCGGAATTGTATTCGATGTCGTTGCCGGTGATCTGAATGTTGTGAACGTCTCCATCCAACTGTCGAATACCGGCCTCTTTGCAATAACTGATATGATTGCCGGTGATGATGGCTTGATGCAAATTGCAGTGATCGAAGAAGACGCCCGTCGCATGGCAATCGTAAATGTGCGAATTTGCTAACAGGAAGTTTCGATTCCGTTCCACCAAATGAATCGCGTGTCGGCATTGGCGAATCAAAACATTCTGTATCGTGGACTGCATCGTTTTGATCAACTCGATGCCGTCGGCTTCCGGGTGGCGTCCGTGAATTTCCAGATGCGAGATTGTCGGAAAGCGTTGCCGGTCCCAGACATTCGGCTTGAAGCTGGGAGGCGACGCGGTTCCTTCATGCGTTCCGACCAGTCGGAATGCTGGTCCGGCAGCCTCCATGAGAATTCTTGCCGTCCCCTGCTCTCCCGAGATTCCTGCAAAGCCGGTCTGGTCGAGAGAGATGGTGATCGGTTTCTTGAGCCGATAGCTTCCTTTGGGAAAATGCAGGACTCCCTCGGTTTGCTGAACGGCATGTTCGATGGCTGCCGTGTCGTCGGTGGTTCCATCCCCAACCGCTCCAAACTCTTTGACAGTGCGCATGCAAAAATCTCCTTACTACTCAGAAATTAGTGAGCGAGTACAGATCAGGTGGTTCGCTTACTTGATGCGATAGAGAGCGTCTGCTGAGCGAATCAATAAGTGGTTATCAATCACGCCGAACGATGCGAGAGTTCGCTCTCCCAAATCATTCTCGGCGACTTTGTTGAATTCTTTTCCGGGCTTGATGACTGTGGCGACACCCGCTTCCGAGAGGAAATAAATATGTCCGGCCCCGTAAATGGGTGAAGCAGAATAGTTCCCGCCAATTCGTTCCTGCCAATGTTGTTCTCCGGTTTTGGCGTCATGGCATGTCGCGATGCCCTTGTCGTCCACCATGTAGAGTTCGTCTTCAACCACTAATGGTGAGGGAGTGTGTGGAACATTTTTGGGAGCGTTCCAGGCTTCGTGTGTCTCGGTGACATCCCCTTTTCCATCAGGACGGATGACGTGCAACTTTGATCTATTGTAACTCGTGCAGAGGTAGACCAATCCGTGAGCGTAAACCGGTTTCGGAATGACCGAGTAACCATCGTATTTGAACCACCAGATTTCATCTCCCGATGTGGGATCGAAGGCCGTGATAATGTCACTGCCTTGTGAGAGAATTTGCGTTCGCCCATTCACATCGATGACGAGAGGCGTATTGAAAGAGAAGGTTTTTGAATTTTCAACGGGTGGGCGATCCTTCGTCCATTTGGTTTTCCCCGTCATTTTATCGACGGCGATCACAAACGCTTTATCACTTCCGTCGCAACTGAAAAAGAGAATATCATCAACAATGACGGGGGAACCACCATTTCCATGCTGCATCGTGTAACGGATGTCGTCCCGCTTCCAGACAATGTTGCCTTCCACCGTCAAGCAGGCAGTTCCTTGTGCGCCAAAGTGAACCCAGACATTTTGTCCATCAACGATCGGCGTGGGACTGGCGTGGCTGTTCTTTTTGTGGATCTTCTGAGCGACTTCGGGAGTTTGGGCAAACAGCTTTTGATCCCATAACGTCTTCCCAGATTTGGCATCGATGCAAAGAGCAAACAAGTCCCGAGTATTCGCATTTTCTTCGGTGACTTCACCTTCCACCAACGGGCGAGCACAGGTGAGATAAATACGATTTCCCCAGACCACAGGTGAGGACCACCCTTCCCCCACCTTTTCGGTCTTCCAGACGACATTCTCCGTCGATGACCAATTGACGGGAAGCGATTTGGCCGAGGTGTGTCCATTCCCTTCGGGTCCACGAAATTTGGACCAATCTTCTGCGGAGAGCACTGTCGTCGAAAGACCAATCAATACGGTCAGCATCCAGCGTTGAAACATCACTTCTCTCCTGAGGATGGAATAGGTGGGGCGATGAACTATTGAAGCGAACTCCCGCCGAAAATGCCAGAAATTCTTCAGCACTCGACGAAGTCTCAGACGTGATCCTGAATCTCGGTCACTTTCAGTCTCATCTTCCCGGAGGGAACTTCGACTTCGACTTCATCGCCAACTTTTTTATTGAGCAATGATTGTGCGATTGGACTGTTTGTCAAAATCTTCATCGGGTCGGTCATATAGTCTTCTTCGCCGGGGCCGACAAATTCGTAGCGTTCATCCAAGCCATCGTCAAGATTTTTGACGGTGACGGTTGCGCCAAATGTGACTACCCCTTTTGGCATGTCGGCTTTATCGACAATGTAGCAATTCGCGAGTACGCCCTTCACCTGGTTCATGCGTGCCTGAATTTGTCCCTGGCGTTCGCGTTGACCGTGGTACTCGGTGTTTTCTTTTAAGTCGCCCTCTTCCCGAGCCTCTTTAATCCGCTCGGTACATTCTTCGAGTTGTAAGTCGAGTGCTTCAATCTCGGCTAATTTTTTGTCGTATCCCTCTCGGGTGATGGGTTGGCGATCCATGATCTCCACCTTTTCTAGGTTCTACAAATGATTGTGTATTATATTGAGAGTTGGTGATGCAGCTGTGTTGTTGTTCGTTTTCGACAAGCACAAAAAAAGACGGGCGACTCGAACCTATTGTCCGAGTCGACCGTGTGAGAAATCTCATTCACTGCATTATACATACTGAGACAGGAATTTCTATCAAATCCCGATCCAGGCTTTATCGTCAGCCGATTTGAGGACCGCATCGCAGACTTTTTGTGTTTCCAGGGCGTCCCGGAAAGTCGGTCCGCAAGGCTTACCATCAGATAGCGACTGCAGGAAGTCGGCCACTTGATGAATAAAGGTATGTTCGTAACCGATTTGCAGGCCGGGTACCCACCAGTGATCCATGTAAGGTTGATCTCCATCCGACACATGGACGCTGCGCCAGCCACGCACGACAGAATCATCCCCGTGATCGAAGTATTCCAGACGGTGCAGATCGTGCAGATCCCAACGAATGGAAGCATGTTCGCCGTTGATTTCCAAGGTGTAAAGTGCCTTGTGACCACGGGCATAGCGGGTTGATTCAAACAGTCCCAGAGAACCGTTCGAGAAGTGGCACATAAACGAGCAAGCATCGTCAATTGTGACCGCTTGTTTCTCACCCGTTTCCTGATGCACGCGCTCTTTGATGAATGTTTCGGTCATCGCGTTCACGTCGGCGATTCCACCATTGAGCCACAAGGCTGTGTCGATGCAATGTGCTAACAGGTCGCCCGTCACACCAGAACCGGCAGCTTTCGCATCGAGTCGCCACAGTGCAGCCCCACCCTGCGGCAGATCTTCCGAGATGGTCCAATCCTGAAGGAAGTTGGCTCGGTAATGAAAAATTCGTCCGAGACGACCTTCATCAATCAACTTTTTAGCCAGCGTCACAGCGGGAACTCGGCGGTAGTTATACCAGACCGTGTTTGGAACGCCGGCCTTTTCGACCGCGGCACACATCTCTTCGCCTTCTGCCACATTCATGGCGAGCGGTTTTTCACAAAGAATCATCTTGCCCGCTTCCGCAGCCGCAATGGCAATCTCTTTGTGGAGATTGTTGGGAGTGCAGATATCGATGGCGTCAATGTCATCGCGGGCGATCAGTTTTCGCCAATCGGTCTCGTACGATTCGTAACCCCAGTTTTCTGCGAATGCTTTGATGCTCTCTTCGTTGCGAGCACAACAGGCTTTCAGAACTGGTTTGACATCGCAGTCAAAAAACTGAGGTGCCTGACGATACGCATTGGAGTGGGTACGGCCCATGAATCCGTAACCGATGAGGCCGATGTTGATAGTCCTGGACATATTGCAATACCTTTTTTCGTAAGTCTCAATGTGTGTGGTTAACTGAATCTGATTCTAAAAGCGGAAAATTGAGAGCGGAAAGCGGAGTTATTTTTTCGTCGCAGAGTTTTTCTTGGTCGACTTCACCGCTGTCACAATGATTCTTAATAATTCATCAACCTCTTGCATCAGAGAGCCCAGTTTTGTTTGAGCCACCATGTTGGATTCTACAAGAAGTTCAAACCAGAGTGCCGTTTCATCCAGCTCCTGTTCAACGATTCCTAACTTAGATATAAATTCCGCATCTGACCTTGCTCTCGACGCTTCTCGAAAATTTGCCGCGACACTTGTTCCAGATCTCAGCATTTGTTTTCCGATCACTTGTGACGCAGTGTCGCGAGGGAGTGAAGAATAAAGTCGAATCACTCTCAATGCAAATTGCTTGGTTCGGTCTCTCAGTCCTTCCATTCGCATGAGGCTACATACACTCCCCGCTTTCCGCTTTTGTTTCACTCCCAACCGTGGGCGTCGCGAACTTTCAGCATGACATCCAGAATCGTGTTCCAGGTGTCTTGTGCTTCCAGCATCTCATTCGGGAACATGCAGCCGTCCCAACAAATGTGATCGATCCCACGCTCGGCGGCACCTTCAAGCCAGTAGCCAGAACATTTGACGATATCGAGTTTGCCGTTCGGGTCGTCGGCGGGACAATGCTTGCCGGTTTTATCGTGAGACCCCGAACCGTGCACTGTCCCATCGTTTTGTGCGACATGAAAGTCGATGGTCCACGGACGCAAAGCATCGGTCATGGTTTTGTACGCGGCCCAGAACTCGTCTTCTGAGTAACCTTCTTTAAGCAGAGCATGTTCGGGAGCGTTATAGCCCATCAGGTAGAGATAAGTGTGTGCCAAGTCAGCCTGGAAGCCGACGGTCTCAGGCATATCAACCGCTTCCAGAAGATCAACAATGTCTTTCCAGGAATGCATTCCTGCCCAACAGATTTCCCCTTCCGCGGCCAATCGCTCGCCATTGGCGGCGGCAATCTCGGCGGCACGTTTGAATGTGTCGGCAATCTGTCGCGTATTGGCTTCCGGGTTTTCACGCCATTTTTCAATTCCGAATTCTGCGGAATCGATGCGAATGACGCCTCCTTTGCGGACACCGTGCTCATTAAAGATTTTGGCGATACGACACGCTTTTTCGACCGCCAAAACAAACTTGTCACGCGATTCCTGATCACCCATTGCAGAATCGCCAACGGTTCCCGGCCAAACAGGAGCCACTAAAGAACCGACAGACAGATTGTGTGATGCGATCAAGTCGGCAATCCGTTTCAGATCATCATCGGAGGCATCCGGATCGGTATGAGGCAGGAAGAGGAAGTAATCGATGCCATCAAATTTCTGGCCGTTCACTTCAGCGGCTGCTGTCAGTTCGAGCATACGTTCGAGACTGATGGGAGGGTGATCGGTGCCTTCTTCTTTTCCGACCAGGCCCGGCCACATGGCGTTATGTAATTTCGGTTTGGTGTGTGACATCATGAAACCTCAATAAGTTGAGTTTAAGAAGTGTGTGAAATGAAGCCCTGAAAATTCTATTTCTTCCACGAGTCGTTGGCGGGTGCCAAGCGAAGAATTCCATGACCTGCGGAAAGTGCGTCTGCAGAAAGTTGAGCGATGTCAGCCATCGGTATCTCAGTCCTTCATGTCTCTGGGTGAATAGTGGAGGTAGCCGTCATTGAGGCCCGTCAATAAATTAAACCGGCTTGAAGTCCAAAAGTTCCAACCGGTTATGAGAAAACGTATTGTGACGGGTCAAGACTCATTTGAAAAGCATTTGTCACGCGGATTCAGCCCTTTTTGGAAATCGGTGCGGATCACGACTAAGAGTGAATCAGCAGGTTTTGATTGGCGAGTTTTCGATTGGCGCGATTGGCGCATGAAAAAATCAGCCGGCCCTCTCGAGCCGACTGATTCGATTCATCTGTTTCAGTTGCGATGCGGAATTATGCTTCGAACTTCAAACCGCTGAGAGCGGATTGTCCGGGAGCGTGATCGTAGCGATCGCTGTTGTGCCATAAAGGCAACCCGGCTGCGTATCGAGCTGAGAGCATCAACACTTTTTCTTCGGAACCTGGTTTGGCCTGAGTCGGTGTTTCAGGGTCGATTCCGAGATCGTCGAAATTAACGACTTCTGCGATCTCAATTTCGTCCATCACGTCGTCAGATTCCTCTTCGTAAACAAGTTCTTCGTCTTCGAGGATGACATCCGTTTCTTCGTTCAACAAATCCTGTGACATTTCTTCTCTCCAATTATCGTCTGACAAAAATGTATCTCTATCTTCGTGGCGTATGCCACGTTCGGGATGCACGATGATCCCGGTAATCGCTCTCTCTTCTCATCACGCCTCATGCGTTCTCGCTGGTCAGGCTTCGTTGAAGGAAACCCGTTTCAGTCGGTCGGCGTGGTTAGCAACATCAAGCTTCTGTCTTTGCTAAACCAGCGAGTGGATGTCTTCTCCAACTGATATATGATTTTTTTCCAGATGGGCCAATATGTCAACGACTTTTTTTACAATTCGGGCATAAAATGAGAAATTGGAGAGTTGACAAGTTACCAATTCCCGAAACTGGAATTTCAGATCATGGAATATCGTCCCCGCTCTCTCAATAACAGGAATTGTATATTATATGCCCTTTTACCGGCCCTCCGTTTCCTCCCCCCAGTGAGACTGCGTCAATTCGACTGGATCTCTACTTGGAAGGTCGGGTGACGTTGTACTTCTTCAGTTTTCGATCCAAGGTCGAGCGTTCGATCCCCAAAATTTGAGCCGACTTTGATTTATTCCAGCCTGTTTCTTCTAAAACCGACAGGATGTGCTGTTGTTCGATTTCTTCCAAAGAGGCTTCTGGATTTGTTGGCTCAACCTGAGTGACCGGAAGCACTTCTTTCGGCGCATCGAGCGCTGAAAGTTGAATGTCGTCTGCCTGAATCAGCTGATTCCGACTAAGAATCACCGTCCGTTCAACGGTATTCTGCAATTCCCGGATATTTCCGGGCCATTGATACTTCATCAAGGTGCGAACAGCATCGTCCGAGAGAGTTTTCATTTCTTGCCCGCTTGGCGAGGCGATTCGAGCCAGAAAGTAGTTCGACAGAAGTGGAATGTCTTCCATTCTCGATCGTAACGGGGGGACTTCGATCTGAACCACATGCAGCCGATAGTAGAGATCTTTGCGGAACGTGTTCTCGTTGACGGCTGTTTCCAGGTCGCGATTCGTCGCCGCAACAACCCGAACATTGACGTCGATTCTTTCACTTCCCCCGACACGTTCAAACGGATGTCCTTCCAGCACTCTCAGAAATTTTGCCTGAATCGCCGGGCCCATCTCCCCCACTTCATCCAGAAAGATGGTGCCTCCATCGGCCTGCTCGAATTTCCCGATTTTCCGGCCAATGGCTCCTGTGAACGAGCCGCGTTCGTGTCCAAATAGCTCACTTTCCAGCAAAGTTTCACTGAGAGCGGCACAGTTCATCGTCACGAAGGGGTGCTCCTCGCGGTTGGAATGTTCGTGAATCCCTCGGGCGACAAGTTCTTTGCCGACACCGCTTTCTCCACGGATCAGTACCGTTGCGTCGGTGGGCGCGATTCGCTCGATCTGTTCGCGCAGTTGCTGGACGGCTTGGCTATCTCCGACAATTTGCCCCTTTTGAGAGATTTGCTCCTTCAGCGTTTCAAACTCGGCACGCGCATCTTCAAGCCCAGCGGCGAGAGATTGCTTCTCGTTCAGTGACACGAGAGCAGTCGCAGTTTGATCGGCCACCGCCAAGGTGTACTCCAACTGATCGTCGTCGAGCGTGTTATCAGGGTTCGTGGAATATAGATGGATCAGGCCGAAGATACGTTCTCCCAGCCGGATTGGAGCACAGATGACGCTGTTGGCATGGATGCGTCCCAAAGAGTCTCGGGTGGCGAGTTTGGAGTCATCCGCGACATCCCGGGCCAAGATCGCTTCTTGTGTCTCAAAGGTTGTTTCCGAAAGATAAAGGGATACTTTCTGATAAGGCATCTCCGCAGCGCTCTTAAAAGCGATGACACGCAGATCCCCGGGAATCGGATTACTGAGTTCAGGAGGAATCAATAAGACCGCCCCAATATCGGCAGAAGTTACCGTTAAGAGACCATTCAGAACGACTTCCGAAAGGTGTTGGGTGTTTTTCTGTGCCGCCATTTCCATCGCCAGACGATACAGTCGAGCAACTTGACGACCGGCATTTTGACTATCTGCCGTGGAATCATGATCGGCCTGCCGAAAGCGGGATTCTCGCCGACGGCTGATGATTTCGGGTTGCCCCTCGTTTTCATCTTCGAAAACTAAGTGAATTGCGGGATCGGTATCTCGTTCCAGATCTCCCAATTGTGCGAAGACGGAAACTTCCTCGGTTAAATCATAGAGCATGGCCAAGTCGGTGTTGCCAATCTCGATCAGTTGTTCTGGCTGGATCGTATGATCGGCGTTGATTTGCACCCCGTCCAGAAAAGTCCCGTTACGACTGTTGTCATCTCGGATCATCCACTCGCCATCACTGACAAAAATTTCGCAGTGAGTACGACTGCAGAGATCATCGTCGATTACGATGCGATTTGTTGTGGAGCGACCAATGGTCGTGACTTGACCGGGAGTCAGTTGGTATGACTCCGACCAAGCGGTTCCATCGCGCAGAACGAGATACGCAGAAGGGGCTTGCTCTTTTCCCGCTTGATTGTCAGAGTTTGGTGTTGTCATGCCCGCAAAATTGCAATTTTGAAAAAGTGAGAGAATCGATTTCGGGATTGAAAGATCGATCCTGTAGTCATGAAAATGAGTATAGCAAAATTGAACATTACCAGATCTGTTTCTTTTGAGAATTTTGGAGATTTCTCTCTCGATAGATTCTGCTAAACCTTCCTCTTGATGTTGAAGTCTTGTGCAGTCATGCTGAATCTCGTTCGTTCTTCCCAGATAAAAATCGAGACACCACATTTTCAGGTATTCCCATGATCATCCGATTTGATTGCCGATCTTTCCTTAAGTTGTCTTTGCTGGCGTTAGGCTTGGTGATCTTGCCTGCCAGCCATGGCGAAGTGAAAGCTCAAGACAACTGGACCCGATTTCGAGGTCCGAACGGGACCGGAATCAGCGACTTGAAAGGTGTCCCCACGAAGTTCAGTGCCGAAGATTTTGCCTGGGACATTGAACTCCCCGGCATCGGTCACGGCTCTCCGATCATTTGGGGCGATCAGTTATTTGTGACCTCGGCAACTCAGACCGGTGAGCAAGATGGTGGCGAGCAAAGACTCTTGTTCTGTTTGAATCCTGCAAATGGAAAAGAAATCTGGTCGCTTAAACTGGGATTCAACACCAGTCATAAGCATGTCAAAAACAGCTTCGCTTCCAGTACCCCCTGCACTGACGGCAAATTGTTGTTTGTCGCGTTTGCCGATGAACAAAAATTGATTCTCGACGCTTACACTTTGGATGGAGAGAAAAAGTGGCGGCGCATTCTTGGGGCGTTCACAAGTCAGCATGGGTTTGGAGTCTCCCCCATCCTTTATAAGAACCTGGTGATTCTGCCCAAAGATATGATGGGGAGCAGTTCCATCATGGCGTTTGATCAGCAAACCGGAGATTCTGTCTGGACAATTCCTCGAAAAGTCCGCAAAACCTCCTACGCCACGCCCATGATTTTGGAGAGACCGGGCAAACCCGATCAACTCATCACCGTCAGTGGAGCATCCGGCATCACCGGCCACGATCCTCTTACAGGGGAAGAGCTCTGGACCACGGCAGAGTTCCCCAAGCGGACGGTGGCTTCTCCGATTGTTGCCGCGGGAAACATCATCGCCACCGATGGTGGAGGCGGAAAAGGATTTGATCTCTGGGCCGTCTCTCCCGACGGAACCGGTGACGTGACCAACACGCATATCAAGTACAAACGCACCAAAGAACTCCCCTACGTCCCGACTCCTCTCTATGTGAATGAGTTGTTATTCCTTTGGTCGGACAAAGGGATCGTCAGTTGTGTGGACCCGGTCGCGGGAAAAAACATCTGGACGCAGCGTGTTTCCAAAACCGATGTCAGCTCTTCGCCGATCTGCATTGACGGGAACATCTATTGTCCCGATGAAGATGGCAATGTGGCCGTGGTGGCGGCGTCCAAAGAATTCCAACTGTTGGGGACATCTTCCTTGGGCGACCCTTCACATGCCACTCCTTCCGTAGCGGGGGGACGCGTCTTTTTTCGCACGTTTAATCGCCTGATCTGTCTCGAAGCAAAACCTTGAGACAAAAAATCTGAGCGAGCGATCGATACTCATCAAACAGGGGAAACGACGATGACGAGTTGGCCGGGGGGAGCTTGTCCTACGTGTGGTGAAGAGGTGCCAGCGAATCTCATTCGATGTCGATCCTGTTCGACCATCTTGAATGACGAACTACACGAACCTCCTTCGGTCGTCATTCCCGAGTATCGCCCGCTTCCAGAAGTGACATCTTGTCCTTCGGCCGAGACGAGTGGACTGTTCCTGCTTTGCCCGGTTTGTGATCGCGAATTGCGAATCAACAACAAATACCGCAATCAAAACGTCCGTTGTAAGCACTGCAAAGCCTCTTTTTTACTCGACCTCTCGCAACCCTTGATCGAACTGAAATCGTTCATCGCCAATTGCCCCCATTGCGAACAGGAATTGCGTGCGGCTCCCCGGTATCTCAACAAAAAAGTCGAGTGCAAATTCTGTTCGGAACCGTTGTTGTTCAATGACAAATCTGCAGGTTAGCTGATGCCGTAGATCCGCAACGCATTGTCGTGGAGCAGTTTTTTGCGGAACGAATCGGGACGATCTTTCACGATTTCCAATAAGGCATCTGCCCATTGCTGGTAAGTCGCTGAAAGCGTGCAGACTGGCCAATCTCCACCAAACACAATTCGATCTTCTCCGAATGTGTCCATGCAAAAGTTTATGTTGGGAGCAAGATCTTTGGCCGTCCATTTTCCTTTTTCGGCAGTCACCACGATGCCAGAAATCTTGCAAGCCACATTGTCCAAGTCGGCGGCGGCTTTCATTGATTCCTGCCACGATTTCAGAAGTGACGGCTCGTAACCTTGGACGGGCATATTGCCGCAATGATCGATGATGAACTGTGTTTTGGGACATTGTTTGGCGAGCTTCACAACGTCGCCAATCTCTCCCGGACGCATGCAAAGATCGAAGGTCAAATCCAGGTCGCCCAGTAATTGCATGTTCTTGACAAACGTCTGTTCCAGGCACATCCCCTGAGGACGGTCCGGGTCATGGAGCACATTTCGGACTCCGCATACGTATTCGCTCTCTGCGTACTTTTGAGCGTAATCCGCGAACTCCGCTTTGTGTGGCACTCCGCCGATGATCGCGGCAACCATCGGGTTATCATCGGCTTTTGCCAAGCCGATCACATAATCCGCTTCTTTCTCTTTTTCGTGCTCAGCAACATTCACTTCCATATAAATGGTTTTGGCAATGTTGACCTTCGAGGTGGCGGCCTGATAATCGCTCATCACGAAACTTTTCTTCAAAGACTCGGGAGCCCCTCCCAGCCACGGAAGATTCAGCAATTCGAGATCCCAGAGGTGTTGATGAGTATCGATGATCGGCGTTTGAGCGAAAGCGTTCACCGGAGAAGTTTCCTGTGCAAAAGAGTAAGTCTGAGGGAGAAGAGTACCCGCCAAAACTGCCGATCCCGTTTGCAAAAACTGTCGGCGTGTTTGTGAAAGCAAAGATGATGTCTGGCTCATGGCGTGAACTCCTTTGATTCTGAAAGAATCGATGGTAATCAGACAGACTTCCGAACGACAGACGAACTCTCAAAAAAACGAGACAGGACTGAAGTTCCTCTCCAGCAACACTCTTTCCATCAACAAGGGGAATAATCGCATTCGTATTCTGGAGAATCTTCGGAGACGAGAGGCAGCGTGAACAGAATCTCTCGTTTCCAGCCCGTTTCGTGAATCGGCCAGATTTCCAAGCGAAGACTGTCTGTCAGAAAAGAGAGTGGTCGACCGCCAAGATGGCATTCCCGGACCGCTTCGCGTTCGGCAGAGAGAAGCGGCCCCGGATGTCTGGCGAAACCGTTTTTGCGAGAACTGACCTCTTGCTGATCGATAATCGTCACAATAATATCCACATGAAAGTCCTGTAATCGCCGGGCTATTAATTCATGGCTTGCCGTTCGGTATCTCTCCTTCAACAGAAACAAGTCACGCCCCATGCTGCGCAGATCCGCCTGAAACCAATCGGTGGGAAGCAGGAAATGGCTGGCAAACCGATTGGCAAGTTGCTCTCGAAATTGAGCGGGCAACTCCTCCAGAGCATGATCTGTTCGTTCGCAGATTTTCCAAGCAAAAATCTCTCCCAGCTCGTGGGCCGTTGCCCATTGCAGCCGTTCTGGTCGGTCATCGGGTTTCAGCAAGACCGCCGGTTGACCTTCGATCATTTTCTGTCGCGCACGGCCTTGCTGAGACTGATCATAGGCCAGTTCGCAGCCCAAAAGTCGTGCGGCATGCAAAGCATCAACCGGAGGTTCTTCGGTGGCAAGTCGCGTCAGAATGTCGCCGCACAGTTCGTCGATCGCCAGATCCCATGGTTCCCAACTCATGTGATCCTCCTTCCAATTAAAGCCTGAATGAGGGGTTCTTATGTCCACATATTGTTTCAAAAATATGGAATTATGTCCAGTTAAAGGTGGTGAGATTGTCGATTAGGGGTGAGTTTGCGGGTATCGGGAAGGCTGCCGGGTTTTACGAGCTTGCCGGTATTTTGGAGGTGGAAGTATTCGGAAATGGGGCCGTCTCGTGCTTGTCCTGAATCATCGAGAGGACCGCCGCCGATAAGAAACAATGGACCACTCGTCCGCAATCTCCCGGACTTTCTCTGCCCTTTCGAGGTCTGAATGGACTCAAACCCTTCAAAACATAAAACATCACTCCCCGCGGTCGAGCCATTGCCGGCACCCCGCTCGGTGATGATCGTTGTTTGCCTGGCTTCTTTATTCAGCAGCTTGGGAATGACCAGTTGTCTCGACAATTCGTCGGAACTGATCTGGATGGGTCGTTTGGAAACTTTCACCGAAGTGATTCGTGCCCCCCACGATTCAAAGGTGCTTTCGCTTGACTTAAATTCGGGCGACGAAGTGGAAGCCGGTCAGACTTTGTTGGAGTTGGACTCTTCTTCGCTCGACCAGGAGATTGAAAAGCAGCAGGAAAAAGTTCGTCAACTCGAGTTGGAACTCCAACAAATCGAGGCCAAAGCCAACGTCGAACTGAGTTGGAGATGGAAAGAGATCGACGACGATATTTACGGCAACAAACTCAAGTCGGCCGACCTGCTCAAAGAAAAGTATCTGGCCGATTTCAGCAATGTCGCCTGGTCGGAACTTCTCAATAATCAATCTCCGATTCAAACAGCGGCAGCCGGAGGGCTCAAGCCATTCATTCACGACATCACAACACCTGATGAAACTCGGATTCGTGCGATGTTGCAGCAAGAAGCCGCCAATAACGCTTCCGAGGTCTATTCGGCTCAGATGCAATTGGTCGAAAACCGACTCACAGAACTCAAATCGATTCGTGAGGATCTTTCGGAACAAGTTCGACATTCACACGGCATTCCGCTCTTGCAACATCGCCTGACACTCGCAAAAAAGGAAGTGGACCGACTCACAGAACTGCGTGATCAAAGCGAAGTTGTTTCGCCGACTTTCGGAACTGTGGGAGTCTTTCGAGTTCGTTCTGGCCGGACTGTTCGTCAAGGAGAACCACTGGTCGAGATTCTCGATCGTGCTCAAGAATATGTCACAGTGATGGTTCGATCCCGAGACTTGCCGAAGTTCGAGATGGGGATGGAAGTCGCCGTGATCTTCCCCGGTGAAATCAAACGACATGGACTCGTCTCCGAGATCCCGCCGCAAGTTTCAGAAGTTCGAGAAGATGGGCAATCCTATTCCGAACTCAAAATCACCGCGACCGACAAATCGTGGCCCGATCTTCCCTTCGGCAGTAATGTCGAGGTTTCTCTCGCTCATTGATCGTCGGCACGTTTTACATCTGTCGTTTCGATCATGATTGTGTTGAGAAACTGCATGATCGCAGCGGTTGGCTTGTCTTTCTCCCGACCAATATCATTATTCACGCTGCCATGAGTCTTCCCTTCGGCCACATGAATCGACGATTTGACATTGGCTTTCAGGAGTGCGTTGTTCAAATCATCAGACATCTTGTTGGAGTCCGCACGTCGTTCGATGGGGATGATCAGGAACGGAGGAATCGATTTATTGGCTTGAACATGATGAATGGGAGAGGCGTCCCGTTGCGTCTCCTCGTTCTTGGTGAATGCACTGAGATACATCGAATTGGCGATTGAGTTCCCGATCTTCAACTTAGCCGGGATGTCGTACCCTGCTCCGTCCAGTAAAATAACACCATCAATGATCGAGAGAGCCTTGTCGTGTTTCTTGAGTCGTCGATGATCGGTGGCCACCAATGCCGCCAGATGAGCGCCTGCCGAGTGTCCCATCACAAATAGCGATTCGGGGTCTCCGCCATGTTCTTTGATATGGTTGTGTACCCAGGCAACCGCTTCCGCGACATCGATAATGTGCCCCGGGTGTTGTACCTCGGGAGTCAGTCGATAATTGATGGAGACATAAACAAATCCTTGCCGATTGAAATATTTGGCCTTATCGAGACCGACAGCAAGATTGGATTTGTCTCCGATTCGCCAACCACCACCGTGAATCATGATGATTACAGGGAGTTTCCCCGGACTTTTTTTCGGACGATAAATATCCAGAGAGAGAAACTTCGAGTCGGTTCCCGGTCGCTCTGCATACACGACATCAAGATCGGCTTTAATGTCGTCAGGA
>Ga0181597_10000812_pt1 | contig 35230 bp, 28 predicted proteins | sample 041ome_5_FD_148647 | JGI IMG/M metagenome (GOLD analysis project Ga0181597, IMG submission 148647) | Coastal salt marsh microbial communities from the Groves Creek Marsh, Skidaway Island, Georgia - 041403US metaG (spades assembly) | ecosystem: Environmental > Aquatic > Marine > Intertidal zone...
AGATCGTAAGACGGCGTTTGATGGAGGCGGCGGGAATTGAACCCGCGTCCTGTGATGCCTCGGCTGAAGCCTCTACGTGTGTAGCCTATTGATTAATCTCACTGAACTTGGCTCAACAAACAAAGCCTCACTCAGCCAGCCCACAACGTTTCTCGCTTCCACCGTAGCGGGCGGTGAATGGAAGCCAGCCTAATTTTGTGACCAGCGAATCAGACTCCTCAGGCGGGGATTCTGAAAGCCGGTGACTGCATATTATGCAGCCAGAGCCAAAGAAGGTTTGGCAATTGTTGTTTGATCAGTTTTTTACGTGGCCAACTGATCAACCACGACACGCCACCTCAACTTACAGTCACCCAGTCGAAGCCGATCGCCCCCTGAAGTAAACATCCGTCGAGAAAACACCCTGCACTGTAAAATGCATGCTCACACTTGATGATACAAGAAAAGTGCATGAGATAAGTGCAGACTGCACACAAATCAGACTGGTTCGCATGATTTTGTACGCAGAACTGTATTCTAGGAACTCTCTGCTGTAAGGCAAGCCGCGAATCATGTTTTCAGCTCTTTAACTACAATCCTTCGGCTTCAAGATGGCAATTTGGACGTATAATCGAGACTGTAAGTCTACTCCCAGTTGTGTCATTTTTAAAAAAACAGAGAGAAATCTGTAAAGACAGACAGTCTGGCATTTTCATTGCTCATAGTCAAATTGCTCGCCACAACTGCCTTGAATCGAAGCCTCACGGAGAGATGGCTCGATGACAGCCGACAGGTATTTCATGGCTATTCCACAACCAAATCGGGACTACTCCAAGGACGGTAACCCTCTTATGAATAGCGACTTAGGTAATACACCTCGCATTTCACATGAATTATCCTCAATTTGGATTTGTCTCGGTTGTGGATACCACCATTTAGACAACAATTCTCCCGATTATTGCCCAAGATGTACGGGTACGCGAATCCTCTCTGCTTTTGGTCACTCATCCCACTGAAACATTCCTCCGCGTTGACTGGACGAGCAGCAACAGGTAGCTTGTTTACTGTCAAAGATGTGTTTTCTTTGCTGTTTACGTAAGATCAAATCGGGAAATTTCTAACCTGTGAGTTCACCTGACGCTGCCCCCAAAATCGACAATCCGACTTTCGAGAGTCTTGGATTGAATGCCGTTTCCTTGAGCGCTATCAAAGCTGCTGAGTTTGAGACACCAAGTCCCATACAGGCTGCATTCATTCCGATTGCCATACAGGGTAAGGATGTTATTGGTCTCGCACGAACTGGGACGGGGAAAACTACCGCGTTTGTAATGCCAATTCTCGAACAAATTGATCTCACTCAGAATATCCCGCAGGCATTGATTCTGGCTCCCACTCGAGAACTCAGCGAACAGGTTTCAAAAGAAGCGGAAAAACTTGCTATTCACTCCCCGTGCCACACAGTGTGTCTTGTTGGTGGCCGCCCCATTCGTAGCCAAATCAATGAACTGAAAAAGGGACCACACCTTTTAGTCGGGACTCCCGGTCGTATCATCGACCTGATTAATCGTCGAGAGTTGCAGCTAAAATCCATCAAGATCGTCGTCTTGGATGAAGCTGACCGCATGCTGGATATTGGATTTCGCCCCGATATCGAAAAGATTTTGCGTCGTTGTCCCAAAAAGCGTCAGACACTGCTCCTCTCAGCCACCATGGCCGCTGAGATTGAACAGATTACTCAGAAGTACATGCAGTCTCCTGAGAAAGTTGATGTGACAGAAGGGGATGCCCCGGCACAACAGATTGAGCAATATTTTCTCACCGCCGATCCTGACCGGAAATTTGGTGCCCTTGTTCATGCCCTGAAACAAGAACGTCCTCAACAGGTCATCGTATTCACCCGAACGAAAATCGGGACCGACAAAATGTACAACAAATTCAGTAAAAAGCTGGGGAAAAACGTAGCGTCCATGCATGGCGATCTTCCGCAAAACAAACGCGATCGGGTCATGCAGCAATTCCGAAAAGGGGATGTCCGAATGCTCATTGCGACTGATGTCGTCGGTCGGGGCATTGATATCAGTGGCATTTCTCACATCATCAACTATGATATTCCAGAATTTTGCGATGACTATCTACATCGCGTGGGTCGAACGGGACGACTCTCTTCTGACGCTCAGGGACGAGCGATCACTTTTGTGACTCGCGATCAGGGAGATCAACTCACCAACATCGAGATGAGAATCAATCAGTTATTACCCGAGTATTCGCTCAAAGAGTATGAAGCGGCCAGACCCGTAAAATCGGCCTCTCACATTGATGAACCGACAGAAAGTTATGAAGCCCCTGAGTTTGTAATTCCCTGAATCAATAATTACGTCTAACCTAAAGACGAGCGGACTTTACGAACAAGAAGCACCATCAAACACCCTATCCCTGTATCATCAGAATTTGAATTATGAGCACAGTTTCCTCTGACAATAACGCATCAGAATATCTTCTGTTAACCGGCTGTACTGGATTACTGGGACGATATCTCCTTAAAGATCTTCTTGAAGCCGAAATCCCATTGGCCGTCCTCGTACGCCCCACTCGTCGACAGACTGCGAGCGACCGAGTCGAAAGTATCATCTCAACTTGGGAACAACAGCTTGATCAACAATTGCCTCGTCCACACGTGATTGAAGGCAATTTGTCTGAGGAAGCACTCGGACTTTCAGCGGCAGCTGAAACTTGGATAAGAACACATTGCTCGTCCGTTTTGCACAATGCCGCAAGCTTAAGTTTCGTCAGTGGCCCACGCGATGCAGAACCTTGGAAGACGAATCTCACTGGAACCGAACACCTCCTGAATGTTTGCTGCGAGACTGGAATTCGTCGATTCCATCATGTTTCGACAGCCTATGTTTGCGGCACCAGACAAGGCACGATCTACGAGAACGAACTCGACGAAAAACAAACTCTTAGTAACGATTATGAGTGGAGCAAACTGGAAGCCGAAAAACTTGTGAACTCGGCAGACTTCCTCGATTCCAAAACAATTTATCGGCCTTCGATTATTGTAGGTGATTCCCAAAATGGCTTCACAACCACATTCCACGGTTTTTATGCCGCGTTACAATTGTCCTACGTCATCACCAGAGGACTTGCTGAACTTCCAGAGGACCAACCAAAGCCACAGTTCCGAGTCAACCTCGATGGAACTGAAGACAAGAACCTTGTACCGGTCGATTGGGTCTCCGCGTTCATCAGTCACACGATTCGCAACGAATCATTACACAACCAAACGTACCACCTGACCCCTCAAAGACCCGTCACCACCGAAACAATCATGAACGTGCTGACTGCGGTTAGCGACTCACAGGATTTCACACAGTTGGTGGGTGCCGCGACTCATATTGAAAACCCCAATGATATTGAACGCATGTTTTATGAAAACATGCAGGTCTACAGCTCCTATTGGAAAAACGATCCAACTTTTGACACTCGGAACACTCGCAAAGCCGCACCGCATCTGCCGTGTCCTGTCATGGATGAAGACCGCATGATGATGCTGGCCAAGGCAGCCGTCAATATGGAGTTTCGTTGGCGGGATCTACCAGCTCGCACTGAAGCCAGCGTAACAGGGTAAACACTTTTTTGTGTTTGACGACGGCATTGGCTTTTAGCGGCGATTCAATTTCACTGCATAAGCGGACGCTTCTCAATTTCAGTCGGACGGATCCCCTGATACGAATTGATCTGTTGCTGAGCTTGTTCCACACTCTCTTTGCTCTTGTGGAGATGGTAGTCCAGAGTGAAACTTCTCGAGGCTCCCGGTTCTAAAACGGGCACACGCCCCGCCGCCCGTTCGACTTTGCGGTTGTAGGGAAATCCTGTTGCCGGCTCGAGTCCAGTGACATATCCATCACTTTCTGCCACCGTGTTTTTCCAAATCGTCAGATAGGGCAATTCTTTGACGTTCCAGTGAATCGAGGATCCACGATCACCTTTGGCGTTTTGTAGTAACACACCTGTTTGCCCTTCGAGATTGGCATATGGGTGAACCAAGAAAACCTCTTCCACAAATCCGGGTGTCGGCTCTTGATATGTGTCCCAAGATGTGATCGCTTTGGCGGCTTGCTCATTCATGGGCGAAATCAGATTTGCGGGCGCAATCACTTTCGCATTTTTCTCCAGAAGATTGCGACCGAAATTGGTGTGATAAATTATCTGCATTTCTTGACTGCTCGCGCCATGATTAATCACCGTATCGTTCACTCGCAACGATGATTCTCCAGGCACTGTGGAGACATTGGCAGTCAGCATTAACTTGGGACCAAAGAACAATCGTTCGTGGATCACTCCCCGCAAATGAATACGATGAGGTGCCTTCTTTTCAATCAGAAGTTCGAGCTTTGAAGCGGGGATATTCCCAATCTTTCCATGCAAAGTGAGATCCATCGATCCCGTATCACCGGTGTTGGTTGTGAACTCATCAAGTCCGGGATGCCCGGCATATTCCAACCCGCAACGAACCATCCATTCATTGAATCCGTCGAGCCAACCCAATCCACCTCGTGATTCCAGATTGATATACTGGGGATGCACCATTTCTTTGACCGGGGAATCCCAACCGAGACGAACATCACCAGATTTCACTTCATAGATACTCAAGCCACGAGTCGGTATGACAGAGAGACTAAGATTCTCATGAACAATTGACACAAGTCGAACGCCATCCTGCTTGCCTCCCGCCAAAGTTTTCATGGTGACCGACCATTTTGTCTCACCGGTTTGAGGCAGATCGATATTGCTAAGACTGAACTCCTCAAGATTGATATTCGACTCTGCGTCGATGAGGGTGTATTGCCAGAACTCAGGTTCAGATTGATTGACCGCCTGAGCGGATACCAGTGCGGACGATTGAGTGATGACACCAGACAGAATCATTGCAGCAATAAGCAGTCGCATCGGAATTCCTCATGAAGTGCGTTCAGGAATGTGATTCATCTCTACGTCCGTAAGATTCCTGCAAACAGTGTCCTGATGCAAGAAGTTTTCAGGATTCGGCCGAATTCGCACGCTCAACGCAAGTTGCTGGCCAACAGGCAATCCACGCCGAGATAAACACGAAACTCAAACTGACCATATTGATTTTTTTGCTGGCTTCATGATCTTCCTGAAACCGTTCGGTCAAAGTCGGCTTCTCCATCATTTCCAAGAGGGGCAAGAAGATCGTCCAATAATCGACCAGCATCAGCATGAACACAAACAACATCATGCAACTGACAGCACTTGCTCGCTTAGGCGTCCAGGTCGGGTTTTTTCGAGCGAGCACCGAACCGACAAGCGCCAAAAAAACGAGACAAAAACCAAAGTTGTAATAGTGTGGAAATCTGGCCGCAACGAGTGCATTCACAGTCTCTGCATCAAATTTGTTTGATTTAATCTCCGCAACGCCGGAGGTCACAAACAACGCCGCCGCACCTAACCAGGCAGCAAGACAGAATCGACACAGCGCCAAACAAAAATTACTCATGCGACTCTCCTATTTCACTACAGTATCAACATGGCATCGCCATAACTGTAAAATCGATACTTCTCTTTGATCGCCGCTTGATAGGCTTCCAGAATGAGTTCACGACCAGCAAATGCGGACACTAAAACCAACAACGACGATTTGGGAAGATGGAAGTTTGTCATCAAAACATCCACCGCCTGAAATTCGTAAGGCGGACGAATGAAGAGATCTGTCTCGCCCACAAATGGCTTGATTCCGTCTTGCTGAGATGCAGACTCCAATGTTCTGACCGAAGTCGTCCCCACTGCAATCACTCTGCCCCCTGTGTTTTTTTTGTCGGTGAGATGTTCGGCAGTCTCCGCAGACAACTCGCACCATTCGGAATGCATTTTGTGTTCATCGAGAGATTCTGTCGTGATGGGACGAAATGTTCCAATACCAATATGTAGCGTTACGTTTGAGACCGAGACTTCTCGTGATCTGATCTGGTCCAACAATTCGTGCGTGAAATGCAATCCCGCAGTAGGAGCTGCGACCGATCCGGGATGCTCCGCAAATGTTGTTTGATAGCGTCGAAAGTCACGATCGGTGGCCAGTTTTTTTCGCATGTAAGGTGGTAAAGGCATCGTGCCGAACTGTTGCAACAATTCAAGATGATCGAGCTCACTTTCAGGTCGAGCAGTCCATTCGCCCGCCTCTCCCTTTTCAACGAGTGTCAATTGCAGCCGTTCTGGCGAATCAGGATTGTGAGCAGGCGAAATCTCCACTGTTTCGCCCTCCTGAATGCGACCTTTCGTTTTCGCCAAAATCCGCCAGGCACCATCTTGAGTCAGTTTGAGAAACAGTCCTTCCCATTTTCCTCCCGTACTGACACGTTGACCCAACAAACGTGCTGGTAAAACGCGAGTATTGTTCAATACCAAGGCATCGTTGGGACGAAGATATTCTGGAAGGTCTCTCACATATTTGTGTTCCCAGGAACCATTTTCGCGATCGATCACTAACAATCTTGCATCGGCGCGATGCCGAGCCGGTTTTGAAGCGATGAGCTCTTGCGGAAGTTTGTAATCGTATTCAGAGAGTTGGTCCATCAATCAGGCACAGACATTCGTAATGTAATTGTGAAAAGCACGCTTTACGTGCCGTGAATCTGCGAGTATAAGCCAGAAGAGGCGATCCGGCGAGGCTCACCGATCATTCGAGAGAAATATGACAATTTCCGACACCATTCCGATCGGGTTTGCAATCACCGAACTCGATCCCGGTGGTGCGGAACGAGCCTTCACCCACTTGGTCACAGGTTTGGATAAAACCCGGTGGTCGCCGACGGTTTATTGTCTTTCTGGAAAGGGAGAGTTAGCAGAAACAATCGAATCTGAGGGGATACCGGTTCGTTATCTGAACGCCGGTGGAAAATGGGATTTGGGACTGATCGGACGCCTGTCATCTGCGTTAAAACAAGATCGCCCACAACTCCTGCAAACATTTCTGCATCACGCAAACATCGCGGGACGCGTGGCCGCATGGAGGGCAGGTGTCCCGACAGTCGTCAGTGGAATACGTGTGGCTGAAAAGAGAAACCTGAGACGACTGAGATTAGACCGCTGGACTCAAAAGCTGGTGACGACCAATGTCTGCGTCTCTCCCAGTGTGGCGCAGTTTTCTCAACAAGTGGGCGGCCTCTCTGCGGAGAAACTCACCGTCATTCCGAATGGCGTCGATTTTAAGAGATTTCACGACGCTCCTGCCATCGACTGGACCACTTTGGGAATGCCGGCTGATGTCGAGGTCATTCTCGTCGTGGGGAGACTGGATGATCAAAAACGACCAGTCTTGGCGTTCCAATCGTGTTTACCTCTTTTCGAGAACCACCCTCGCTTGCACCTGGTTTACGCAGGTATCGGCCCCGATGAAAAGAGAATTCAAGAGTTAGCACAACAACACAATATTCCACACCGCGTTCATTGCCTGGGAAAACGAGACGATGTGCCGCAATTGATGAGGGGCGCAAAACTATTACTTCACACTTCGGCGTGGGAAGGTGCCCCCAACGTGATTCCAGAGGCTTTGGCAGCAGGCTTACCTGTCATCGCGACTGAGAATCCCGGCAATCGAGATGCACTTCATGAAGGGACGTGGGGACTTCTCGTCCCTGAAAAATCGAGCGAGATTACCCACTTCCTGACCGCATTTTTTGAATCTGAAGACCTAAGCACCGAACTCCGTGAATGGACACATCTTGCGCAAGCTTCCATTCAGCAAGATTTGACTTGGCAATTGACCGTCAATACCTACGAAAACCTGTATCAAGAATTGACCCTCAGCCATTCAGCAAATACCTGAGTAAATCTCCCGAATTCGACTTCCAATAATTTCTTAAGATTTTCGGAATCCATGCCCACATAAGTACCTAGATACTTTCTGGATTGTGCAAAACCTGTCCACAGATCACTCAAGGCATAATCTCAGGTTGCAGGGTGAGACTTCGCTGCTATGATGTGGCGAAGTGGTGGTTTGTGGGGAGTTTTGGGTACATGGCCCTTTCTGGACAATACGAACGAACGGTAGACCAGAAAGACCGCCTGGCAATCCCTAAAACACTACGGGATGAGTTTTCAACTCCAAGTCCTACAAACCTCTATGTCACCAAAGGATATGATGACTGTCTGGAACTTTATTCACCGGAGGAATTTCAAAAATTTGCCGAGCGTCTGCGGGAACGGACATCCAGCGAGGATGAGTTTCGCAGATTTGAACGACTCTTCTTTTCCAGTGCAGAAAACGTCTCCATCGACTCACAAGGGCGGATTCGTTTGCCAAATCGGCTGATTCAGCAAGTAGCACTCGGACATGAAGTGATGTTGATTGGTGTGCGGAATCGAGCCGAGATTTGGAGCTTGCAAAAGTGGTCAGAGTTTCAGAAAGAGTTCGAGTCGAAATTTGACGAGGTGGCCCGCAATGCACTTCGTTGAAACGTAAAACAGCTAAATAACACTGTGAAAATAGAAAGTTTCCGCCGGCAAACCGGGCTTGCGGATTTTGGGCAAGCAAGGATGCTTCGCCAGCATGGGATGCAGACAACTCTGTGACAGGATTTGAATGCAGGCCGACGCCTCACTTCGGGGATCAAGGATGAGAACCGAGGCGTCTGGCCCCCGTCATTTTGCTGCGCTGTGCCAGATCTTGCTCTTCTCTCTCACGAGCACGTCAGCTATAACTCTCGCGCAATCGCGATTGAGTCAACTCTTCAATATTCCAAGACATCACCTTCATCAGGACTGTGACGATGGCGGCTTCGCCCGAAGATTCCGCTTCCTCAAAATCCAAGCATAAACCGGTTCTGCTGAGAGAAACCATTCAACAACTTGAATTGTCTGCCGGTCTGACTGTCGTTGACGGAACAGTCGGAGCAGGAGGACACAGTCAATTTATCCTTCAACAAATAGGAGCCACTGGAACCTTAATTGGTCTGGATCGTGACCCCATGATGCTGAGTTACGCGCGACAGAAACTGCATCAAGGAAACGTGACACTCAAACAATCCAGCTATGCTGATCTCCCAGAAATACTTGATGAACTTCAGGTAACAGGTGTAGATCGCATTCTGGTCGATTTGGGATTGTCATCAGACCAGCTGGAACATGCAGAACGCGGGTTTGGTTTTTCGACCTCGGGACGACTTGATATGAGATTCGATGAGTCGCGAGGAGAGTCAGCAGCAGAATTACTCAACACGATCAATAAGAGCGAATTAATACAGATACTGGATGATTATGGAGAAGAGAAATTTGCAACGTCCATTGCCGACGCCATCATTACGAGGCGGAAGCATTCACCAATAGAGACTGTGCAGGAATTAAATGAGGTTGTGGAATCGGCCATCCCGGACGCAGTTGTTCGGAAATCGGACAAGCACCCAGCCACACGAGTTTACCAAGCATTACGCATCGCAGTGAATAACGAATTACTTCATATTCAACGTGCAATCACCGAGACATTTCCAAACTGCCTGAATGTGAACGGAATTTTGGCAGTCATCACTTTTCATTCATTGGAAGACCGGCTCGTCAAACGAGCCTTTCAGGATCAAAACCAATGGGAAAACCTGACCACAAAGCCAATCACGGCTCGTCCCAACGAGCAAAAAATGAATCCTCGCAGTCGTTCGGCCAAGCTCCGCACGGCCAAACTGATTTCGAAGAACCCTCAGAATTGAGTGATACCATGTCCAATAAAACAGAATCTCAAACTGACAAAGACAAGAATCACGACGATGACGAATCGACCGGGTTTTTCAGCCTCGAAGCCAAGGCCGGGCTCTCGCTCATTTGCATTCTCATCTGCGGATTCAGCTTTATGGTCTGGCAGCAATGGAAACATCAACAAACGGAGTCGGTGGCCAATCAGGACAGTGGCGAACCCTCTGAAAGCGCAGAAGACGAAGAAATTGTCCTACAGCCAAATTCCGATAGCGATGAAAAGCTCGTTGTTGCCGATGAAAAGAAGGCCAAAAATACGGAAGCAGACTTTGACCCATTCGGTCAACAATCGGAACCTCCAGTTTCAACGAAAATCACAGCGGCAGAGTCCCAGCCTGAGTTGAAATCTGCCGCCTTCCCGGACGACGATCCTTTTGCTCAAGTCGAAATAAAAAACCAGCCTAAGAAAGCAAATATTCCCACTCTGGAAGTCCCTGCCGATTCGAACCCGGTGGTCGCTGATTCTCCAGCAGAGTCAACGGAACTTGAAAGTAAACCGGATCCCTTTGACCCATTTGGCGAAGACGTTTTAGTCAAGAACTCGACCACCAAATCAAAAACAGAACAACCCCAAGAAAAACCTGCGACTTCATCCGATGCTTTTGATCCGTTTGGTGAGGAACTTAAAGTGACGAAGACGCAGCCAGACTCCACAGACAATCAGCCTCCGGCAAAACTTCCCGAGATGGAATCATCTCCAAAAATCGCCGAAACCCCAAAGACTTCTCCCGCTGAATTAGACCCGTTTGCGACAGCCGAGGATCCTTTCGGCAAGATACCAGCAAAAAACATGAAGACTAACGATGCGGATGCTGATAAAGCACCTCTGGTCAAAAGCGATGACGACCCGTTTTTTGAGCCGGCAGAGGGATCACCGGCGATCATCCCCAAGCAGGGAGATGCTCCCGCCGTTGCTGATGCCGGTACGTTTCAGGATCCGCTTCCGATACTGGAACCCGTCCCGAATTCCAGGAAACCGACTGAGAAGTCCAATCCTTTTGGTGAATTTGATTCGATACCCGCAGGTTCCGCTCAAGCGTCCAGTGCTACGAATGTGTCGCCCGAATTCCCCACACCCAAAACAAAGGGAACTCTAGCCGACCTCGACTCTATTCCCTCGTCGCCACCCAAGTCCAAAGAACTATCATCTCTCATGGACACACCATTTTCGGAACCTTCCGTCAAACAAAAGTCACAACCATTTCATCTGCAAGCCGATGGAACCTATCAAGTCCAAAGTGGCGACAACTACTGGAGCATTTCGCGACAAGCATATGGCTCTCCTCTCTACTATCGTGCTCTGGCCGAGTTCAATGAACGGGTTCTTCCCAATCCAGAAAACATGACTGCGGGAACTCGGATTCAGATTCCTTCGACCGATGAGCTGGAACGTCGCTACCCACGACTTGTCAGCACCAAGCCAAGCAGAGGGTCTACAACAATTGTGAAAGCTTCTGCGGAACAGAATCAGAAGTTTTTCAATGCCGATAACGGCACGCCCATGTATCGCGTTCAGAAAAACGACACTTTGACCGGTATCGCCCAAAATTACCTGGGACGCGCCAGTCGCTGGATTCAGATATATGAACTTAATCGAAACATCCTGCCTAATCCGAACGACTTGAAAATTGGCACGTTATTGAAGCTCCCTCATGATGCCAGCCGAGTGAAATTTGTAAGGGAATAGACTTTCCTGTTTCACTCTTGCGAAAAATAACTCCATGTACGTTCGGTTTTTCATCGCGGTTGCGTTTGTTGTTCTGATTTCGATGTGGGGCATCGAAATTGATAAATACAATCGCGCTCTGCAAAGCGACATGATCGCCAGCCGAGCGAATCAGGAAGAACTGACGCATCTCATCGCTGAAACGCGACAAGAAACCTTGTCACTTGGAGTTTCCAAGCAGAACCTGCATGCTCTGGAAGAAGGTCAAATTGCACTCCCTTCTCCTGAGAATCCTTCCCAGTTGGTCCAAAACAAAGAGCGATCTTTGAATTGATTAGCCAGAATCTCTGCTGGAGCAGCTTCTTTTACGGATCCTTGCTTCGATTCGTCTCTCGTCGTTGCATCGACGGTTTTGTCACATAGAATGTAAATAATATACAATCCACATGTGTCACGTCTTTGAGCGATAAATCCATGACCAATTCGATTTTAACGGATGAGCAACGGGAGTCCATCGCCCCCATTCTCGGAAAAACTCCCAGTGGAGTCTTCATTCTGACCGCCACAGATGGCGAGGGAAACGAGACAGGCATGCTGGCCAGTTGGGTTCAGCAGGCTTCTTTTGAACCTCCCATTATTTCCGTCGCGGTCAACTCCAAGAGATATTTGAAAGAGTGGCTGAAAAATTCTCCGGTCGCCGCGGTCTCTCTGGTTGGAAAAGCTCAAAGCGGTTCGTTTTTCAAACAGTTCGGAAAGGGTTTTGATCCCGGAGTCCCGGCTTTTGAGGGTATTGAAATCACGCGCGGAACAACCGGAGTACCACTGTTAGCCAATGCCATCGGCTCTCTCGAGGGAAAAGTCGTTCAACAATGCGAAACAGGCGACCACACCATCTTTTTCATCCAGGTTGAGAATGCGGTTGTTGGCTCAGGATTCGAGGATGATGAGCCGTATGTCCATATCCGCAAAAATGGATTCAGCTACTAATCTCTTTAAAGCCGTAAGATCATTTTGGCATTCTTGAAATCGACACTATGTCCTCGAACACTCAATCAGCCGCTCAGCAACTCATCGACAGGTTTCGCAATGTCGTGGGAGAAGACGGTCTTCTATACCGACCGGAAGAGTTGATCGTCTATGAATGCGATGGCTACGTCGTTGAGAAGAGTGTTCCCGATGTCGTTGTGTTCCCCAGTACGACACAACAGATTGTCGAGCTCGTCAAGATTTGCAACGACTTGAATGTTCCCTTCGTCCCACGAGGTGCCGGCACTTCGCTTGCGGGAGGAACATTGCCTGTCGGCGGTGGAGTGATGATCACACTCACTCGAATGCGCAATATTCTGGAAATCAATCTTCGAGATCGATATGCCATCGTCGAACCGGGACTTGTGAATGTCCAGCTGACTCAGGAGCTGAAAGGAAGTGGATACCATTATGCTCCAGATCCTTCGAGTCAGGGGGCTTGTACTCTCGGGGGGAATGTGGCCACAAATTCGGGTGGACCGCATACACTCAAATATGGCGTCACCGTCAATCATGTGCTGGGAGTCGAATACGTCTCTCCTCAGGGTGACATCGTACAACTGGGTGGACCGCTGGAAGAGATTCCTGGGTACGACCTGACGGGTATGTTTGTCGGTAGCGAAGGAACATTTGGCATTTGCACAAAAGTCTGGGTTCGTTTGACACGCGATCCTGCGGCTCACCGAACATTGTTGGGCGTTTTTGAAACCGTCAAAGATGCCACCGAAACGATCTCGGCGATTATTGGCGCTGGCATCGTCCCTGCCGCTTTGGAAATGATGGATCAGGGAATTATCGCCGCGTTAGAAGAGGCCTTCCACTTCGGCTTTCCGCTCGATGCGGGTGCCGTCCTGCTCATTGAAACAGACGGTCTGGAAATCTCTGTCGAGCAGGATGCCCAGGAAATCGAAAGATTGTGCACAGAAAACGGTGCGAGAGAAGTCCGGCGGGCACAGACCGAAGCAGAACGCCAACTACTCTGGAAATGCCGAAAGCAGGCATTTGGTGCGATTGGCCGACTCAGTCCCAGTTACTGCACACAGGACGGCGTCGTCCCTCGCACGAAACTTCCCGAGATCCTTGATTTCATCAATGAAGCTTCCGAAAGACACGATATTCGTGTGGTGAATGTCTTCCACGCGGGCGACGGCAACATTCACCCGATTCTTCTGTTTGATGAACGCGATCCCGAACAAATCAAACGTGTAATGGCAGCCAGTGACGAGATCTTGAATCGCTGCATCGATCTCGGTGGCAGCGTCACCGGCGAGCACGGTATCGGCGTCGAAAAAATCAGTTTCATGAGCCGGCTATTTACAAAAGACGACCTGGAAATCATGGGACGAATCCGAATTGCGATGAACCCGACAGGATGTTGCAGCCCCAGTAAAATGTTACCCACCGCCGGAGCGTGTGGCATGGAACATATTGAACGAAGCCACCCCGGCAAACAGGCACATGCCTGATCTGTTTACTATTTGATGAATCCATTTTCTCGAATGTCGAACACACAGAACACAATCACCGAATTCACCCCGCTCTCCGCCCAGGAGTTGGGCCGTTTTCTGCGTGATAATTTCGCCAACAACAAATCAAACGTGTACCCGGTTGGCGGAAGAACATCTTTGCAGTTTCTCGGCACAAACAATTTGTCGGGAACATTGCTCTCCACTCAAAACATTGCCGATGTGATCGACTATCCCGCGCGAGACATGACCATCACGGTAGGAGCCGGCATGCGTGTCTCGGATCTTTCTGCAATTCTGCTCGAAGAAAACCAAGAGCTCCCTATCGACATTTCACACAATCCAAGAGCGACCATCGGTGGTGGGATCTCCTGCAATGTCAGCGGCCCCCGTCGTTATGGCCAGGGGACCTTTCGCGATTATCTGATTGGGATGGCGGCAGTCGATTCAGAGGGGCGAACATTTCACGCGGGAGGACGAGTTGTCAAAAATGTGGCCGGCTATGACCTCTGTAAGTTAATGATCGGATCAAGAGGCACCTTGGGCGTGTTGACAGAAGTCACTCTCAAAGTGAAACCCAAACAAGCCAAGCTGGAGGCCGTCTGGATCAATTGCGACTCTTTTGAAACGGTGGATTCTCTCAGCGAAAAGATGCTGACCTCTGCAACACGCCCTGTGGCAATGGAGGGTTTCACTCCCGAAGCGTGCAAATTTGTTGTGGCCGATGCCAGAATCAGCTTTCCTACGAACAACCCCGTGCTACTCGTATTCTATGAAGGAACCGAAAAAGAGCTCTTGTGGCAGATTGGAACATTACGAAACGAACTCGATTTGCCCGGAGTTCTCTCTGTCGAAGAAGTCGGCGATGAGTCTTCGTTACTCTTGCTGGGGACACTCACGGAGTTTCCAGATGGTGGTGATGTCCCCGCGACGTTCCAAGCCAACATGCGACCATCACGTGTCGCCAGTTTCCTGGAATCTTGCACACATCGAGAACTCAGCGCAGTCGCCCGCATGGGGAATGGGATCGTCATTGGACATCTCCCCGATGACTCCGGCCCAGAAACACAAAAACAAATAATCAAGGACCTTTCTGCCCACACGCGAGAGCAGGGGGGGAACTTGATTCTATTGAACGCCGAGGATTCGATCGCATCAGAAGTCAACTGGTGGGGAGAATCAGAGCCGTCCTGGAATGTCATGAAAAAGATCAAGCAATCGCTTGATCCAGCAGGCATTCTCAACCCTGGAGCGGCACCTTTTGAATAACCAGCCTCCCCCTATCCCCGAATCTGCTCAAACTCAAATCGGCAATGAAACTTTGCCGATTGTGGGCGGGAAGATTGAATACACCAAATTTCTCGATTGTGTTCACTGTGGCTTATGCACCTCAGCTTGTCCGACTTATCTCGAAACGGGCGACGAAAATAATTCCCCCCGTGGTCGAATCTACCTGATGCGATCAGTCGTTGATGGTCGCATCGATTTGACAGACACCGTACAACGGCATCTCGACCTTTGTCTTGATTGCCGAAGTTGTGAAACCGCGTGTCCTTCTGGTGTGCAGTATGGTCGCCTGATTGAACCGTTCCGAGTTGATACTCACAAACGAGACGTGGCTGCCGGAAAACAATCTGGCGGTTGGTTCCAGAAAATATTTCTGCATGGATTATTCCCGTATCCCAACAAGTTGAGATGGGCATTGGCTCCCGCCAGGCTCATGCAGGCACTCAAACTCGATCGAGTGATTGATGCCACTGGCTTGCCGAAACTATTACCGGGTAAACTTGGCAGACTCTATCAACAACTCCCCAAACTTCAGCCGCGTGGTAAGAAACTCCCCCATGTGCTACCAGCAAAAGGAGAGCGACGTGCCCGAGTCGGGCTGTTCACCGGCTGCGTGGCTGAAGCGATGTTCTCACAGACCAATCGAGCGACGGCTCGCGTTCTCCAGGAGAACGGCTGCGATGTTGTCATCCCCAACACTCAAGGTTGTTGCGGTGCCATTCATTACCATTCGGGAGCAGAACAACCTGCAATTGAGTTCGCACGCAACAACGCAGAAGCATTTCTGTCAGAAAACCTCGATGCCATCATTATCAATGTTGCTGGCTGCGGTGCGATGTTGAAAGACTACCATCACTTGGCAGATGAGATCGAAGGAGTCGATGAAGCCACTGCCTCTCACCTTTCGGCGTTCTCAGAAAAAGTCAAAGACATCTCGGAGTTCCTGATCGAACTCGGGCCACGTCCGCCGAAGGGAGAAATCCCTCTCACCGCGGCGTATCACGATGCCTGCCACCTTTGCCACGCACAACAAATCCGATCACAACCGCGCGAACTACTCTCGATGATTCCTGGCCTCAAGCTTGTCCCATTGGCAGAATCAGAAATTTGCTGTGGAGCCGCCGGAAGCTACAACCTCACAGAACCAGAGATGGCGGATCGACTCGGACAAAGAAAAGTGGACAATATTCTCAAATCGGAACCTCAAGCGGTCATTACCGGCAATGCTGGTTGTTCGTTACAAATCCAGGCCGTCCTGAAAAAGAATAAGGAAGCGTTGCCCGTCTATCACCCCGTCGATCTCTTGGACTGTAGTTATCGGGGTGTACCGATCGAGGAACGTCACTGATGCCCATCTCCGCTGCCGTCTTCGATCTCGATGGCTTAATGTTCAATACAGAAGACGTCTTCGACATTGCCGGAAACGAATTACTGAATCGCCGTTCTCTCAAAATGACAGATGAGATTCGCAATTCCATGCTTGGCCGTCGTGCACCGGAAGCGTTTCGAAACATGCTTGACATGACGGGACTCGATGAGTCAATCGACGACTTGATCATCGAATCACAAGAAATCTTCATGGGGTTATTAGAGGAACATCTCCAACCGATGCCGGGCCTGTTTGACCTACTGAATCACATCCAGTCTCTCCCACTTCCAATTGCCGTCGCCACATCGTCTCATCGGGAATACGTGGAAGACATACTTGCCCGATATGATATTCGATCCAAGTTCGACACGACCTGCACTCAGGAAGATGTCGAGCGAGGCAAACCGGAGCCCGATGTTTACCTGTTGGCGGCCCAACGACTTGGTGTCAAACCGACCGAAATGATCGTCTTCGAGGATAGTGAAGCCGGCACCAATGCCGCAGCTTCCGCGGGAGCAATCACCATCTCGGTCCCACATCGACACACCGCATCACACAACTTTTCCGCCGCCACACATATCGCGACAAGCCTTGCCGACCCTTTGATTTATGAATTACTCAGTTGATGCGAAAATCATGGGGAGAAGGTATATTTTTCACGACTCAATGATTCATGAGATTTTCGGATCCTCACTCCTCATGAAGTATGATAAAATCAGGACTGCCAATCTTGAACGATTTTGCCATATTTCTCTTTATGCCAATTTGAGAGTCTCCCCATGATCAAATTGAGTCCCAACAACAAGTGGTCCGTTCGCCTTGGGTTCTCGCTGATCGAATTGATCATCGTCATGGGAATCATCGGCGTCCTTGCTGCATTAACTGTTCCCGCGATCCAAATGTTGCGCGAGAGCTCACGCAAAACAACCTGCATGAACAATCTGAAAAACATTGGCCTTAGCACACACCTCTTTGCAGACAGCCATCGGGGAAATCTTCCTCAAATGGGGATCCCTAATGGCGATCTTGCCGAAAGACGCTCATGGATTTCACAAATTCTCCCCTTCATGGAACAGAACAATATCTGGGAATCCCTTGAGACCACCCCGACACAAGACCCGTCGATTTATTTGATTCCTGTGTTCGCCTGCCCGTCCGACTCCACGGCCAGTGGACAACGCGGAGGACTTTCTTATGTCGCCAATGGTGGAACAATGGGAGGGTGCAACTGCGAATGTCAATTTACACCTCTCACCAAGAACCCGTTAGTGGCAGAAATACCAGTCAGCGTCAACTATCAACAACACCTTCAATGGGAGCACACTGCGGGATCGGGCACATTTCAGGCTGGTCAAACAATCCGCTTCCAGCAAATTGAGGCTCGCGATGGCCTTGGAGACACTTTGTTGATGGCGGAAAATATCTTCGCTGGAAAATGGAGCGACTTCGTCTACCTGAGCGACGAAGAGATTGAGGCTGACCCGTGTTACTCTGTACCTGTTGTTCCCTGGACTGAATATGCAGCCCCGGTCCTCTTTCTGATTGGCGATGATGGCATTCAGTATGAAGGAGAAGAAGAAATTGCAGACTACGTTCACGCCTCCGAATCGATGTACATTCTCCAATCGCATCTCGAACAATATGCGATTAATGTGGCCGCCAGACATCCCACCGGTGGGGTGGAAGCTCGCGTTCCCGCCCCTAATTCATTGCATCCTGGCGGAGTAAACGCACTCTACTGTGACGGTCGTGTCCAATTTCTCAACGAAAGCCTTGACCATCATGCTTACATTCGCCTGATGTCATGGGATGGTAACGAGCAGGGTCAGAGTCTGATGCTTGATCGAAAATATTCTGCCCAATAAATGAGTCGACACAAATCGAGAATTTAGCAGAGCAACAGACATACAGAGATCTCTATTTTGTGCATCAAATGCCCGGCTCTGCTCGATTGATGCCGCTTCCCGCTCTGGTATATACTGTTCGATTCATAAGAATGCGAACCGTTGGACGGCATTGAATGTCCATGCATCGTTCACGGAACAGTATTGGGGCGAGGTTTTCAGATCATTCAGAGCAGAGTCGCTCTCTGCTAGGAGACAGTCATGTTTGAGTCGGTTGGTGTCATCGGTGCCACAGGTGCAGTAGGGCGTATTATCCTGAAATTGCTCGAGGAACGGAACTTTCCGGCCAAATCGGTCCGTCTGTTTGCCTCGGCTCGAAGTGCGGGATCCACCGTTCCCTTTCGTGGAAAAGATGTCACGATTGAAGAATTAACTCACAACTGCTTCGACGGACTCGATCTGGTGATCGCCAGCACTCCCGATGAGACTTCCGCCGAGTATCTTCCGTCCGCCGTGAAAGCGGGCGTCATCGTCATCGACGAGTCTGGCTATTGGCGGATGAAGGAAGATGTCGCCTTGGTCGTCCCCGAAATCAATCCCGAGGCCGCCCTGAATGCAACGGGAATTATTGCCAGCCCCAATTGTTCCACCACTCAAATGGTAATTGCTCTCAAAGCACTTCACGATCACTCCCCCGTAAAACGTGTCATCGTCTCCACCTATCAGGCAACAAGTGGTGCCGGGGTTCAGGGTAACACCGATCTCTGGGAAGGCAGCAAAGCTTATCTGGCTGAAGAAGATTACGAGTATAAAGTGTTTGCTCATCCGATTGCCTTCAATGCCATTCCCCAGATCGGGTCCGAAAAAGAAGAAGGCTACACCAGTGAAGAGATGAAAATGGTGTACGAGACTCGAAAGATCATGGGAACTCCAGACATGGCGATCAACGCCACCTGTGTGCGTATTCCCGTCGCCAACTGCCACAGCGAAACAATCACCGTAGAAACAGAAGAGCCTATTTCTCCTGAAAAAGCACGAGAGTTGTTTTCACAATTCCCGGGAATCACAGTGATTGACGATACGGCTCATGGTCAATATCCGCTGCCATCAAAATGTAGCGGTTCTGATGATGTCTTCATTGGCCGAATCCGCAGAGATCTCTCTCACCCGAATGGCCTGAGCTTTTGGTGTGTGAGCGACAACCTCCGTAAGGGAGCCGCGACAAACGCCGTTCAAATCGCCGAATTACTCGCCGCACAGCGCAAAACGGCCAAAGCTTGAGCTGAAACGCTCCTTATTCTTAGACCCAAAGCAACTCGCCGTTTATCACTGAAAGAGATGAGATGTCAGAATTTGCCTACCGAGAGGGAGAATTGTACTGCGAAGAAGTTCCCGTCACCAAGCTTGCGAAAGAGTTTGGTACTCCGTTGTGGGTCTATTCAAAAGCCCATTTGCTCAATCGCCTCAAGCAGATCCAGGACGCCTTCGCGGATGTTGACCCGGTCATCTGCTATTCGGTGAAGTCGAACTCGAACCTTTCGATTCTCCGGATCATGTCAGACGCGGGCAGCAGTTTCGATGTCGTTTCTGGAGGTGAACTCTACCGCGTGAAAAAAGCGGGTGGAGATACCTCGAAAGTCGCCTTCGCGGGAGTCGGCAAAACCGATGACGAAATCCGCTTCGCACTGGAAAACGACATTCTGATGTTCAATGTCGAAAGTGAGCCAGAGCTGGATCGGATTTCAGCAGTCGCCGCTTCAATGAACAAAATAGGACCCGTCGCCCTCAGACTTAATCCCGATATCGACGCCAAGACCCATCAGAAAACAACCACGGGCAAAAAGGGAAACAAGTTCGGCATGGACTACGAAAAGGCCAGTCAGTTGGCTGATAAAGTCTTGGCCGACCCCAATTTGGAATTGCGTGGGATTCACATGCACCTGGGATCTCCTATCTTATCAACCGAACCGTACGAGAAAGCCGTCAAACGCGGACAGGAAATTGTGTCCGAAATGCGGGCGAAGGGACACAATATTAACTGGATGAATCTGGGAGGCGGCTTCGGGATCAGTTATCGAACGGATGAGGGACCTGATGCATCGGTCTATGCTGATGTGATCGTACCGGGCGTGAAAGCGGCCGGATGTCGTCTCGCATTAGAGCCGGGACGCTATATCACCGGAAATTCCGCGGTACTCATCAGCCAAGTCCTCTACACCAAACATGAGGGGGGCAAGCGATTCGTCATACAGGACGGAGCCATGAATGATCTCATGCGACCAGCAATGTACGACGCCTTCCACAAGCTTTGGCCGGTCAAATCGAATGTCGAGATGCCATTGAATGTGGAGCAAGAAATCGAAGGGTGTTCACCCGCCGATGTTGTCGGCCCCATCTGTGAATCTTGCGATTATCTGGCAAAAGACCGCGAGTTGCCTCCCATGGAACGGGACGACTATCTGGCAACATTCAGTGCAGGAGCCTACGGTGCCGCCATGAGCAGCAATTACAATTCTCGCACACGCGGGGCAGAAGTCCTCGTGGAAGGCAATGAATATCGGCTCATTCGAAGACGTGAAACATTGGATGAAATCATTGCTCACGAATTATCTTGTCTGTAACTCAAATTTGAAGAGCTCCCAAAGACAAACCCGACCCCACAATCGCCACAATCGTTACGACCCGAACAAGCGGAGTTTACGGGGGAAAGTGTGACGGTCATGCGATTGGAACTCTTGGCAGAGTCGGACTTTCAAGCATCTGCCCCTCAAGCAGTATCGAAGAGAACACGATAGAAAGTACATCGCAGGATTGCGCAGCGGGAACGGTGAGCCATAATGCACCGTACACACGAACGATGTAATCATCATAGTGTGCCTTCCGGCATGTAAATTTGCGGTATTTAGGAGTTTATGGTTGAGTTCTTTCTTCTACTCTTCGTAGGATAACGGACACTCTAATCACGCAAGGAAGCCTATCACTGGTCGAAGCCGTTCTGAACCGCGGATCGTGAGACACCCGTTGATGCTGAAGACATTAAATCATACCCTGAAAAAAAGCCTGATTTGGACCCTCATTATTTCAATGAGTGCGGTCTCGGCGTTTGCACAGGATGAGCCGGAAAAAGTCAAAAACACTTACGAAAATAATCCGCTTCTTTCTGAGCCAGAAACTCCTGCGGAGAGATTTGACGCTGTAATCTTGCTGAACAAATTAGGTCGATCTGACCTGGCCAAAAAACATCTGCAAATGCTTGTTGCCGGTGATCTTTCCGATGAAATCGTTCTCGAGTTGAGAGACAATTACGGGCCTGCGATTTTTCTCAATCTCAGTCGAATTAAAGCACTGCAACCTGAATCGCAACAATTGCTGGACAAAATGAACGAAGCTTTTCGTAAGCAAGCATTGGATCCCGCACGAATCAAATCACTGATCGCGGACTTAACGGCGGGTGGTGGTAAAACGCAAATTGCCTTAACTGCAATTACCGATTTAGGAGCCCCGATTGTTCCTGCATTACTCAAAGAGTTCGTCTCTACTACGGATGAAACAACTCGTAATGCAATTCTCTATTCAATCGTACAAATTGGAGAACAAGCTGTTCCGGTTCTGATTGGCGGAGTAATGTCTCCCAGCGAATCGATTCAAGACTCCTCAATCATCGCACTGGGTTGGATGAATGACCGCACGGCCATCAGATATCTTTGGTTTCCTGCGTTTGGTCCAGATATTCCGACCGGACGACAAGTCAGCGCTCGCCTGGCACTCAAACGAATCATGCAGATCGAAGGCGAAGCAGTTGTCTCCCCCGCAAACCTGGCGAATGAACTGACCCGTTTGACTCAAACGCATCTCCAAAACAATTACCCCTGGAAACTTGATGCGGACAATATGGTTTCACTGTGGCTGTGGGATTCTGAAATCGAGACCCTCTCCAAGCAACAACACGAACCTGAAGTAGCCTCCCTGATCGTAGGAAGTCATTTTTCCCGACAGGCCTTGGCCTTGTCTCCCAACAATCAATCGACGCAGGCGACTTATCTTGCCTTAGCTTTAGCGAAAGAATATCACAGTGTCGGTTGGGACCAACCTCTCCCAACAGGTCCGGGAACTGTTTACAACTTGGCGTTAACATCGGGTTCTGATGTTATCACAGAATCTCTCAGTATCTCGATGCAGAATTCGAATCTGTATGCCGTGTTGGCTTCACTTCAGGCGTTATCACAAATCGCAACCAGCCAACAATTGGTATTGAATGACGCTCGCGAAGCCTCACTTCTCAGTGCGTTAAACTATCCTTCCAATCGAGTCCAATTTGCAGCAGCGACAACGATCTTGAAAATTGATCCCGAAAAGAGTTTTGTGGGTAATGACCGAATTATCTCGATCCTTTCCTCGGCATTAAATGATAGTCGCAATAACAGAGCGATTGTGATTGACCCCGATCACGAACGAGGAGCGACTTTCGGTGAACGCCTCGGGGACCGCGGATTTGATTCGGAAGTTGTCAAGACGGGTCGCGAAGGCTTTCAGATTGCAACGCAGCGAATGGACGTGAAATTGATTGCGGTTCACATCAACAGCATACGCTGGTCCCTCTCCCAAACGCTCACCAATTTCAAAGCGGATGCGAGAACGGCCTCGTTACCGATCATAATTTATGGACCACAAAGCCAAGAGTACAAACTTCTTGAAACCATCGAACGTAACTCGCTGACGATGTTTCTACCGGAGACAATCGATTCCGTTTTGTTCGCTCAATATATTCAAGAATTTCTATCAACCATTGACACACCCGACCTGACACCAGAACAGAAAATATCACAAGTCGAAACGGCTGCATACTGGTTGTCCTATATTGCCGCAAGTCGACGAAACGACGTCTACGATTTAAAACCCGCAGAGACAGCTCTTACCAGTGGCCTGGTTGATCCTGAAATCGCTCATGCATGCTTGTTGGGACTCTCGTCCATTGCAACTCAAACATCGCAGCAAACATTGCTCTCTTCTGCCTTGCTGGAACATAACTCTCCAGAAACACGGCGAACAGCGGCGTACCAATTGGCGTATCATATCCAGAGATATGGTTGGCTTTTGGACAATGGTTCAGTCAACGAATTACATCAAACTCATGAGTCGACAACCGATTCGGAACTCGCGACGGCTCTCGCCGCAGTCATTGGAAGCCTCAAACCAAATTCTCAATTGGTTGGTGAACGGCTCCGTAATTTTGAATCTGCTCAATAATCTAACGCCGATATCTTCGAGCTGAGCCTCGAATTCTTCCTCTCCCACTTAAATACCTGCGTTTTCCCCTGCCTACACACAGGCACAAATGCTCTATTTATAGGCACTTATTGAATGTGACCGCTTCAACATTTCGTGAATAACAATAAACATCTCATCAATATTTCAATATTGTCGCGTATCTTTGATGCATTTTTGATTTATACGCCTAAGATAGTTGCATGTTGCCTAGATGGCCTGACATTTGCAGTCTTACAATGATCTCACCTCCGTTATTCGGTTTGTGACAAAATTGTTGTCCGCACTCGTTTTCCACCACGCAGAACAGAATGAGAATTCTATCATGGTTACTGTCGATGACAGTCCCGTGTTTCAAGATATGATTGGCGATTCTCCCGCCATGCGCGAAGTCTATCAATTGACTCGGCAAGTGGCAGAATCCTCGGCAACCGTCTTACTCACGGGTGAGACCGGCACCGGAAAAGAACTCATAGCGGAAGCGATTCATGCATTGAGTCCCCGATCCACTGGCCCGTACATTCGTGTCAACTGTGGCGCACTCAGCGAAAACCTTTTGGAGTCCGAACTCTTTGGACATGTCAAAGGGGCGTTCACAAGCGCACATGAAAATCGTACCGGCAGATTTGAAGCAGCACATGGCGGCACAATCTTCCTGGATGAGATCAACTCGGTGAGCTTCAAGCTCCAAGTCAAGCTATTACGCGTCTTGCAACAGCAAGAGTTTGAAAGAGTCGGAGACACCAAAACAATTCGAGTCGATTGCCGAGTTGTGGCGGCTACAAATCGCGACCTGTTAACAGAAGTCGAAGAAGGTCGCTTTCGTGAGGACTTGTACTATCGATTGAATGTTGTCCCAATCTATCTCCCTTCTCTCTCTGAGAGAGGAGATGACATTATTCGACTCGTCGAGCATTTCCTGACGATCTACGCGAAGAAAAACAATAAAACTCCTCTTCAACTCACACCCGAAGTGACATCTCATCTGAAGTCGCATGCGTGGCCCGGCAATGTCCGCGAGCTCCAAAACTACGTTGAGCGTGCCGTCGTTTTAGCCAACGATCAAAAATTGACGCTCGACCTATTACCGGGGCATGTCAGAGGAATGTCTCCCATACGCGTCGGCCGCAAATCTGGACGAGATCTCGACGATCTATGCACCGAGTTCGTCAATGCTGCAATTAGTCAGAGTACGGATAATATCTATCAATCGGTCGTGTCGATGGTTGAAAAAGAGCTGATCTCTCAGGTCCTCAAGTCTTCGCAAGGTGTCCAAACTCGTACTGCGACAAAACTGGGAATCAATAGAAATACTTTGCATAAGAAAATTGACGAGTACGGACTCGAAGAAGAAGCCAGATAGTGCAAGATCGCTCCTGTTTTACGTCATTTAATCCAAAAAACAGGCAAACTCTCTGGTTCCCTCCAAGACAATACTTCAACTCACTTTCGCTTGCTTCATTTGCGCGGGTATAATTGAGAAAACCTCATTTATTCATCGCGCACACTCATGGCTAACGTCACCGTATTCTGTTTTCTCGCGAGCTATCTCGTTTCCGGGGTCATGGAAGCACTTCGTTTACGAGGAAAGTCATCGTTTAATAAGCTGGTCCTTCGTGGCTTCGCTCTGGCAGGGTTGATTGCCCATACCATTTATCTGTTCAATCGATCTCAACAGACAAGCCTTCCTCCCCTCCTGAGCTCGACTCACGACTGGCTTCTCGTTCTCGCCTGGTTGGCGATTGTTTTCTACATTTTTTTGACCCTGTTTGACTCAGACCTGGCCATCGGGCTCTTTTTGATCCCGATTGTGTTAGCTCTGATTGGCTCTGCCTATTTTCTGCAACAAGCGCCGAATCAGCTTGTATCCCAAGAGATTCTCATCAAAGAGGCAAGGCATGGCTGGGCGATGCTTCACGCATCACTGCTGGTCCTTGGTATGGCAGGAGGGCTCGTTGCTCTGGTACTGGGGATGATGTATTTGACTCAGCATCGCCGCTTGAGACAAAAGCAGACGATGAAAGAAGGGCTTTCGTTACCCAGTCTCGGAAGAATCGCTCGACTGAACTGGTGGTCGGTCGTGATCTCTGTTCCTCTATTGACTCTCGGGATGGCGGTCGGTGTCGGATTAGGACTCTCTACTCAACAGGGAGACTCTCCACTCTCGTTTACCGATCCGGTCATTGTCACATATGGCATCGCCTGGCTAGTGATGATCGGATTTTTTGTCTGGCTACTGACAACGAGCCGCTCCCAAGATCGACAGACGGCGTCGCTTTCGATTTGGATTTTCAGCTTTCTAATCATCAGTGTCGTTGTGCTACAGATCATCAGCTCTAAGCTGGATATTTCCTCACACGGCCCGACTCAAACAACAACGTCCGTTGCCCCCTCACTCAAGGAGGTCTCGGAATGAATTTGCAAGTCGTCTTTTGCAATTACCACACCGCCCCGGTCGCCGTCCGTGAAAAACTCGCTTTTTCCTCACCGGACCACCTGAAAGTGGCCTACCAGGAACTTCAGCAGTCCTTCCCCGACTCAGAAATAGTTGTACTTTCTACCTGCAACCGAGTCGAACTGTATGCCGCACACGAAGGTGATCGGTCTCCCTCGTATGATGAACTTGCACATTTCTTTTCTGAGTTTCACGATATCCCCGTTTCAGAATTCAGAGATGACTTGCTTTCCGAACAAGGGGAAGAGGCCGTTCGCCATTTGTTCCGTGTCGCATCCTCGGTAGACAGCATGGTGCTGGGGGAATCGCAAATCGTCAATCAAGTCAAGGACGCATACCGTATTGCACAAGAGAACAACGCTTGCGGCATTCTGACAAACACGCTTTTTCAACATGCCATCAAAGTCTCAAGCCGGGTTCGAACAGAAACCAAACTGTCTGAAGGACGAGTCTCCGTCGCGTCAGTCGCGGTGGGCGACTTCGGCAAAAGCATCTTTGAGCGATTCGAAGACAAAACGGTATTGGTCATCGGTGCCGGAGAGATGGCCGAGGAAACGCTGCGATATTTGAAAGAAGCAGGGGCACGCAAGATCATCGTCGTGAACCGCAGCACGGAACGGGCAGAAATGTTGGCGATGAACTGGGGAGGCGAAGTCTCTCCCTGGGAACAACTCGACGATGCTCTAATAAAGGCCGACATTGTCGTCAGCACAACAGGAGCAACGCAACCCGTCATTACCGAAGACCGATATCGAGCGATCCGCAAATCTACTGGCGAAAAGCCGGTGTTTCTTCTCGATCTGGGAGCCCCACGAGACATCTCCGCGTCGGTCGGGGATATTGACGACAACATCTTCCTGTATAACATCGATGACCTGGAAGCCACATGTGATCTGAATCGTAAAAGTCGCGGTCGCGAAGTTAAGAAAGCCAACGAGATCATCACCGAAGAAACCGCCTTGTTCATGCAGGAATTGCATCACCGTGCGACCGGCCCGGTCGTCCAGCGATTGCGATCTCAGTGGCATGAAATTCGGGAAGAGGAACTCCGTCGTCTGTTCAACAAACTGCCACACCTCTCAGAAGAGGACCGTGATCAGATCCAAAACTCGGTAGGTCGCGTGATCAACAAGCTCTTGCATCCACCTCTGGAAACACTCCGGGAAGAGTCACACTCCGGCACACCAGAAGGCCTTGTCACTGCCCTGAAGAAACTGTTTCACATTCAAGACTGATTCGATCTATCTTCATCGACTCTTTCTTCATGTGTCACATCTCGGACAGACGCTTCTCCGACTCCTGGATTTTTGAGGATGCATTTCAGTGTGTGCCAAGCTGCCCCTGAATAGCTGTGAAACACCAACTCCCCGATTGCAGGTTGTTTATGTAGAGCCTGATCCAATTTGTCCGACAACTCATCGTGCTGAGCCATCCCAAACCGGTGATGTGGGCCATGTAGATTGAGATCAAAATTACCGAAAGAAATAAACTTTGCAATTATGTTTGTTGGCTGAATTGTGCGTGTACCAAACAGTGGGTCGCAGCTCGACAGCCCTACATGCTCTATGAGCTTTCGAAAGGTATTCAATGTGGCAGCAAATGCAAGAGGAGCAATCCACCAGATCGAGAGTTGAGCAGGAGCGGCTATCTGAGTGACTGAGACATACAGCACGACAAATGTGATCGCTCCCCAAAACAGAATGGAAAGCAGATATTCAAATTTGATAGCGGAAATTTCTGACTGAGTAAGAGGACTATTACGTTTCCAAAACACTCGGCTGTAAATGATCGGTGCAGAAATTGTTCCCAGTAATAAATCAAACAGACAAAACGCTTTTCGGAACCTGATTGAATAATTGGGCTTACAGTAGGGCCATAATTCATAATCTTCCGATGTACACATTTTGGCATGATGGGTCAGATGTGTTGCTCGAAAACAAGTAAATGGAATTACCAGAATCATACCCAGAAAGCGACCGAGCCTACGACTCACCGTATCGCTAGCCAAGAATGTCATATGTCCCATTTCGTGCAAGCACCCCGAAATACAGTACCATGCTGGTGTTAGAAGAATAATCGATATAATCTTGGCTGCCAGCGAAAGATCGGGCCAGTGGTACATCATCGCTAGCTGCCCACCCAACGCGATGATCGGGAAGACGACAAATCTGGGCCATAGTTGCATATTACTGAACAAGTCTTTTGCCTTCTGCTGCGTGTAAACCTATTGAAGGATTAAGTAAATCGGAATCGATAATATATTTCAAGTGGTTTCATATCCACTTCCGTATGGCTGGGGAATGAGCGTTAGTTTACCCCCAAAGATTCATCATCTGATGAAAAGGAGTCGGAATGTTTCCCCCACCTACGACTCAATCTGGCTGTACTACTGAAACCACCCCATAAGAATTTGCATCTCAATTTTCAGTGAGATCAATCTGAATGAGAGAATCCGTTTTAAGACTTTTTTTTCGAGGGACCTTTTCAGCTAATAATTTTAGCCGAGAAACATAGGAGGTCATCAGTTGCTGGCTTTGTGATTGAGACAAGTAATTTTGATCACAATTCATATTGATCATAAGCTGCCGTCCATAAACCCCGATCGATACAGCCATCAGTGTGCCAGGGCGAATCGGGGCCACGCCTCCCACATGCTCGATAACGATATTTCCGGCCACGCATCTGCCTTCGAGGTGAGGAAACTCTCCTCCAAGATGTTTCCTTACTTCACCGAGATTCGCCAGTATTGCCGTCGCAAAGGGACGTTTCGATTTTAGTACCAATCTAAGTAGTCCGGGAACTTTCCGAGCTCGTCGTATGCCAGACAACACTAAATTCCCCAGCCGATTGTGCAATATTTTCAGCGTTTGCGTTTGGATGCCTAACAGCAATTTGTCCTCATCGAGACAGTCCTCAGCTCTTCTGGGAATAAACATGATGCTAACCATGTTGCAAGCAGGAATTTTATCATGTTCGTGCATTCTCATGTTCAATGGCATGCCCAGTCTCAACCACTGATTTTCTTTCATCTCTCCAATTGCTTCATTCCAGTCTTTAAGAGTCAGAAACATCTCTCGCATCAGGAGGCTGTTCAGATTCACGTCGTTGTTGCTCGCGAATCGGTTCAGCATCTTGAGCGTTGTGCGATCAAGAACCTCCGTCAACATCAACGGACGCGACTCAGTTTTCACTTGCCGAGGTGGAGACGCCAAAGGCATGGTCCTGCGTCCAACCAGTCGCCGAAATCTGCGAATAAGCGTGCTGACTGAGAGATCAGATGTTGAAGGACTTTTCCCTGCTGAAATAAGGTCTCCCCGATGCTTGAGAAGGTTGTGATCGAGAGCTTGTAGCGTTGGGCGCGACTGATCCTGTTGAGCGGTTTTGATGCCATAATGGGCAAACACATCTCCGATAAACTGGAGAGAGCCAATGCCGTCGCAACAAGCATGATGAAATTGCCAGACGACAAGAAATTCGCCGTCAAGTTCTCGAACCCAAATTTGAATGCCGGGTCTTTTAGTGATGTCGATCTGACAAGGCAGGGGAGGAACAGCAGAAGGTGAAACATCCCAGTCGAGGGGAAGTGTAGTCACCGGAGCGTGAACCCAGTGATATCGATTCCACTGACGCCTGACAGTTGCTTGCAAGAGAGGATGTCGATCGAGTGCCGATTTCAGGGCAAGCTCGAAGGGCTCTTGATCGAATTGCCCCGAGACGATCGTTTCCAGGCAAAATGCCATCGGGTACTGTGGAGAATCATCCCGGTACATTAAGTACTCAAAATCAGATAACTCGATTGGGAAAACATTCGAAGAAGTCAATTGAGACTCGCATGTGCGGGATGGAGAGATATTTGGGGCAATCTCGGGGGACGACACTTCTATTGTAGCTTGAAGTTTTCAGAACACAGTCCCTCTGAGGAAGAATTCCGCATAAATCACTTCAAGCTGGGCTGCAAGTCCAAGTGTGGTCAGTAAATACCGAATGGGATTAGTTTGTGTCTCGGATCACAAATTCTAACCGTAGATAAACGACACCAGTTGCGGACTAATCATGCCCTTTTCACTAAGAACCGTACGCTTGATGAACTCCTCGCGGTGACGGCTTCTTGTGATGACCCACGATTCGGATTCATAGGGCCAAAACCAATTGGCTCCGACTCCCTTTTGGTCTCTCCCGGCAAGCGATATAATCACCGATTCCCAGAAAAGACAGTTAGACCCATTCAACAAATCGCACAGACAATTGTTTACGACACGAGAAAGATTGCATCATGAAAGTTCTGGTCATTGGTCAAGGTGGACGAGAACACGTGTTGGCCTGGAAACTGTCTCAATCACCAAAAGTTGAGAAAGTCTTTTGCGCTCCCGGCAACGCGGGAACTGCCGTGGACGCAGAAAATGTTCACATCGCCGACTCCGACATCCCTGCGTTATTGGATTTCGCAAAAGAAAATCAGATTGACCTCACAGTTGTTGGACCAGAAGCGCCACTTGTGGCGGGAATTACCGATGTCTTTCGAGATGCAGGATTGAATGTCTTTGGCCCTTCAAAAGCGGCCTCTCAACTGGAAGGCAGTAAACAGTTCTCAAAAGAGATCATGCGTGCTGCAAAGGTTCCAACCGCTGAATACCGTGCATTCACTCATGTGGAAGATGCTCTCGAGTATCTCGACGCTCGGGAGCAGGAAGCGGTTGTCATCAAGGCTGATGGCCTCGCCGCTGGAAAAGGTGTCTTTGTTTGCTCTTCGAAAGAAGAAGCCAAACAAGCAGTCAATTCCATCATGGTCGATCATCAGTTTGCAGAAGCCGGAGCAACCGTTGTCATTGAAGATTGTTTGCAAGGAATCGAAACCAGCATTCTTGCAATCGTGGATGGCAAAACAATCATCCCATTGGAAACTTCGCAAGACCATAAACGTGCTCACGATGGAGACGAGGGACCAAACACCGGAGGTATGGGAGCTTACTCACCTGCACCTTACGTTAATGACGAAATGATGGATCAAATCATCGAAGAGATTCTCATCCCCACCGTGCATACGATGAAACGGCAAGATTGCGGATTCAGCGGTGTCTTGTATGCCGGACTGATGTTGACCGCCCAAGGGCCGAAAGTGTTGGAGTTCAATGTCCGCTTTGGCGACCCGGAAGCACAGCCTGTCTTGATGCGTCTGAAAACTGACCTGTTTGAGATTCTTATGGCGGCTGCCGAAGGGCGGCTCGATGAAGCTCCAGACCTGGTTTGGGATGACCGAGCATCAACTTGCGTGGTGATGGCCGCTGATGGCTATCCAGGAAAATACCCGAAAGGCGATGTCATTTCAGGAATCGATGCCGCCAATGAACTCGATGGCGTGAAAGTCTTCCACGCAGGAACAAAACTTGTGGATGAAAAGGTGCTTTCAAATGGAGGTCGAGTTCTGGGAGTGACCGCGATGGGAGACGACATTCCTGCTGCGAAATTGCAGGCTTACAAAGCTGTCAAAAACATTCGCTGGAGTGGTGCTTGGTGCCGGAAAGACATTTCCGACAAAGCACGAGATTAGTCAACACGACGACAAATCACGGCTCGGGATTGCCCCTGTTCACGGACAATTATCAACACTCCAGCTTCACTCCCTTCCAATTGGAGTTTTTTGCGTAGCGATTCAATTGGCACTTTGATGTGACGACATTTGATTTCCAACTGACCAAAGTGAGCGTTTCGGAAATACTTTCGCAATGCTTTCTCTTTGTAGGGGAGGACATCGATCACTTCAAAAGATCGCAGAAAACTTGTTTCCGGGACATGCGACCCAGTCAAATACTCCTCCGCATCATCAAGCCGATTGAGACCTTTTTCAGTGGCCAACATTTCGATCAACCCGGATCTCACGATTGCCGGATCGGGATCAAAAATGTATTGCTGAATTTGAGATTGTCCGCAATACGCCATCAATGGGTCGCCAGAGAGTGATTCACCCGAGGGCAGGGCGGTGGCTCGATAAACTCCCGGCTCGGCAAGTTCGCCAAACCAGACGATGGCTTCTTTACATTCTCCATCGAGACTGACTAATTCGAGTTCCGCTTCGGGAAACTTCCCGATGAAATTCGCGGCTGGGCTCAATTTGATGGCACCACCTCGTGCGGTCCGCATCAACTCTTTCAGAAATGATAAGTTCGGTTCCGCATCTTCCATCCGTATCACTCGACTGCCGTGGGTACGCCTGTCAGGATCGATGTGTACCAATCCATCAGCAAGATCAAGAGTTGTCACATCCTCACAACAGACATTGAGCTGATCCTGACGTTCGTAGACTTCAGCGTTCAACCAGGTGCGCAAGCAGGCCGCAGGATTGAGATCGACTGCCGTGACACGGTAATGCTCGGCCAGACCAATTGCATCACCACCGAGACCACAACAAAGGTCCCAAACATCACCCTGAAATCGTTGAGCTTTATAACGACTAATTGGTTCTGCCGTCGATTGTTCCAACCCTTGTCTGTCGAACCACATCTGTTCAGATCGATGAAATTTTGCAGCCCCCTTTTGCCTCAATTCCTTCAGCGTCAATGCAGAGGAAACCAATTCTGAGGAGTACGTTTTTCTCAATTCGGTTTGCAGGCGCAGTTCATTTCCGTCGAATTCCTCGACACGATCCAAAATCTGTGTGTGTGACGCCAATTCGAGTATTAAACGACATTCGGCATTCAAGGGAATGTCAGCGGGAATTTGGGACACGTCAGAGGCTTTCCGAAACGAGAAGATATGACCACAAACTGAGCAGAATCGACCGGAAATGCAATCTTAACGACGTGACAAATCTGAGTTCTGGGCTTCTGCATCTTGCCGCAAGCCCTAAAAATCCCTAAAGTAAACTCATACGTCAACGAGTGACGAACTCCACTTCCGGGACGATGTCCGTATCGTCGAAGTCTCGGGGAGATTCGACCTGCCCATAAAAAAGGAGTGTTCTTCCATGAAGCTGATTTCTCGAATCGCTTCCCTGTTTCTCATTCCATTCCTCCTGACATCAACGCTGGCTTATGCTGCCGACGATGAAATCCAGGACGAAGATTACTATGAACTGCTGAAAACTTTTGCCGAAACGTATGAGCAAATTGACCGCAATTACGTCAAAGATGTCAACAAAAAAGAGCTCATGGAAGCCGCAATTCAGGGCATGCTCCAAAAGCTCGATCGCTACTCCAACTATATCCCTCCCGAGCAGTTGACCGAATTCAATGAAAGTATGCAGCAAGAATTTGGTGGGATAGGTATCCAAGTCGATATCGATACACAGTCGAACCGTCTAATCGTCATCTCACCACTCCCAGGTACTCCAGCATTTCGCGGTGGCGTCAAAGCGGGAGACCTGATCATGGAAATCGAAGGGAAATCGACTGAAGGATTCACGATTCGTGATGCGCAGGACATTCTGAAAGGTCGACCAGGACAGGCAGTGAGTATCGGCGTTCTTCATAAGGGAGACGAGGAGATCACAACAATCCCCTTGGTCCGTGAACTGATCAAGATGCAGACTGTCCTGGGCTATCAACATAAGGATGATGCCAGTTGGGATTTCATGCTCGATCAAAAGAACAAAGTCGGCTTCATTCGCCTGACTCATTTCAGTAACCACACCGCCGATGAACTTCGCAAAGCGCTGGCCGACTTAAAGGAAGAGGGCGTTAAAGCACTCATCATCGACCTGCGATTTAATCCCGGCGGATTGCTGACACAAGCGATCGAAATTTCCGACATCTTTGTCGAAGAAGGAACCATTGTCAGCACAAAAGGACGAAACAGTCCCGAGCGAAGCTGGTCTGCACATAAAGAAGGTACCTACGAACCGATACCGATGGCCGTGCTCATCAACCGCTACAGTGCATCTGCGAGTGAAATCCTTAGTGCCTGTCTGCAAGACCACGAACGAGCCACCATTATCGGTGAACGATCTTGGGGTAAAGGAAGCGTTCAAAACGTCATCCCTCTCGACGGTGAAAAAAGTGCCTTAAAACTCACCACTGCCAGCTATCATCGTCCCAGCGGAAAAAACATCCACCGTTTCCAGGGAGCGAAAGATGATGATGAATGGGGAGTGATGCCGAACGAGCATTTCCGACACAAGATGTCTCAAAAAGAGATCAAGGATTATTTTGAAGATCGACGTAGTCGAGACGTCATCGACGATGCTGGCCCTCCCGAATCAAAGTTCGAGGATCCACATCTCAAAATCGCAATGGATCATCTGACCGACATTCTTGCTGGCGGTGATGGCATTCCTGAAGAGAAGCCAGAGAAAGAAGCAACCGGCGATGAAGAGGAAACGGTGAAGAGGGATTTTAAACTCGAAAAAGAGAAGGCAGCGGAAGAAGAATAAGCTGTTTTCGCGATCATTAGAGAGACCCACCTGGCCTCCCGCATCATTTGATGCAGGAGGCTCTTTTTTACCGATGAAACATCCCCATGACTCTTACTCGAACAATTCTTGCGATTGAATCATCGTGCGATGAAACTGCGGCTGCCGTGATTCGTGAAGACGGCACAGTGTTGTCGAGCGTTGTCGCCTCACAAGCCAGTTTGCATGAAAAGTTTGGAGGGGTCGTCCCGGAAGTCGCTTCTCGCGCACATCTCGAGCGAATTTTGCCGGTGATCGATGAAGCCGTAAAATCTGCCGGTCAGACACTTTCAGAATTGTCGGCGATTGCCGTCATGACAGAACCGGGTTTGGTTGGTTCTCTGCTTGTTGGCTTGACTGCTGCGAAATCTCTGGCGTGGTCACTGGGGATTCCATTGATCCCTTTGAATCATATTCATGCACATATTTTTGCTTGTGAGATGCAGTCAGCCACGACCATCTTCCCGTGCGTCGGATTTGTTGTTTCTGGGGGGCATAGCAATTTATACGACTGCCAATCTGCGACCAGTTTACAACTTCTCGGATCGACCATCGATGATGCGGCAGGAGAAGCGTTTGATAAAGTCGCTCGCATTCTTGATTTACCCTATCCAGGTGGCCCCTCTGTCTCAAAACTTGCCGAGCGAGGTGATCCAAATGCAATTCCGTTTCCTCGTCCATTATTGCACGACAAACGTCTGGCGTTCAGTTTCAGCGGATTGAAAACCGCC
>Ga0181597_10000814_pt1 | contig 35191 bp, 23 predicted proteins | sample 041ome_5_FD_148647 | JGI IMG/M metagenome (GOLD analysis project Ga0181597, IMG submission 148647) | Coastal salt marsh microbial communities from the Groves Creek Marsh, Skidaway Island, Georgia - 041403US metaG (spades assembly) | ecosystem: Environmental > Aquatic > Marine > Intertidal zone...
AGAAGCGCAAGGCGATGCTGCCGAAGTGGCTGTCAATTATGGTGCTTTTATAAACACCATCATCACTTTTTTAATTGTCTCATTCGCCATTTTCATGGTCGTAAAGATGTACAACAAAATGCAAGATCGTTTAGCGGCTAATGAAAAAGAAGCTCCCGCTACCCCCCCTGCTCCCTCCAAAGAAGAAGTATTGCTTACAGAAATCCGTGACTTGTTAAAAAAGAAATAAAGCTCAATCTTTTAGTTTTCCGATCGACTTCCCTACTATCATGGATACAGCAGCATCTCCCGTAACATTTACAATGGTTCGGCACATGTCTAAAGGTCGGTCTATCGCAAAAATCAACGCCAAACCGGCTTCCGGGATCCCTGCTTGAGCCAAAACGATGACCAACATAACAATGCCAGCACTGGGAACAGCGGCAGTTCCTATGGAGGCTAAGGTCGCAGTAAAAACAATACCCAATTGAGCACTTAAACTCAAATCTAAACCAAAAGCTTGTGCAATAAATACGGCAGCTACTCCCTGATATACGGAGGTCCCGTCCATATTGATGGTGGCTCCAATGGGAAGCACAAAACTGGCCACTTCCTCGTCCACCCCTAAGTTATCCTCCACACATTCCATCGTAACGGGGAGAGTGGCTGCACTGGAACTGGTTGAAAAGGCGAGCAATTGGGCGGGTGCTATTCCTTTTAAAAAAAAGGACGCCTTCTTTTTCGTAAACACTCGAACAATCACAACATAAACCACAATCATAATGGCTAATCCCAACAATAAAGTAATTGCATACAAAGCGAGTGCCTTAAACAGCTCTAAACTAGGAGCTTCTACCACCAAAGCCGCCAAAAGAGCAAAAACACCATAGGGGGCTATCAGCATGATTAAATCAATCAGTTTAAGAATGATTTCATTAAAAGCGTCGAAGAATTTTTTAACGGGTTTTACTTTCCGAGGAGGCAATAAGATCATCCCGATGCCAAAAAACAAAGCGAAAAATATGACCTGCAACATATTTCTATTGCTCGAGGCAGCTTCAAAAATATTAGAAGGAACCATATCCACCAAGGCTTGCAAAGGGCCCGCTTCTTTTTGCTGGGCGGCTGCCTCCTGCTTGGCCTGAGTTTCGGAGGCATAGGCTGCCACCAACTCCTCCCGCGTATCCACACTAATGGACTTTCCGGGTTGAATGATATTGACCAAAACCAAACCAATACTCACGGCAGTCAAGGTGGTCAGTAAATAGGTGACGATGGTACGCCCCCCCATTTGAGAGAGCTTTGAAATATCCTTTAGATCGGAAACCCCTTTAATCAGTGATGCCAAAATCAGTGGAACAGCGATGAGTTTTAGTAAATTAATAAAAATGGTTCCAAAGGGCTTGATATAGTTCCCTATAAAAGCGGGACCTCCATCCATTAGAGAAAGTAACAGCCCAAAGAGCACCCCAAGGAGCATGCCGATTAAAATTTTCCAGTGTAGTGCAAGTTTTTTCATGGGGAATAAGTATTTAGGATTTTATGGTTCTGTTTAAAAGCGAAAAATCTGCCAAAACAAGAGCCGCCATAGCCTCCACTATGGGAACAGCACGGGGCACCACACAAGGGTCGTGACGCCCTTTGCCCTGCATTTCTACGGGCTCTCCTTTGGAATTGATGGTAGACTGTTGTTGCATAATGGTCGCAACGGGTTTAAATGCCACTCTAAAATAAATGTCCATTCCATTTGAAATTCCTCCTTGAATTCCACCGGAACGATTGGTTTGAGTGGTCCCGTCCGAATTGAATAGATCATTGTGCTGACTCCCTTTCATTTGAGTTCCGGCAAACCCACTGCCGTATTCAAAACCCTTCACGGCATTGATGGACAACATGGCTTTTCCTAATTCTGCATGTAATTTATCAAATGCAGGTTCTCCCAAACCAACGGGAACGTTTTTTATAACACAGGTGATTACACCTCCAACGGTATCCCCTTCCTTTCGAATTTGCTTGATATATTCCTCCATCGCAACGGCCATTTTGAGATCTGGACAACGTACAGGATTATCTTCTATTGTTGAAAAATCAACTTCAGAGGGGTGCTTGTCTAACTGAATTGCACCCACGCCTGATACATAAGCTTGTATAGATACAGGATTTAAAAACTGTTTGGCGATGGCACCGGCCACTACCCTACTGGCAGTTTCACGGGCGGAACTGCGCCCCCCTCCCCGATAATCGCGGATTCCGTATTTTTGGTCATAGACATAATCGGCATGTGAAGGTCGATAGCTGTCTTTGATATGCGAATAATCTTTTGATTTTTGATTGGTGTTATGAATCGCAAAACCGATGGGTGTTCCTGTGGTTTGCCCCTCAAAAATGCCGGAGAAAAAAACAACTTCATCAGGTTCTTTACGTTGGGTTACAATCGCCGATTGCCCCGGTTTGCGACGATCTAAATCGCGTTGAATGGCCGCTAGATCTAATTTTATTCCTGCAGGACAGCCATCAATCACTCCCCCAATAGCAGCACCATGAGATTCTCCAAAAGTAGCGAGTCGAAACAGGGTACCGTATATATTTCCAGACATATTCTATATTAAAACCTCAAAGATAAAGGTAAAGTTTTGGATTGCCTTTTAGCTAGGGTTTTTTTTAACTAATGCATCGTATAAAATTTCAATGGGGTGTTGACTTTTACGTCCCGTACCATCTTTGATTTGATGGCGACAACTGGTTCCATTCGCTGCAATAACGTCATTTGCGTCGGCTTTTCGAACAGCGGGAAAAAGGCGTTCCTCCCCCACTTTCATACTGACCTCATAATGTTCTGCTTCATAACCAAAGGAGCCCGCCATCCCGCAACAGCCCGTATTCAAAAGACTTACTTTGTAATTCACGGGAAGATTCAACAATGCAAAGGTATCCGCAGGATTCCCCAAGGCTTTTTGATAACAATGCGCATGGATTTTAATGGTTTTTGTTGCCTCATGAAATTGATCCGCTTTTAAATTTCCCTTTTTCAGTGCTGCTGCTAGAAAAGTTTCGATAGGAAAACAATTTGCGGCTAGTTTTTTAGCCTTTTCCACCTCCGAAGTCAATTTTGGGTATTCGTCAGAAAAAGTATAGATGGCTGATGGTTCTATCCCCAAGAGCGGATGCTTTTCTGAAATTAAATCGCCGTATAAGGCGACATTACGGTCGGCACATTTTTTGGCTTGCTCCAAAAAACCTTTCGAAATATAGGTGCGTCCACTTTCTGTTGGGGGCAATATATTTACGTGATATCCCAGACCTTCAAGTAGCGCAATAGCCGTTTTTCCAAGGTGCGTTTCTTGATAGTTTGTAAACTCGTCTAAATATAAATAAACACTTTTATTATTTGTATTTATAGCGTTGATTTTTATTGATTTATGTAAAGGTTTTTCTAATACTGGAAAAGCTCGTTTTGGAGCAATTCCCAATGCTTTTTTGAACAGCTTTCCGAAAAAACTTTGCCGTAAGAGCAGGTTCTGCACCCCACGAAACGGATATACTTTTTCATTTATTTTTCCATTATAGGCAAATAATTTATTCCGTAATGAGCTGCCATGAGTCTTTTGATATTGATATAAAAATTCTGCTTTATAGCTTGCAATATCAACACTGCTGGGACATTCCGTAGCGCAGGCCTTACAGCTTAAACACAAATCAAAGACTTCTTTTAGCGCGGCATCATCAAACGCATTGACAGCCGTATTGGATAGGAGAACTTCGCGCAATACATTGGCACGTCCTCGAGTGTTATGCTTTTCATCTCGAGTGGCACGATAGCTGGGACAAAGTGTACCCGAGGGGAGCACCGAGCGACATTGGCCGGCTCCATTGCATTTTTCTACTGCACGCAGCAAGCCTTGATCCGCTGAAAAATCCATCAAGGTTGAGATTTCTGCTTTTACTGCTGTTGAAGTACGCAAATTTTCATCCATGGGAAATGGATCTACAATTTTTCCAGGATTGAAGATCCCCTGGGGATCAAAAGTTTTTTTAATTCGCCTAAACAAGGCATAATTCTCAGCACCCACCACGATCGGGATAAACTCGGAGCGCACAATTCCGTCCCCGTGTTCCCCACTCAAGGAGCCTTTGTACTTCTTGACCAATTTTGCAACGGCGAGGGTAATCGCCCTAAAATCCTGAATTCCTTCTTTTGTTTTTAAATTTAAAATCGGGCGCAAATGAAGTTCTCCGGCACCGGCATGGGCATAAAACACAACTTCTTGTTGAAACTGTTGCATCAACGCTTGAAATGCTTCGATATAGTCCGCCAATTGCTCCAAAGGTACGGCCGTGTCTTCAATACACGCCACCGCTTTGTGATCCCCCACTATATTCCCCAACAAACCCAAGCCTGCATGACGTAGTGTGTTGGCCATTTCAATTTCTTCTCCCCACAAAGGAACCGCAGCATAACAGAAACCATCGGTTTCGGCGGTTTGTTTCAGGGCTTCTAGATCCTTTTTTAATTGCTCCGTATCTGCATGTCGTAACTCTAGTAGCAAAATTGCTTTGGGGTCGCCTTGAATAAAAAATCGGTTTTTTTGATATCCGGGATGATCTTTCGTACAATCCAAAATGGTTTTGTCCATCAACTCGCAGGTGAACAAATGGTGTTTCATGACAGGGACGACCGCCTGCATTGCATTTTTGATGCTATCAAAATGCAACACCAACATCACACTGTGCTGGGGCGGCAGCGGTTCTAAATCCAATGTAATGGCAGTTGTAAAAGCTAAGGTTCCCTCGCTTCCAGCTAACAATTTTGAAAGATTAAGTCCGCTGCCCTTTGGCTGAAACGGTTGCTGTTCTAATAATTTATCCACTGCATAGCCCGTGTTTCGGCGATGAACGCTGGCATGCGGAAAATCGTTTATGATATGAGATTGAACTTTTTTATCGGAAAGTTCCTCCAAAAACATCTTGTAAATGGACGCTTCCAAACTGTCCTGTTCCAGTTTTTGTTGCAGCAGGTTTTGATCACATTCTTCAAAAATGGCTTTAGAACCATCACTCAACAAGGTTTCCATACGCACCACTTTGTCTCGAGTTACACCGTAACGAATGGAGGTCGTTCCTGAAGAATTGTTCCCAACCATTCCTCCCAACATACAATATTTAGAAGTGGACGTGTTAGGGCCGAAAAACAATCCCTTTTCCGCCAGATAAATATTCAGTGCATCGCGATTCACACCGGGCTGAACGGTCACGGTTTTTTTCTCTGTATCCAAATCCAATATTTTGGTAAAATACTTGGAAACATCCACCACGATGCCCGTCCCAACACATTGCCCTGCCAAAGAGGTTCCGGCGGTTCGAGGAATTAAACTCAATTGATACTCTTGCGCAAAAACGATTAGCGCTTTCAAGTCGGTTTCGTTTTTTGGAAAAGCCACTGCCAAAGGTTCCATTTTATAGACAGAGGCATCTGTGGCATATAATTTTTTATGTAGTGAATCCCACAAAAGTTCTCCCTCCAATTGCCGCTGTAAAAGCATCAATTTTGAGTTTAATTTTGCTGTTGTTTCCATACGTTCGCTATTGTTTATTTGGGAAGACTAAAATACGGATAAGTTTCTCAATTCTTTTTTATTCCTTACTTTTATCGCGTAAAATTTTACTATGAAAACATATATTCAACTAGTCCTAGCTGGGCTGCTTCTATTTGCCTGCCAATCTCCTGGAACTTTTAAGATCAAAGGAGCTGTTGACCTTGCCAATGGAAAAAAGGTGTATCGGATCATTGCCAATGCCAACAACCAACCCCAAGTGATTGATTCTGCCGAAGTGAATGCTGGAGCTTTTCAATTTGAAGGCATGATAGAAATACCTGACATCAACTTTTTGCAAATCGAAGAAATTGGAGGAAGTCTCCCTTTTATTGCTGAAAGCGGAACTATTTCTGTTGACATTTTTAAAGATAGCTTGCAACAGTCAATTGTGAAAGGCACCCTTTCCAATGATGATTTTATGCAATATAAAAACGACACAAAAATCTATGTCAAATCCATTAATGGAATTGCCAAAGACATGCAACAAGCACAAATATTGAACGACTCTTTGCTGTTTCAAGACTTGCAAGAACAATATTTAGAAGTACAAAATCAAATCAAAGATTACGAAGTTGATTTCATTAAAACCAAACCGGATTCTTTTATTTCGGTTTTAATTTTAGAGCGTTTTTTAGGATCACAATCCCTACCTCTGGAGGAAATAAAAAGCATCTTCGACCAATTTAGTGACCGAATCAAGAATACCGTTTCTGGAAAAAATATTCAGGAAGCATTAAGTGCCCCTCCCAAAGCAGAAATAGGCAAATTGGCACCTATTTTTGAAGCTCCCAATCCCCAAGGCGAAATGATTTCTTTAGCCAATCAGTTGGGAACCATCACCATCATTGATTTTTGGGCCAGTTGGTGTGGTCCTTGTCGATTTGAAAACCCCAATTTGGTGCAACTCTACAGAAAACACCAAAACCAAGGGTTAAAGATTTTAGGAGTTTCACTTGATAAAACAAAAGACAAATGGGTTAAAGCCATCGAAGATGATGGTTTGATTTGGGAACAAGTCTCTAATCTAAAACATTGGCAAGAGCCCATCGCTAAAACCTACCAGGTTACCAGCATTCCTGCTACTTTTGTACTCGATAGCGAAGGAACCATCATTGCTCGAGACTTAAGAGGCCAAGCGCTCTATCAAAAAGTAGACGAATTACTCAACGGGCTCTAGTTTATTTTTTTCTTGAGCGGAAAAGGATATACCCCACCAAAGCACAAGTAGCGGTCAATAAGCCCAAAGTGAGTTGTGATTCATAAATCGCAACTGGGGCAAAAATCAAGGTAATTAATATACCCCCCAAAGCTCCTCCAAAATGTGCCGTATGGCCTATCGTATCGTTTTGTTTTTTCATGCCATACAAAGTATAGGCTAAATAACCCACTGCAAACAAATAGCCGGGAATGGGAATCGGTATGAAAAACATATAGAGTTCCAGCGCAGGATATAACAAAATGGAACTGAACAAAATACCCGTAACTGCACCACTCGCTCCCACCGCTGTATAAAAGGGTTCATCACGATGAAAATAATTGGCAAAAGCATTCCCTGCCAAAAGACTTCCAAAATAAACCACCAAAAAAGGAATGTTCCCAATGCTGTAGATCACAGGAGCTGCAAAAAAATAAAAGGTGATCATATTAAAAATGAGATGCGAAGTCCCCACATGCAAAAAGCCGGAGCTTAAAAGACGAATGTATTCGCCCTGTTTGATTTTTCGCACTTGAAAGTGGAAGCGGTTAAAAAAAATCTCGTCATTAAACCCTTTGTAGCTAACGATAACATTCGCTAAAAGGATTGCAATAGCAACCGGCGGAAGAGAATTTCCCATTCTTTTTTTGACGAAGATAAAGAAAATATGACGTACTAAAGGTCAAATTGTATGCCCTGCGCCAAGGGAAGATCGGCTGAATAATTGATTGTATTGGTTTGTCTTCGCATATAGGCTTTCCAAGCATCGGATCCGCTTTCACGGCCGCCACCAGTTTCTTTTTCTCCTCCAAAGGCACCCCCAATTTCAGCTCCAGAAGTGCCGATATTCACATTGGCAATTCCACAGTCACTGCCCGAGTGCGAAAGGAAAGCTTCTGCCTCTTGCAAATTATTGGTTATTATGGAAGAGGATAGCCCTTGTTTTACGTCATTTTGAATTGTAATGGCTTGTTCTACCCCGCCTTCATAGCGAATCAGATAAAGGATGGGCGCAAACGTCTCTTGTTGGACAATTGCAGCGTCATTACTCAGGCTTGCTACCGCTGGTTTAACATAACATCCGCTTTTGTAATCAGAGCCTTTTAATACACCTCCTTCAACAATCCATACACCCCCTTGTTCTTCAACGGCTTGAAGTGCTTTGCTGTATTGTTCCACGGCTTGCGCATCAATCAAAGGCCCCAAATGATTGTTGGCGTCCAAAGGATCTCCAATTCGAATTTGTTGATAGGCTTTGATCAATTTATTTTTAACGGTTTCAAAACAATCGGCATGGACAATAAGTCTTCTTGTGGAGGTACAACGCTGACCGCAAGTCCCCACGGCACCAAACACAGCGGCTCTGAGGGCAATATCCAGATTGGCATCCGGGGTAATGATAATCGCATTGTTACCGCCCAATTCCAACAAACTTTTACCCAATCGAGCAGCCACGCGTTGGGCGACATCTTTCCCCATACGGGTAGAACCCGTAGCAGATAGCAGTGCAATGCGTCGATCTTCTGCCAACCATTTTCCAACTTCTGCACCACCATTAAGAACAGAAGAAATCCCTTCGGGAAGGTTGTTTTCCTGTAGGACTTCTGCTACTAATTTTTGACAAGCGATGCTACACATGGGTGTTTTTTCACTGGGTTTCCAAAGGCATACATTGCCACACACCCAGGCCAAAGCGACATTCCAGCTCCAAACGGCAACGGGAAAATTAAAGGCCGAAATCACACCCACCAAGCCCAAAGGATGGTATTGCTCATACATCCTGTGGGCGGGGCGTTCGGAGTGCATTGTCAGTCCATGTAATTGACGGGACAAGCCCACGGCAAATTCACAGATATCGATCATTTCTTGAACCTCACCATATCCTTCCTGTAGCGATTTTCCCATTTCTAGTGAAACCAATCGCCCCAAATTTTCTTTGTGGAGACGAAGTTTTTCTCCCAATTGACGAACCATTTCGCCACGTTTGGGTGCCGGAATCGACCGAAAGGTTTCAAAGGCAGTTTCTGCCTGGGTCACTATTGTTTCATAATCTTCCACCGTACAAGTGGTTACACTTCCCAAAAACGATCCGTCTACCGGACTCTCAGCGTTTAGTGTTTTTCCATTGCCCATCCATTGTTGTCCGGAAGAACAGCCCTTTTGATTGTTTTCAATGTGTAAGGATTGGAGTAATGCTTGGTGTGACATAAAATGTTTTTAATAATGGATTTAGAAATCAATGTAAGGAATTAAATCAAAAACAGGGAATCAATGCTGTTTGAGTTGTGAGGTGAAGGTGCTTTCAAAAATTTTGTCTGCATTCTGAGTTTCAAAGCCTTCACGACGCTGGGCACGTGTCAAGATATGATTTGGCAAATGCGCATATTGAGGCAAGGGCAGTCGTTCGGAAAACTCAACATAACTTCCAGCGATGGATCGTTTTTCACCTCCGGCAAAAGTAGCGATATGTTGCTCAGCAACAGAACTGCTTTGACGCAAAAGACCATCAGCACTCACCTTAATAAGGCCTCCGGAATTGTTTAATGCAACACCTAAATCTAATAAAAAATCATTAAACGTATCCAAAGTATTTAACCCTTTCTTAAGTTCATGAACACTGATGGTGTAATGGTTGAGATAGTATCGGTTGTAGATTACCCAAGCGGCATATTCGCTTTCTTCCAATAACGCATTGTAATCCGCCAAAGTGGGGAGTTCCCACAAAGGACGGTGTAAATAATCAATAACTTCTTCCGCATTATGGAAATCCAGTGCATCCACCGGATCGACATCAATTTTTGAAGTATATTTTTTTATAATATGTTGCGCGTTTTCAGAAAGTTCGTGCACACATAATTCACTAATAAAAACTCTTGGAAGATCTTCCGTAGGGGGGGCATACCAATTGGCGTCTAATTTTTTAGCATCAAAATGATACGATCCCATTTTGCGATAGCCATGGGTAAGAAAAATTTTTTCAAATGAAGCGATCCCTAAATTTGGAACTCCCAAAGTGCGAAAAGCAATATGATCATTGATGATCTCTTCTTGGCCTGCGACGATTTTTCGGTCAATCAAGGCATTGGTGATTTTGTTCACATCCTTAACACGCTCGGCATAAGTGGTGAACAACCCCTGTAAAATAGAGGTTAAAACGGTGGTTTCGTTTAAGTGCATGTTTAAAAATAATTAGGTTAAAAATAAGCTTCCTGAGTCGGTTTTAAAAAAATCTGAGCAAGAAATTTCTTCTTGTTTAATAAATCCTTGTTGGGGTAATTTGTTAGCGGCTACCATTTCAACTACGGCAGCGATAGAAGCTGCAGTGGTCCAAGAAATGGCGCGCCATACAAAACCTTGAATTTCTTTGGGATAGAAGGCCTTAAAATATTCTTTTCTACTTAAAGTTTCATTTTTCCATCCTTCTACAACCGCATATACATAAACCACATCCTCATCCACCGGAGGTTTGGCATTGCTTAAAATGCGTTCCAAAAGATCTTTATCCTCTTTCAAAATAAGTTCGTACATCAAAAAACGCATCAATTTTCCATGACCGGGATAACGGATGGTTTTATAATTTAAAGTATCTACTTTTCCCTCGAAAGTATCGCACATGGTGCCCAAGCCCCCGGAGGTGGTAAAAGCCTCAAATTCTTGTCCTTCGATATTGATATACTCAAAGCCTTGCAAAGAAGGAACCATTTTCTTTTTTCCATTGTGAATGGCTTCTGCATCGTTGATGTATTCATTGATGACCCCATGCGGTGACCAAGTAAATGAATACGCCATTTGCCCGTTGGGATAACGTGGCAAAGCTCCCACACGTAACTCAATGTCGCGAAGGCGATCAAAGTAGGTGGACAAATCACTGCCAATAATCCCAATAAAACCAGGAGCCAAACCACATTGAGGGGCAAATACCTTAGTGGCTTTTTTGCTCAGTTTTTGGATGTGTTTGGTAGTGTCAACATCTTCGGTTAAGTCAAAATAATGCAAATTCAATTCGAGTGCCAAATCCGCCACTCGTTTGTTTAAAAAATAGGGCAATGCAGAAACTACGGCATCATATTTTTGCAAAAGCGGTTGCAATGCCGATTTGTCGCTTACATCACATATTTCCACCGGGAACGGAAGTGTGTACTCATAGTGTGGGGGTTTTTGATCCACACCGGTTACTTCAAAATTTTTATGCAATAAAGTGCCAACCAAAGTACCCACTTTGCCCATTCCTAAGACTACAATTTTCTTCATTTGATTATTAAAATTTAAAATTTAAACGACTAAACACATAGCGACCGTCCGAACCCATTTGTACAGAATCTGAAAATCCTCCTTGGTCTGTCCACCCGTCAAATTGGGGCGTTGGATAGGTGTTCAAGAGGTTGTTGGTGCCTATTTGTAATGACAAATGATCGGATAATTCATAACCCAAAGAGAAATCAACTACTGTTTTAGCTGCATACACATCGGTGGCATTAGCATACAACGCATCGGCCTCTGCTTTAGTGGTCGGTGGGGTGTCCACCCATTGAAAGTCCTGTAGACGCACTTCGCTAAAATTGGTGAGCGATAAGGCTGCATTAAATTTTGACCCCACATAGCTTAAATTAAAGCCCAACTTATGATCGGGGGCAGCCGCTTCCAAATAAGCTCTTGAAAAAGGACTGAAAAATGTATATTCATTCAATGCTTCATTATTGATCTTATCAATGGTTAAATCATTAAAGTTTCCTACCGCCACCAATTTTAGCAATTGATCCGTTCCAAGGCGAATGTCATAGCCCAAAACGATGTCAATTCCCTTAGTTTTGGTGTCCACTCCATTGGCAAAAAATTGAGCAGCATCAACATTCAAGGGACCTAAAACCGTTTGATCTGAGAAATTATCGGTCAATATGATCCGATCTTTTACCGAAATCGAATAGGCGTCTACAGTGGCTTTGAAAGCGCCCTTGGTATAGGTGAAACCTATACTGCCGTTGACTGCTTTTTCTTCTGTAAGTTGCTGAATACCAAAAGCTTTTGTTGTGGTACTGTTGTTCGCAGAAAGCAAGGAGGGTACCGATTTTCCGGCGACGATATTGTTAAATACCAAATTATAGTACAATTGTGCCAAAGAAGGGGCGCGAAAGCCTGTGGATAAGGATCCTCTAAACGACAGATCATTATTGACTTTTAAACGACTAGCAACTTTAAAATTGAGGGTGTTTCCAAAATCACTATAGTTTTCAAAACGCAATGCACCGCTAATTAGAAAATTGGAACTCAGGTTGATTTCAGTATCCAAATAGGTTCCAAAATTGGATCGATTGCGGTCCACCACATTGGAGGGACTATAGCCGGGAAAACCTTGCGAGCCTCCGGGAAGGCTATCTCCATTGGCATCGGTGGCAACGGTTTGCAAGGAAGGATTGGTGATGATCAAGCCGTCTTCATCATAGAGCCCATAGGAAGCCGCTTCGCCGGAAAAAATGCCGAAATTTTCAGTTCGATATTCCAAGCCAAACGCCAAGTTGATTCCCGCTGCACTTTCTTCAAAATATTTACTAAAATCAATTGATGTCGTATTTTGAGACAAATAATGTCCTCCGGCATCGAAGTCGGTGGGAGAAGCATCCTTTAGAGAAGCATTGTTGGTGTCCAATATATAATAATGAAAATTATTTTTTCCATAACTGTTATTAAAGTCAAAACGCCATCCATTTTTCATGGTATGTCGGATTCCGGCTGAAAAGGAATTATCCGAAATCACTGAAGTGATTCTTGGGGTGAAGCCATTGGGATACAGCGAGGGAACCGAACGATTATCACCATCGGCAAAACTGCTTCTAGAAAAAGCATAGGCATTGGTGTCTCTGTAGTTTTTTCCTCCAAACAAGTACAATTCTGTGTCATCACTCAAGGGTAATGATGAATTGATCATAAAGTTAAAACCGGAAATACCTGCGCTTCCATATCCTTTTCGCCATGAAAATCCGGGACGAAGGGTATTGTTTCGAGAAAGAAATTCAGTTGCAAAATTGGCATAACCGCCTTTGTCGTTGAGTTTTAATCCGTAGTTTAAATCTACCTTAACGGTTTCTCCATCGTAATTTTTGTCTTTGCCGTCCAATCGGTTTTTACCTTGTACATTATAGAGTGTTTCTCCGGATTCTTCTGCCCATCCTTCACCCACATTGGTACTGTAGCCACCATAGGTGAGCCCGCCAGTAAAACCGTCGGTATTGTCTTTTAATACGATATTGATAACTCCTGCAATAGCATCCGAGCCGTATTGAGCGGAAGCACCGTCTCGAAGCACTTCTATTCTTTTGATCGCAGAGGAAGGAATGGCATTTAAATCCGTTCCTGAATTTCCTCTACCGCGTGTACCAAAAATATTGACCAAGGAAGATTGATGTCTTCTTTTTCCATTAATCAATACCAAGGTTTGATCCGGACCTAAACCTCTCAAAGAAGCGGGAACAATATGATCGGCACCGTCCGAACCAGATTGTTTAGTGGCATTAAAAGAAGGGGCTGCGTATTGTAAAATATCATTGACTTCTACTTTTCCGGTCACCAATGAAACGCCCTGAACATCAATTACATCCACAGGTACGGCCGTATCTGTGCTCGACCGTTTTGCATTTCTAGAGCCGACTAAAAATACTTCCGATAATGCGAGACCACTGCTTAGTGTTATTCGCAATGGAGAGGAACCTGCAACACGTTCTTGGGTTTCAAAACCCACATAGCTAAAAACTAAAGTTGACTCGGGAGCAGCTGTGATGGTAAATTTTCCATCAAAATCTGTGACTACTCCGTTTTGAGTCCCCTTTTCTACTACGTTTACTCCAGGAATTGGATCTCCTGAATCGCTTACTACCACACCCTCTATATCTTGGGCAATGGCAAAAAATGTGCATAATGTGAATGCAATAATGGGAACATAAGCTTTCATAAATTAATCAATATTAGGTTAAATTCGAGTCCAAATATAGTTGTATTTGAAACATAAAAGTGTTAAAATGTTATTTTTATAACTTTTTTTAAAACTTTAACATTTATAATGCAACAACGAATTAAAATCAAGCAGTGTCCTAATAATAGAATTTATATAATTAATTTTGGGCTTTCATTATCCGCCACGTGAACGCAGTCATCTATTATCTTGCTTTTCCCCTCCTCTATGTAATATCAAGACTCCCCTTTCCCATATTCTATGGACTATCCGATTTGGTTTGTTTTTTCTTATATCGTGTTTTTGGGTATCGAAAAAAAGTGGTACGATCCAATTTAAAACGTGTTTTTCCTGACCTTTCCGAAAAGGAATTACTCAAAATTGAGCGTGACTTTTACAGTCATCTTTGTGATTTGTTTTTGGAAATCATAAAATCAATGGGGATGTCAAAAAAGGAAATGATGAAACGATTTCAAGTGGTCAATATCGAGGCTTTAACCCAATTTGAAAAGGAAAACCGCTCTGCCTTTATTATGTGTGGGCATTATGCTAGTTGGGAGTGGATGATGTCCTTGGGCTATCATATGAAACACAATGGCTATGGCATTTATACCCCGATCCGGAATCCCTATTTTGACAATTTGATTAAAAAAATACGCAGTCGTCACAATGCTTTTATGATTGCACAGCGGACTGCTGCTGCTGAAATCAAGCGGATGGAAGAAGACAACGAACGGGGCGTTTTCGGTTTTGCCAGTGATCAATCCCCCCGACCCAAACCACTCACCTATTGGAGGTCATTTCTTGGCATACATGTTCCTGTATATACGGGTGCAGAACGTTTGGCACGCGAATTGAACATCCCCATTGTTTTCGCAAAAATCAAACGTGTCAAAAGAGGGTACTACCAAGCGGAATTCAAACTGATGACCGACCAACCCAAAGCAAGCCCTCCAAATTATATTACGGACACCTTTACGGACTGGTTGGAAGCACAAATCTACGAAGACCCTTCCCAATATTTTTGGACGCACAATCGATTCAGACACGCCAAAAAAAAATGACACCCTTCCGCTTTACAACTTAGGGCCGTGTTGGGCAATGTCCAATTGATCTCCAGCTTTAAACTTTTTAAAATTGTCTTGAAATAATCGGGCTAATTTTTTGGCTTGTTCCCAATAGTGTTTTTCATCCTTCCAAAAAGCAGAAGGATTGAGCACCTCATCGGGAACAGCTTTCACTTTTTTCGGAATTTTTAAATCAAAAACAGGAAGTGTATCGAAGTACGTTGTCAATAGGCTACCGTCGTGAATCGCATCAATTATGGCACGGGTATGTTTCAAAGAAATTCGTTTTCCTTCCTCTGTTCCACCTCCAATCCATCCTGTGTTGACCAACCATACATGGGTCTGGTGTTGTTCAATTTTTTCGGCTAGAAGAGCGGCGTATTTAGAAGGATGCCACACCATAAAGGCGGCTCCAAAACAAGCCGAAAAAGTAGCTTGCGGTTCGGTTACCCCCATTTCAGTTCCTGCAACTTTGGCCGTATATCCACTTATAAAATGATACATGGCTTGTTTGGAACTCAACTTGGATACTGGAGGTAACACTCCAAAAGCATCACAAGTGAGGAAGATGATATTGGAAGGATGTCCTCCAACACAGGGGAGTTTTATTTTTTCAATAAATTCAATCGGATAGGACGCTCTTGTATTTTGCGTAATCGAAGTGTTTGTATAACCCACTTTGTGCGTTTTGGGATGATAAACCACATTTTCTAAAACGGTACCGAATTTTATGGCGTGAAAAATTTCAGGCTCACTTTTTTCGGTCAGATTAATTACTTTGGCATAGCATCCCCCTTCAATATTAAAAATCCCTCGATCCGACCAACAATGTTCATCATCTCCTATTAAATATCGATCGCTGTCGGCAGATAGGGTCGTTTTTCCAGTACCACTTAAACCAAAAAAGAGGGAAACATCACCTTTTGCTCCTTCGTTGGCAGAACAGTGCATGGACATGATGTTTTTTTTGGGCATAATATAATTCATGATTGAAAAAATTCCTTTTTTCATCTCACCGGCATACTCGGTTCCCAAAATAACAAATTCTTTTTCTTCAAAACACAAATCAATACTGGTTTTGGTGTTCATAAAGCTGGTGTATTGATTGGCCGTAAATTCTCCGGCATTGTAGATGACATAATCCGGTTCGCCAAAGTTTTTAAGTTCTTGGGGTGTGGGACGTATCATCATATTGTGCATAAACAAGGCATGATAGGGACGTGTACAAATGACTCTCACCTTGATACGATAATTGGGATCCCATCCAGCAAAACCATCCACCACATAGATTCGAGTACGGGTGTTGAAATAATCGATGGCGCGTTGCCGGTTGATGCGAAACGTATGTGCATCCATGCGAATATTGATTTCTCCCCACCAAATATCATCTTGAGAAGCTGCCGCTTCCACGATACGTTTGTCACTGGGGCTTCTCCCTGTTTTTTCTCCAGAAAGCAGGATCAAAGCGCCCATGTCGGAAATAACAGCCCCGGAATCAAAGCGAAGTGCCTTGGAATATAATTGCGAAGGTGAAAGATTACGGTGTAACTCTTTGGGGAAAATTCCAGCGGCATCTAAGTTAAATTTTTGTTTCATGAGAAAAGATTTGTGGGTTGTGGGGTTACTGATTTTGGGACTTGGAACTAAAAACGCCTTAACATTTGAGGTTTTATAAGACTATAAAAAAATCATTTTTGGGGTATTCTTAAATACAATTATTGAACAAATATAATGTTTCTACATGCACACTTTTATAATTATTTATTAAAAACATGAGGTTAAAACAAGCTTTTGATTTCTTCCACAAACCGCTGCGCCAAAGTGTCGGCTGCATTTTGAGAAGGGGCTTCTGTATAAATTCGAATAATCGGTTCTGTATTGGATTTTCGCAAATGCACCCATTCGTTTTCAAAATCAATTTTAACTCCATCAATCGTAGAAAGTCGCTCCTCTTTGTATTGCTTAGCCAAGCTGTCCAAAATGGCATCAACATCCATATGCTCCGCCAAAGTGATTTTATTTTTACTCATAAAATAGCTGGGATAGGATGCTCGAAGTTGCGCCACCGAAAGCTTACGTTCTACGAGTAGCGATAAGAAAAGTACTACGCCCACCAAGGCGTCTCTTCCATAGTGTAAAGGAGGATAAATCACCCCTCCGTTTCCTTCTCCACCAATAACTGCTTGAACCGCTTTCATTTCAGTGACCACGTTCACTTCGCCAACAGCACTGGCCGTATAGGAACCGCCATGCGTACGGGTGACATCAGCCAAAGCACGTGTGGAAGAAAGATTGGAGACAGTTGCTCCTGGAGTTTTGCTTAGAATATAATCGGCACAGGCCACCAAGGTGTATTCCTCACCAAAAAGTTCCCCCTTTTCATCCACAAACACCAAGCGATCCACATCGGGGTCTACTGCGATTCCAAAATCCGCTTGTTCTTTCACGACCGTTTCGCAAAGGTCACCCAAGTGTTCCTTCAAAGGTTCTGGATTATGCGGGAAATGCCCATTGGGCGTACAGTGAATTTCAACAACTTCTACGTTCAATGCCGCTAACAACTGAGGAATCGCAATACCTCCGGAAGAATTTACAGCATCAACAACGACTTTAAATTTTTCTTTTTTAATTCCAGCAACATCCACGGTATCCATTGCTAATGTGGCTGTAATGTGTTTTTGAATGGCATCGGTTCGAGGGTGCCATTTTCCCAAAGCATCTACTTCGGCATACTGAAAAGCTTCTTGTTCCGCATAATGCAAAACTTGGGCACCCGCTTCAGCATTGATAAATTCACCTTTTTCGTTTAAAAGTTTTAAGGCGTTCCATTGTTTAGGATTATGGCTGGCAGTCAGAATAATCCCTCCCTGAGCTTTTTCCCAAGGTACTGCCACTGCAACAGTAGGCGTGGTGGACAGTCCCAAATCAATAACATCTATTCCCATTCCGATCAAGGTCTGATTGACCAATTGATGTGCCATCTGCCCCGAAATCCGGGCGTCGCGACCTGTTACAACGCTTAAACCTCCGCTGTTGTGGGTCATAAGCCATTGGGCATAGGCAGAAGTAAAACGAACAATGTCCAAGGGCGTGAGATTGTCTGAAGCCGAACCACCGATTGTTCCTCGAATTCCTGATATAGATTTTATTAGTGTCATGGGCGTATAAATAAGTTGCAAATTTATTTAATTTTTGACCAACCCAACTTTTATCAAATGAAAACTGACAAAAATATAATACATAGGACTCCAATAGATTAATTCTTAACCTACCCATTCCACTAGTAGAAAAAAACTAGCTTTGAGCATGAATTTTTTGGCACATGTTTATCTTTCCGGAAATGACCCTCACTTGGCGTTGGGGAATCTAATTGCCGATAGGATTAAAGGAAAAGATTATATTAACTATCCAATACCCATTCAAAAAGGAATTTTATTACATCGCGAAATCGACCGTTTTACCGACCAACACCCTTGCTTTAAAGCTTGCGTCAGTCAACTATTTCCCAAATATCGACATTACAGCAGAGTAATCGTTGACATGTATTTCGATCATTTTTTAGCAAAAAATTGGAATCAATTCCACCCGACTCCGCTTCCCGATTTTACAAACGATTTTTATGCTTTTTGCAAACGCAATAGCATTGACTTCCCCCCTCCCCTACAAGGATTTATCTCGGCATTGACCCAATACGACTGGTTCAATCTTTACGGTTCACGCTCTGGTTTAGAACGTATTTTAAAGCAAATGGAAAAGCGCACGGCGTTTCCTTCAAATTTGAGTGCTTCTGTTTTGGATTTAAAAGAAAATTATGAGTATTTTTCGATTCATTTTTTTGAATTTATTAAAGACATCCAAATTTTTACCCAAAACAAAATCAATGCTTTATGAATTGTATTCAAAAACCGATATGTCCTCGAGCTGCCTTATTATTGCTGCTCTTCTTTATTTTTTCCTGTACTCCCAAAAAACCAATCCGTGGAGCGGTGGTCTCTGCGCGTGAAGAAGCTTCAAGAATTGGGGTTCAAATCATGCAACAAGGTGGATCCGCTTTTGATGCGATGATCGCTACGGATTTTGCGCTATCGGTATGCTATCCCAATGCAGGGAATATTTCCGGAGGAGGATTTATGGTCTATCGCACCCACACCGGAGCGGTGGGGAGTTTGGACTATCGCGAAAAAGCCCCTTTGGCGGCAGACAAAGACATGTATTTGGACGAAAACGGTGAGGTCATACCCAACAAAAGTTTGTTAGGGGGGCTGGCCGTGGGGGTTCCCGGTACGGTGGCTGGTTTGTATGCGATCCATCAAAAATTCGGAAAACTCCCTTGGAGAGATTTAGTGCAACCCGCGATTGAATTGGCGCAAAAGGGGTATCAAGTAACCGAAAAACAAGCCCGAAGTTTTGCGGATAAAAAAGAAGATTTTATTGTGCAAAATGGAATACAAACCCTCTATGCGCAAGATTTTAAAGCAGGTGACGGGGTTTTAAATCCTGCCTTGGCAGCCACTTTGGAGCAAATTGCTCAAAAGGGTAAGGATGGTTTTTACAAAGGGGTGGTGGCTGATGCTTTGGTGAAAAGGGTACAAGAAACCGGAGGGATCATTACCCATGAAGACCTGATTGCTTATCAACCTGTATGGCGAGCACCCATCCGTTTTCAATACAAAGATCTCACCTTGCATTCCATGGCACCGCCCTCCAGTGGAGGCATTTGTTTGGCGCAAATTCTTAAAATGGTTGAACCCTACAATGTGGGACAATATGGGCATAATACATTAAAATCCATACAAGTGATTGTAGAGGCAGAACGACGCTCCTATGCAGATCGTAGTTTGTATTTGGGCGATCCCGATTTTGTTTCCATTCCCATCGACAGCTTGCTGGATGATAACTATCTAAAGAACCGCATGCGCTCGTTTTCTTTTGAAAAGGCTTCTTTGTCTTCCGATATTGCTCCGGGAACTATTGTCTGGGAGGAAAGTGAAGAAACAACGCATTATTCTATAGTGGATCCTCAAGGCAATGCCGTGGCGGTTACTACCACCCTTAACGGAAGTTATGGATCTAAAGTATTTGTCGAAGAGGGCGGTTATTTTTTGAATAACGAAATGGACGATTTCAGCAGTAAACCCGGTGTACCCAACATGTTTGGGTTGGTGGGTGGCGAGGCCAATGCCATCGCCCCTCAAAAACGTATGCTTAGTGCCATGACCCCCACCATCGTAGAAAAAAACGGCGCACTTTATCTCGTTGTGGGAACCCCTGGCGGCTCTACCATTATCACCTCAGTGCTTCAAACCCTGTTGAATGTGTATGAATATGGCATGGACATACAGTCCGCGGTCAGTGCACCCCGTTTTCATCATCAATGGTTGCCCGATGATGTTATTTTTGAACCTCACCAATTTGAATCAAAATTGATTCAGGACTTAAACGCCAAAGGCTACTCAAGTAAGGAGGAGTATGCTCGTATCATTGGTCGTGTAGATGCCATTTTGGTGAACGAAGACAAAACCCTAAGCACAGGAGCTGACCCCAGGGGGGACGACACGGCAGTTCCTATTTATTAAAAAATAAAGCTTTGCATGGATTTGAGTTTGAATCCATTATAAATCTTATTTTTGTGCGCTGAAACTATGAAAAAGACAGACAACTGCATTGTAATAGAGGGCGCACGCGTGCACAATTTAAAAGACATTCATCTTCGTATTCCTCGAGATGAATTGGTGGTCATCACCGGACTTTCCGGTAGTGGCAAATCTTCCTTAGCCTTCGATACCATCTATGCAGAGGGGCAACGTCGCTATATGGAGACCTTTTCTGCCTATGTCCGACAATTCATCGGCACCATGGAACGCCCCGATGTGGACAAGATTGATGGGCTTTCACCCGTGATCGCCATTGAACAAAAAACCACTTCCAAAAGTCCGCGTTCAACAGTGGGTACCGTTACCGAATTATACGATTATATCCGATTGCTTTTTGCACGGATCGGAACGGCCTACAGTTATGTTTCCAAAGAACGGATGATCAGTTATACCGATGAGCAAATTATGGCGCTCATTGTTTCTGAATTTAAAGATCAAAAAATCATGCTTTTGGCACCCATCGTCAAAGCGCGAAAAGGGCATTATCGAGAATTGTTCGACTCCCTTTCTCGTCAAGGATTTATGCGCGTTCGCGTGGATGGACACATCGTGGATTTAACCCGAGGCATGAAAGTGGATCGGTACAAAAACCACGATATTGAATTGGTCATCGATCGATTTACGGTCAAACAAGGTGATGAAGAATTTTTGAAGCGCTTACAAGCCTCCATCGAGACGGCCATGCATTATGGTCAAGACGCTATTATGGTGTTGGATTATGCCACTGAAAAGACCCGCTATTTCAGTCGAAATTTCGTATGTCCCACCTCCGGTATTTCCTATCCCAAACCCGAACCAAATAGTTTTTCGTTCAATTCTCCCAAAGGAATGTGTCCCAGCTGTAAAGGTTTGGGCGTTCAACACAAGGTTAATTTAGACAAAGTTTTTCCCGACCGCAACCTCAGTATTGCACAGGGAGGGATAGCCCCCTTGGGAACGAAGAAAAACAACTGGACATATAAGCAAATTGAAACGATTGCCAAACGCTTTGAGTTTACTTTAAACGATCCCATTGCAACGCTCCCCGATGCAGCCATCAGCGTTATCCTGCATGGAAGTACTGAGAAATTTGAAGTGAATTCAAAAACGTTGGGGGTGACACGCACCTACAAAATAGATTTTGAAGGTTTTATCAGTTATATCGAACAATCCTATGAAGATGGGGGGTCTGCCAGTATCAAACGCTGGGCAAGCAGCTATATGGATGAAAATCCTTGTGAAGATTGCGGGGGTGCGCGTTTGCGAAAAGAAGCTTTACATTTTAAAGTATCCAATAAAAATATTGTGGATTTGGTGGAAATGGATTTGAGCGACTTGATCCAATGGATTTCCAAACTTCCCAAAGATTTAAGTGCCAATGAAAATATAATCGCCGAAGAAATCATTAAAGAAATTCGAACGCGATTACAGTTTTTGGTTGATGTAGGCTTGCAATATTTGCAACTCAATCGTTCTTCCAAATCGCTTTCTGGCGGAGAAGCCCAGCGCATTCGTTTGGCGACCCAAATCGGTTCTCAGTTGGTTGGGGTGTTATATATTTTAGACGAACCCAGCATCGGCTTGCATCAACGTGACAATCATCGGCTCATCAATTCTTTAATTGCTTTGCGCGATTTGGGAAATTCTATTTTGGTGGTGGAACACGATAAAGACATGATGCTCAAAGCCGATCATCTGATTGATATTGGTCCTTTTGCAGGAAAAAATGGGGGAGAAATCATTTCCCAAGGAACTCCCCAAAACGTGTTGATGGATGATACCTTAACGGCAAAATATCTTCGTGGAGAATTAGAAATTGCAATCCCCCATGAAAGAAGAAAAGGGAATGGAAAGAAAATTCGTTTGGAAGGATGCAGCGGAAATAATTTAAAAAACGTCGATGTGGATTTTCCTTTGGGAGTAATGATCGGTGTTACTGGGGTTTCGGGCAGTGGAAAATCCACCTTGATTAACGAAACCCTCTACCCCATTCTCAACGCTCATGTCTATCGTGCGCTTGGGGTTCCGCTGCCCTATAAAAAAGTTAGTGGTCTGAAACATATAGATAAAGTGGTGGATGTGAATCAAAGCCCAATTGGTAGAACACCACGGAGCAATCCTGCCACTTATTGTGGGGTGTTTAGCGAAATCCGGAGTTTGTTTACCAAAACGCCTGAAGCTCAAATTCGAGGCTATAAACCGGGGCGATTTAGTTTCAATGTGGTTGGCGGACGTTGCGAAACCTGTCAAGGGGGTGGAATGCGAGTGATTGAAATGAATTTCCTTCCAGATGTATATGTGGAATGCGAAAGTTGTCAAGGCAAACGCTTCAATAGAGAAACGCTAGAAGTCCGCTATAAAGGAAAATCCATTTCCGATGTTTTGTCCATGTCGGTAAATGAAGCCTGTCAATTTTTTGAGGCGATTCCTAAAATCTATAATAAATTGTTGGCCATCAAAGAGGTGGGGCTTGGGTACATCACCTTGGGGCAATCCTCTACTACACTATCGGGCGGGGAAGCCCAGCGGATTAAACTCGCTTCCGAACTCTCCAAAAGAGATACAGGGGAAACCTTTTATATTTTGGACGAACCCACTACAGGATTGCATTTTGAAGACATCCGCGTTTTGATGGAAGTGTTGAATCGCTTGGTCGAAAAAGGAAATACAGTATTGATTATCGAACACAATTTGGACGTCATCAAACAAGCCGATTATGTGATTGATATTGGTCCGGAGGGAGGCCGCAATGGCGGAAAGCTCATTGCCTGTGGCACCCCCGAAGAAATTGTAAAAAATGAAAAAAGTTATACGGCTCCATTTTTAGCCGAAATATTAAATACCCTTAAAACCCCCGTTTAGTCATGGAGAAAAAGCAATTGAAATATAAAAATTGGAACGAGATCAAATCCAATGATTCTTGGGCATTGTTCAAAATCATGAGTGAATTCGTCAACGGTTATGAAAAGATGAGTACCATTGGTCCTTCGATTTCCATTTTTGGTTCCGCCCGCACTCCCGAAGACCATCCCACCTATCAACTCACCGTTAACATTGCAAAGGCCATTTCAAAAATGGGCTTTGGGATCATCACCGGTGGAGGCCCCGGAATTATGGAAGCGGCCAACCGAGGAGCCAAAGAAGCCGGAGGAACGTCTATTGGTTTAAACATTTCACTTCCCTTTGAACAGCAAAGCAATCCCTATATCGATCAAGACAAATTGATCGAATTTCAATATTTCTTTGTCCGCAAAGTAGTCTTTGTTAAATATGCACAAGGATTTGTGGTCATGCCCGGCGGTTTGGGTACTTTAGACGAACTTTTCGAAGCCATGACCTTATTGCAAACTTCTAAAATCAGTAAATTTCCCATCATTCTCGTGGGTGTGGATTATTGGAAAGGACTGATCGATTGGATTAAAAACACCCTTTTGGAGGAAAAAAACATCAATCCCGAAGATCTCTTTTTGTTTGAATTGGTAGATACAGAAGCAGAAGTGATTGATTGTATCCAACGTTTTTATAAAAACGAAAACTTTAAACCCAATTTCTAATGCATCATAATTTTGTTGTTTTGATCCAAAAAGTAGGGGTTTTACTCCTGGCACTCTGCAGTGCTGCACTTTGGTCGCAAAACACAAAATATTCGATTGATGCAACCCTTGATATTGAGCATCAAAGTATCTCGGTCAATCAAGAAATGACCTTTGTCAATCCCAGCCATAAAGCCACTCAAGAGCTTTATCTTCAAGATTGGGTCAATGCCTATAAAGACACCCAAACACCTTTGGCAAAACGCTTTGCAGAAGAATTTAAACGCAGTTTTTATGCTGCGGCTAAAAATAAATTGGGGTTTACGGAAATTGACCACCTCACCGGCAAGAGCCATACGCTCGTTTGGGAACGACTCCCGGAGCAACCGGACATCCTACGTGTTTTTTTAGATACTGCATTAGCGTCCGGAGAAAGTATTACCTTAACCCTTTCTTATACTATTAAAATCCCAGACAGTCGGTTTACGGGCATGGGAATCAACGACAATGGAAGGGTCTACCTCAATCATTGGATCATCTCCTTGGCGCCATTTATCAACGGGGAATGGCTGCTGCATAGTAATTTAGATTTAGACGACTACAGCGGTCTGCCAGCCAATTACGATCTTACTTGGCATTATCCCAAAGGCTATTATGTGGCTAGTAATTTGGTGGAACTAACCACCGAACAAAAGGATTCCATCAGCACTACTCATTTCAAAGACCAAAACCGCATTCAAGCCGATTTTGTTTTTGATACCACCAATCGATTTGTCAGCATTCCATTAAGCAATGGAAAAACGGTGCTTACTGATTTTTTACCTCCAAATTCCGAAACGGTAGATATCCAACAAACTTTGGAACGCGTAATTCGGTTTTCAGATTCTCTTTATACGCCCTTCCCCTCCACGAAGATGCTGTTGTTGAAATCCAATTACAACAAAAATCCCTTTTACAGCTTTTCGGAAGTACAAACTGAAATTCGCATCTCTAAAAATAAAATTTGGAATCTTAGTTTTTTTCCCACCTCCTTTGTATATGAACTGAAATATCTTAAAGCGTATTTGGATCATTATGCACAACAAAATTTGCAAATTGACAAACGCAAGGATCACTGGCTCTTGGGAGGAATCGTATCGTATGGACTTATCAAATATGTGGATCATTATTATCCAGACGAAAAACTTACCGGTAGTTTAAATAAATGGAAACCCCTCAACCTTTTTCAACTTTTCAAACCCTACACTGCCACAAAACTTCCTTTCAATGAGCTTTATGAATTCATCTATGAATTTGGCCAACGTTCCAACGTACATCAACCCGATTTACTTTCCAAAGAGCAGTTGACCAAATTCAATGAGAAAATTGCCATTCCGGGTCATGTAGGGACTGGGCTTCATTATTTGGAACATCAAAATGAAGCGATTGGTATCGCCAATACACTAAAATCTTATCTTCAATCCCACGGAAGTTTGGATTTTGAAACCTTCTTCCAAAAGGAACAACCCCATTCGGATTGGTTCTTTAATTATTACTTAAAGGATCGCAAGCCATTTGATATAAGAATCAAAGACTTACAAAAATCCGCTGACAGTATTCAATTCAGCGTAAGCAGTCGCGATCAACGGGCGATACCCGTTAAAATTGGACTTATCAAAAACAATCAACTCATCCGATCCTCCTGGATTCCATTGAGTGAACAAGACACCCTGATCACTTGGAAGCGAGAAAAGGCAGACTTTGTTGCTGTAAATCCCTTTTTACAACTGCCCGAATCCAACAAATCAAATAATTGGAAACCGCTGCATACCTTATTTGGAATCAAACCTTTACAATTTACTTTTATAAAGGATGCTCAAAATCCTCAAACCGAGCAAATCTTTTTTCAACCGGCTGTTCAATTCAACAAATACGATGGGATCACGACCGGTATCCGATTTTATAACACCCGTATCAAAAGCCGCCCTTTTGAATTTGATTTCAAGCCACAATACACCTACCTCGAAAAAGATATCGTAGGATTTTTTAAGGTGGACTACAAACATTTTAAACCCTATAGCAGAAATTACTTGACCCGATATCGGTTTTCTGCCAACAGCTATCATTACAATTCCAACTATCGCTATAGTGTGCTTATTCCCTCGATTACTTGGGACTTTCGTCCGGAAAACATTCGTGACAATCAAGGGCAGAGGCTCTTTCTGGGATGGTATAATGTCTTTAGAGACAAGTCTCCCGATATTCCAACCAATCCGGATTACAGTATTCTGAATGTGCGCCATATATACAACCGGAATAATACCATTAATTACCTCAGCTCAGATACAAGCTTGGAATTTTCAAAAAGTTTTGGAAAAATTCAATACAGTGCGGAAGCTCGAAAACTTTTTCCCAGCGGCAGACAAATCAGTGCTCGTTTGTTTATGGGGAAATTCTTTTGGCACAATGCCCTTGACACCCAATTTTTTGATTTTAATCTCAACCGACCCTCCGATTATTTATTTCGCTATGGATATCTGGGGCGTTCTGAAACAACAGGAATCTACAGCCAACAATTCATTCCTTCAGAGGGAGGGTTTAAATCTATATTTGAGGAATCTACCGCCAATGACTATATGCTATCCCTCAATACTTCAGCGGGCGTGTGGAAATGGATTGAACTCTATGGCGATGTGGGCGTTTTAAAAAATTACGGCAATAAGGCGAAAGCTTATTTCGATTCGGGAATTAAACTGAATCTAAGCCCTGATTATTTGGAAATCTACCTTCCGCTGTTGTCTTCCAATGGTTTTGAACTCACCCAAGCGCGCTTTGCTACAAAAATCCGTTTTATTCTTTATCCGAGTTTTAGAACCCTCACGAGCCTCTTCACTAGACGTTGGTTTTAATAGGGGTTGCCCTTGAATATCAGACCCTTAAATATCCATCTTTTTTTGTAAATTTGCAACACTTTACAATGGATTTAAGTAAAAAGGAAACTATCGAAAAACTTTCTTTTGACGACTTTAAAAAACAAGTGGTCGAGGATTATACTGCCATCGTTTTAAGTAGGGAATTAAGTTACTTAGGACGGCGCGAAGTTTTCAGTGGAAAAGGGAAATTTGGAATTTTTGGCGATGGAAAAGAGTTGCCTCAAATTGTGATGCATCGCTTTTTTAAGAACGGGGATTTCCGATCGGGTTACTACCGCGATCAAACTTTGCTGCTTGCGCAAGGCATCCTTACCCCTGAAAAATTATTTGCAGCCCTTTATGCCGATTTGGATCTGGAACGCGAACCCATGTCCGGAGGGCGCCAAATGGGCGGTCATTATGTTACGCCCAGCATGGACAAGCAAGGCCAATGGAAATCCTTAGTTGATCAAGTCAATCACAGTTCTGACATATCTCCCACAGCGGCACAAATGCCCCGCTTGGTAGGTTTGGCACAAGCTTCTAAAATATATCGCAGCCTAAACATCAAAGGCAGTGAAAAATTTTCCAACAACGGGGATGAAATTGCTTGGGGAACCATTGGAAACGCCAGTACCAGCGAAGGGGTCTTTTTTGAGGCCATCAATGCTGCGGGGGTCCTTCAAATCCCCATGGTGATCAGTATTTGGGATGATGACTACGGCATTTCGGTACACAACAAAGATCAAACCACCAAAGAGAGTATTTCCGAAGCTTTGAAAGGGTTCCAGCGCACTGATACCCAAGCCGGTTTTGAAATCATCAAAGTCAAAGGATGGGATTATTTGGGCCTTATTGATGCCTACGACTACGCTTCTCAACTCGCGCGCAAGGAACATGTTCCGGTCTTGGTGCATGTGGTGGAATTGACCCAACCGCTGGGGCATTCTTCCTCCGGCTCTCACGAACGCTATAAGTCCGAAAAAAGACTGCAATGGGAAAAAGAACACGACTGCAACACCCTCATGCGACAGTGGATTTTATCTCATGGGATTGCCGATGAAGAAACACTGATCGGCATCGAAAAAGCGGCTAAAACAGAAGTGCGTGTGGCGCGAAGAAAAGCTTGGGAAGCCTACCAAAAACCCATCGAAAAGGAAAAAAATAATTTCCGACTATGGGTTGAAAAACTTTTACCCTTAACGGCTAACGATACAGGCATACAAGTGGTCAGAAAAGAATTTGACACTGTTTTGGAAGTTGGATTCAAAGATATCGTGGGCGCAGGACGGAAGATCAAAGTTCGTTTAACACAGTATCCGGAAATCAATACTTCAGAATTTGACCAGTGGTTGCAAAGTTTGCGGGATCTTATGAAATTCAAAATTTCATCTCATATTTATACTGCCTCCAAAGCCGCATTACTCGCCTTTGAGCCTACCCCTCCCACCTATGCTGAAAATCCCAAACGTGTGGATGGACGTATCATCATTCGCGATAATTTTGAAGCTTTATTAAGTAAAAACGATAAACTACTCATCTTTGGCGAGGATGTCGGAAAAATTGGCGATGTCAACCAAGGTTTGGAGGGATTACAAGCCAAATTTGGAGAAACCCGTATTGCCGATACTGGAATTCGCGAAGCCACCATCGTAGGACAAGGCATCGGGATGGCACTGCGCGGGTTGCGCCCCATTGCAGAAATTCAATACTTGGATTACATCCTCTATTGCATCCAGATTTTAAGTGATGATCTGGCCTGTTTAAATTTCCGCACTTTTGGACAACAAATCGCACCGCTGATCATTCGTACGCGAGGGCATCGTTTGGAAGGGATTTGGCATTCTGGCTCGCCCATGGGAGGCATGGTGAGTTTACTCCGTGGCATGCATATCTTAGTGCCGAGAAACATGACCCAAGCTGCCGGTTTTTACAACACCTTAATGCAAATAGATCAACCTGCAATAGTGGTAGAATCGCTTAATGGGTATCGACTGAAAGAGCATATGCCCGAAAATTTAGGCACATTTACAGTTCCCTTGGGTACGATAGAAGTATTACGCAAAGGAAGTGACCTAACCGTGCTTTCGTACGGCTCTACCTTACGCATCGTACAGGAAGCCGCCCATCGATTGGCGGAATATGATATCGATATAGAAATTATTGATGTTCAGTCGCTTATACCATTTGACTTAAAGCAACAAACTAAAGAAAGCTTACAGGCTACCAACCGCCTTCTTATCGTCGATGAAGATGTTCCTGGAGGGGCTTCCTCCTATATTTTACAACAATTGTTGGAGAAGCAAAACATTTATCAATATCTGGATAGCGCACCCAAATTGTTGAGTGCAAAATCGCACCGTCCAGCCTATGGAACCGACGGTGATTATTTCTCCAAACCCAATGTGGATGATATTTTCGAAACGGTGTATCAGATGATGCACGAAGCACAACCCAACAATTATCCCGCCATCTATTAAACGCTAAAACTTTTTAGTAATAGGGTTTCTAAAATTTCTTGCGGACTAGCCGTGGGACCTTCTATCCCCTTACTTTGTAAATCAGCTTTTAAAATCAAGTGAAGTATGCTGCTGATTTGGCGCATACTAAAGTGTCGGGCAGCACGATCGTATTCCGATATAAAGTAGGGACTGACTCCCAATACTTTGGGTGCATCTCCGGGATTTTTCAATCCTTTATATAACAATAACTTTTGAAAATAAGAATGCAATGAGGAAAGCACTAAAACCAAAGGATGGTTTTTAGGATTATGACTCATGTGTTGAATGATTCGAAAAGCTCTCGAAAATTGCTTCATTCCCATGGCTTTTTGCAATTCAAAGGCATTGAAATCCTTGCTTATGCCGATGTGTTTTTCAATATCCTCTGGTGTTACGGTGGCGGGTGCGGCAATCACCAATTTCAATTTTTCCAACTCTTTTTCGATGGCACTGAGATTCGCTCCTAAAAATTCGGCCAACAAAACGGTTGATTCGGGAGCTATTGAAAGTCCCATTTCTTTGGCACAACTGGTGATCCAAGCGGGGAGTTTGTTTTCGTATATCGGACTACTCTCAAAAATTACTCCTGTTTTTTGAACGTTTTTATAGAGCTTTTTTCGCTTGTCAAAATCTTTATATTTGTGGCAAATCACCAATACAGTTTTGGGGGTCGGGTGTTCGGCATAACTGGCCAAAGCCTCCCAACAAGCAGCATCCATACTTTGGGCTTCCCTGATAATTACCAACTGATAGGGTGCCAGCATGGGATACCTTTTTACGGTCTCAATCAGAACATCCACTTGGGTTTCTTTGCCGTAAAAAATGGTTTGATCAAAATCGCGACTGGCGTCATCGATCAAGGCTTCACAAAGCTGATGATCTATACGATCAATAAAATAGGGTTCTTTCCCGGCGAGCAAGTAAATGGGTGCAATTTCTGCACCTTTGATCGAAGAAAGCAAGCGGTTGAATTCCTGCATTTAAAAATTTATTGCACATTTACAAAATGGTGAAATTGAATTTTCCAACATTTGATATTAAGCTCAAAAATAGGGAAAATACCCCCTACATTTTTGATGTTATTCGTAAAAAATGGGTGAAATGCACGCCCGAGGAGTGGGTGCGTGTTCATTGTATTCATTTTCTGATCCACGAAAAAAACTATCCAGCCTCCTGGATACAAGTAGAACGGGAGTTAAGTTTGTTTGGAACAAAAAAGCGATTTGATATATTGGTGCATACCCCCGATCAACAACACCTCCTTTTGGTGGAATGCAAAGCCCCCACAGTAGCATTAAACCAAAAGAGTTTTGATCAAATTTTACGCTATCAACTCCAACTGAAATGTCCTTATTTGATGCTCACTAATGGCTTGAATCATTATTTTTGTGAAATGAAAACCTCCGAGGACTTCCGTTTTATCGAATCCCTACCTTCCTACACACCCAGCCTATGAAGTCCATCGCAGTGGTTTTATTGAATTACAACGGTTTGGAATTGCTAAAACAATTCCTCCCCGAAGTCATTGCTCACAGTCCCGAAGCCGATGTTATCCTTGTTGATAATGGCTCGACAGACGCCTCTGTGGCTCATGTTACTGCCCAATATCCCGAGCTGGAATGTATCTGTTTACCCGAGAATTTAGGCTATGCCGGGGGCTATAATGCTGGTTTAAAGAAGATTAAGCATCCCTATTATTGTTTGCTCAATACGGATATTTCCGTTCCCAAAGGCTGGCTGTCTCCGCTGCTCCTTCACTTTGAAACCCATCCTAATACTGCTGCCCTACAACCTCACATCAAAGATTTTAAGCAAAAAGACACGTTTGAATATGCGGGGGCTGCGGGCGGTTATATTGACAAATTGGGCATTCCATTTTGTAGAGGAAGACTTTTTACTACCCTCGAAAAAGATGAAGGGCAATACGCGGGAGCGCAAAAAGTGTTTTGGGCAAGTGGTGCTTGTTTTTTTATCCGAAGTAGTGTTTTCCATACCCTAGGTGGATTTGACGAACGTTTTTTTGCCCATCAAGAGGAAATTGATTTGTGCTGGCGCATTCACCGATCCGGAGGTGACGTCTATGCCTTGAGTGTTGTTTCGGTCTACCACCTTGGCGGGGCTACATTGGCTCCCTCCCCCAGAAAAGTCTTCCTAAATCACCGTAATTCCTTGATGATGCTGCAAAAAAATCTTCCAGAAAAACAACGGTCGACCCTTATTTTTCAACGCTTATGTTGGGATGGTTTGATTGGGATCCACCATCTATTGCTCGGAAGAATAGGTTCCTTTTGGGCGGTTATACGGGCACATTTTGCTTTTTATCGGCTTCGAAAAACGCCAATCATTGCCGATAAGCTCCCAGCCCACATGGATTATTTCCCCCTATCCAACAGTATTATTGCCTATTTTCTGTGGAATCAGAAAAAATTCACTCTTTTGAAGATGAATAAAAAAAATAAATTCAGTTAATTTGCATTTATAATATTTAAAATGAAAAAAATGAAAAAGATAAGTCTTCTTATTACTGCGGGGGTTTTGTTAGCCTCTTGTGTTTCACAGAAAAAATTCTCTGAACTTGAAGCATTACAACAAAATACCAAAAGTCTTTTAGACACGGCAACTGTTAAATTAAATTCTTGTAACGATGAAAAAGAAGCCGCTTTAGCTTCTTTGGCTTCCATCCAACAGCAGAATGATTTTCTTAGAGCCAACAACCAAGACTTAATCAACAATATTGGAAACCTTACTACACTTTCTCAAAAAGGGGCTGAAAACCTTGAAATGTCTTTAGAAAGCATGAAAGAGAAAGACATCCGCATCCAACGTATGCAAGATGCAGTAACCAAAAAGGATTCTGTAACACTTGCTTTAGTGACCAGCTTAAAAGGTGTGTTGGGTAACATGAGTGATGAAGACATCGAAATCAATGTAGAAAAAGGAGTGGTCTATGTTTCTATTTCTGACAAATTGTTATTCCGTAGTGGAAGTTACACTGTTACTGCTCGTGCCAAAGAAGTACTTGGAAAAGTAGCCACCGTGGTGAACAACAAACCAGAATTGGAATTCATGGTAGAAGGACATACAGACAACGTGCCAATCAAAGTGGACGGTATTGTAGACAACTGGGATCTTTCTGTAAAAAGAGCCACTGCTGTAGTACGTATTCTTGAAAAAGACTTTGGCGTTGCCCCTGCACGTATGACTGCTGCCGGTAGAAGTTTTTACATCCCTGTTGCGGATAATGACACTGCTGCGAATCGCGCCAAAAACAGAAGAACACGCATCGTTGTACTTCCTAAATTGGATCAGTTTTACGACTTGATTGAACAAGGAATGAGTGCAGCCAAATAAGCTTCGCTTCTTTACTTTTCTAAAGGCTACCCTCGGGTGGCCTTTTTTTTTGAATTATTTTAATATCATCCGAAGCTAAAGAAAAACATCCATAATATTTTTTATCCGTACGTTAACGTTATGCCAAAAGATTGACCAATAAAAATTAGAAAGGGGGCTCTCCTGCGCCTACTCTAATAACTTCGAAAGGTTGTACACTTAAATCAATCACCGTGGAAGGAACATTACCACCATAGCCGTCGGCTAACATGGCGTCAATGCGATTTTCCCAACGTTGAAAAAGGGTTTCAGGATCGGTGGTGTAATCTAAAATCTCGTCGGGATCGTGCAGAGAAGAAGTAATCAAAGGGGCGTCCAATAAGGGCAATAATTGTTTCAAAATCAGATGATTGGAGATCCGAACCCCAATGGTTTTTCGCTTTGCAAAGGGTTTGGGTAATTTTTGCGCCGCAGTCATAATAAGGGCATAAGGTCCCGGCAAAAGTTTTTTGACCAACTTAAAGGTTGGCGCGTCCATGGGTGCCACATATTGCGACAATTCGCGGATATCTTGAAACAAAAAACTCAAGGGAGCCTGCTCCAACTTTACTTCTTTGATTTTTGCAAATCGGTCTAAGGCCTTTATGTTGTTGGAAAGACAGCCCAAGGCATAAACGGTATCCGTGGGGTAGATAATCAGTCCCCCGCGATTGAGCACCTCAACAATATGTGCCAATACCCTTGGGTTGGGTGAGTTGGAATAAAGAGTGATATATTCAGCCATTTAGCGCAGCGTTAGTTTAGCAAATCGCAATAAAAGTTTTTTCACTCCCACGCCAGAAAATTCAATAGCGGCTTTCTTGTCACTCCCTTTCCCTTCTATGGATTGTACAACCCCGTAACCAAAACGATCATGAGACACCTTTGTCCCTACTTCCAAAGGAAGATCAGGGGTATCGGAAACTTGCTGTTGAACAGGCGTTAGTTTTCGCAGTTTTTGAAGTTGCTGTTGGGAGGGTTGGGTGATCAACTTTTCTTTGATAGGTTTTTGTATCGGTTTTTTGAAGGTTGCAGGAGCATCACCAAAGATATCAGTGTTCATCAAGGGTTTAAAACTGTAATTGTCTTTGGGGATGTGCATTTCCAAATATTTGGAATCGATCTCCTCAATAAATCTACTGGGTTCTGCATCAATCAACTTTCCCCAACGATAGCGCGATAAGGTATACGACAAAAAGGCACGTTTTTCGGCACGTGTTAAGGCCACATAAAACAAGCGTCGCTCTTCTTCCAATTCACTCCGGGTATTTAAGCTCATTGCAGAGGGAAATAAATCTTCTTCCAAACCGACAATAAAAACATAAGGAAACTCCAGCCCCTTGGCCAAATGTATGGTCATCAAAGCGACGTGATCGCTGTTGGGGTCGTCGTCCTTGTCCAAATCCGTAGCCAAAGAAACATCTTCTAAAAACTCGTTTAAACTGCCTGTAGCATCAACAATTTCGGTTTGCCCCTCTGTAAAGTCGCGCATCCCATTGAGTAATTCTTCAATATTCTCGATCCGGGCAATGCCTTCGGGGGTAGCGTCCTTTTTTAATTCTTGCACCAAACCCACTTTTTTGGTGACCAAATCGGTGATTTCAAACGCATTCAATTGTTCATTTTCGATCTGAAAACGTTGGATGAGCGTTACAAAATCTTGTAATTTAGTCAAGGTTCCGGCATTCACAGGCAGTTGGATACTTGTGGCCTGTTGTATGGCTTCCATCAAAGTCAAATTATTTTGATTGGCGGCCACCACCAACTTATCCACGGTAGTTTGACCAATCCCTCGCGGGGGATAATTAATAATGCGTTTTAAACTTTCCTCATCCTTTGGATTTACGATAAGTCGCAAATAGGCCAAAACATCTTTTACTTCCTTTCGTTGATAAAAAGATAAGCCACCGTAAATTCTGTAAGGAATATCGCGTTTTCGCAACGCGTCTTCCATGGCTCTTGACTGCGCATTGGTGCGATATAAAATAGCAAAATCGCTATTCTTTTTTTGAAATTGCATTTTATATTCAAAAATGGTAGACGCCACATGCCTTCCTTCTTCGGCATCTGTTGCCAAACGATGCACTTTGATGGGTTCTCCTTCATCGTTACTTGTCCAAACGACTTTGTCGATTTTATTTTGGTTGTGATTAATGATGGAATTGGCCGCATTGACAATGGTTTTTGTGGAGCGGTAATTTTGTTCCAATCGATACAATGCTACCTCCCCATAATCCTTTTGAAAATTGAGAATGTTGTTGATATTGGCGCCTCGAAAAGCATAAATACTTTGGGCGTCATCGCCCACCACACAAATGTTTTGAAAACGATCGGACAAAGCCCGAACAATAAGATATTGCGAGTGGTTCGTATCTTGATACTCGTCAACCAATAAATAGCGAAAACGATCTTGATATTTTGCCAAAACTTCTGGAAAACGATTTAATAATTCATTGGTGCGAAGGAGTAAATCATCAAAATCCATG
>Ga0181597_10000815_pt1 | contig 35182 bp, 55 predicted proteins | sample 041ome_5_FD_148647 | JGI IMG/M metagenome (GOLD analysis project Ga0181597, IMG submission 148647) | Coastal salt marsh microbial communities from the Groves Creek Marsh, Skidaway Island, Georgia - 041403US metaG (spades assembly) | ecosystem: Environmental > Aquatic > Marine > Intertidal zone...
GAATATGGAAGTATAGCAGAGCAAATAGAATTTATTACAGAAAAAGGATTAGAAGCATGGAAAACAAATGTGCAATCAATCAAAACAAAATATCCAAAGGAAGGTGAATAATGCCTTTTACTTTATTATCCGCAAGTTCAATTAGTGGTGGTGTAGGAGATTCACTTAGACCTAATGCAAAGCCATTAATTATAAATGGAGATATGGCTGTGGCTCAAAGAAGTACAAGTGCTACTGGTTTAACTTCTAGTGGTTATAAATCAATAGATAGATTTACTACTACATTATATTATACTTCTTCTAATGTAGGAACATTTACTCAATCACAATCAACTGATGTTCCTTCAGGATATGGTTTTCGTAATTCTTTAAAAATGGATTGTACTACTGCACAAGCCTCACTTCCAGCAGATGGTCAAATAACAATTAGACAGACTATTGAAGCTCAAAATATGAATCTTTTTAAATTTGGAACATCTAATGCTGAAAAAATGACTTTAGCATTTTGGGTTAAATCTAATTTAACAGGTACTTATAATGTTAGTATGTATCATCAAGATGGCTCAAGCACACCACAAGTTAATTCACAGTATAGTATTTCGTCAGCTAATACATGGGAGAAAAAAGTTTTAGTAATTCCAGCAGATACTTCTAATGCTTTTAATGATGATAATGGACAAGGTTTAAGTATTGATTGGATTATGGGTACTGGCTCAACTTATACTGGTGGAACAGCACCTACAACATGGTCATCTTTTGTTAATAACACTTTTAATGGTGGTAGTACTATTAATATGGCTTCAAGTACATCTAATGAATGGTTAATTACAGGAATACAATTAGAAGTAGGCGAATATACTTCTTCTACTTTACCACCTTTTCAACATGAAACTTACGCAGATAATTTACAAAGATGTTTTAGATATTTTTATAAAATGATTGCTGATGATATGTTTTACTCCAAATCAAGAGAAAGTGACAGACATAGAAACGCAACTATTGAATTTCCAACTAGAATGAGAGCAACACCAACAGCAACAGTTTTAACAAATCCATCTGGTTTTACGCCAAGCTGGACTTCTTTAAGTCAAGATAGAGCAACTATGACTGGAACAGTACCTAGTGATGGTTATGTAGGTGGGTCAGGAACAATACAAGTAACGGCAGAATTATGATTAATATAAAAACAGCACAAAATATAAAAAATGAATTTACTAATAAAATAATAACAATAAAAATTATTGATACAGATGATGTTTTGCATTTCGTACCAATAGACGAAACTAACACAGATTATCAAAATATTCTTAAATGGGTAGCAGATGGTAATACAATACAGGAGGCTGATTAATGTACATTGGACGTGGTATTGACCAAATAGATAACATATCTACTTTAGATAATTTATCTTTCAATGGAAGTGACGCAACATTTAACCTAACACAAAACTCAGTAGCTTTTGTACCAGTAAGTGCAGACGCATTACAAATTCAAATTGATGGTGTTATACAATCTGGCAACTATACTGTTAGTGGCTCTACTGTTACTTTTGATTTTACTCCTAGTGGTAGTTCAGTATGTAATGGTATTAGACATTATGGGGTTGGACTACTAACAACAGTTTCCGATAGTTCCATAACGACAGCTAAACTTGGTGCAGATAGTGTTAATGGAAGTAAGATAGCAGACGATAGTATTTCTGATGAACATTTAGATAATACAGCAATCACAGGTCAAACAGCGATTACTTCACTAGCAGATACCGATAAGTTTTTGGTGTCCGATGCAAGTGATAGTGGTAATCTTAAATATGTAGAGAAACAATATTTACCTAGTGGTAGTTTTAATTTAATAAAAACAGAAAATGTAACAAGTTCAACTTCTATTGTTAATGTAACAAATTGTTTTAGTACAACATATGATACTTATTTAGTTCTTATATATAGATTACTTCCTGCTACAGATGGAGACGATTTAAGAATGAGATTTTTAACTGGCACATCAACAGAAGTAAATGGTAGTATTTATGATTATTCGTCTAGATATTTTGACCAAGATGGAAGTGCAACAAGTAACACAGGGGATAATCAAAGTAAATTTGTTATAGCAGACTCAATAGACAGTAATACTGGAAATGGTGCATTTAACTCTACCTTGTGGTTTAATTTAGATAAAAATAATAGTGGTGGTTGTGCTGGAACATATAATGGAACAGCAAATTATCCTGATGGCTCTACTAGAAATCACTCAGTATATTTAGGAGGAATTTGTCAAGATACTGTAGGAGGAACAAACCCAACAGGTTTAAAATTTTTTGGGGGAAGTGGAAATATAGCTTCTGTTAAAATATCGGTTTATGGAGTAACAAAATAATGACACATACAATTTGGGAAAATGGAAAATTAAGAGATGCAACAACAGAAGAAGAAGCAAGTATTAATTCTGAAAGAGCATCTGCACCTAGTTTAAAAGATAGAAAATTAATTGTTATTAAACAAATCAGATTACAAAAACTAATGGAAACAGATTACCTTGCTAACTCTGATGTAACAATGCCAGACAATATAAAAACTTGGCGTCAAAGTTTACGCGACTTGCCACAAGATTTTAGCACGGAAGAACAATACGATTTACTCTTGGCTCGTGATGAGCAAGGAAACTTAACACATTCAATTTGGAGTAAACCATAATGGCACAGACATTTTTAAATTTAGCACAAGGAGTTACAGGTACTTTGCCTAATGCCAACTTTAGTGGGGGAAAATTATTACAAATTCAACACACTAATTATAATACTTCTGTTTCTACCTCAGACCAAGGTTATGTAACAACTGGTTTAAGTTGTGCGATTACTCCTAGTGCAACTAATTCAAAAATATTTGGTATGTTTAAATTACAAGCTAGAGGTAATGGTCTTACGAGTTCTTATGAGTGGGGTTATGCTTGTAATGTTGAAAGAACAGGTGGAGCAACAGGTAGAATATTTGAAGAAAAAGGTGGTACTGGTCAAGCATACTCAACTTATTTTTATGCAAATGCTAACACAACACAAATAGCTCAACATAGTCCATTTCAATTTTTAGACACAACTCACAATACAACATCAGCAATTACTTATACAGTTTTTGCAAAGGTACAAAGTGGTAATCAAGCAGTTGATTTTCAAAATGCCACTTTTCCATCACAATTTACTTTATGGGAGATAGCCGCATGAGTCATAAATTTTTTGTAGCAGTTAGAAATATTAGACCAGAAACAGAATTATCTTTTGTTGGAGAAATAGAAACCGAAGAAGATTTTAAAAAAATAAATTGGAGTATAGGTGTAGATGAAAATGGATTTTCTATTACAACTAATACTTGTCCTCATTCAGAAATTACATGGACAAAAGTAAAAGAGGAGATGGATAAGCTATGATTAATCCTTGTCCTGATTGTGGAGCAACAACAAAAGCAGATTGTAAGTGTCCTGATGAATGTGAGAGCTGTGGTGCTTAGTGGCTCAAGTAGAATTAAATATAAAAAATATTGTTATCCTAATGGGTTTGCTTGGTACTCTTATTGGGAATGTTTTTTTTGTGGGTAAACTTTATAATGAGTTTGAATTACTCAAAGATGATGTTGTTACAGTACAACAAAATCAAAACGTTATTCAACTTAAACAAGAATTACTAGAACTAAAATATAAAATCAAAAGTATAAGACTTGAGATTGATGGAGATTACAGAGAGTAATGTTTAAAATATTTGCAGTTATATGTTTTTTAAACATAGGAACATTAGATCAAACTCTATGTTTTAAATCAGATGTACCTGTATTATTTAATGATTCTAATGAATGTAATTTTGCTTTAGATAATATTGTAGATTATATGGACTATGATCTAAAAGAAAGAAAAACAACTATTGTATTTAGATGTTCTTCAGATTGGAGTAATACTAATGCCTGAAGATATACAATACAAATTAATTCAAGATACTTTGGAAGAAATAAAAAACGATATTAAAGAAAATAAAAAAGAGATTAATGAATTAAAACAAGAAATGTCTACTGGTCGAGGAGCATTAAAAGCTGTTGCTTGGATTGGATCTATTATTATTATTATCTTTACAACTCTCAAATTATTCAATTATAACGGTTAAATGAAATTCAAAGGGCATAAAGTCCTTGTCATTGGTGATACTCATGACAGTCCACATATACCTCAGAATAGGTTTCATTGGATTGGTAAGCACATTCGTAAATCAAAACCAGATTATATTGTTCATATAGGAGATTTTGCTAGTCTAGATTCTCTTAGTTTTTTTCAAAAGAATAGTACGCAGCAAGGTAAGTTAAAAGATGCTTTTATGGTTGATATAGCTTCTATGAAATCTGCATTAAAAATTTTAGATAAGTATGTGGTTGATTACCCCAGGCATTTTTGTATGGGGAATCATGAGCTGCGCATACATAGGTTTGAAGAAAATATACCAGAGATACAAGGTATGATGAAACATCAATTATATTCTAGTTTTAAAGAATATGGTTGGTCTGTTACAGAATATGGAGAGTTTAAATTTATAGCTGGTGTAGGGTTTGTTCATGCACCATTAAATATTATGGGTAAAGAATATGGTGGTAAAAATGGTGAAGTACAAATAGGAAATGACAGTATACATGACTTAGTATTTGGTCATACCCATAAAGCTAGAGATTGGAAAGCTATTAAAATAGGGTACGACAACTGGGTAAGGATCGTAAATGTCGGTTGCTCTTTACCTCATGGTCATATAGAAGAATATGCTAAGTTAAATATGAATGGTTGGTCTTGGTGTATTACTGAGTTAGGCATTTGGGATAACCATATCCAAGAAGTAAATTTTATTTCTATGGATAGATTGGAGAGAGAATATGATTAAAAATATTTGGAATAAAATAAACTTATACTCTTTAAGTAAAAGAGGAAAGATTGTAGCAGCTGTATTAGCAATTATTATTGTTCTTATTATAGTTGGTTGGGCTGCATAAATGTTAGGTGGATTGCCAGTAGAAATGATTACTATGCTAGGAAGTTCTGTTCTTGGTGGTGTGATGTCTATATGGTCACAATCTATTAAAGCAAAACAAGACCAGCAAAAAATGTTATTGGCTAGAGCTGATGCTCAGATGTCATACATTGATAAAGCTAGATCTTATGAGAATAAAGGCTTTCAGTTTACAAGAAGGATTATTGCATTGACTGCTGTGTTCTTTATTATTGCTTGGCCGAAGTTAGCACCAGTATTTTTTGATACTACTGTTGTTTTAACTTGGACAGAATTTACTAGAGGGTTTTTATTTTTAATTGAAAAGAAAGAGATCGTAATGGATAAGACATTTAATGGTCTAATTATTACTCCATTAGACACACATTTGATGTCAGCGATCATTGGACTGTATTTTGGTGGGAGTTTAGTTAAAAAGTAGCTCATATTTGAGCATACAGAGGCTAATTATACAGTTTAGATAGAATCATACAGGAGAGTTTCATCTTCCTCCCATTGATGAAAAAAAGGGGGTTTATGTGCGTTCAGTCACATTACCCCCTAATTTTAATAACCACAATGTAATTGTATAGGATAACTGAAAAATTATAAAACAACCTATGGCATTACATCACTAAGTGAAAGGAATACCCTTAGCATGTCTAGTCATTAAATCTTATATTATAACATCTAATACAATACCAATCACAACTATCAGCTCTATTCTGATTAGTAGGTATGTATGCTATTAGATTATCTTGTAAATATTTTTTATCACAGTCAGCACATTCATAAAAATTAGAATGGGATATCTTCTGCTGGATCTTCTGTTCTAGCGTTTGTTTGCGATTGAACTTTAGAACTTGAGCCATCTTTGCCCCCAATCATTTTTAGAATACCTTTGAATCTAGGTATAATAATTTCTGTGGTGTATTTAGTTTCACCATTTTGATCATACTGTCTAGTTTCTATTTGACCTTCAATGTATAGAGTAGTGCCTTTCTTAACATATGTTTCAATAGTCTTAGCAATGTTAGGATCCCAACATACAACTCTATGCCATTGTGTTTTTTCTTGCCACTCACCAGATTTATTTTTAAATCTTTCTGAAGTAGCTAGAGAGAAACCAGCAAACTTTTCTTCTCTGGTAGAAATTTTTACTTCTGGATCGCTACCAACACGACCTAGTAATATTACTTTATTAATCATTTAGACCTCCAATTAAAGTATCTACTGAGTTCTTAATTCTAAGTAACTCATAATGTATATCTGCTTTACTCATTGTAGCAGATAAATCTGTTTTGTCTTGGGTTTGTTCATTACTATCTACGTTTTGTATAAACGCATTTATAAAATGATACAAATCCATTTCACCAACTGCTTTATATTCTTTTTTAGATTTAGAATAATATTCAGCTTGTAATGGTGGGTGTAAATTTTCAGGGATCTTATGTCCTTGTAACACTAAGCTGTGTAATAATTCATTTAACGTCATTTTTTTTCCTTTTTGTTTTTCCATTTATTAAATTCATAATTAATAAAATTATCGTGAATTTTGGCGTAAATTTCGTATTGTAATTTATTTTTATCTTTCATATTTTCAAAATAATTAGATAAATATTTGGCTTGTTCTTCTGTAAAGTTAATATTAATCATTATTTACCTCTCTTAATTGTTTATGTGTGTAGGCATGGAGAACATTGCCCAACAGCTAACCTACACACCGTACCCCTAGCTGTGGGCGACTATACTGTCTTAGTAACTTTACTTGGATCTACTTTTCCTGAGTATTTTTCTTCTAAATTTTTAACATATTTAGAATCATCAAATTTACCCATGAATATATCAGAGCAAAGTCCTAAGTGACTAAACGCTTTTGTTAATGCATCAGTCATTGCTTTCTTTGGTGCTTCGTCATCTAATGCACCAGTCTTTCTATACATTTTAAGTGGCGAACAAATAGGCCCATAAAAATCCCAAAAGCCTTCTTTGTTTTTGTTTGTTGCAACAGATACTTCTGCAGCTACAACAGCAGTTTGACTATTATCCATACCATGATAGCTATAATCTACTCGGTATGTCCAGCCAGTACCTACTGGGCCAAACTGTTCTGTTACTTTCATAATCTGCCATTGTGGATCAATAGTAGTTATTTCACCAAAACCTTTGTTAATGCGTTTGGTAAATCTAGGATCAGTTTCTTTTAAACTATCCCATACATTTCTATTATCTTTCGTCATTGTACCTCCATACTTTGGTGTTACTACCGAAACTATTTTTTCTTCTATCACCAGAATCAATAATATATTCTAGTAATTTTAGTTCAGTAAATCTTGGTCTAATTGATAGTATACTTTCTGATAATATTTCTGCTACTTCTTCAGGTGTAGCTCCATAATTACCTTTTCGTTTTACTACATTTAAACATTCTGTTCGCAAGTTAGTTGATCGTGAATCAATTTTTCTTGCTGCTTCTTTACTAGTTGAGCTTTCCTTCCAACCAGCTGTCAGTGGATATTTCTTCTCCAAAGTGTAACGCGATGTCATGTTCATTTTTTATTTTCCCCATTAGATCAAAGTCAATGTATTCTGGTGGTGTAATATTATTCATTACATGAAACCAAAATAAGTGACACGCTATTTCTAGTTTTTGTAGAAAAGGCTTATCCCTTTCTATTGTATATACTTCATAGTTATGATTACCATAAAGTACAGATAACACAGCTTTAGAAAAACCTGTGACCATCATATAATGCTGCACCTGGGCATAGTATCTTTCAATTAATTTATCTTTTTTACTAAATGCATTTGTATGTTTAGCTTCAAAGACTTTGCCTTTTGCAACACCATCTAGACTACCATAAATATAATCATATTCAGGGTGTGTCCAAACACTATTTATATTAACAACCCTTTCTCCAGTAATTTCTTGATACCAGCGTCTGTTGAACTCCTCGGTAAATACTCCAAGTTGAACTGGCAATACACCTGAAAGATCTTCTCTTTCGATCTTTCCAGTTTTCTCAAGCCAAAGGTCTTTCCATTCGCCATTTGCAAGACGCACTGCATCAGTACCTCCAATGCCTGTTGGTCTTTTGGGTGGTGTAAGTTTTCCATTTCCTTTTCCCATCTAGTCAGAGCTCCTCTCTCTAATTTGTTGTCGTCTGTATACATTTCGTTGATCTCTTGCCAAATCCCTGTCTGACTTCCCATGTTTGTACCTCCTCCATATATAATCTTCTATTGGTTTTACTTTACGATTGTCAGCCACACGCTGGCTCGTATAATGTTTGGCAAAGTATCTATACATATCTGATTCTAGATATTGTATAGCTAATACCATAACAAAGTTTTTGATAGATCTTTTACGATCTATGTGGTCTGAGTGCTTTAAGGGTAGTTTTATTTTCAACTTCTTGAACTGCCCTTCTAATGCTTTCAGCAAACTGATTCCCATATTCACCTTCTAATATATTTGTTAAATACCAAATTGCTTTTAGTACATCTTGTTCTTTATTTTTGTATCGGTGTCTGCGAATATATTTTACAGCATTACCTTCACACCAATTAAGCTTCCATGCATTAATTAATTCAGTTAGTTCTGGTTTGTTATTACTATAATAACTTGGACTTGTTTTATTCATATCTGATATATTACCTCATCATCTTTCAGTTCTCTTGTTGTTACATTATGTTCTTTTAATATTTTATTTATATCTTCAACTTTAAGATCTTTATCATAAGAATAAACTACAAAAGATTTTTCATAAACTTTTGGATAATTTTTTTCATCTATCATTTCTTCCCCCATTCATTAAGATGACAATTAGCACAATACCAATATGTGCCATTGCCATACACTAAATCAACACCTTTGCATTTACAGCTTTTCGGTTGATTTTGTTCTTTATATATAATTTTAGATTGTGGTGTTAATGTGTCGAAGTATGTACCGACTAAGATTTTATTTTTTGTTGATCTTTTTTTTCTTTTAATTTTATTGTACATTCAAGTGCATTGGCCCAACAACAAAATAGAAATCCACTCGGTTTCCTTATACCGACTTCCCATTTTGATACTAAACCTCTAGCACAACCAATCATTTCATCAAGTCTTGATTGTGATAATCCTAGTTTTTTTCTCTGTTCTACGAACTGAGGTATTACACTATCAAAAAATATTCCTAATTGTTTATTAGACATAGGTTTTAATATCTGAATATTATTCGGTTTGTCAAGTTACGCTGGGGAATACGTTAAGCTCTAACGCTTATTATATATTCCCCATAACCCTCGTGTCAGATTTTAAATTACAGCTAACTGACGTATCCTCAGGGTGTTTTTTAATTGGGAGTAGAGCTACTAATATATATAGGAATTAATCCCAGCGTTTCGCAGCTACTCCCATAAGAACACAGTAAAACATTCAGGAGGAAAAACTGTGTTCTAACCATTGGGGGAGGCGTGAGCTAAGCTGACTAGCCTCCCTAATTCTACTATATACTTTCTTTGTAGGCAGTATAATACCTCTGAGTAATAGTTCATGCGCTTACGATCCCATAACGTTATCTCAGATTACTAGTTCAGTAGAATGTTCTTTTTGTGTGGCACTTTGGCGTATACTTCTAAACTGTACCAAGTAACCACTAATGTGTACCTTCAAACAAGCCCACGATCACTTATCTTGCTTCTTCACTAGGTAATTTAATATATTACTATATTATAACACCTCTCGGGTTGTTAGGTACACTAACTTACTAATATGTTTTAACTGTCGACTTGAATCTATTAGTAAGTGTTCTTATACATCACAGAATATAACATCAAAACCCCAGTGGGTTTCTAAGTACCAATCCTGTATGTTTTTACCAAAGTTGTATGATTGTGGGTGACTACCTAATGAATAGGCAACACCCCAATCAAATGGGCCTGATTCCCAAATAACTTGTATGTTATTTGTATTACTACCAGCCATTTCATCTTTGGTATGTGTAAATTTATTTGGATATGATTGAGGTTTTGATACTTCAATATCAGGTTTCATTCCATATGCTTTGCAATGTTTAACTAAACTTTTATACATTATTTCAGCTGCTTCTTTTTTATCAATCTTTTTAGTATTAAAATCAGGCAGCCATGCTGGTAATAATTGTTCACTCATTTGTTGTTCCTCCAAATTCTTTTTCTATTTCGGTTTTTAATTCTTGATTTTCACTTTCAAGTTTTAAAATACGATCATTTAATTTGTTGATATCACTCATGTTTTTTATTACTTGTTTACCTATAGTCGTAATAAAAGAGTTTTGCATATCAACCATTTTATCATTTAGTATTTTCATTGTTTGTTCATGTTCACTCATCTGTCCTCCTTTTTATTTAGTTCATGTCGAACGTCATGTATACTTGGTATTAGTTCATGTTCTAATTCTTCTTTTTTATTATTATCCCATACATCTGCATTAGCTTCACCATACTTTTTGATAAATTGTTCTCTAGTAAGTTCAGCTGCAGCTTCGGTCATTTCTAATACCCAATTACCTATTTTACTCATTATTTCCTCGCTTGTATGTATACCATAGTAATACCTACTATTAGTAATATGGTTATGTCTAAGATACCCATTATCTTTGATTTGCTGTATATTCATTAATCATGTCAATAATTTGTTCATCTTCTTCCATAGAAGTTACATAATTATGTTTATCCATGAGTTCTTGATTAACAGCACCAGCAATAGCGTTTACATCTTCTTCTCCATAATGTTTTCTTATGAGTTCTGAAGCTGTATGTTCAAAGTCAAAGTCAGCTTTCGGCTCTGTCTTAGGAGTAGCTGGTGTTTCTTTTAATGTATTTACATTGCCAAATATTTCACCAGTAGCTGGATCCCATATATTGCCATTATCATCTACATTAAATACTCTTTTCTTTAATCTCGATAGACCTTTTAGTTTTCTTTCAAGAACATTCATATCATAGATATCGCCCATAGTTTTAGCGAAATCTTCTGATATAAATAATCGGTAATACCATACACCTTTACGCTTAGCAGCTTTGTATAGTTTACTGTTCAGTAATGAGCTACCTACCCATATACCTGATTTAAATGCTTTAGTTATCATATATTATTCTCCGTTGTTTTCGGTTAAGTCAGTCCAGTGCACCTGGAATTACCACCGAATTGTGGCTTTTGTATGTTATTCTTAACCAATAGAAACGCGAGCCGTAGGCTCGCGAATTTTTTTATAAAATCCCAACTATGCGTAAGCTGGGATTAACTCAGAAGATATAGTACCATCTTCATTGTCTAAAGGTTTTTCTAATTTACCCATAGTAGAATTATAAAACTCTTTTAGTTTTTGTTTTTGTTCAGTTTTAATTGTATTTACTTTGTTTTGTCTTTGTTCACTAGGCATATACTTTGTTGCTTTAGATGCATAAGGGACATATTCATCACCAGTTATTTCTTTGAAATACTTAGTATAAGCAACCATTCTTGCATAAGCATGATTGAAGTTATGCTCCCTCGCATTGAATTGTTTTTCTAATGCATGAAGTTTAGTATGTGCAATCTCTTGAGATCTAGCATACATATCAAGATTTGATATTCTTGAACTAGCACCCATTTTGTCTTTTTCCCATTTTAAACCATTTTCTGCATAACTGAGCATTTTGTCAGCATATGATACTTGGTTATATAAACTTGGGATAATGCCATTCATTTGATAGACAAATGATTGCAATGAGTTATTTACCTCATTACCCTCTGCGTCAGTATCTTTGAACTCTGTATGGATATGAGTATCATACATCATTCTTAGTGCATTAAGATTAGTTTCTATTAAGTCATTTAATAATTTATCATTTAATTTATTCATTTTATTACTTTCATTTTAAGTTAATTAGTGAGCTTTTCTCACTGTCTTGTAAGTACAGTTAGTGGTTTAGATATACTTGTCACTTTATCCCTTTCCCCAAATCTTACGAATATGGGGGGGTAAAGGCAGCTATGCTGCACCCCTTGTGGGTTGACTAGTTTATCTTAACCATTATCATGTTTATAGACATTAGATATATATCCTCCTTATCTTTATTATTATTTATTATATTCTTATTCTTAATTCTTTATTTTTATTCTTTTATTTTCTTTAGCCCAGATCGAAGCCCTTTAGGGTGCAGACCTTGGCTGCACTTTAGCGAGAGCTGGATTAGCTCCATATTGTCACACTGTGTTGATTATGCTTGACATGATTTTATCAATGATTACAATTATCCAACGATAGCGAGTATGACGGATAATACGGAATTAACAGATAAACAGAAGGCTCTTGTCGATACCATCGTATCAACAGGTTGTAGTATAGTTGAAGCAGCAGAAAAGGCTGGATATTCAACAAAAGTCAGTAGAGAATCAGCTAGGGTAAGTGCTTCTCGTACATTACGACTTCCAAAAGTACAGAGATACATGATGGAATGTGTGTCAAGAACGATAGGTCTAGGTGCTGTCACCGCAAGTAATAAGTTAGTACAACTTAGTAACAATGCTAAATCAGAGTACGTACAACTAGAAGCAAGTAAGGATATACTAGATAGAGTTGGGTTACGTACACCAGATAGAGTTAATCACCAAGTAGTCGGAGATATAAAGGTTAGTATCGATCTTAGCTAGAACGAGAGGGTGGGGGTTAAAAACTAACAAGTGGTTAGTGGTAAAGATGTCATACACACAACAGAGTTAAAAAAAGTAAACATATGTGCGTAGACAAAAATATTTCTAAGATTTAAGGTAAAATGTCTTTAGACGATAAACCAAGAGAGGGTTTCTCTCACGCCTTGCAAGGCAATAAAAATTATGAAGAAAAAAAGTACAGTAAATAAGGCTGGTAACTATACTAAGCCTACTCTTAGAAAAAGACTGTTTCAGTCCATTAAGTCATCTGCTGTACAAGGTACTGCTGCTGGACAATGGTCTGCTAGAAAAGCACAGCTATTAGCCAAAAGATATAAAGCTGCTGGTGGTGGATATAGATAATGGCTTTAGCAAGGTCACAACAATCGCTAAAAGCATGGGGTAAACAGAAATGGCGTACCAAATCTGGTAAAAAATCTTCTGAAACAGGGGAAAGATATTTGCCAAGTGCTGCTATTAAAGCTTTATCTCCTAGTGAATATGCTAGAACTACTGCTGCTAAAAGAAAAACAAAGAAAAAAGGCAAACAAGTGTCTAAGCAGCCTAAAAGTATAGCAGCTAAAGTAAAAAAGTTTAGGAGTTTTTAATGGCAACTCCAGCATGGCAAAGAAAAGAAGGAAAGAATCCAAAAGGTGGATTAAATGCCAAAGGTAGAGCTAGTTATAATAGAGCTACTGGTGGCAATCTTAAAGCCCCTTCCAAGAAAAAGGGCAATAAGAGAAGAAAATCATTTTGTGCAAGAATGAAAGGTATGAAAAAGAAACTGACTTCTGCAAAAACAGCAAGAGATCCTGATTCTAGAATAAATAAATCACTTAGGGCGTGGAATTGTTAGTAAGTGAATTGAAATAATATTTTATTTCTAATATAGTTGTAGTTTACCTAAAAAAATTTTATAACAACGAGGAATGAAAACTATGACTATTGATGATTTAACGACTACTGTAAGAATACTTCAAGAAGAAGTAAAAGATATTAAAGAAATAAATAATGTATTAATAAATAAGCTAGATAAAGCTTATGAAGATAGAATAGTATTGCGTAGTCAAGTTTTAAAGTCTAAAGTTAATAAAGAAAGTGAGGTCGAAAATGCCTAAAGTTGGTAAAATGAAATTTCCATATACTGCTGCTGGAAAGAAAAAAGCAAAAGAAACAGCAAAGAAAAAAGGAATGAAAGTTGTCAAGCAAAGCAAAAAGAAAGGGTACTAGAGTAGAGAACGAAATAGTAAAACTCTTTCAAGCTGAAGGGTTTAATGCCAGGCGACAACCTTTATCTGGTGCTATTGCTGCGTTCCCTCATGATGTTCAAGTATCTGACCTATTTCAGGGAACTAACATTGAAGTCAAAGCTAGAAAAAATGGCGAGGGCTTCGCCCAATTAGATAAATGGAAAGGATCTGCTGATCTTTTAGTATTAAAGAAAGACTTTTCTAACCCAATGGTATATCTTGATTGGGATTTATTTAAGGAGTTTTTGTATGAGTATAGACAAAACAGACGACGTAACGAATCTGGAGAACAGGCAGCTGTTCAACATTTCTCTAGCAGAAAGACGGAAGCTAAGGCAGATCGTAAGAAAGGTACATCTAAAATTCCTTCCAGAAGCTTCAGTAACGGACAGGGAGTGCGACAAATTGATAGAAAGCCTTGGCCCAAAAGTCAGAGAAAAATTGCTAAGAGAAGCGATAGACAAGAATCTGGTATAAATGGCACAGCTAAGTTACAAACCAGATGGCAATACCTTAAAGAACTTTCTAAAGGGCAATGAATTTTTTAGAGGTTTACGAGGGCCAGTAGGAAGTGGCAAGTCTGTTGCTTGCGCTATTGAAGTACTTAGACGAGCTCTCCAACAAGAGAAAAATGCTCAAGGAAAAAGAAAAAGTAGATGGGCAGTTATTCGGAATACTAATCCGCAACTTAAAACAACTACTATCAAAACATGGTTAGATTGGTTTCCTGAGAATGAATGGGGTGTATTTTCATGGTCAGTACCTTATACGCATAGAATAAATGTAGGTGAACTAGAATTAGAGGTCATATTCTTAGCTTTAGATAGGCCTGAGGACGTTAAAAAGCTTTTATCATTAGAACTAACAGGTGTATGGGTAAACGAAGCCAGAGAGCTTCCTAAGAGCATTATTGACGCTTGTACTATGAGGGTAGGTAGATATCCTAGTATGCGTGATGGTGGTGCTTCTTGGTATGGAGTTATTGCAGATACAAACGCACCAGAAGAAGATCATTGGTGGCCTATTATGGCTGGTGATGTACCAGTACCAGATCATCTTTCAAGAGATGAAGCTTTAATGTTAGTGAAGCCTGAGAACTGGAATTTTTATACGCAGCCATCTGCTTTATTAGAAGATAAAAATAAAGATGGTACACTCAAAGGATATAAAAGAAATAGTAAATGTGAAAATCAAAACAATCTTACACAAGATTATTATAACAATATTATCAAAGGTAAGATGAAAGGGTGGATTGATGTTTATGTAATGAATAAACTAGGATCTTTAGAAGAAGGTAAACCAGTATATCCTAACTGGAATATGGAAATACATTTATCAAAAGAAGATCTAGAGCCGGCTCAAACAACAGTTTTTGTTGGTATTGACTTTGGACTAACACCAGCTGCAGTGTTCGGTCAAAAGCTACCTAATGGTAGATGGATAATACTTCAGGAGTTAGTTTGTTTTGATATGGGTATTGCAAGATTTAGTGAATTATTAAAATATGAATTTGCAAAAAATTATAGAAACTTAGATATAGAAGTATTTGGTGATCCAGCTGGAGATTTTAGAGCTCAAACAGATGAAACTACACCATTTCAAATACTGCGACAAAATGGCATAATGGGTAAACCTACTCATAGTAATGATGTAGCTCTTAGAATAGAAGCTGTTGAAACTTCATTAGCTAGATTAGTAGAAGGATCTGCTGGTTTCTTAGTAGATCATAGATGTATTAATCTTAAAAAAGGATTTAATGGTGGTTATTTCTACAGAAGAATGCAGACTTCAGGTGATAGGTATGATGAAAAGCCAATGAAGAATAGATATTCTCATGTTCATGACGCATTACAATATTTATTATTAGGAGCTGGTGAAGGTAAACAATTAATATCTGGTAAAGCTAAAAATCCAACAGTAGTTAAGACTAGAGGTTGGAATATATTTGGTAATAAAAAAAGAAGAAGTGTATGGCAAAACAGAATGAATGGTTAGTATATTTCTACGAAAATAGAGATTATCATAGGCATACTAAATTTTTTAAAAAAGGTTTTAAACATTGTGGAGTAATGGGATATGATCCTGAAAAAAAAATATGGTTAATAGCAGAGTTTTTGTTTGGTAAATTAAATATAGAAATACTTAATGAACAAGAAGTAGATAAAATATTTAGATTAATACAAATGAAGAATGGACACATACTTAAAGTTCCTGTGCAAGACACTATTCCTAGTTTTCCAACAATTATGGGATCTTGGATAAAAGAACATAGTTGCGTTAGTTATGTACAAAGAATGATTGGTTGGTCTAGATTTTGGATATTTACACCTAATCAGCTATATTGTGCGTTGAAAAAGAATGGAATGTGTGAAATAGAACTATAATTATGGGTGCATTTAAAAAACCAAAGTATGAAGAAACTGCTGCGGATAAAGCAATTAGAGAAGATATTGAAAATAGAAGAAAAGAAGAATTATTAGAACAAGAAGAATTAGAAAAAAAAGATAAAAAATTAAAAAAAAGAAAAGCAAAAGGTATGGTTGGTATGCGATCATTATTCTCAAGAGCTGGTGGTAGAGGATTTTATCAAGAAGGAAAACAAAAATAATGGGCAGTAAAACAAGTACAAGTTCATCTTCTGGTGGAGGAGGAGGTGGAAGTAATAACAATAATAATAATCAAGCTAATCAAATTGCTAAACAAGTAAAAAAAGATATTGGTTTAACAGCAGTAGGAGGTATTGGTGGCCCACAAATGGGATATGTTGCATCAAATGTACCTAACCCTCAAATGTATGGAAAAGCTGCATCTGAATCAGCTAAAAAAAGAATGGCAGAAGCTGGTATGGGAACATACAATCCTGAAACAGGAAGTTTTCAAAATGTTGTAAATAATCAAATTATATCAGGAACTGGATCTGTAATGGGTGCTTCTATGGGTAGTGGTGAATCAACTATTATGGGTCAAATACCTATTTCTAAACAAATGTTTGAATCTCAAAAAAAATTAAAAATGATGGCATTACTTCCATTGTCAGCATTAGCACCTTTTCCTGTTTCTAGTGTTTTAGGTTATGCTGCAAACCAAGCAAGAAAAGATCAGTATAGTAATTATGTAAATAGTTTTAATCAAGGTGGTTTAATTAGAGAAACATCATCTACTTCTTATGCAAGTCAAAGAGATAGAGATACTTCCGACGCAAAAATACAAGATACTAAAGCACAAGCAGAAAGTGGAGAAGCTGCAGCAGTACAACAAGCATTAAGCAGAAAAGCTGCAATAGCTAGAAAAGAAGCAGCTGTAAAAGGATCAAGAACATTTTTTGGTGGAAGAAAAAGAACAATAGAAGGTAGAATGGTTGGAGGATTATAATGGCTTTTATACCAGTAGCAGAAAAAAATATTTCATCAGGATATACTGATAATAAATTTAAAAATTTTTTTAAAAAGTATCAAGATGCAGAAACAATCTTTGATCATTGGAAAGATAAATATGAAGAAGCATATGAATATACAATGCCTTCAAGAGAATCTTTTTATGAAGAAACAATAGGTGAAAGACGTACTGATAAAATATTTGATGAAACTGCAGTAGTAGGTATTCAAGAATTTGCTAGTAGATTACAAGCTGGTATAGTTCCTACTTATGGCAGATGGGCAAACTTTGAAGCTGGTACTGATATACCAGAAGATCAAAGACCAGCAGTTAATGAAGCATTAGATGAAATAACTAAATATGTTTTTGAAATATTAGCTGGATCAAACTTTAATCAAGAAGTACATGAAGCATTTATGGATTGTGCTATTGGCACTGGTGTAATGCTAGTAGAAGAAGGTGATGCATTAAATCCTATTAAGTTTACAGCAATACCTTTACCTAAAGTAATGTTAAACAATGGGCCTGATAATAGAGTAGATACAGTATTTAGAAAAAGACAAATAGCTTACAACCAATTAATGACTGCTTATCCTAAAGCGGAAATGTCTGAAAAGATGTTAAAAGCTATTGAGAATAATGAAACTAAAAAAGCAAATATTGTAGAAGGTGTTTACAAAATTTACGATGAAGCAAACACAGAAAAATATAAATATTGTGTTGCTTGTATGAATGAAGAAGAAATTATTTTTGAAAAAGAATTAGATGGAGTTGGTAGCAATCCTTATATTGTATTTAGATGGAATAAAGGATCAGGTGAAGTTTATGGAAGAGGGCCTGTATTTAATAGCATGGCTGCAATTAAAACAACTAATCTTACAGTAGAACTAATATTACAAAATGCACAAATGAATATTAGTGGAATATATACTTATGAAGATGATGGTGTTGTTAATCCTGATAATATAAATCTTGTGCCAGGTGCTTTAATTCCTGTAGCTCCAAATAGTAGAGGTCTTACACCTTTAGCTGGTGCTGGTAGATTTGATGTAGCTCAATTAATATTAGCTGATATGCGTCAAAATATTAAGAAAGCATTATACATGGAAACATTAGGTAGACCAGAAGGTACACCAATGTCTGCTACTGAAGTATCTGAAAGAATGGCAGATCTATCAAGACAAATTGGATCATCATTTGGTAGACTACAATCAGAATTTGTAACACCATTACTTCGTAGAGTAATTAGAATATTATCTAAACAAGGTAGAATTGAAATACCAAAAATTGATAATAGAGAAGTAACTATTATATCTCAATCACCATTAGCTCAGGCACAACATCAACAAGATGTTGCAGTAGTTAATAATTTTAATGCAATACTAGCTCAAACATTTGGCCCACAAATTCTTAATATGATTGTTAAACAAGATGAAGTAGCTAGATATTTAGCAGAAAAACTTGGTTTACCAGAAAAATTAATAAGAGATCCACAAGAGCAACAACAAATGATACAAGAGTTGCAAAACATGGCACAACAGTCTAATATGGCACAAAATGAGTTGGGAATCCCTAGTCAATCGCCACAAGGACAGTAAAAAAGATACTAGCGAAATAGATCAAATATTCGCTGCAGTTTTTTCTGATCCTGATGGTAAAAAAATATTGGAATACTTTGATAGTATTGTTATGAATACTACAGTAAATCCTACTGCTGATAGTAGAGTATTATGGCATTTAGAAGGACAACGATTTATGCTGCAACAAATTAAAAATAGAATTAAGCGAGGTAAAGAATGGAAGAAGAAGTAGTTACTCAAACAGAACAAACAGAAGAAAGCTCTAAACCAGATTATGTTCAAGATAAATTTTGGAACAAAGATACTAATGAAATTAACATAGAAGAATTATCTAGTAGTTATAATTCTTTAGAAAAAAAATTAGGATCAAGAACAGAAGATTTATCTAAACAAATTAGAGAAGATATAGCTAATGAAGTAAAAGCTAAAGTTCCTGAAAACTATGAAATCAGTATGCCTGAAATACCAGAAAATGTACAAATGGATATTGATCCTGAAATGCCTTTATTACAATGGTGGCAAAAAACTGCAAAAGAAGTTGGATTATCTCAAGATCAATTTAATACAGGTATAGAAGCTTTTGTTAATAATGAGATAGGAAGTTTACCTGATCTTGAAAATGAGAAACAATTATTAGGTGAAAATGCAAATGCAAGAATAGAAGCTGCTGATTTATGGAGTAAGAAAAATTTATCTACTGATTCCTATGATGCTATATCTGAATTTGCTAGTACAGCTAAAGGTGTAAAAGCATTAGAAGAAATAATGAAACTTAATAAAGATGCACCAATACCACAAACTGAAACAGCTATTGATGCTGCTCCTAGTTTAGATGATCTTAGATCTATGATGAAAGATCCTCGATATTGGAAAGATGGAGATAGAGATCAAGCTTATATTAATAAAGTAAGTAACTTATATGAAAAGTACTACGGAAATCAAAAGGCGAGTTAAAGCTACTTGGCGTGATGCACAATCGTTTGCTGAATGGCTAGATCCTATTGAGGGTAAAAAATTAAAACCAGCTATAAATTATAGTGAAGGATATGTCTTAAAAGATGATGATGATGTATTAATTTTATACATGACATATAATGATACAGATATTGGTGATACTTGTGTTATTCCTAAAGAAAATGTTGTTGATATTTGTGAGTTGAAAAATCTTAAAAAAAATGTCAGTAAAGAATAAATAGACCTCTAAGGCCCTAGATATGCCTGTAAAGATAACATATCAAACTCCTGTGAGACAATCTAGGTAAACTTAACAAGCATACGGAGGTTAAAATGTCTGCTTCTATTACTAATGCTTTTATCACTCAGTTCGAAGCTGAAGTGCATATGGCATATCAAAGAATGGGTAGTAAGCTAAAAAGCCTAGTGCGTACTGTAAACGGAGTAAGTGGTGAATCTGTAAAATTCCAAAAAGTTGGAACAGGTGAAGCTACAAGCAAAGCAAGACACGCAGAAGTAGTTGCTATGAACATTTCTCACACAAATGTAACTGCAACTCTAGCTGATTTCTATGCGTCTGATTACGTAGACAAACTAGACGAGCTTAAAACCAATATTGACGAAAGATCAGTTGTTGCAAATAATGCAGCATATGCTCTTGGTCGTAAAACTGATTCTATCATTACAGATGCTATGAGTTCTGCTACTACACTAGCTAACAATGCTGGTGCTCAAGGTGGTACTGTGGCAACTGACATGAACGTAGATAAGTTCCAAGAAATGCAAGCGCTTTTCGGAACTAATGATGTTCCTGATGATGGCTCAAGATACTGGGCAATCGGCCCTAATCAATGGTCTAACTTACTTGATGATGATCAATGGTCAAGAATGGAATACATTGGATCTAACGAATTACCTTTCTCTGGTATGAATTACACAGCGAAAAAATTCTTAGGTTTCTTAGTATTTGTACATTCTGGTCTAGATTCATCTGGCTCTACTGATAGACACACTATTGCATGGCATAAGTCATCAATGGGTCTAGGTGTAGGATCTGAAGTTAGAACTGAAGTAAACTACATACCTGAAAAGGTATCTCACTTAATGACTTCTTACTTATCTATGGGATCAATTCTAATTGATACTAATGGTATTAGAGTACAGAAGTGTGCGGAATAGGAGGTAATTAATGGCATACGAAACTTCAAATCCGATTAAGAAGATATCAGGAGCTGGTGCTGGAAACTCACTATGGTTTTATACTGATGGTGATGCTAAAGCAGCTGTTGTAGCTTCTGGCTATTTCAATTCTGCTTACAAAGAATTAAGCAAAGGTGATGTTATCCTTTGTTCAATCGGTGTAGGTGGAACTCACGAAATGGACGTAATAACAGTTACTTCTGAAACAGGTGCAACTACTGTAACAACAGTAGCTCTTGCATAAGGAGATTAACAACTATGAGGGGGTTTATCCCCCTCTAGTCAAATAGGAGAAATTATGGCAATAAGTGCAGCAGTAGGTGTAGGTAAAAAAATAGTTGGCAAAGCTATAAGTGCTGCCAAAAAGAAAAAAAAAGATTTAGAAAATAAAGGTAAAACAATAAAAAAAAGTGCTAAAGAAAATATTTTAAAAGATGCACAAAAAATAAAAGATCCAAGTGGAAAAAAAATAAGAGGTAATATTAAAGGTGTAGATGCAATTCCAAATGTTATGGCTGGAGCTGCTGGACAAACAGCAACAAAAGTAAGTGGTAAAGCTATAAATGTTGCAAAAAATGTAAGTGATAAAACTGTTAAAACTGCTAAAAAAATAAAAGATGATCCAATAGGATCTGCAAAAAAAGCAACAGCAAATTTAATAGGTGATGATAAAGACGAAGTTATAGGTTTTGGTGTAGGAGCTTTAGCTGCTATGGGAACTGCTGCATTAACAGCTTCATTAACAAAATCTAATGCAAAACCAGAACAAGAATTTACACAAGAAAGAAGATCTGATGGTAGATTTGCTACAATATATAAAGGTAAAAATGCAAATGTTGTTGCAAGTGCTAAACAATTATCAACAAAAGAAATTGATGATGTAAGAACACAATTAGCAGTATTAGATAGTATTATTGAATCTGATAATCCAAAATCAAGAAGTAAAGAATTTAAACAAACAGTAGGTTATTTAGCAACAAAATATAAAATATCTAATATTAGTGGAAAAAATTTATCTATTATAATTCCTAATGTAGAAGGTGGAGTACAATTAAGACAAAGAGCTTAATATGGCAGTAACTAAAGTAGATATAGCTTCAAGAGCATTAGTAATGATAGGTGCAAATCCTATTGCTTCATTTACTGATGGAACAACAGAAGCTAACGTAACTAACACAATATACGAAGAAATTATTGAATCTAGTTTAACTAGACATAATTGGAGATTTGCAACAGGACAACAACAATTATCTTTATTAGCAGATTCTCCTACTGGTAGATTTGAATATGCATATCAAATACCAGCTAATCCTGAATGTTTAAAAATATTAGCAGTTACAGTTAATGATGCATTAATACAGTATAATAGATACGAAGATAAAATTTATTTAGATGGTTTTGGATCTCAAAGCACAGTAATTATGGATTATATTTTTAGACAAAGTGAAGATCAATTTCCTCCTCATTTTAGATTAGCAATAGAATATAAACTAGCTAGTATTTTTGGTGGATCAGTAGCAAGAGACGCAGCTTTAGTAAGAGAGTTTGATCAACTAAGTGAAAGACAAATGCTAATAGCTAAAAACACTGACTCACAAGAAACTACTACTAAAACACTTTCTACTGATAGATTTATAACAGAAAGAAGAAGCAGTCGTAGTGGACTTGTGGTCGGATAATGCCTAGAAAAGTAAGACAAGTATATACAAATTTTTCTGCTGGAGAAATTAATAATCTCCTTAATGCAAGAACTGATGCTAAAGCATATTTTGAAGGTGGTAAACAAGTACGCAACTGGTATTTATTAGATGAAGGTGGAGTAATGCGTAGACCAGCTACTGAGTATATGGCTACAATGCCAGCAGAATGTAGAATTATTCCATTTATATTTTCTAATGATGAGGTTGCAATATTTGTTTTATCAAATAATAGACTTGATGTTTATTCTAACGCTGGTGCTGTAATACAATCTAATATAACTTCTAATTGTAATTGGACTACTGCTCAATTATTTGAATTAAATTTTGCACAGTTTGGTGATACTGTTTTTATTACACATAGAGATAATCCTTCAATTCAAATTAAAAGAACTTCTGCAACTACATTTACTGTATCAGTATTTCAATTTGAAGAAGATGAAGATGTAGTAGTTTCTGGAGCATATAAAACTCATGCACCATTTTATAAATATGAAGATCATGATGTTACATTAACAATAAATACTGCTGCAACAGGAACAGGTAGAACAATTACAGCGTCTAGTGGTTTTTTTACAACAGATTATGTAAATCATTATTTAAAAATAGATGGATCTCAAGTTAAAATAACTGGATATACAAGTGCAACAGAAGTAACAGTAACTGTTATTGAAGCTATAGCTGGAGGTGTTGGGCCTCATTATGAATGGGAAGAAGAATTAATTTCTATTCGTAGAGGTTATCCTCAAGCTGTTTGTTTTCATGATAATAGGTTATGGTTTGGAGGAGTAAGGGATAAACCTTCAGCAATTATTGCAAGTGAAATTGGAGGTTATTTTAATTTTGATTTAGGAACTGGATTAGCTAATGAAGCAATTAATGTATCTATTGCAAGTGGTGAAGTAAATGAAGTAAGGCATTTATTATCTTCTCGTAACTTACAAATATTTACAGATAGTGGTGAATATTATGTACCTGTATCATCACAGTCTGCTGCAATTACTCCAGCAAGTATAGCATTTTTAAGACAAACACCTTATGGCTGCAATAGAGCTGCGCCAATACCTTTTGATGGTGCTTCTTTGTTTAGTCAAAAAAATGGTAAAGCAATTAGAGAATATGTTTTTTCAGATATTGAACAAGCATATAGATCTACAAGTGTATCTGTATTAGCTTCTCATTTAATTGATAGACCAAAACAATTATCAATGATGACTGGTAATGAAATTAAACCAGAACAATTTGCTTTTTTCTTAAATAGTGGATCTAATGATGATGGTAAAATAGCTGTATTTCATTCTATTCGTGATGAAAAAATAGCTGGTTGGACTATGTGGGAAACACAAACTGGAGATAAATATCATAGTATAGCAGCATTAAATGATCAATTATTTGTTATAGTAAAAAGAGTAGTTCCTTCTGGTACAAAATATTTTTTAGAAAGATATGCAAATGATGATAATATTACTCTTGATTGTTCTACTACTACTACTGTATTTCAAAAAGGTACACCTTTAGTAAATGGAGCTAGTCAAACTGGAAACTCATTATCTGTAGATGGTTTTACTTCTGCACCAGCTATACAAGAAACTTTTACTATTGCTGGTAATGCAACTAAATATACTATTACTGCTGTTACACAAACTGCTGCTGGATATGATTTAACATTAGATCAAAACTTAGCAGTTAGTCCTAGTGATAATGCTGTAATAACTATTGTAGAAGGATTTGTTCATACAGTAAATGCAATTTATGAAAACACAGATAAAGTATTTGCAGTATATGGTAATGGATCTTTAGGTGAATTTACAGTAGATAGTAATAACAGAATAACATTAACTTCTGCTCCTTTTCCAACTGGAACTAGAGTAGGATTTAATTTTACTCCTATATTAGAAACAATGCCAATAGATAAAGAAATAGATACAGGCCCATTAACAGGACAACCTAGACGAGTTAATAAAGCTATTGTAGATATATCTGGTGGTTTAGATATAACTATGAAAGCACAAGATTTAAATTCAAAAGAGTTAGTAATACAACAAGCTGGTTTTACTGCTGGTACAGATATTAGTCCAGTTACAGATAAAAAAGAATTTAATTTTTTAGGTTATAGTAAAAATCCTACAATTACTATTAGCCAAAACGATCCTTTACCATTAAAGGTATTAGGAATAGCTATGGAGTTACAATTCGCATGAGTGCTAACGCTTCTACAATGTTTGCAGCTGCTGCAATAGTTAGTGCAGTAGGTACGGTTGCTAGTGTTCAATCACAACGAGCTGCATTGCAAAGAGAAAATTATAGATTAGAAACAGAAAAAAAATTAGCAGCAGTTCAAGCATTAGAAGAAGAAAATGCTAGAAAAGAAATGTTAAATGATACTATTGCTCAAAATTTAGCATGGCAATCTATAAGTGGATATTCTGATGATAGTAGAAGTTTTTTAAATATAAATCAACAAGCTAAAAATAAAGCAAATAAAGATATTAGTAACATTAGATTAATGGGAAAAAATATACAAAATAAATATACATCTATGTTGTATGAAAATAAATATAAAGAAAATGATTTAGTATTTGGTGGATATGTTTCTGCTATTAGTGAGCTTACTACAGGGTATGCTCAATATGATTATTATGGAGATGGTGGAAGTAAAAAAGATATAGGATAGTATGGCATTAACAACAGGTAAAAGACAAGTAACAACTACTGCTTCTTCAGTAGCAAATAGAATGGGTGTAGTACCAGCTTATGCTGGTGATCCAGTTTCTACTATTGCAAAAGTTGCAACAGAAAAATTAGATTTTTTTGCTAAACGTCAAGCGTCATTAGAAGAAGCAAAATATAAAGCTGATTTAGAAATAAAAACATCTAAGTTTATTAATTTAAAAGCAAGAGAACATTTTAACGATCCAAAAACTTTTACAGCAACAACTGATAGTTATATTGAATCTTTAGTAAATGAAGCTCCTACAAGATATAAGTCTTGGACTAAAAGCATGATTTCAGGAAAAGCTATTAGAAAAGGTGAAACAATATTTGCTAATAGAATTAAACAAGATCATGATGATGCTATTAAATTATTAGAAGAAAGAGCAAGAACTCATAATGAAGAAACTTTAGAAGATTTATTTGATTTAGCTACTGTAAGTCAAGGTGATCCTGAACTTAAAAAAGATTCTACTTTTACAAATAACATAGATGATTATCATAAAAATGTTTGGTTACCTAAAGTTTCAGAAATGTATAAAAGTCATTTAGAAGTATATAATGCAGCATATCCTGAAGATAGAAATAATATGCTTACACCACAAGAATTTTTAAGAACAATGCAAGTTTCTTTTGAACAGTTAAGAGTAAATACAAAAGTTAAAAATATAATTGATAGTACAATGTTAGAAATAACTGAAATGGGTGGAAATTATCAAATAGGTAATGATAAAATTAAAGAATTAAATTTAAGAATTACAAAAATGTTAAATGAAGAATATATGAAAAATCCTCAAATAGATGTTTTAGATGGTAAAGCTACTTTAGTAAATACAACTAAAGAAGAAAGAAAACAAATAATTTCTAATGCTGAATCATTTATGAAAGGTCATTTAAATGTATATAACAATCAATTAGTTAAATATGAAAGTGAAAAAAAATTAGCAATAGCAGATCAATTAAATAATGATTTATATAATTTTGTAAATAATCCTGATGATTTTGGAATAATAACTGAATTACAATTAGAAAGAAAAATGATTGATTTAGAATTAGATGATAATCAAAAATTAAATTATCGTAATTCTTATTTTGGTGGACAAATGATTAAAGGAAGTATTGATGAAAATTTACAAAATTTTGTTGGAGATACTAGTGGTATGAAAATGGACACATTTTCAGGAAGATTATTTACGAGTTTAGATCAAAAAGGATATTTAGAAGCATTAGGTATTAATAATCAAGAAGATTTAAAAAAAATAATTATACAACAACATATTAAAAGAATATTTCCAAGTTTAAGAACAATCGAAACAGAAGATGGCCCAAAAAAAATAATAGTGCCAGGTGTTGATAGTATTGCTGATACTTGGTTAGGAACTGAATCTGTATTTATGCAAGATTCAGAAGGAAATACTGTTTTAGATAAAGATCAAAATGCATTAGCTACTGCTAAATTTAATAAAATGGTTGGTTATGCAAAAATGATGGGTGAGCCAATACCACAACTAACAAGTTTTTTTAATGATATAATGAATATTAATGTAAAAAATGAAACTGATTTAATAAAGTTAGATAATGCTGCATATATGGTTAATTATTTTTTAGATACAGATGGTTTTGAATTTATGTTCAAAGGTATAGACAATGATGTAAGAGCAAATATTTTAAAATTACAAGAATATCATAAATTACGTCATGCTGATTTTGACAGATTAACAAGAGTAGATGTAGCACAAAGTTTTTTTGAAAGTCTTAAACCTAAAGAATCTACAAGAACTGGACAAATTAAAATAGCTATGGATAATTTTATTAATTATGGAGAAGAAGGTGATGATAGTGCAGATCAAATAAATTTAACAGAAATAGTAGATGAATATATAAAAAAATATCAAGATAATAGAGTAGCATTTAGTCCTATAGCAATGATACCTATACCAGTTTATACTTCATTAGCTTCTGGAGAAATGAGGCCACAATTAGGTGATGCAGTTGTTGATAGTATGACAGTAGACGCTAATAAAGTAAGAAAAGTAATAAGACCTTATTTAGATATTTATTTAACTAATATGTTTCAAGATGAAAGTTATGTTACTAAACAATCAATTGAAAAAAATTTAAACAAAGCAATGAAATTTATAATGGAAGATTTTGCTAATGATGGATTTAATTGGAAAGTTTTTAGTGGGAGTAGTTATAATGAGTAATGTACAACGATATGATTTGTTTGATCATTATGGTAAATTAGGTTTTACTAAAAAACAAATACAAGATGATATGATTTTTACTTTGCAAGAAAGAATGGCAAATATGAGTAGTTTGCAAAAAGAAGAATATGGTATTAATGATGATTTTTATAACAGAACAAACTTATTTGATATGTATGACGCTGGAAGAATAATAGCTACATATGATGATAAGTCTACTGAGCCATATCCTACCTATAATTTAAAAGTTGATTTTGATGGTGATGGTGTTTTTTCTGTTTTACATAATCCTGATAATACAGCAGTTAATTTTAGACCTGTTATGGGTGGACAATTTGCAGATAAAAAATTTACAAGAGACGCTTTTTTTAATGAATATTTTAAAAATCAATATGAAACTATGGTATCTGCTATGCCAAGTGATGTTAGAGATTTTTTAACTGTTAATCCTTGGGCTAATGATTTTCTTCAATCAACTATAACTGGATATTCTAGATTTGCAGAATTTGATAGAGAAGTTACAGAAAAATTTGCAAACTTTATTGATGATTTTTCTAATCAAGAAAATAGAGTTGGGCCTCCTAGTGTATTTAAAAGAATAGTAAGAAGTGTTTTTGAAAACACAATAGGTTTTGACGCTAATAAAGATAGATTAGAATATGAAGTACAACAAGCACAAAAAGAATATATTGAACAAACTAAATTAAATAAAGTAAATGAAAATAATTTTATAAGCAATCCTTATTTAGCTCATATATATAAAAATGAAGGAGCGTTTAGTGAAACAGTTTATGATCCTATGAATAAAAATAGATCTTATGAACATTTATCAAAAATGGAAAATGGAAAATATGTTAATGATCCAACAATAGGATTTGGATTATCTTTAAATGATAAATGGGTAACTAATCAATTAATTAATAAAGGATATAATATTGATTTATTATTAAAAGGTGAACAACAATTAAAAAGATCAGATGGTATGGACATATCAGTTGATTACATGAATATTAAAAAAGATGATTTAGTAAATTTTTTTGGTGAAGATTTAAATAAACCAGAAAATAGTTATTTAATGTTAGCTTTATTAGATTTAAGTTATTTAAGTGGTTTTAATGTAGATGGAAGTTTTATTGGAGATAGAATGAAATCAGCAGTAAAAGGTGCTTTAACTGCTAAAACAACAGAAGAAAAATTAGGATATTTAGGAAATTTTGCTTCTTATATTCCTAGTGATTTATTAGATAAACCATCTGGTGAAATGTTAGATTTTTTAGACCCAGATGTACAAGATGTAAAACCATATATTGGATATGATAATGAAAATCAAACTTATAAAATGTATCCTGAATCTACAATAGCACAAGAATTATTTAATGATAGTGCTAGATATATGCAATACAGAGGAAGATTTTTAAATAACTTTGCATTGTTAGAAAAATGGGCGCAAGGTAGTTCTACTGCAGCACCTTTTCCAAAATATGATGATCAATTACCTTCTTTAAAAGAAGATGACAATATGCCAGTTATAGAAATAAAATAATGCCTGACGTATATATTGCTAATGGTGATCCTTATTATCAAACAGATAATAATATTTATAAACAAGATACACAACCTACAACTTTTAATTTTGTAAATATAACAGGAGGTGTTTTTGATGAAAACGTTGTAGCAATGGGAGCTAAAAAATTAGTACAAACTGTATTTGATAATAGACCAGATTTATATAAAGTAGATGTAAGCTACGATCCTTTTTATGATCCACAATTAGCACCTTATAAAGATTTTATCGGTAATTTTTTACATTCTAAAAGTGAAGATCATACTACTTATTTATTAGATAGATTTAAAAAGAAAATGAAATCTATAAATGGAGATCCAGGCTATATAATTGGAAGAATAATTGGAGGTCTTACAGATCCATCAAGTATATTTATGTTTACCAAAGGTGCTAATCTTTTACTTACTGGGAGTAGATTAAAAAGAAGTGCATTAGGTGGAAGTATTATTGGTGGAGAAGAAGCTATAAAAGGTTATCTTGATGATACAAGAACAGCTGCAGAAAGAACTACTATAACTGCTGCTGGATTTATAGTTCCAGCATTATTTCCAGCAATAGCTAATGGTAAATCTGCTAAAAAATTTGATAAATATGCAGCTATGTATGATGAACAAGACGCATTTGCTGCTGGTACTACTGGTGCTGCTGTACCAAGAAGTAGCAGAATAATGACAGAAGAACAAATACAAGAAATGAATAAAATAGCTCCTACTGGTTTAGGTGTATTTGGGGAACAAGGCCCATACAATCCTGTATTTAGAGTTATGAAACAAGGAGTAAGTGAAGCTCAAGAAATGATGGAAAGAATGTTAGAAATTCCTTTATTTCAAAATAAAAATTTAAAAGATATTATTACTAGTCCAACTATAGAACGTAAAATTAAAATGCGTTATGCTCCATTAGTTGTTACTACTACAAAAAAAATAGAAGCTGCATATAATAGTTATTTAGCTAGACAAGGAGCTAAAAGTCAAAACTTTTTAGAAAGAGGTTTAGATACAAAATTTGTAAAAAACAAAGCATATATGACACCTAAAGAATTTAGACAAAATATTTGGGAATATAAAATGGGTCAAAGATATGGAACTCAAACAATATTTGATGAAGATGTAATTACTGCATCAAAAGCTATTGATGATTTTTATAAAACAATAGGTAAAGAATATGACACTTTAGAAATACCACAAAAAGCAATGCAAGGACATATTAATTTTTTACAAAAAATTTTAGCTAAAACTAAAAATCGTAAAAAAAGAGAAGATTATATTTTGCAAATTGCTAAGATGGAAAAACGATTAGAATATGTAAAAAAAAATGGATCATTAATAGATAATTATATTAATGTTGTATATCGTAGAGATGTTATTGAAGCTAACTTTGATAAGTTTGTAAAAACTTTAGGAATGGCTTTACGAGAAAGAAATCCAGCAATTACACAAGATGAAATATTAGATATTGCAGAAGGATTTAAAGGATATCAACCTGTAATAGCTATGCCTAATTTAGCAGATGAATTAAAAATAGCTGCTGGTAAAGGAACTTCGGCTGACATTGATGGATATATAGAAAAGATAAATAAAATATCTAATAGGTTTAAACAACGAACAATAGATATTGATTACAGACATTTATCAAAAGAAGGTTTTATTGAAACAGATACACAAACATTAAATAAAATGTACTTTAATCAAACAATTCCTGACATTGAAATTACTAAAGCATTTGGTGATCCTATGGGATTTGGTACAAATTATATTCCTAAACAAAATCAAATGGGAATACAACAAATTGCTGAAGTATATGATGAAATGATTATAGCAGCTAAAACTCCTAAACAAGCTGAAGCATTAGAAATACAAAAAAATAAAATATTAAAAGATTTAGATGCTGGTATACATTTATTAAGAGGCACTTATGGTTTAGCAGAAGATCCTAATAGATCTGTTAGCAGAGGTATTAGATTAATGAAATTATATAATGCTATGACTATGCTTACAGGAATAGCTCAAACAGTAGATATAGCTAGATTAGTAATGATTAATGGTATGGGTAAATCTTTTAATATTTCTTGGGATTTATTAACAAGTGGTTACTTTAAAGAAATATATAAAATGAATTTAAAGACTACTCAACTTGGTGGTGAATCTTTAGATATGTTTGCTAGTACAAGAGCTATGGCTATGTATGGTTTAGATGATGCATTTGGTGTATTTAATAAATTTGAACGAGGTGCTAGTAGTATGGGTAATTTATATTTTACCTATTTAAATTTATCTAACCCTTGGAATACAGCAGTAAAAAATATTGCTTCCTTATATAATGGAACAAGAATATTTGATACAATAGAAACACAAATACTTACTGGTAAAATATCTAAAGTAAATATGGCTAGACTAAGAAGTATGGGTATTAGTGATTCTATGGCAAAAAGAATATACAAACAATATACTAAATACGGTTATGGAAAAAATGCTAGGAAATGGAAAGAAAATGGAGATACATATAAATCATTAAGAGTGGCTAATTCTGACGAATGGGTAGATAAAGAAGCTGCAGAAGTTTATCATCAAGCAATAGGTAAACAAGCTAATATTGATATTGTTACTCCAAGTAAAGGTGATGTGCCATTATGGGCAAATACAGAAATAGGTGGAATGCTTACACAATTTAAAAAATTTGGTATGGCTGCTACTCAAAGAATATTACTTAGAGGATTACAAGAAAAAGATGCTAATTTCTTTAGTGGAGTATTATTATTAATGGCAGCTGGTGCTGGAGTAGATGCATTTAGACAAAAAGCATTTAATAGAGATTATAGTAAAAAACCTACAGGTCAAAAAATTGTAGATGCATTTGATAGATCAGGATTAGGTGGTATTTATTCTGATATTAATAATGCTATTGAAAGATTAGGTAATAATGAAATAGGACTAAGACCATTATTAGGTGCTAAAAAACCTTATGGAACATATAGAGATATATTTAATAATCCAGTACCTGATGTACTTGGGCCTACTGCTAGTCAAATAGCTAATATATCAGATATTATGTGGACTTGGGGTAGTGGTAAGTACAATCATCACACAGCAAGGAATGTGCGTAGACTTTTACCGTTTCAGAATGTATGGTTTTTAGATTCATTATTTGACGAGATAGAACAAAAAGGACTAAGATGAGTATAACGATATCGGCAACTGATCCAAGAATACAATATACTGCAAGTAGTGGTCAAACTACATTTGCTGTTCCATTTGAATTTTTTGCTGACGCTGATTTACAAGTAAAAAATACTAATTCTGGTGGAGTAGATACTACTCTTACATTATCTAGTAATCCAACTACTGTAGTACAATACTCAGTAAGTGGTGCTGGAGAAACAGGTGGTGGTAATATTACTTTAGGATCTGGTGCTACTGCTGGTGATAAATATACAATTACTAGAAATTTAACAGTATCAAGAAGTACAGATTTTCCTAATTCTGGTGTATTCCCAATAGAAACACTTAATACAGAATTAGATAAAATTATTGCTATGATACAGCAAAAAGGAATTGATATTAATTTATCTCCTAGAGCTTCTTCTACTACATCAACAGCGTATGGTTTAACATTTCCAGAGTTGGTCGCAAATAAGTTATTAACTGTAAACAGTGCTGGTAATGCATTAGAATTTTCACAAGAGATAGGTACATTTAAAGGTAATTGGTCGGCAAGTGTTGCATATGTTCAAAGAGATATTATCAAAGATACATCAACAAATAATATATTCATTTGTAATAGCAGTCATACCTCAAGTGGATCGCAACCAATTACAACTAATACTGATTCGGCTAAATGGGATTTAATAGTAGATGCAGCTAGTGCTACTTCATCAGCAAGTGCGGCAGCAGCTAGTGCTACAGCAGCAGCAAATTCAGCAACAGCTGCGGCAACATCTGAAACAAATGCAGCGACTAGTGAAACTAACGCTGGAACATCTGAAACAAATGCGGCTACTTCTGCTACTACTGCAACTACACAAGCTAGTGCTGCAGCAACATCAGCAAGTAACGCTTCAACAAGCGAAACTAATGCTGCTACATCTGCATCTAATGCTTCAACAAGTGCTACTGCGTCAGCTTCTAGTGCAACAAGTGCTGCAAGCTCGGCAACTACAGCAACAACTCAGGCAAGTGCTGCTAGTACCTCTGCAACAAACGCAGCTACAAGTGCTACCAATGCTTCTACGTCAGAAACTAATGCAGCAGCTTCTGCAACAACTGCTTCTACTCAAGCTAGTAATGCTAGTACTTCTGCAACTAATGCGGCTACTTCTGCAACAGCAGCTCAAACTGCTCAAGCAGCAGCAGAGGCAGCAGCCGATAATTTTGATGATACATACTTAGGTGCTAAATCATCTGATCCTAGTGTGGACAATGATGGTGACGCTTTGACAACAGGTGATTTATATTTTAATACAACAAGTAACGAGTTAAAAGTTTATAATGGCAGTTCATGGCAAACTGCCGCAGTAGATGCAAGTAGTTTTGCTTCTGCTGGTTTTGCAATAGCCATGGCAGTTGCTTTATAAGGAGATATAATGGCACAAAATTTTAGAAGATTTACTGGTAATAATATCGGTGCTTCGCCATCAACTATTCTCACAGCTGATTCTTATGATACCATAGTAGGTATTCATGTAACCAATATTCATACATCTGCAATTAATGTTGATGTATATATAAATGATGGTGCTAATGATATTTATCTAGGGAAAAGTATGCCAATCCCTGTAGGTGGAGCTTTACAAGTTTTAGGTACAGGAAAAGTAGTCGTACAATCTGGTGATGCATTGAAAATAGTTTCAGATACAGCTTCAAGCGTTGATGCTTGGGTATCTTGTGTAGACGCAATAAGTACATAATATGGGATATATAGGAGCACAACCAGCAACTAACTTTGAAACAGTTAGAAAACAGGTATCTACAACGAATAGTGGAACAACTATTACGTTAGATTATTCTGTTTCTAGCGTTCAAGATATATTGGTAACAGTTAATGCTGTTGTTCAAAGTTATGATAATTATAGTGTAAGTGGCACAACACTTACTCTTGGTGGTACTCTTAATAATGATAGAGTAGAGATCTTATATGTAGGCAGAACATTTCAAACTGTTACTCCAGCAGTCGGAACAGTAACCAATGACATGCTCTCAGGAAGTATAGCAAACTCTAAACTTGCTAACTCTAGTATTACATTAAATGGCTCGGCAGTTTCTTTAGGTGGTAGTGCTACTGTAGGTAATACTCCTTACTTTTTAGCAAACAGAACATCGTCACAAACATTATCTAATAATGCTTATGTGAAAGTTCAATTTAATAATGAAGTTTTTGATTCTGCTAACGGCTATGACCCAACAACAAATTATCGTTACACAATTCAATCTGGACAAGCTGGAAAATATGTAATTGGTGCAAGAGCAAATATTTCAGGCTCTGGCGATACAACATTATGGAATGGTGCTATATCAATTTATCTTAATGGCTCAGCTTATGTTAACTCTAATTTTAACAACAAAACTGGTTATCCTAATAATCAATCTCATAATGTTGAATGGATATTTGATGCAAGTGTAAGTGATTATTTTGAAGTTTATATAAAGGAAGAAACAAATAGTGGAAGTAATGGGTCTCTTATATCAGCAAGTTCAGGAGATAGTATAAGACATAACAGTTTTTATGGATATAAATTAATAACATGAGTACATTAGATATAAAAATACAAGCATACTTAAATAGAAAACCAAACTTTGATACTGAAGTTATACTGCAAGATGATGGTCAAGGTGCATACATCAAAGAATGGAACGCAACAGATAAACCTAAACCAACAGACGCACAACTAGACGCATTATCTTCCCAAGCAACAACTTTAGAAAACAATGCAATCGCTGTAGCGAACAGACAAAAAGAATATGGAAGTATAGCAGAGCA
>Ga0181597_10000816_pt1 | contig 35172 bp, 29 predicted proteins | sample 041ome_5_FD_148647 | JGI IMG/M metagenome (GOLD analysis project Ga0181597, IMG submission 148647) | Coastal salt marsh microbial communities from the Groves Creek Marsh, Skidaway Island, Georgia - 041403US metaG (spades assembly) | ecosystem: Environmental > Aquatic > Marine > Intertidal zone...
GGATCTGTTAAAAATGAAGTTCCATAAATTGTTTGAGGCGCACTAAACCCTTTCTGAGTAGCTTCAAAGGATATTTCGGAATCAATTTTTTCTGGAGCCTGCCACTGCGTTTCTTCATTCAAGGGCTTTGCATATGGGATACCATAAAAAAAATTAATATTGCCACTAACAGTGCCATTAAATTTACCAGCTTTGCAATGAACACTTATATTAGACATGGAATAAGTATAGAGGCATTCAAACAAAAATTTATAGATCTACATTTTTAAGTCTTAATTTCTTATATGAAATATATATATAATACATAAATCGTAAAAATAATTATTAAAAATATGAATTATTATGTTGAATCTATAAAGTATTAATGGAATCATTATATTTCATCAAATTTAGAGGTGAAAAATGACATTAGTAGCTACAATTAAAGAAAGAACCAATCTTGATCTCCATAACGAATTGATCAAAAAAGCTGAAGATCTCATTCCTATTCTTAAGGAAAGGTCAGAATCTGCTAACTCTGATAGAAGAATTCCAAAAGAAACTATCCAAGATATGAAAGATGCTGGATTTTTTAAAATTCTACAACCTAAGCAATACGGAGGGTATGAGCTAGACCCCCACACCTTTTCAGAAGTGCAACTGAGAGTTGCCCAAGGGTGTATGTCTACTGCATGGGTTTTGGGTGTCGTTGGCATCCATCCATTTCAATTAGCCTTATACGATGATAAAGCTCAGCAAGAGGTTTGGGGTGAAGACGACAACACCTTAGTTTCATCCTCATATGCGCCAATGGGACAAGTTACCCCTGTTGAAGGAGGATTCAAGTTCTCAGGTCATTGGCAATGGTCTAGTGGATCTGAACATTGTGATTGGGCATTACTGGGTGGTTTAATTTTTCCGCCTGAAGGAGGTGCGCCAGAATATAGAACCTTCTTAATTCCAAAAAGTGATTATGAGATAAAAGATACATGGTACTCAATGGGCTTGAAGGCTACTGGCAGTCAAGATATTCATGTTAATGATGTTTTTGTTCCAGAATATCGAACCCATAAGCAATCCGATGGTTTTAATCTCACCAATCCAGGCTATGCAGTAAACAAGAATGACCTATACAAAATACCATGGGGTCAGTTATTTGTTAGAGCCGTATCTACCCCAGCAATTGGTGCTACAAAAAAAATGTTAGAACTTTTCATAGAAGGAGCTAATAATAAAGCTTCAAGTGACCCTTCTAAATTAGCCGGCGATACTCATACTCAATCAATTGTTGCCGAAGCATCTGCAAAGTTAGACGCATTAGAAACTGTGATGTTCAGAAATTATGATGTTATGGTTGATCAAGCCGGTAATCAGGGAGGCATCCCCATGATTGACAGAGTAAAATTTAGATACGATGCTTCTTTGGTAATAGAAAAGTGTCTAGAAGTTGTTGATACACTTTTTTCCAATGCTGGCGGTGGTGCAGTATTTGCAGGCAGTGACATTCAAAAAATATTCTTAGATGTCCATACCTCTAGAGCGCATGTTGCTAACAATCCTGTAAGTTTTTCAAGAAACTATGGAGCTATGCAACTCGGAGTAGAAAATACAGATTATTTTGTCTAGTACTTACAAATGGTAGCCACCATCCACTGGGATACAATGACCGGTGATGTAGCCTCCTTTGCTTGAGGCTAAAAAAACCGCTGTATCTGCAACTTCCTTAGGTAGCCCGAATCTCTTTATGGCAAGTGTATTCATAACAGCCTCATGCCAGGCTTCATCAAAGAAAGTATTATTTTCTTCTCTTAATCTATGAAAAATCCCGGTATCTATTACTCCAAGAGCAATTGAGTTTGCTCTGACACCTTTTTTTCCTTCTTCTTTTGCGATACCTTTCAAGACATGCTCAATAGTTGCCTTTGGTGCGACAGAAAGAATATCGCCCGGAGGATATTTGAATAATCCAGCCGAGCTAATGAAAACTATAGAACCTCGTGACTCTCTAAGGTATGGCAATCCAAACTGAACAAGGTTAAAAAAACCATTAATATCAGCATCAATGACCTCTCTCCACAATTCAATATCAATTTCACTGATAAATTTTTGCGGAATATCAAATCCAGCTGCATTCACTAATGTGTTAATCGATCCGAAATCTTTCACAACTTGCTCAAAAGTGTCCTTTACAGATTTAGAATTGCTGTTATCTATTTGATAGATATTTACATCAGCATCAATGTCATTTGCTAGTTTAATAGCGGCCTGTTCATTTTTGTAATAGGTAATGGCAACCTTTGCGCCTGAATTAGAAAATTCTTCAGCACACAATGAACCGATGCCTCCGCTGCCTCCTACAATAAGTGCGCATCCATTTTTAAAATTCTGATCTATCATTTAAAACTCTTTTCAATTAATCTTCTATCAGACAAAGCTTCTCCCAGTTGACTAGTAAATTGTACTGCATAGACTCCATTAATGGCGCGATGATCATAACTAAGAGAAATTGGTAAAAAGCTTCTGCCTTTAAAGCCAGCTTTTGATGAAACAACCTTCTCATAACTCTTCGAAATTCCTAAGATAGCTACTTCTGGAGGATTAATTATTGGCGTGAAGAATTTCCCACCAATTGCTCCTAGAGAACTGATGCTAAAAGATGCTCCTTTTAATTCAGCAATATTTAATTTTCTTTTTTTCGCAGCCTCAGCTAAATCATTAATCTCTGATGAAATGTCTACAATTGATTTTAATTGCGCATTTTTTATATTTGGCACAATTAATCCCTCAGGCGTATCTATGGCAATACCTAGATTGACATAATCTTTCAAAATAATATTTTCTAAGTTTGAACCCAAAGAACTATTGAGTAATGGGAACTCGTATAGAATTTCAGTTGTAATTTTTGCAATAAAAGCTAATGGAGATATTTTAACTTTATGCTTTTTGCATAATTGAGCTCTGGTATCAAGCAATATTGTTAAATCGCATTCATCATGTTGAGTAACATGCGGGATATTAATCCAAGATGTATGAAGATTAGCCAGAGAAGACTTCTGAAACTTAGAAAGCTTTTCTTCTTTGATTGAACCCCATTTTGAATAATCAATATCAGGCTGTGTAAACTCAAAGCTATTGCTTTTGTTGGCAGAAGAAAGTTGAAATTTTACAAATACATGCAAATCTTCTTTTACTATTCTCTTCTTTGGGCCGCTTGGCGTAACAAGCGATAAATCGATGCCAAATTCTCTTGCAAGCTTTCGAACCGCAGGTCCTGCATAAATATTTTTACTATTTAAGGTGGGAGTATTTTGCTGTTCGTTGATTAAAGGTGGTTTGGATTCAGTCTCTTCTACTCTTTCAGAGATAATGTGATTTTCCATAACCTTTTGCTCTGAAGCATTTTCTTTCTCATGCAGAGCTTCTTGGTTTGTAGTTTCGATTTGCAAAAAAGGCGAGCCTGAACTAACCGTATCACCAACTGATACTTCAATAGAAATAACTTTGCCAACCACAGAAGCTGGGATTTCCATTGCAGCTTTATCAGACTCTAAAACAATGATTGGATCTTCTGAATCAACTTGATCACCTGCTTTGACGCAAATTTCAATTACTTCAACATCTTCAGCTTCACCTAGGTCTGGAATATTAATAATCTCTTTAGTCATTAAACTTCCCAAGGATTTGGTTTGCTTGGGTCAACCTTTAGTTTTTTATAAAAAGATGTAATTTCTTTTTTACTTATATCTCCTTTTCTAAAAAGAGAGTAAATCGCCATTCGCGCTATATTGTTTGCATCTACTTCAAAAAATTCTCGAAGTTTCTGCCTTGAATCACTTCTTCCATAACCATCAGTTCCAAGAGTGTAATAAGGCGCTTTAATAAAACCTCTAATTTGCTCAGGGTAAGCCCTCATATAATCAGTTGCAGCAATCACAGGTGTATCTGAACTTGGCAAACATTCCTCTACATAGGTTTTCTTTTGTTTGGCGGTCGGGTTTAACTCATTGAAACGTTCTTTTTCCATCCCATCTTTTCTTAACATATTAAAGCTAGTGGCGCTCCATACATCAGCCGTTATTCCAAGTAATTCTAGTACTGTTTTTGCCTTGATTGATTCATTTAAAATTGATCCTGAACCAATTAATGTAACCTGAGGATCGCTCTGATCAATAATTTTATATAGACCTTTAATAATTCCCTCATTAGAATCTTTTGGCTGAGGTGGTTGTATATAATTCTCATTTGTAACGGTAATGTAGTAGTAGTAATTCTCTAAATCTACAAACATTTTTTTGATTCCATCTTTAAAAATTACTGCCAATTCATAGGCATAGGCTGGATCATAAGATCGGCAATTAGGAATTGTTGAAGAAAAGATGTGGCTGTGCCCATCCTGATGTTGTAACCCCTCACCATTTAATGTTGTTCTCCCAGATGTTGCTCCAATTAAGAATCCTTTTGCTTGGGAGTCACCGGCTGCCCAAGCAAGATCATGGATGCGTTGAAAACCAAACATGGAATAAAACAAATAAATTGGAATCATTGGAATGTTATAGTTTGAATATGCTGTTGCTAGAGCGATCCAAGCAGAAAATGCTCCAGCTTCGTTAATGCCTTCTTCAAGCATGACTCCATCTTTAGATTCTTTGTACCACATGACTTGATCAGCATCTTCAGGTTTATATTTTTGACCCTCAGAAGAATAAATGCCTATTTGTCTAAAGAGCCCCTCCATGCCAAAAGTTCTTGCCTCATCAGGCACAATAGGGACAATTCTCTCTCCAATATTTTTGTCTTTTAAAATGTCTGTCATCATTCTTACAAAAGCCATCGTGGAAGAAATTTCTTTATCCTCAAAGCCTTGGGTATATTTATGAAAAATTGAATCAGATGGCTTAGATAGTTTTTGGGTATGTCTTCTTCTTCTTGGTATCGGACCTCCCAAGCTTTGCCTCGTTTTTAAAAGATATTGTATTTCAGGTGAATCTTTTGGTGGCCTCACATAGGGTAATTTTTCAATATCTTTATCTAAAACAGGAATATCAAACTTATCTCTAAATGATTTAATATTATCTAGGGTTAATTTTTTTACCTGGTGAGTAGTATTATCTGCTTCTCTTGATCCGGTCCCATATCCTTTGGTTGTTAAAGCAAGGATTACTGTTGGAGCCCCATTTGTATTAACTGCCTTATGATAAGCAGCATAAACTTTATAGGGATCATGCCCGCCCCTATTTAATTTATAAATGTCTTCATCCGTAAGGTCATCAACCATTTCTAAAACATCAGGATCTTGTCCAAAAAATTTATCTCTCGTGTAGGCTCCACCTTTTGCTTTAAAATTTTGCAGTTCGCCATCAACAACGGCATCCATAAGCTCTTGAAGTTTCCCTTCTTTATCTCTTGCAAATATTGGATCCCACAATCTTCCCCAAATGACCTTGATTACATTCCAACCAGAACCCCTAAACTCCCTTTCAAGTTCATGAATAATTTTATTATTACCTCTAACGGGACCATCTAACCTTTGTAAATTACAATTTATAACAAAAATTAAATTTTCTAATTTCTCCCGTCCAGCTAAGCCGATTGCACCTTTAGATTCTGGCTCATCCATTTCACCATCTCCACAGAAGACCCAAACCTTTCTGTTGTTTCTGGGTGCGAGACCCCTAGATGAAAGGTATCTCATAATATTAGCTTGATAGATTCCCATTATTGGGCCTAAGCCCATTGAGACTGTTGGGAATTGCCAATAATCAGGCATAAGCCAAGGATGTGGATATGAGGAGATTCCAGGTTTATCTACCTCACGCCTAAAATTATCTAAATCATCTTCAGATAAATAACCCTCCAAAAAACTTCGAGCATATATACCTGGAGAGGAATGACCCTGAAAGTATATTAAATCCTCTTGATTATCTTCTGAACCTTGAAAAAAATAATTAAATCCAATGTCATATAAAGTTGCTGATGATGAAAAAGTTGCAATATGGCCACCTAAATCATCTGATGACTTATTGGCGCGGAGAACCATAACTAAAGCATTCCATCTAATAAGAGATCTGATCTTGCGCTCCATAAATAGATCTCCAGGCATTTTTGCTTCCTCGCTTACGGGAATTGAGTTTCTAAAAGGAGTAGTTAAATTGTAATTTGGAATCGTGCCTGATTCGGTTAATTTTGATGAAAGTTTACCTAAAATAAATGAGGCTCTATCATTGCCATCTTCGTTAATAATATTTTCTATAGCATCTAACCACTCTTTAAGCTCAGGGTCATGTGTAGAAATATTTTTTGAAGATGGGTTTTTCATGATTTGTTTAGTTATTTCATATTGACAACGCTGTCATTATATATCCATAACCTATTAATTGTTATTATATGCGTTCTATAAAATTTCACCAAAAGGTAAACAATTATGCGTTTTTCATATCATCCATCAATGTGTGATCCTTCATTTTATTTAGAGCTTGGTAAAGCAGCAGAAGCTGCTGGCTTTGATGCAATTACATTCCCAGATAGTATATGCTATCCAAAAGAATGTGATTCTACTTATCCATATAACGATGATGGCAGCAGAGAATTTCTTGATGGAGTTCCTTTTTTAGAGCCATTCTCTATTATCCCAGCTATTGCTGCTGTTACTGAAAACCTAGAGTTTTCAACATCTGTTTATAAGCTAGCCCCTAGACAAGCTGTAACAACAGCAAAGTTTGTTACCACTTTAGGTGTTATGACAAATAATAGATTCCACTTTGGGGTTGGAGTTAGTCCATGGTACGAGGATTTTCTTGCCACTGGGGAACGCTGGGAAAAGAGAGGCAAAAGAATGGATGAGCAGATTGATATTTTAAAGGGTCTAATGACAGGGGAGTATTTTTCTTTTAAAGGAGAATTTTATGATATTCCAGAATTAAAGTTATGTCCTGCTCCAACAAAACCAGTACCAATATTGATTGGGGGTCATTCAAAATTAGCGCTTAAAAGAGCGGCAAGAGTTGGTGATGGGTGGATAAGCGCTGGATTGAGCTTAAAAGAAACAAAAAGTCTCATAGATCAAATAAATGATTATAGATCTGAATTTGGAACTCTTGATCACCCAAATTATCAATTCCAGGTCATGGGAGAAGCAGCATATTCACCTGAAGGAATAAAGCAGCTAGAAGGACTTGGTGCAACCGAAGTCATTGTTGCTTTTAGAAATACATATGAAGGCGGGCCTGATGAAAGAACTCTTGATAGCATGAAGGCTGAAATAAATTGGTATGCAGAAGAAGTAATTAATAAATCTAAATAATGTAATGGTCGGGATGGCCGGATTTGAACCGACGACCACCTCACCCCCAGCGAGGTGCGCTACCAGGCTGCGCTACATCCCGAAATCAAAGAATCATAATTTGAGCAATAAAAATCATGTATTAGTTTAAAACATTATATCGATTAGTATATGAAAACCTTATAGGAGTATAAATATTGTAAAAAATATAGACTTATTTCCAATAAACAACATATAATGCTTCTAATAAGATAACTAATTCATGTTTATGCTTATTTTTTAAGTTAAAAATATGTAAAATAAATAGTTGGAACTATTACCTTACTTAATTATAGGAAACAAAAATGGCGAAATTAAAGAATAAACTCAGCTATCTATTGGCATTGATTGCACCATTTGCTACACAAAAAATAATGGCGGATGAACCCGCATCAGCTGGTTCTGAGGATAGAGCAAAACAAGATGCTTCTGGCAGTTTATCAGCAGGCGCAATAGCTGCTGCCGTAGCTGCAGCAGCTGCCATTGCAGCAGTAGCTGATTCAGGTGGTGGAGGCGGAGCAGCACCAGCTCCAACGCCAGCTCCAACGCCAGCTCCAACGCCAGCTCCAACGCCAGCTCCAACGCCAGCTCCAACGCCAGCTCCAACGCCAGCTCCTACAAAAATTGTTGAAGTGGAAACTGAAGTTACGGAAACAGTATCAACAAGTACAAATACTAGTACAACGACTGACACCAATACAACTACTGACACCAATACAACTACCGATACAACTGTTGTTACTGACACAACTGTTACTACTGATACAAACACCACAACTACAACTGACACTAGTACAACCACTGATAGTACAACAGTTACACTTACAGTTGCATCACAAACAGGAGTACCATTTGATACAGCTCTCCAAGAAAATATCTCAGCAACTAATCCAAATGATGGAATAGCTGAACTAGGAGAAGCATATTACGTGGAAATACCTACTACTCCAGAAGTTACTATTGAAGCTGAAGTTGAGATCTCTCAGGAAATTGAGATCTCTCAGGAAGTTGAGATTTCTCAAGAGGTTGAAATCATAGCTGAGATAGAAGAAATTGTTCCTGTTACTGTTGAGGTTCCAATTAATGTAGATATTGAACAAACAACTGTTGTGGTTACTACAGCAACAGCACCAGCAAATTAAAAAAGATATCTCACTTAGAAAAAGGAGCTAATTAGCTCCTTTTTTTATTTGTAATAAAAATTTATTTCATATTTCGGCAATAATGGATGCAGATACTGAATCGATTTAACTGTATTTCCGTCATTATTTAGCCAATATTTATTAACAAACTTCCATTTAAAACCCTTTGTTGTGACAAATTCTTCAAAGTAAATTTGATCACCTTCTAATTTAGTTGAGTCTCCACTCTTTAATGTTGCCACTTGCGTAACAAATGAAATCGGGTTGTGTAGTTTAAGAGTATAATCATATTCAGCAATTTTGATATTTTTGTTAATGGAGAAGTTAGAGTAGCTTAAAAAGTGAGTATCATATACAGTGTTGAAACTTTTAATTATTTTTCCATTATAAGTTTTAAGCTTTTCACCTGTTGCTGAAACCCAAGTATAGACTCCATCTTCAATGGATGCCAATGTTAAAATTGCAACACCAGTTCTGCCAATATTAACTTTAATAAATGAATATTTTTTTTGACTTAGAAAATTATCATCGACTGTTATATCTTTAACCCCAAAAACAGCTCGGTCGACAAGTGGAATGACCTGTGAATAAGAGATTTGATTGCAACTGGATAAAAATAGCAACGTAAGTAATAAAATTGAATTCTTAATCATAAAGATCACTCCAATCTCTTGTTAAGTTTGCATTTTGAGCTTGCTCTGTCACACCCCATAGATGATGAGAATGAATTAAATATGCCCCGCCATCTCTTGTTATTGGTCTTAAGCCAAAGCCTGCTAAGCCTTTTGAATATCGATCAAAGAAAAGTTCTACTGGAATATGAAAATAAAAACCTTTATCAAAACTACCCTCTCCAAATTCATCTTTTGAAATATCTGTAAGAGTAAAAAAAGCACCAATTCTCAAACCGCTAGCAAATCTTCTTGAGAAATCAAAATTTATACCTGAATCCTCAGCAAGAAACCTTCCTCCCTTTAGAGCAATTATTACCTTTGATCGAGGCTCTTTGTAGTAAAGGTTTATATATCCAGTAGTTGTTTTATAGTTCCTGAACTTGAAGCGCTGATCAAAATCTCTTTTATGCACTCTCCATAACTCAGCTCCGATTGCAAAATCTGAGTAAAAAGGTCTATATAATGCTTCAAATCCAATGCCTCCAAACATTTCCTCTAAAATACCTCCAGCAAATTTAAAATAAAAATCTTTTTTAGGATTTAAAAAATAATTTAATTGCATCCTGGTTAAAGCAAAATTCCTGCTTTCTTTTAAATAAGGAACTATGTCTGTTCTTACATGAGGCAAAATACTATCTGACTTGAGCTTTAGCTCATCAAAATTATTATATAGGCCCTTAGAGGCTTTGGTAATTAAAGAAAGATTCTTGCTAAAAAGAGTTTCAGAAAAAAAGCTTAACCTTAGATCTCCAAAATAAAAGCCATCAGGGCCACCGATTTGAGACCTTACTGAAGGAGCTATTTTCCAAAAGGAGGTTGGATAAATAGTTGTTGGCTGGAATTCAAAATTATTTAAATCATGTTGATATGTTGAAATCTTGGAATTACGCTCTGTTAGAGGAAATAAATTTTCATCCATATTAGATTTAAAATCCTGTCTAGGAATCTCTATTGAATGCATCCCCATGCCAGCATTAATGTTATTAACTTTAAACTGAGTAATTTTATCAGGAGAAATTTCATCAAGAACTCTTAACACTCTTCCGGTAGATCTAATGTAGCTTTGATGATGAGATTGACTGTATGTTACCTCTAGCAATTCTTCATCAATATTTGCAGATTGAAGATAAAGTCTATTTTCTTGAAGATTTTTTAATGCTGTTAAATAGATATACCTGTCTTCTTGAGCATTTATTTTCTTAATTAATTCTGAATTTGGTGTGGGTTTATGAGGATCGTTCTTTTTGATAGTTCGAAAAGCATTTTTTTTAGCCATAGATCCTTGCAATGAAAATCCAAAGCTTAATGTATTACCCTTTACAAAAGATAACTTTAAGTGAAGATTTTTATTATAGGGAAAAATAAAGCCAAAATTGAATTTAGAATCAGGGCGTTTTACTGGAGCAAATGCATATTTAAATGATGAACGCCCATCAGCAAACCCTTCATCATCATAATCTGTTGAATCATACTCAATCTTGAGTCTCAGCCCTTTTGAATTTGGTAAAAAAATCTCAGCTCCTCCAAATAGTGATGGTCTACCGGAAAAGAATGAGTCAATTGAGAACTCACCACCTCTTGTATTTGATGATTTATCTCTGGATATGAATCTATCACTTATATAAGTAAAAGGATTTTTTAAATTTTTGCTTGAAATTTTACCCCAACCCATTCCTGCAGTGAAATCAATATTACTAAATGTTTTTGAGGCAACTATATATTCCGAACTGAACACACCTGTTCCAGCCATGTCTCTTCCGCCGATAGCTACAGCGGGAAATAGTCTACTCTCTTGAAATAGCAGAAATTTTGCATCAAAACCTTTATCTTTATAGGTTTGATCACCACTAAATGCAGCTACATCAGAGTAAAAAGCATTATTTACATCAGTATAATGATAGGAAGCCTCAAACCAGCTAAATGGATAAGCGATAATTGAGCCTCTTTGATAGGGATCAATATCAGAATATGACAATGCAATAGATCCGGCTGGAAGCATTCTTGCGCTCGGCATCTGAATTAGGCCTAAGGTTCCATAGTTGGAGTATGAGGGAGTTTTATAGTGTGGAAATATGTAATCTTCTAGAGCAGCATCTAGTTTGGGGATAAAGATTAGTGTTAGAACATAAAATATACCTCTTATTAATTTTAGTAGCACAATATATAATTGTGTATTAATTGCTAATACTATTTAGAGATGCAAGCGAAATTGCTAAGTTGCTTAAAATTGGAGAAATAACAGAAGCATATGCGATTGGAGACAATGAGCCAATATCTCTTGGAGCATATATAATTGAACCAGGATAAATCTGAATATCTCTTGAAAAAGAAAGCAATCTATCTTGATAAATATTCGTCTTTCCATCAGGATCAATAACAATAATATCTCTAGAGGAAGAATCATTAAAACCGCCCGATATTTCAACGTAATCCGAAAGCTTCAGCTCTGGTTGATAAAGTATGTTAGAAGGATTTCTAAAGTCCCCAAAACTATATACAACTTTTTCCAGTCTTGGAATTACAATTCTATCTCTATTCTTTAAAGTAATATCCTTAGATGGATCATCTTCAATAAGATCTTGCTCAAAATGGGTGATCACTCTTCCAGTAAATTTTTTAACAGAATTTTCTTCTTTGAGTATGTCCAGGGCAGTGGCATCAATAACGCTTCCAGGTTGACTGATATTCGAAATAATAAATGCAATTGTATCCCCATAGATGCGTGTATTAAAATCTTCTTCCATGGTTGTTGCAGAATCTCGGAATAAAGCGGCTCCATAAACATAAGCATCTTTCTTGTAACCGCCAGCCCTTCTAATTACTGATGATAATTTCTCACCTTCATTTATATAGTATTTTCCAGGCCTGTTAACCATTCCCTCGAGAGTAATAGACTGAATCTCCATCATTGCATTGGTGTAAGAAGGTACCAAGATCTCGTCTCTTGGTTTAAGACTAACATTTTCAATCTCATCAAGTTTAATGTTTAAATCGCTAAACTCTGTTGGGGAAAACCTCTTTAAATTAACAGAATTAAACCCTGAAAAGGAAGATGAAAAATTGCCCGCAAATCTTATTAAGTCACTTAACTTTTCTCCTGGAAGCATTTCATAGATTGCTGGAGTATTAATACCTCCACTAATAGGAACTAAATATGATGAGGGTTTTACGAAAATGGTGTCTCCTGACCTTAAAGGCAAAATAAAGTCATGGTTACCAAACACAAAAGTATTATATAGATCAATGCTTTTTAATGTTTTTCCAGCCCTATTCAGCTCAATATTTCTATAAGAACCTTTCTCACTTATTCCGCCCGCTACATTTAGCGCGGCTATAATATTTGAACCAGCACTTAATGTGTAGACGCCTGGATTTTGAACGCCTCCAAGTAAAATTACTTGAATATCTCGAGCTTTTGAAAGAGTTAAATAAGGCTTAATACCAATATCAGCAATGCTAAGAAAATTAGAAACAATTTCTTGAGCTTCAATCAGAGATTTCCCTGCAACTGAAACCTTACCATAATCAGGAATCGTAATTGCACCATCTCTCATAACAGTTAATTCAGATTGTGCAGAAATCTTCCCTGTGAGCATTAACTCAAAAATATCTCCAACGCCAACTATATATGTTGTATCAAAGTTTGGAATATTGATTGGCATAAATGAAGACTGGATAGAACTAAAGAATTCTTCACCAAACCTTTGTAGACCATTAACTTCGTCACTCTGATCCATCGATTTTTCAAGATCATCTATTTGAGCCTTTAGCTGCTCCAAAATTACTTTGTTTTTTTCAATTGAAGTATCAGATCTAAACAGTTGTTCCAATCCTTCCTCTTCTTTATCATCATCTTGTTGAAGTTGTTGCCTAACCTCAGGTGATAAGCCTTCCAAAAATTCTTTGTCTATATTCTGTGCGACAAGGAAAGGGCTCGAAAAAAAGGATGCAATAATTAAAATGTGAAGTCTTGTTAAGTTTGTCATAAAAAATTGATAGCAATCAGAATAAAGTAGATTATACATTGAATTATGTATGCATGAACATGCTAATTAAGACTAATCATATGCATAGAAATAGATTTAATTTTCACCAAAAAGATCTCGTGTAAAAACTTTATCTTTAACATCAATTAGTTCTGGATGCATTCTATTTGTGATAATTAATGAAGATCTTTGTTTGAATTGTGCTAAGTTTGTGTAAACATCAGATCCAAAAAAATTGTCAGACTTAATCATGGTCTCATATATGATTACATCTATACCCTTAGATTTTATTCTTTTTATAATGCCTTGCACAGACGATTGCCTTATATTGTCTGAACCCTCTTTCATTGCAAGTCTGTAAACCCCGATACACTCTGGTTTTAGAGAAATAATGTGCTTCGCAATAAAATCTTTGCGCGTTCTATTTGAATCTACAATTGCTTGTATAATATTTTGAGGAACTGCATTGTAGTTTTGTAAAAGTTGCTTTGTATCTTTTGGTAAGCAATACCCTCCGTACCCAAAAGATGGATTGTTGTATCCGATACCTACTCTAGAATCAGCACAAACAGCATTAATAATAGTTTTAGCATCTAGATTAAAATTTATTGCATAAGAATCAAGTTCATTAAAAAATGAAACACGAAGTGCAAGATAGCAATTTGAAAAAAGCTTTATAGACTCAGCTTCATCTGAAGACGCGTAAAAAACCTCAGGTGTATTTTGGCAAGAGTTCGCCAATAATCCAGAAATAAATTCTTTAGAATCGCTATGGGTCCCAATAACTATTCTGCTAGGATTTAAGCAATCATGTAATGCACTACCCTCCCTAAGAAATTCAGGAGAGAAAATTATATTAGAATTTTTATGCCTTAATTGCATTTTACTTGTAAAACCAACCGGAACTGTTGATTTAATAATAATAGTTAGGTTATCAATTGATGAGTGAAGCTCAGATAAAACCTCTTCAAGGGTCTTTGTGTTAAAAGAATTAGATATCTCGTCGTAATCAGTTGGCAAGGCAAGAATAATAGCATCAGCATGCTTTAAATATGATGAATGATAAAGATCAGCTGAAAGATTTAAATTATGTTCAGATATAAATGACTCAGCGATAGAATCCTTTATCGGAATTTTTGACTGATTGATTAGATCTATTTTATCTTGATCAATATCAAAAATTGTTACATTGTGATCTTTTGAGAGCATTATGGCATTTGCTAATCCAACATAACCTGCTCCAAACACTAAAATTTTTTTCATAAAGTGGAGTTAATCGACTGAATCATATATTGCAGATAAATAGTTATCAATAACAATTTTTTCATCGAATTCTATTTCTACTTTTTTTCTAGCTTCGTGACCCATAAATTGTCTCTCCTCATGTGATAATTTGATAAGCATCATCATTTTGTCAGCTAAATCTTGTGCATTTTTAGGCATGCATATTAAACCATTCAGACCATCATCAATTACTTCTCTACAACCAGCAACATTAGTTGCGATAAGCGGTCTTCCCATTGCAGCGCCTTCAAGTAAAGATCTAGGAATTCCTTCTCTATATGACGGAAGAACAACACAATCAGATAAAAGAACAATTTCAGATACTTTATCAGAAGTGCCTAAATATTTTATATACCCATCTTTTTCCCATTGTATAATATGATTCGAAGATATTCCTGAGGGATTATTTTTATCTAAAGGTCCTAGCAAAAAGAACTTTGCATTGGGAAATTCACTCTTAACAATTTTTGCAGCATTAACATATTCTGCAATACCTTTATCCCAAAGCAGTCTAGCTATCAATAAAAACCTAAGCTCTCCTGTATTTTTAGGTTTGATTAACTTCGCATACTGAAAATTTTTGAGATTTATGCCAGACCCTGGAATGAGTCTAGATTGTTCAGCTTGAGTAATTTTTAATTTGATAAAATAATTAAAATCATCCTTGTTTTGAAAGAAAACTACATTTGCATTTTTAAATGCCAATTTATATAAAAATTTTACAGCCATAGTTAAAAAGCCTGGATTGATAAAAACCGCCCCTAGTCCAGAAATATTATTAATTCTTGGTATCCTCAAAATGCGTGCGGCAAATGATGCATAAATATTTGGCTTGATAGTAAATGCTAACAATGCATCAGGACTTTCTCTGTAAAATATCTTAATGTATTTTAACAATAAAAAAATATCCAAAAAAACATTTTTGCCTTGAGCTTTCATGGAAATGGGAACAAACTTACAGCCCATTTCTTTAATGAGATGAGCATATTTATCCTCAGGTGCAACTGCAATAACATCAAATCCTTTTGTAATTAATGCTTTTATTAAGCCAGAGCGAAAATTAATGATATTCCATGATGAGTTAAGGACAATAACGATTTTATGCAAGAGCAATCCCCGACCATAACCAAATAAATGATTCATATGGAATCCAATTCCTTGAATGAGAACTAAAAAATATCCAAGTAGTAAGAATAAAAAAGCAATATATTATAATTAAATAATGCATTAAGGGATTTCTCTCTCCGTTGACGCCAAAAATATCAGGTATTCTAGACATTACAAAAAGTTGAAGGGGAATAAGATATAACCCAATTCTATCTAAAGCAACCGATGAAGGTGAAACAAAATACAGAAAAAATAACATCAAGGCTAAAATTGATATGCCAGTCCAATAATTTTTTACATTATTATTCAACGTAAATGAATTTCTCCAGTATAGAAATATTATTGCAGGAATTGCATTCATTGTAAGCCTGATAAAAGCTCCAGCAGCATCATATTCAGCCTCAATATAGTTTTGAAAATAGATCAGTAATGCATTAGCAAAGAAAAAGTAATATGCAAGATAAGAAAGAATAACAATCAATATAAGAATTAAAGTCTTATTTTTTTGTATGCTAAAAAGTACCAATGGGAGCATAATTAAGGATGTTTTATGAACTGCTGCTGCAAATAAAATCCAAATACAGTATTGAAATAACTTACCGTGAGATATAGCTGTAAATGCCAGCATAACGAAACCTATAGCACCAGCTTGTCGAGTGTAGCCCATGGCAACAACAATAATCAAATAAGGCACTGCTACACACATTGCAAGCCAAGGGCGAGGTTGATACTTACAAAATACCATTAAGCCATAACTAAAAAATATAGCGCAAATTGTATTTAGAAATTGAATCCCCCCTCTATTAAGTCCACATGAAATAGCCTCATACTCACAATCAAAAGAAACTGCATAAGCTTTAATTACTGCGAACAAAGGCTCTCCTTCAAATTTAATTAACTGCTCTACATTCATCAAAGATGCTTTCTGAAGTGCATAAATATAATTACCCCAATCCCCTCCAACCTCTTGACGCAAGCCAATAAAAATAACCAAACAGATAAAAAATAAAAATGCAGATGGGGAAAGTAAGAGGCTATAGTTTCTATTTAATACATCTAAGTTGGGTCTCATATTTGAAATAGTAAGTATTACAACAGCAAAGAAAAATAAAAAATAAATAGTCATGCTTTAATTTCTATGTTTAGAATGATTTCCTTCTTCAGAATCCTGCCACGATAAAAACATTAGAATATTCCAAAGGCTTTTGCTCCAATCTTTGCTTCCAGATAAATGCTGTTTCCAGCCTAAGGCGATCAAATTAGAATCAATATTTTCATGGGCTTTCAGTTTTTGCTCATCCAAAAGATCCTCAGCCCAATCCCTCAAAGGACCTCTTAGCCATTGATCTAATGGAATGCTAAAACCAGCCTTTGGTCTATCAATAATTTTTTTTGGAACATGCTTGTATAGTAACTCTTTTAAAATCCATTTACTTTGACCGTTACGAATTTTCATATTTAAAGGTAACTTCCATGCAAATTCTACCAACCTATAATCTAGCATAGGGACTCTTGTCTCTAAACTAACACTCATTGATGCTCTATCTACTTTGCAAAGAATATCATCTGTTAGATAACTTAAAGAATCCCACGCCATCATTCTATGCTCTGGATCTATAAGTTGAGATATTACTGGATATCGATCGATCAAAGATGGTAAATTTTTATTTTCCATTACAGAATTCTTCAAGAATGATTCATTCATTGTCAAGCTTCTATAGACATCATCTAAGGACTTTGAATTTTGCATTGCCCTAGAAAATTTATGGGCTTTATCTCCTAATAAATTAATACCTTTGAACAAAGGAAGAACTTTAAGAAATTGATCAAGTTTCTGCGGGGGAATGTTTTCTATGCTGACACCTAGAATTTGTCTTATCTTGAATGGTAAAAAGTTAAACCTTTTCCAAATGCGACTGCCTAGAGCATATCTATTGTATCCTCCAAATAATTCATCCCCAGCATCTCCTGTAAGTGCAACAGTAACACTTGACCTTGCCAATTTTGAAACCAAAAAAGTTGGTATTTGAGAGGAGTCAGCAAATGGCTCACTGTACATTGAAGAAAGCAATGGAATAACGTCTCTGGCTTCGTTGTCTGATACATAGAACTCATGATGATTAGTGCCTAAAAACTGGGCTACTTCATTTGCATGAATTGCTTCATTGAAACCGGATTCATTAAAACCAATTGAAAAGGTGTTAATAGGATTTGAGTTATGTTTTTGCATTAGTGCAGCAATAAGAGAGGAATCTGTGCCGCCAGATAAAAAAGCACCAATGGGCACATCAGAAATTGATTGTAGTTTAATCGAGTTAGTTAGTATTTTTTCCAGCTCATCAATTGCACAATCTTCGTCGATTATTAAATTACTTTGGCCATCAACAGCAATAGAATCTAAAGCCCAATATTTCTCAATATTAATTGAGCCGCAATTAAGAGGAGCCAATGGTAACTGATTTAAAGCAGATTGTGAGTCATCTCTGGATAAACTTAAAATGGTTCCAGGCTCTAACTTGTATATATCTTTATAAATTGAATATGGAGCAGGTACATAAGAATATTGCAAAAATAGATCTAAAGCATCTTTATCAATCTGATTGGAAAACTCTTGAAATGCATGGAATGCTTTTAGCTCAGATGCAAAAGCAAAGTTTCTGTTTATCCAGCCATAGTATAAAGGCTTTTCTCCTAAGCGGTCCCTAGCTAAAGAAAGACGTTTTTTTTTATGATCCCATAGAGCAATAGCAAACATACCATTAGATTTTTGAAGAGCTTTTTTAAGACCCCATACTCTAATAGCTTCTAATAATATTTCAGTATCTGATCGACCCTTCCATGTAGCGTTTGATAATCTACTATTTTCTAATTCAACTTTAAGATAATGATGATTATATATCTCTCCATTAAATACTATTGTATATCGTCCACATTTAGAGCTCATGGGCTGATGCCCTGCAGATGAAAGATCAATGATTGCTAGTCGTGAATGACTCATCGCACAAACATTTTCAGAGTTCACCCAAAGCCCAGAGTCATCAGGTCCTCTGTGAGATAAAATGCTAGACATAATAGATGCTGTTCTCTTTATATCTATTGAATTGCTTTCTTTATCAGAAAGAACTCCTGAAATTCCGCACATATTTTATTTGATGGTATTACTACCCTGTATTATAGATAAGAACTGATATCATCGATACTATTAAATGAAACAAGATCTAGCTCAGTTGCAATTTTTAAACCCTCAATTTTAAAACCCCTCTGATATAAATGACTCACCAAATATAAAAAGCTGTGTTCATTTGTATATTTGCCTATCCTATTTGGCAGATCCTCTTTTAATATATGAAAAATAGGGTGTTTTTTAAAAATAAATAGTCCTATATCTCTTTCACCAGGTTGCGGTTTTTGAATGCCAAGCTCTCTAGTCTCCACCAGATCTTGAACACCTCCAGAGTCATCTCTAGAAACAAAAGTATAAGCTGAATTAGATTCTCTTGTTGGGAAAGTAAATGTGTTGTTTCCTGTCAGATGCGACTTAACCATTTTTTCTATAGTTTCCTTTTGGATAAATGGAATATCCCCCCAAATTAATAGGATGTGCTCAGCATCCTTATAAAATTCTGAGTTCTCATATTGAAGTAGAGCATCACCCATTCCAAGTGGTTTTAATTGATTAATTAATTCAGCATCAATTTCATATTCAGAAAGAGTATTTTGAATTTCATCTTTCCAATCAGGAGAAACAATTACACTTGGATTTCTATCATATTCTGAAAGCGCTTCACAAATTCTAACAATGATTGGGTAATTCTTTATTTTAAATAAGGTCTTAGGGTATGGAAGTCCAGATCTGGTTCCCTGCCCTGCTGCAGCTATTACTACCTTAATAAGAGATTGTGACTTAGAAGTCATAATCTTTAGCAATCCTTCCTCTGAAGCCCCTATATACAGCAGTATAAAATAAAGGCGCTAAGCTGCCTAAAATCAGTGAAATTAATGTTTTTAAGCCATTTTTTTTTGCAATCCTAAATAAGATTAAGCCAATACCTGCAAGCTGATAAAAGCTAGGCCAAGGAAAATACTTTCTGTACAGAATTAAAGTATTTTTAATGTAGTAGTAAATTTTCATTTTATTATAAGGTCTAATGTTTACATCAGGATGGAAATGCTTAGCAGCTAAAACTGAAATAACATCTCCTGCTTGCCTGATCCTATAAAAAAAATCTACCTCATCTCCATAGATATAGTATTCCGTATTAATGTTTCCAATTTTTCTTATTGCTTCTGTTGTAATCAAAGCGCCATTAAATAGCTGAGCAAATTCATAAATACCATCTCGTGAATGTGCTTCTAGTTCATTTATTGTTGAGTATTTCCTAGGCAAGCTAAATATTATTGGTAATTTAGATTGATTCAATTTAGGCATATCAAATACGAATCTATCGGGTTGATTTTCTCGAAGAACTAAAGAGGCAGCACATGCTATATTAGGTTGCATCCCTTTTTCTAGATGCAATAAAGCATCTTTGTGAGGAAAACCATCATCATCCATTAACCAAATAGCATCAAAGTTTTCCTCTAAAGAAATAGAAATAGCCTTATGCCAACCTCCGGCTGAGCCAATATTTTCTTGCGTTATACATTTAATCCCTTTAGCACTAAGCATTTCTTCAGTATCATCAGTACTTCCGTTATTGATTACTATTATTTCGTCAGGCATTCTAGATTGCGTAAGAATCTTATCTATACAACGGGATAAAAGCTTTGATCGATTATATGTAACTACAGCAACTATAATTTTCATTTAGATTCATTCATAAATGAAGTCCATAAATTACTATTTGCATCAAAATATTCTATGCCTGCATTGACAGATGCTACAAATCCAGCATGAGAATCTTCAAAAATAAGAGCATCTTCAGGCTGATAATTAAATTTTTTTAAAACTTTTAAAAATATTTCAGGATCTGGTTTTCCATTTTTTACATCATCACCACATAAAATATACTGAAAGAAATTAAGGTATCCTAACCTCTCTAGGCAGAATATTATATTACTTCGTGATCCAGAAGAAGCCAGGGCTAAATCATAAGAAGAATGAGCCCACTTGATAAATTCATGCACGCCTGGTAAAGGCTTAATGGTTTTGGTAATTTTTTCTCTAAACTTTTTCTGCTTAGTCTCTGTCAAATCAATGTATTGCGAATCATCCAGTTCTAATTTTTTACAACATAATTTCATAGCATCTAATGTTTTCTGTCCAGCAATTAATTGATAGTCAACTTTTACTTTTAAAGGTTTAAGAGTTTCTACAAAAGCTAATTCATGAAATGGAGAGGTATCTGCAATAGTTCCATCAAAATCAAAAATTAGCAGCTTTTTCCCTTTAAGCTTTTTCTTGAGGGAATCTTTTTTAATCTTCATTGAAGCCTGGTATGACTATCTAATTTAAATATTTTTAAAATAACCTCAATTAATTTTAGACCATCATGCTTTCCAGGTGAAATACGAGATTCAAACTCATCTACAATTAAATCAACATCAATATTTTCAAAACTTGATTCATCAAACTCAACATATGACTCGTCTGCTTTAAAATTACTCTTATTGACAAAGACAGCATCAAATAATTCTCTAGTCGAGTAATCCCTTGCATCTGAAAGATTCAAATATCGATATGCTCCTAAGATGTAATCAGAGGCCTTGTAAGTTGGCGTTTCATAATCTGCTCCAATATTAGTTATAAAAATCTTTGAAGCTGATTTATTATCTGCAATTGCTTCCGCAAGACCTGAAAGCAAGTATGTTGGATAAAGAGATGAATGCTGCGTACCAGCAGCATATATAATTATATCTGCATGCTTTAGGGCATTTTTAACCCCTGGAGATGCACTTGTGTAAGAGTGATGTCTATTAAGATAATAAGTTTTTTCTTCAAAAGAGAGCTGATCAAATTTTTCTTTTTCCAAGCATTGATCCAGGAGATAAATTCTATCAATTCTAACATTTGATCTAAGCTCTACTATATCTGCTTCAGAATAAAGCATTTCGCCATTTTCTCTAAGTGCCATAAGCTTTTTATCTTCGATGCTTGTTGGCAATACTGCGCCTTCTAAATTAAATAATTTTCCAATATAAGATGCTGCATGTTCTATATTTCTGCCAGAAGCTAAAAAGGCACCTGCATAAATGCAATTCATAATAGAACAATCAGAAAAGTTAAACTTATCATTTTTTAATTTCTCAACTACTTTCAAGGACTCAAGAAATTCATGTAAAAAAGATTGCAAAGCCAAACGAACGTCTTCGTCATGAATGACAATGCCAGTTAAAAGGTTTTCATCCCCACGAGTAAACTTTGTGAGCTCATCAATAACTGATTCATATGAAATATTTTCAGGATATCTGTAAGTGAATAAATGCAAATGATCATCATAATTTGTATCACTTTTAGGAAGCATTAATTCTTGAACTTTCCTAATGTCTGAGGGACCTAGCATTCCAAAAAATTTTCTTATTGCCCCTGTAGATTTTCCATCATCATAAGCATTAACTATTGAGGTCAGGCTAACACCTTTAACATCTAATAATGGCGGAATAAGTGTTCCTGCACCTCTACCACCATTTAATACAACTATATTTATCAATTAATTAACTCCAAAATATTATTATAGATCATCTTGTATCTTTCATTGGCAACATTTAAATCAAAGATTTTTTTTGAGTCCTCTCTCAATCTCATGCCGCCAAGATTAATAATTCCATTTAAATTTGAAGATATTTCTTCTAAAGCCTCATCTAATAAAAAATCAATAATCTTACCGCCATTCAAATTTTTAACTTGAGCTTCTATGTCTCCGACTCCAGAATTACAAATCACTGGAATGCCCATAGCAAATGATTCGGCCATTTTTGTTGGGGAGGATGCCTGTCTCGCATAAGAAGGCTCAATAAAACTTACAGAAATATCAATAGCCTCTAATAAATTTGGCATGTTTTTTCTTGAACCAGAATGAATATGAATGTCTTTTTGAATAGAGCTTGGAACTAAATCTTCAATAAGGCTATAAAGAGGAGAGGCATCTCTGGTAATAATTAATGCAGAGATTTTATGATCAATTTTTTTAGCCAATTCATATAATTTAAGAAATCGGTCTATTCTATACATAGAACCAATAGATCCATGATACCCCAAAATAATTTGATTATTTTTAATATTAAGTTTCTTTCTAGATTTCATTCGATCTTTTGAGGTGGCTAGATGGAAATGCTCATAATCAGCACAACAGGGTATGACAGTAATCTTATTTGAGGGTTGGCCAGATATTTTAATAATCTCTGGGATAATGATTTTTGTTAAAACAACAATATGATCCGCGAATCTTAAAGTATATTTTTCTAGATACTTAAAAAGTGCATATTGGAGGCGATGAAAAAAGAGTGAAAGATTCCATCCACCTTTATCTACCCTTTCATCAACCCACAGCCCTCTGAAATCAAATAAAAATTTATTGCCAATCATGAGTTTAACCCAGCAGGCGATCAAAGCAGCGATATGGCCTCTTGCATGAACAAGCTTGGGCTTGTAAAAGAGAGAATATTTGATACAAGTTATAAGTAACTTCATCAGGTCCCATATTTTACCTAAAGCACCATATCGCTCAGTAAAGATTAATGTAATCCATTTAATATGATGTGCATCTAATTTCTTATGTAAATTATTTTGATCTAAACGCAATCTATTTCTTTTCTCAAAACTAATAATTGTTAACTGATCAATTGATTCAAGTGAGCCCAATAAATATGGCAATATTTGACTTTGTCCCAGAGGATCCAGCAATCCATCATAGGTGAGATAAAGAACAGTTTTGTTATTTATATAAGGTTGCAATTATTCAGATACATATGATTAATATTACTGTGCATGCAATATCTTTAGAAGATACTTTCCATATTCACTTTTTTTATATTTATTAGCTTGTTCTTCAAGTTGATTGTCAGAAATCCAGTGATTATTCCATGCAATTTCTTCTAGAGCACCGATTAGCATTCCTTGGCGTTTTTGCAGCGTATGAACAAATTGACTTGCTTCAAGCAATGACTCATAAGTTCCTGTATCTAACCAAGCCATACCTCGACCAAAAGATTGCACCTCAAGAGATTCATTCTCAAGATACACCTGATTGATTGAAGTAATTTCTAGTTCCCCCCTAGCAGAAGGGGCGATAGATTTAGCTATATCTACTACCGCGTTATCATAAAAGTATAAACCAGTAACCGCATACATTGATTTTGGCTTGGAGGGCTTTTCTTCAATTGAAATTGCTTTTCCAGTTTTATCAAAATTGATAACTCCATACAATTCAGGGTCAGTGACTGGATATGCAAAAACTGTAGCTCCATCTCTTTTTTTAGCGGCACTTTGGAGAATGGTTGGGAGGTCATGACCAAAGAATAAATTATCTCCCAAAACAAGTGCTGAAGGCCCATTAGAAATAAAGCTCTCGCCAATAATAAAAGCCTGCGCAAGACCATCTGGCTCTCTTTGAATAGCATAATTAATATTAATGCCAAGTTGCGAACCATCCCCCAATAAATTTTCAAAACATTCAATATCATGGGGATTACAAATCAATAGAATATCTCTTATGCCTGCGAGCATTAAAGTGCTCAAGGGGTAATAGATCATTGGTTTGTCATAGATTGGAAGCAATTGTTTAGAAGAGGCAATTGTTAAGGGATATAATCTAGTTCCTGCTCCACCTGCTAAAATAATACCTTTCATATTAGATATAAATAATTGTATTCATTTATTTATTTGACTCGAAGTTATTGTTTGCTTTAAGGTTAGTTATCCACGATTTGTTGTCAATATACCATCGAATTGTTTTCTCCAGGCCGGAATGAAAAGTTTCTTTTGGTTTCCACCCAAGATTGGTGCTAATTTTACTTGAATCAATTGCATATCTAAAATCATGACCTAATCTGTCTTCAACAAAAGTTATTAAATCTTTATATGAATTTTTAGATGCTCTGGGTAACAAATCATCCAGAAAATCACAAATTGTATAAACAACTTGTAAGTTTGTTTTTTCATTATTGCCACCAATATTATAACTACTTCCTATTTCAGCATTTCGAATAACTTTATATAAAGCCTCAACATGATCGTCAACATAAAGCCAATCTCTTACATTCTTTCCAGATCCATATATTGTTAAGGGCTTCTCATTAATTGCATTCAGAATCATTGACGGAATAAGTTTCTCTGGAAATTGATATGGCCCGAAATTATTTGAACAGTTGGTAATCAATATTGGTAATTGATATGTTCTATTCCAAGCTCTTACCAAATGATCTGCAGCTGCTTTAGTTGAGGAGTATGGAGAGCTTGGATTATAGGGACTTTTTTCTGTAAAAACTCCCATATGATCTAAGGCACCAAATACCTCATCAGTTGATATATGATGGAATCTGAATAAAGATTTATCTTGAATATCCATCTTATTCCAATATACCCGAGAAACTTCTAGCAAATTATAAGTGCCTGTAATGTTCGTATCAATAAAATCCCTTGAGTTAGCTATGGATCTATCTACATGAGATTCAGCAGCTAAATGAACAACAAAATCTGGTTTAAAAGACTGAAATATATTTTCTAAAAGTTCAAAATCTAAAAGGTCTCCCTGATAAAAAGAATACCTGGGATTATTACAAATAGATGTTAATGACTCCAGATTTCCTGCATATGTTAACTTATCAAAATTCAAGACAGTGTGTTCAGTTGACTTAATTAAAAATCTTATAAAAGCTGATCCAATGAACCCTGCTCCACCAGTTACAAAAAAACGACTCATAAATAGTATTTGTTATTTAATTTTGACTAACCTGAAATATGCCCTTAAATCTATTTCCCATTATTTGCGTAAATAATCTCTTTCCACCCAATCGTTTAGCCATTAAAGCAATGCTATGTTTTATCATGCCGCCATTGTGATATGGCCAACCAGTCTCATAAACCTCCCAATGCAAGCACTGAATGCCTTTACTTAGTTCCATGATAAAATTTAGTTGAGTAGAAGCATTAACTTTGATGAGATGAGTGGGTTTTCCAATGTTCTTTTCCCTAATCAAGATTTTTTTTATCAAGCCATAGGTTTGTCTAGACCAAAAAACAAGGCTTGGATTAGTTTCGATCGGGCCTTCAATAAAAATTAAACCCTGACCTCTTAATTTTTTTATTAATTTCTTCATTGTTGGATGAGGATCCTGCAGATGCTCTAGTACATCACCCAAATGAATCACATCAAATTGCTCCTGATCTATATCATTCATTTCACTGGTATTTCTCACTCTGCATCCAGAATAAATCTCAGCTTTATGGCATGCAGCTTTATCAAATTCCAGTCCGTCTGCAGAAAAACCCTCTGATACTAGTGCTTTTAGAAAATGCCCGTAACCACAGCCAAAATCTAAAACTCTAGTATTTTGGGGAACAGCAAATTTTGATAGTAGTTTTGCCGATTCAAGATATGGCGAAATGTCAGAGTCAACATAGTGCTGCTCATGATAGCTTTCGTTTTGATACATCTTCAAGAAATCATCATTAGAGGGTATGGGATCAATAAATAGGCAATTACAATGATTGCAAGCAAGATAGTGAAAGTTAGATTCATTAAAATAAACATCATAATATGATGATGCCGGTTGATTATCTCTTGAAGAACATAATAGACACTTAGCATTTTGTTTCATGGACATATTAAGTTTAAATATTTTTTACCAATTTTTTGAGGAGTGAAATCCTCAGCTCTTTCCATCAAGACTTCTTTCTTAAAAGATTGTTTGTCAGATAATAATTTCATCATTCCATTTGCAAGAAGTCTAGGGGAATGATTCGGTACTAAAATTCCGTACTTTTTGCATTTAAGAATTTCTTTAGGTCCTCCACTACAGTTAGTTGAAACTACTGGCAGCCCAAAATGGAGAGCCTCGATTATAACATTTCCAAATCCTTCATATAATGATGAAAGGGCAAAGATATCTGAATGTTTATAGTATTCAGCGACTTGATTTGAGTGTCCAGGCATAACAATTTTTTCAAAAAGACTTTTCTCCATAGCGTATTGCTTGGTATCTTCATACTTATCTCCAGATCCAACAATAATTAAGATAGCATCATGTTTTTTTTGGATTAAATCAAATGCATCAATTAATAATTTATGGTTTTTTTGATCTTTCATTCGCCCTACACTCAGAATTTTATAACCTTTAAATTCTTTGATTCTATTTAGATGCTCAGAATCATCAAAGGATGTTGAATGATTGGTAGGGAACTTCACCATATTATTGATGACAATAAATTTGCTACTTTTTAATTTAAAATTTCTTATGAGATCTTCTCTAATATCATTAGATACAGAAATATGATGGTCACAGAACCGATAAGTTAAATTTGTAAAAATTCTCATCAAAATTGTTTTAGAAAAATTAAAATAGTTATATTGCTCAGAGAGGGGGTTATGATCAGAAAAGATTAACTTACATTGATGAGAACTAAAAAAATGAGAAACTCCAGTTAAAGATGTTAATGGCCATGTTGCAACATAAATAACATCTGGCTTTGATGTATTAATATATCTTCTGAATGGATTGATGCTATTAAGCAATCTTTTAGCGCGCAAATTAAATACCGTTATTCTTTCATCAAGATAGCCATTAAAATCTCCATCTTCATCTACTATAACTAAGTCTACATCTACATTATTCTCTAAGAATTCTTCCATAAGACCAATTGTTAGAACCTCTAAACCAGCTAGAGGAAGTAGTCTGGGTAAGACAAAGCAAGCTTTCATCTTAGGATTTTTTTTTGAGAAATATAAATTATTTGATACTTATGAACTAGCAGGTATTTAACTTATTTGAATTATACAATAAAAGTTTTTTATTTAAGCAAATTGCTCAAAGTTAGAAGTGAAATTTTTGAATGTATGAAATAGTTATTAGGCGATTTTTTTTGTTACCTTCGCAGGAATGCCTACAGCCAAAGAAAAAGGAGGGATATCAATTCTAACTAATGAATGAGCTCCAATAATTGAACCATCACCGACAACAGAGCCCTTTATAATAGTTGCTTTGGCGCCAATCCAAACATCTTCTCCAATATCGATTGGCGCAGTTTTAAAACCAGCACTTTTTATTGGTCGAGAAGAAGTGGCATGATCTTGATCTCTAATTACAACATACTCGGCAATTTGACAGTTTGATCCTATTTCAATGCGCTCTTTGGATACAATAATACAGCCAGCACCTAAAAAAATATTCTCACCAATAACAATACTGCCTCCTTTTGCCTCGATTATGACATTTTGACCAATTGATGTGCCTTTTCCAATGGAAATAGTACCACCATCTGTTGCTCTGCAAGTAACTCCCTTGCCAACATTAATGTCTGGATAGATACTTATGTCTTTATTAAAAATTTTAATGATAAGAAAGAAAAAAGCAGACCTTAGCTTTGCAGCTAAAATAATCTTTAAGCTCAATGATTTTCTTAGGATATTCATGAAATTATTTATACATTTTATAGGAAAGAAGATTTATTATCGTACATCTTTTTTAAAAAAATGAGTTGCTTAGGTCGGATAAATTTTTTTTTGAAAATATATAAATCAATATAATAATAAAATTTATAAATCAAAAAATACACTGCTGGAAATTTTGTACTTAATTTCTTAAACAGCTTTTTCCAAGACTTTAAAGCATTGTGAACAACTATAACTTGGGTTTCTAGCATTTTTGAAAATGAGATTAGGAAGCTTTTTCGGTCATTATCTTTCAGCCTCAACAAAGTGATGAAATTATTTAAACCATCCCACCTATTTTGCAAGATCATTCGTCGCAAAGGAATATTGAAAGACTCTCTTAGACTCTCTAAACTTGAGGTTGTTCCGTGCTGCTGCAAAAAATATATTTCATCATAAACTTTGATCTTCCCCAGATTTAAAAGAAATGATAGCGCCATCACTTCTGATGCAAATACATCAATAGGATCAACGCTATTCAAAGAATTAAAAGTTTGTTGGAGAGAATTTGTTCGAAAAATGCTATACCAATTTATTAAAACAGATTTTTTATCAACATTTGACAAGAGGTATTCTAGTCTATCCATGCTTTTGTCTTGATCAATAGAATAATTTTGGGTTCTAAAAGCAATCCATTTTTTTCCATAGGATCTATTTTCAGGAGCAATATTCATCCCGCTATATAACCAAAACCTATCGGCCCTTCCCCTCACACCAACATATGATTGGTCTGAATCAAGAAACTCAATATATTTTTTAAAATGATCAAGAGCATACAAATTATCATTATCATGCAAAGTAACATAATCTGTTTCTACAAAATTTAATAAAGTTGCTAACTTATGCTGAAAATAGAAAACCAAAGGTTCAATTGCACCCTCAGAATTTTTTGACTCCAATTTATCCAAAGCAGATGGGTTAAACCGATGATAGGAGCAGGAAAGATTGGGAAAATATTTGTTTATGTTTTCTGTGTTATCAAAAAATGGATCATTACCTGAATCTCCAATAATTATTTTATATGGACAAGTATGGTGATTCATGTAACTCAACCATCTTTGAGTAAAATCTTCTCTTCCAGCAATTGTTAAAATAATTGTTAATTTGTTAGAAAAATCCATGGGTTCTTTTATATTACCTTTATATGATGCTAGCATTCTTGGCGCCTATTTGCTGTTTGCTGCTTGCAAAAGCTTCATGGTTGACTCAATACCAGCATGCAGATTGCCTGAAAAATTAAAACCTTTTGATTGTATTCTTTCAGATGAAACTTCGTATGAGAGCTGATTCATAATTTGATCATCAACAAAAGAGATTTCTAAATTTGGCTCAAACTCTTTGATGCACTCAACAATCTCTCGCACTGTAGCATTATTGGTCAAAACATTATAAATTCTTCCATCAAATAAATTATTTTTAATAAAAAAACATATGGCTCTTGAGGCATCCCCTAGATCTAGGTATGGACGTTTTTGATCATAAGCTGTTCTCCATACCGAGATAGGAAGACCCATTATAGCTTGCCAGCAAAATTTGTTTACAGCAGTATGGAATCGCATTCCTTGAGAGCACCCATAAATAGTGCCAAATCTCAAGGAAACTCCAGAGAGGCCTTTTTTCCTACAAAGAAAATCTATCAATCTCTCTTCTTTTAGTTTTATAAATGCATATGGGCTTTGTGGTTGAAGCTCACTCTCATTACAATCTTCTGATACAACTGAGTTTTGTGTGCCGTAAACGCTTGTTGAAGAAAGAGCAATTAAACTGCATTTATTTTCTAGACATGCAGCTGCAACTTTTTCCGTTCCAGTAAAATTATTAGATTCGATTAATTCAACATTATGAACGCTGCCAGCTGCATCAGTAATTGCAGCAAGATGAATGACTATATTAGCACCTTTAAATATTGGATTTAGATCAATTGTTGTTAAATCTGCCTCAATAAACCTAAATTGTGCATAAGTTGGTAGATTGAATAGAGATGAAAATCTTTGGGTCATTAAATTATCAATCATCACAATTTCCGAACCTTGGAACTGTGAAGCTAAATAACGGATAAGGAAGGAACCAATATGACCTGTTGCACCAGTAACAATTATTCTCATATTAATATTATTTAAATTATTTTGATTAATCAATCATTATAGATAATCGGTTGATAATAGTCTTGCCGATAGACAGAGAAGCAGTTGCTGCTGGTGATGGGGCATTGCAAACGTGAATAATGTTTCCTGAGAATCTAAAGTCAAAATCATCTAAGAAATTTCCAGTCCTGTCTAAGGCCTGTGCTCTTATACCGGGAGTACCAACAGCAATATCATTGATTGTAATTGAGGGTATGAGTTTTTGAAGCGAGCTAACAAAAGCCTTTTTGCTATAAGACCTATAAAATTCACTCACCTGCATTTTCCAATGTTTTGAGGCAATCTTCCATAAGCCTGGCCATTGAATTGATTCTAAAGTATCAGAAATATTCAAATCAAATTTATTATATGCTTCTCTTCCAAATGCAAAGACAGCATTAGGGCCACACTCAACTCCACCTTGAATCATTCTAGTAAAATGCACGCCAAGAAACGGAAAAGCAGGATCAGGTACTGGGTAAATAAGATTCTTTACCATACCAGCAGATTGACATTTAAGCTCATAATACTCTCCTTTGACAGGCAGAATTCTCAGAGGAAGATTGATCTCTGTTTTTCTGGCCAATCTGTCTGATTGAAGTCCAGCACAAATCACAGCAGCTCTAGATGTCCATGATTGGGAATTAGTAGATATTTCTGCTTTATTTTTGATTGGTTTGATATCCAAGACACTCGACCCTAAAATGATGTCTCCGCCATCTTGTTTGATAATTTTTGCATATGCTTGAGCTACTGAAAAATAGTCTACAATTCCAGTCTGTGGCACCAATAAACCTTTTAAGGCTGAGGTGCAATAAGGCTCTCTTTCTTGTATCTCCTCAGGCTCTAAAATTTTAATGCCTTGGAGTCCATTAGCGATTCCTCGTTTATGCAAAATATCAAGAGTATTGATTTCTTCTAGTGAAGTAGCAACCACTACTTTTCCACAAACTTCATGAGGGATTGATTCTTGCTCACAAAATTCTAGTAAAGCAGCGTAGCCATCTAAACAATTTTTTGCTTTCAATGATCCTGGTTGATAATAAAGACCTGAGTGAATCACGCCGCTATTTCTACCAGTTTGATGTTGCGCAAGTTCGGTTTCTTTTTCAAGAATGAGTAACTTTTGACCAGGATTCTTTTTTAAAAACTGATAGCCAGTAGCCAGCCCTACGATTCCGCCACCAACAATAATAAGATCATAGTCATGCTTTAAGGAATGGGTCACTGGCTTTCAATCCAGGACCTAATAACTAAAGAAACTTTAAGAGCATCAGAAAGTGGAAGTTCAGGATACATAGGCAGTGACACAACGCGATTTGAAAGCTGATCTGTTATTTTCATACTCGAAGTTCTCACTCTATTTCTGTAAGCATTCTGCTGATGAACTGCTAAGGGATAGTGAATTCCAAGACTTATACCATCATTCTTTAGGTCTTCTATTAAATTTTGCTGGAAGTTACATCTCAAAACATAAAGATGAAAGACATGCTCTGCACCATCACGAACCTTGGGGAGATGTAAATCAAGGCCCGAAAGAGATTCATCATAAATTTTAGCTATCTGTCTTCGTTTCTCATTATCTCTATCAAGTCCTCTTAATTTAATTCTTAAAATAGCAGCTTGCAATTCATCCAATCTTGAATTCCTACCAGCAAACTCGCTTACGTATCGATTCTCCCAACCATATTCTCTTAACATCCTGACCTTTTTTGCTAAAACTGAATCTTTAGTAGCAACGAGGCCTGCATCACCAATTGCGCCAAGATTCTTAGTTGGGTAACAGCTAAATGTTGCAATGTCTCCAATGCTTCCTAGACGAGAACCATTCCATTTAGCTCCATGTGCCTGGGATACGTCTTCAATTAAAAAAAGTTGGTTTTGTATACAAAAATCACTAATTTTTTCAAGATTAGCACTTTGTCCATATATATGTACAGCAATCACTGCTTTTGTTTTTTTTGATATCACTTCTGAAATTTTTGATGGGTCAAGGGTGTAAAAATCTTCCTCTACATCAACCAAAACTGGAATAGCTCCTAAAGATTCAATTGCAGCAACAGTCGCAACGGCAGTATGGGATACTGTAATAACCTCATCTCCAGGTTGAATATCTAGTGCACGCATTGAAAGCTCTAAAGCATCTGTTCCGTTAGCAACGCCTATGGCATGGCTGACACCAATATAATTTGCAAATTCTTGTTCAAGATAATCAACCTCTTCTCCTAAAACATATTGATTGCTTCTCATGACTTTTAGAACTGCTGCCTCAATCTCAGACTGATAAGTTTTAAATTGTGCCGAAGGGTTAGCACAAAAAATCATTATAAAACCCTAACTTCTGGAACATGTAATATCCACTTACCACCATTTTGCATATAGCTTTGTTCTTTAGCCATAATCTCTTCAGCATGATTCCATGCAAATAGAACTGCATAATCTGGAGGATTATCTGCAAACATTTTATGAGGAACAATAGGAATATGCATTCCTGGTGAAAATGTTCCCTGCTTGATTGGAGTGGTATCACAAATATACTCAATTAAGTCTGGTCCAATATTGCAATAATTTAAAATGGTGGTGCTTTTTGAAGTAGCAGCATAGCCAACCACTCTTTTGCCCTCTGCTTTAAGTTTTGTAAGAAGTTCTACTAGATTTTCCCTAGATGTTTCTACATTTTTTTTGAATACCTGAAAGATTTCTTGCCTATCCAATCCTTGCTTTAATTCAGTTTCTATAATTTGAGCCACAGAATCGTTTGCTTCATAGGCTCCCTTGTGAGCTAAGGTATATCTCATCGAGCCTCCATGAGTAGATTGAGGATGTAAATCAATTAGTTCCATATCCTGAGTTCCAAAAAGATATTGCACAGAAAGCGCAGAAAATAGAAATACATGTTCATCGTATAGTTGATCATATGAAGTCTTCTTAATAATATCCCCCAAGTAAGGATCCTCAAACATAACTACGCCTGATGGTTTTAAGAGCTTCTTGATGCCTTTGGCTACCCCAAGAATATCTGGTATGTGACACATCACATTTGCAGCAAAAAATATATCAGCTTGACCATGATTTCGAGCTACTTCATCGGCTAAATCCTCAGAAAAGAATTCTGAAATTGTTTTTACCCCTACTTTATTAGCTTCTTTAGCAACATTCAGGGAAGGTTCTACTCCAAGATGTCTTATACCTTTTTCAGAAAAATGTTTTAGCATAATTCCATCATTGCAGCCTAGCTCAACTACAAACGGGTCAGCTTCAGACATATAACCTGAATCAATAACATGATCAGCAAAAGTCTTAAAATGATTTCTCATATGCATTGAGGTGCTTGAGAAAAATGCATAATTTTCATGAAACATCTTTTTGGGTTCTGGTTGATTGATTAATTGAAACATCATGCTATCTTCAGCAAAACCAGCAACCATAGGAAAGAAATACTCCTCTTCAGGATTAGCCGAAGAAACAAATCCATTGCCAAGAGGTTGGGAGCCGAAATTGATAATCTCGGTCAATGGGTATCCAGTAACTCGGCAAATATTATTTTTTCGCACACTTAATCCAGTTTTTATTCAAAAATTATACGTAATTTATCTTGATAAAGTATCATCTAGCTAATTTTATTTAATATAAGATTCCAGCTTTGACTCAAAGAATTCTTTGGCTAAATCTAGGCCCTCTTGCAAACTATAGTTTGGAGACCAATTCAAGATTTCTTTAATCTTTCGATTTGACATAACTGTATGACCAACTTCAATATTTTTTTTATCTTCAGGCCAGTCTATATATTCAACTTTTCCTAATCCAAGACTACTGGTTGCCTCTGCTATTTCAGATAGAGTGTGATGATCATTATGTGTTGCAAGAAAAACTTGGCCAATTGATTCATTAGACAAAGCAGAGAGAATCAAAGCATCAATAGCATCATCTACATAGACATTATTTCGTAATTGCTCGCCCGAGCCATAAACAGAAATATTCTTATTTTGTAAAGCTAAGCCAATAAAATAATTATTAAACGTAAAATTTGGACTATGAATACTTGCCCTAGGGCCATAAGTATTTGGGAGGCGCACCACAGAATTTTTCATTCCATAAGCTTCAGAGTAAAGCAATACATATTTCTCAGATAAAGACTTGTGTGCTGAATATATATCAGTGGGAAATTCAGGATGATTTTCATCAGCTGGCTGATAAATAAGCTTTCCAAATTGAGAAGTCGTTCCAAGGTGAACAAAAACAACCTCATCATCATGATTACTCTTTAAAATCTCTAAAATATTTATGACAGCTCGACAGTTAACATCTAAATTATTTTCAGGATTTCTCATTGATTCAGCATGAGAGGAGTAAGCGGCGCAATTAAATACATAATCTTGATTAGTTAATGAGTCTTTTAGGGCAATATCATCCAAGATATTAAATTGCTTAAATTGAATATCATCTTTAAAAGATTCAATATTAAATATATTGCCTCCACAATTCTCATCAAGCGAATCAACGATAGTTACATTCCCTCCAAGCTCCACACATTTTTTTGCAAGATTACTGCCTATAAAACCCAACCCTCCTAAAATTAAAATATTTTTATTTGTGAAATTCATACTTGATAAAATATTCATTAATTTTTGTAAAATTTATGCATCTTTTTTTAAATATTCCAGAGTTAAATCAATGCCTTTGTTAAGAGGAACTTTATCTGTCCATGATGATAAATCTCTAAATTTAGAGCTATTACAAATAAAACTTCTATATTCCATAGGGGACAGCATATTTTTGTTATCAATTATGAAATCACTGCTATTTGTTTTGTTCCGGATTACCTTCCATACATCCTCAATTGAAGAGGTTGAGTTTGACCCTAATAAATAAAAATTTCCTTTATAATATTTACTATCGAGACCGCCAGATAAATAAAAAGCATTAACAATATCATCGATATACAAAAAATCTCTTAAACAACCTCTATTAT
>Ga0181597_10000818_pt1 | contig 35151 bp, 22 predicted proteins | sample 041ome_5_FD_148647 | JGI IMG/M metagenome (GOLD analysis project Ga0181597, IMG submission 148647) | Coastal salt marsh microbial communities from the Groves Creek Marsh, Skidaway Island, Georgia - 041403US metaG (spades assembly) | ecosystem: Environmental > Aquatic > Marine > Intertidal zone...
TCCTATGAATTAGTAAAAAAAAAATTCTCACAAGGAGTTGTCTATGTCGACCATTGAAGAAACCAAGAGCTGGCCCGATTTGGCAATCGGATTGTATGATCGTCTGAATGAGCGAAATGCCGAAATTGTCTACGACTTTGACGAGTTTGAAGTCAGTATTCCGTCCGCAGCCAAAGATTCTGCCGTGCATGCACCCTGGAAGCTCAATGGCAAGCTCAAAATCACGACCCGAAATGGCGTGTCGGGATGAGCTTCCCAATTTCCACTGAAAACCTTTCACGTTTTGATATCGATCTTGATCTGGAGATTGCGCAGGGAGGCCACTCCTATCAGATCTGTGGAGAGGGAAAGCATTACAAATTGCAGGTTTCGAGGTGGTCCAGCTTTTGGTCACTACTCAAGACTCTCCGCCGGAGTCATATCGGCTGGCGCGAAATCTGGAAAGTCCGTGGTGCTCTGAAGGCATCAGGGAGAAAACTGTGTATAGTCGTGAAAGGGGACCGGCGGTTTTCGATCGGTGCATAACTTCTCGTCATCAATTGCAAGTGAATTTATGAACTCGCACACCGATGCTACACATCCTTTGGTTCTGTTAACTGGAGCCACGGGCTACATCGGCGGTCGGCTGTTGTCCAATCTAAGAGAACGTGACAATCTGCGGCTGCGCTGCCTGGCGAGGAAGCCGGAGCATCTGGAAAATCAGATTCACGAAACGGTTGAGGTTGTTCAAGGAGATCTCCTCGAACCTGATACACTGGCGCCCGCTCTCGAAGGAGTCACCACGGCGTACTATTTCGTCCATTCGATGGGCACGGATAAAGACTTTGAAGATCTGGACCGCAAAGCCGCAGAAAATTTCGTTGAGGCGGCAGACAAAGCAGGCGTTCAACGGATCATTTATCTGGGTGGTCTGGGAGAAGATGAAAAAACGCTTTCGAAGCATCTGAGGAGTCGCCAAGAAACAGGAGATATTCTTCGCAAATCCAATGCGAAGGTCATTGAATTTCGAGCCGCTATTGTCATTGGTTCCGGTTCACTCTCATTTGAACTCATTCGGGCATTGGTCGAGCGATTGCCGATTATGATTTGCCCCAAGTGGGTACGGGTGAAGACTCAACCCATTGCCGTGGAAGATATTCTCGCTTTTCTTGAGGAGGCGTTGTGGATTGAATTGGAAGAGTCCCGATTCTTCGAGATTGGTGGTCCTGATCGCTGCTCTTATGGCGAAATTATGCAAGAGTATGCTCGCCAACGTGGACTCAAACGCTGGATGATACCTGTTCCCATACTGACCCCTCGCCTTTCAAGTTTATGGCTGGGGCTTGTGACTCCCGTTTATGCGAGGATCGGTCGAAAGTTGGTCGATAGTCTGAAGTCATCCACGATTGTCACAGATCAATCAGCCAGTGAAACCTTCTCGGTGAAACCCCGTGGGCTACAGGAGGCAATCGCTCGCGCCTTGGTTAATGAAGATCTGCGATTTGCCGAAACTCGTTGGTCGGATTCAATTTCCTCCGGTGGAAATATGCCGACGTGGGGCGGGCAACGTTTTTTATCTCGCGTTGTGGATTCTCGGACTATCGAAGTCAATGCCTCACCTCATTCCGCGATGACTCCCATCCGTCAAATCGGGGGTAAAAGAGGCTGGTATTACGGCAACTGGCTGTGGGAATTGAGAGGATTTCTGGATCTTCTGGTTGGTGGAGTTGGGGTGCGCAGAGGTCGTCGTGATCCAGAAATTCCTTATGTGGGTGACACCGTTGATTTCTGGAGAGTCGAGCTCTACGAACCGGATCGATTTTTGCGATTACGGGCCGAGATGAAAGTACCGGGGCGAGCTTGGCTGGAGTTCGAGGTGAGTGAGTTAGAATCTCCGGAAGGAATGCCACGATGCTCTATTCGCCAAACGGCGTTTTTTGATCCGGTTGGTTTATTCGGTCTGTGCTACTGGTACTCACTCTATATTGTGCATCAGTTTGTCTTCGCGGGAATGCTGCGGAATATTGGTCGGCACGCTGTACGTGTCGAAGAAAGCCGGTAATTCAACAGGCTTGAATGTAAATTCATTTTCGGAACATCGGGTGGCCTTTGTCGCCACGCGATAACAAATACGCCAATAGATCGAGCACCTCGTTTTCGTTGAGCGGCTTGAGCAAATCGGCCGGCATGATGGAGACTTTCGAGGGAATCATTTCTTGGATTTTCTCGGGAGATACTTCGACCACCTTGGTCGAATCTTCCGGGTCAGTCAGAATGGTAATGCTCTTTTCGGTCTCGCTAATGATACGGCCGTTGTAGACATCTCCCTCTGTTGTGACCACGCTGGAGCCAAGATATTGGTCGGAGATGACTTTGCTCGGTTCGACGATCGCTTCGCTGAGATCTTTCAGATTGAAGCGACCGGCTAACTGAGTGAGATCGGGGCCAGTGGCACCACCTTCTCCCGCAAAACGATGACAGATGACACACCGTGTCGCGGCGAACATCTTTCTTCCATGCTCGAAGTTTCGACCCTTCAGTTTTGGTTCGAGAGACAACAGGTCGCCCAACGACCACTGTCTCCCCGGTCCCTCAGGCTTGGGAAGTTCGGGAAGTGTGAACGGTTTTCGTACGCCGGCGACTTCGATGGCGAGGCGCTGTTTTTCGTTCACGTTGGCATACGCTTCGTTGCTGATGTTTTCCAGAAAGCCGGTGTAGCTGGCTCCTCCCGACCAATCGCGAGCACGATTGAACCAGTCGAAGTAATCGATCAAATCCTGTGAGTTCCATCCTTTGGTGGCGTTGCGTAGAACAAATGCCAGATGATATTGCCGAAGGTCGGGATGGTTTTCATTGACCTGCTTGATCGTACCGCCATAGCCTTTGTTCCGAGTGAGGAGATCTCCCAAATCGGGTGGTTCATTGACGGACGGCTCTCGCATAATCTTCATCGCTTTCGCGACGACCGTCGGCGAATTCAGATAGACGAGCGTTTTAACCAGTTCGCGATTGACGATTTCCGATTTGGTCGGGTAATGCGGATCGAGTTTTCTCAGATATTCGTTCTGGACGGCTTCAGAAATAGGACCTTTACGCAGGATGACCAAAGTCAGCGCTCGTAAGTAATCGATTTGCTGTCGTTCTGAGAGAGAGCGAAATTCGAGGTCTCGTATCCCATCCAATAAAAATTTGGGAGTCGTTTTATAATTTTCATTTCGAGTCAGCGCGATTGTCGCTTGCAGCTTTTGATCAACATTCAGAGTGTCGTAAAGCTGATCCTTGTTCACGCCGGTCCTCCGACCTGCCAGTGCCGTCATGGCAGCATAACGAATGTGGCGGTCTTCGTGCTTGAGAAAATCAACCAGAAAAAGAGCAGCCGTCATTGGCCGTTCGCTCATATAACGTGGGTCTTGATACTCTTCAATCTCCTGCCGAAGTTTGCGGAGGTCGGCATGTTGTGCATCGTGACCATCGACGGGAGCGGTCGAGTCTTTGCCGACATATGTCACGCGGAATAGTTCTGATTGTGTACCTCGTCCCCCCACCGTGAAATACATGGCTCCATCAGTTCCAATGAGAACATCAGTCAGCGGTAAAGGTGATCGTGAGAGGAACTCTTCTTTGACTCCTGAATAGCTGGCACCATCGGGAGTCAAATGGATGGCGTACATCGTGCCGAACGTCCAGTCACACAGGTACAACGCCTTTTGATATTTGGCGGGAAATTTTGCTCCTGTCCCAAAAGCAACTCCGACCGGTGATCCCGGACCGATGTTGACAATGGGAGGCAATGTATCGGGGTAATAGGTGGGCCATTTTCCGGTCCCACTCCGCCAACCAAATTCACTCCCGGAGGTCGCATGGACAACACGAGTCGGACGATACCACGGTGAACCGAAATCCCATTCCATGTCGGCATCATAAGCGAACAGTTCACCATCGGCGTTGAAGTCCATGTCATACGGGTTGCGATAGCCGATGCTGATCATCTCCCATGTTTTTCCGTCGGGATCAGTCTTGGCAATCCAGCCACCGGGAGCCAGTTTGCCACGAGCGTGTCCCCGCGCGTCCCATTGACGGGGAAGTAGCAGGTCTTCGTCCCAGTTGGTCGGTATGCGACTGGAGTAGTCTTCGTTCTCTCGATCTTCGCCCGACTTGAATGGTGGGTCGGTATGATTGCCGGCAATCACATAGATCGACTTGCCATCCGGCGAGAGTCGCAGAGCATGGGGGCCGTGCTCTCCACCACCCCGAAATGATTTCAGCTTTTCGACCTTGTCGTATTGATCGTCTCCTGTGGTATCAGTCAAGCGATACAATCCGCTGCCGGGACCGCCGTTCACACAGCAATAGAGTGAACCGAAGGCATGTAGCATTCCCTGGCAACCTGTCATCTTGACATCGAGAGGCTCAACTTTGGTGGAGTCTTGGGTGCCGACCTTTGCCGGTGTGATACGAAAGAGTCCTTTTCCTCCCTGGTCACTGGCGATGATGCGGCCTTTGTCATCGAGAGCGATGCAGACCCATGAGCCAAGTTCTTCTTTGGGAACGGTGAAGAGTTTCTCGACCTGAAAGCCGGGTTGTGTGAGGAATGTGTTGGGGGGGACACGACCGGTATCCTGTTGTGAAAAGACATTCCCCCAAGGTCCGTCTCCCATTTTTCCTCGCATGGCGACCGGCACTGATTTCTCGTCACCTTGTGTGGCGGACCACGTTTTGTCAGAGACGATGTATTGAGGTTTCCCGTTACTGTCGAGCAGAACCAGCTTGAGTGAAAACGCGGCAATCCCACCGGCGTTTTTCACGTCTGCTTTCAACGTGTTCTCGCCACTTATTAACAACTGGGAGACATCGACGGAAATGGGGTTTTCCCAACTGGTACTCGAAGCGACCTGTTTTCCATTCAGGAATAATGTCATTTCATTATCGCAAGTTGCAATCAAGCGGCCTTGTTGCGGCTTTGTCGAAAATGTCTTCGTGAGAGAATATCGAGAGTTGTTGTCGGCTCCCCAAATCCAGTGGGCTTGCGGACCCTCTTGCAGCAACTTGGAAAGTCGGGGGACGACCGATTGCTCGGTGGCAAGCACATCACTGATCGATTCGGCAATGACGGCTTCTTGCTCGTAAATCTCAGCTTCGGATGAAACGACCAGCAAAAGATTTCCGCAAAGAATGCAAACGGCGGCGCACGACAGCGATCGAGACATGACAACTCCGGGTGGATGTAGTGGAAGGTGGTTGGGTACCCATTGTGCCCCGTGAGTGTGTCGAGAATCAAGCAGTTTTCAGCCCAAGCATTCTTTGAGTCGGAATCTCGGCAGGATCCCGGAGAAAGATTGGTCCATAAAAAAACCACGAGAACGAAAATCGCTCTCGTGGTGAAATCGAATTGGACGGTATGGTTGGCTCAGAAGTCGCCGATGACTTGTCCATCTGCCATTGAGCCGAGGTTCTGCCAGGTATTCTGATCGACATACTCGTTCACAAATCGGACCGACCCATCAGCCAGAAGCACTTGAGTTCCACCAGTGTGGAAGCTGCTCGCCATGAACCAACGCGATGAAGGCGTGATTTGATTGATTGGAAAACCGGTCGATGACAGAATGGAATATGTCATCCCACTACCTGTCACCACTTGTAACGGATTCTGCGCTGAAGCAGGTTGGTATCCGAATACTTCGGCAATCGCGACTGTGTTTGACGTCCCGTCTGTAATACTTGCCATACTGGTTCTGGAGTTGTGAAAGAACATGCCTTTTTTTGTTTTCTCGATGGATGAACCGGCTGCCCACGGAAGAGCTTCCAGATTGATTCCGGGTGGAGGAAAGAAAGAAGTGACCGCGGAGCCAGTCATTGCCGCGTAATGAACAATGTGTCCCCCCACGGGAGCGAGCGGAGGAAGAATCTCATCCGAAACAGGATTGGAAGGGCATATCAACGAGTTAATCTTTCGTTGGAAGTGTGGAAGGTTTGAGGGATTAGTATGCCCGACATTGAAATCAATCTGGTTGTAAAGATTCGACTCTTCCAAAAAAGGTAATGAAAGAGTGATCCAGTTGGCACTGACATTTGGCCAGTCAAAGATTGTCGCGCAGTTCGGAAAAGGTGTATTCAAGTGACAGCCATGAACAACTTCCAATGGCGGGAAGACACGATGAGTATCGTGATAATTATGAAGTGCTAATCCGATTTGTTTGAGATTGTTTTTGCACGATGTTCTTCGTGCGGCTTCGCGCGCTTGCTGCACAGCGGGGAGCAAGATGGCCACCAACACCGCAATGATGGCAATGACCACCAAGAGCTCAATGAGAGTAAACCCGCGTCTGGTTTGCTTGTTGTACATTGTGGACCTGTTGTTTTTCAGTGATGCGAGCGATGCCGACATCAGCCGAACCGAGGGGGAGATGACTGTTAAGTTGTCTTGTTGCGTTATTGGTTATTGCAACGAGCGACTGATTTTGATGCCCTTTTGATTTTCCAGATCAAATGTGTATTTATTTTTCTGCTCTGCTTCGACCACGATTTTGAGTGGTGTCGATTGTTGACTCTGATATTCGAGGGGGATGTTCGAGTCGTGTAGGAAGTCGGATCGTTTGAGACGACCATTTTGTCTGGCTTTCATCAGCTCTTCGTGTGTCGCGGGAATCGCGTAAATCACGACTTGATATTCTCCGGGAATCGCACCTTCAACTCCGTTTGGTCCGTAGATTGAAAAGGAACCATCTTCGCGAATGAGACCGGTGAATGATGGTCCGCGTGTTCCCATTTGAGTGTTCGGAATCAATGTCACTTGCCCTTCGGTCACCGGTTCCCCTTCAACCATCACCGTCCCGGAAACCAGGCTTAGCGCAGGAGCGTCGTCACTGGTTCCACATCCCGACAGGAAAGTCAGAACAAACGTGAAAAATCCCAGCGAAGATGCCAGACCGTTCCACTTGTAAGAATTCGAATTTGATTGAGATCTGTGGATCATGATGGATGCTATTTTTGGGACCAATGACAAATTCACAGAGTTGATCGTTCTGCGAACTCTAAAAATGTAATTCAATTTTCAGGGTTACATAAACTTTTCCAGATCAGATCATCCGGGATGAGGGAATTACCTCACGACTTGTCGGACTATCACAATCTGCTGGGTTATACAGGTCTTAACGACCAATCGGTTTATGCGTGGTGAAGGTCATCCCTGATCGCGGTTCAAGCATCCTTGCGACGTTTCATCAAGCGGGTTGACGCACGTCTCGAAAACGATTCTTTTTCAATAAGTGCGTCGAGACTCTTTTCAAATGACGGTAAAGCCCCCAAAAGCTGGGACGTTGATGAGGACCAAAGGCAATATCAGCAGACGTGATCTGAAAGTCGATCGTTTCCTCCCAACTGACGGCATCATCGATACTGTAATAGTTTGACCAGTTCCGACGTGTCCGTTCCGAGATCACAGCAACCCCGGTCAGTTCCAACTTGGGTCCGACCGAAACCAACCAGAATGTGTCGGCCTCCGGTGGATCACTGTTCCACATGTCCCACAAGCAGCGCGTCACTTCGTAATGACAACGATGCATGGGAACCTGGTACAAACGTTTGAGATTTGTTTCAAACCGTTCGTTGACGGCTTGTGTTTGAAACAAGGCAGGACGCTTCAAAGTTTCATCGACATCTTGAATATGAGATACGGTCATCTCGGTTTTCTCCTTCTGCGATAGGAGGCTGACTTCCATTCCCCTCGTCAGCCATCCGTTCCATAACACCGAGATCCGTCTCTACACAATTCAACGAAACGTGCTTTCAGCAAACTCCCCATTAACGGTGTGTTGGGCACCCCTAGGGGAGTGGCAAAATCATTAGAGGAAATCGTAAGGTGAGTAAGATGAGAGGTTTAGGAGATTTCCGACAAAACTCAAAATTCTTGGAAATAAGCAGAAAGAATGACCGAAACAGGCGGACTAAGATCACTTCGAAGCAAGATTTTGAGTGGAAATTCTTACTCAATCTGGCTTGCTAGCTGGTAGTTTAAGTCAAAAGAACCAACTGCGATGCACACACACAAGTAAGAGGTTGCCGCGATGCTGTACCGAGCCTGTCTGCTGTTTTGCCTGTTTCTGATGGGATCCATCTCGCTCTTTGCCGAAGATCACATGATCCATCAATTCGAGCGTCAGGAACTGACCGACGTGTACTACTCGGAAGGTATCAATCACGGGGACATCAATGGAGACGGTCATCAGGATGTGGTGCATGGTCCCTATTGGTTTGCGGGTCCTGATTTCAAAATCAAACACGAGATCTACGAGGCAAAACCACAGAACCGAAACTCATACGCGGACAACTTTTTTAACTGGGTTCACGATGTCAACGGTGATGGAAAAGACGATGTCTTTGTTGTTGGCTTTCCGGGTACACCTGCTTACGTCTACGAAAATCCCGGACCCGGGAACTATGACACTCTCTGGGACAAGCATCAAGTGTTCGACTGGGTCTCGAACGAGTCTCCGTGGTTCATACAGCTGGTCGGCGATGATACCCCCGAATTGGTTTGCACGCGGGATGGTCGTTTCGGTTACGCAACACTTCCCGAGAACAAATCATTTGATGCGTGGGAGTTTCACCCCATCTCCAAAGACATCGCCACGAAACGATTCGGGCATGGCTTGGGAGTCGGCGACATCAACGGCGATGGACGGCTGGATGTCATCTACAATAATGGATGGTTTGAACAACCCGAAGATCTCTCCGGCAACCCGGAATGGAAACAGCATCTCTACACCTTCACCAAAGCGGGAGGTGCCGAGATGTATGCCTACGATGTCGACGGTGATGGTGACAACGATGTCATCAGCTCGCTCGCCGCACACTCATACGGTCTTGTCTGGTTTGAACAAATCCAAAAAGAGGAACGAATCTCGTTTGTGCCACATGTGATCATGGGGGACAAGCCGGAACAGAATCCCTACGGCGTTCTGTTCAGCGAATTACATTCGGTGAATCTGGCAGATATGGATGGTGATGGTCTGAAAGATATCGTCACCGGGAAAACGTATTGGTCGCATCACACTCAAGCTCCGATGTGGGATGCGGGTGCCGTTGTGTACTGGTTCAAATTAAAACGCGGACCTGATGGCATCGAATGGATTCCCTACAAAGCGGATGGCGATGCAGGGATTGGTCGACAAGTGATTGTTGCCGATCTCAATAAGGATGGTGTCCCGGAGATTCTATCTGGCGGGATGAAAGGAGCCAACATCCTCCATCACACGACGAAAAATGTCGATGCGACTGTCTGGAAGTCGTTCCAGCCGAAAGCTCCGATCCCTCTCGCCGATGGTTTGTCTCCTGAAGAAGCCGCCGACCGGATGACTGTGCCCGAAGGATTTTCGGTACAGCTCGCCGCAGGGGAACCACAAATTCATCAACCGATTGCCATGGCATTCGATCACAAAGGACGATTGTGGGTTGCCGAGGCACACACTTATCCGCGTCGCGCTCCCGAAGGAGAGGGCAAAGACAAGATTATCATTCTTGAAGACACAAACCTCGACGGCACACTCGACTCTCGCAAGGTTTTTATCGAAGGATTGAACCTTGTGAGCGGAATGGAAGTCGGGTTTGGAGGTGTGTGGGTGGGTGCGGCTCCCTATTTCATGTTTATTCCCGACAAAGATGGAGACGACAAACCGGACTCCAAACCACAAATTCTATTGGACGGCTTCGGCTATCAAGATACGCACGAAACGTTGAACACCTTCATCTGGGGACCAGACGGCTGGTTGTATGGCTGTCATGGAGTGTTTACGCATTCGAAGGTTGGTAAGCCGGGAACTCCTGAAGAAGACCGAACTCCCATGAATGCGGCCGTCTGGAGATATCATCCGGTGCGGCATGAATTTGAGGTCTTCGCACGCGGGACCAGTAACCCCTGGGGTGTCGACTTCAACGATCACGGCCATTCCTTCATCACGGCCTGCGTGATCCCTCACCTATGGCACATTGTTCAGGGAGCCCGCTATCACAGACAGGGAGGCCAGCATTTCAATCCCTACATATTCGATGACATTAAAACCATCGCCGATCATGCGCATTATGTGGGGAATATTCGCGATCACGCCTGGTGGGGACACGAACCCCAAGCCGCCGGCGACACATTGAGCAAAGGAGGAGGACACGCTCACTGCGGAGCGATGATTTATCTCGGTGATAATTGGCCCAAAGAATACAGAAACCAGATCTTTTTCAACAACATTCACGGCAACCGAGTCAACAATGACATTCTGGAGCGTCGAGGTTCTGGATATGTGGGACATCATGGCCCCGATACGATCATTGCCAACGACCGTTGGTATCGTGGGATTAATTTGCGATACGGACCAGATGGGACCGTTTCCCTGATCGACTGGTACGACAAAAACGCCTGTCACAGGACTAATCCAGAGATCTGGGACCGTACCAATGGACGTATCTTTAATATCGCTTACGGGACGCCCCAACGAAAACGGGTGGATCTCTCCAAGCTGTCTGATGAACTCCTCGTTGAAATGCAGTTGCACGAGAACGAATGGTTCGTGCGGATGTCGCGCAAGATTCTCCAGGAACGCGCAGCGGCAGATCACATATTGTCGTCAACGCCGGGACAATTGCTGCACTTGGTTAAGACCGAAGCAAAAGTGGAGCACCGCTTGCGAGCATTATGGACACTCCATGCGATTGGAGAATTGCAGGAGCCAATCGTCTCCGAACTTCTGAAAGACAAAAACGAACATATCCGCTCGTGGGCGATACAGCTTGAACTCGAAGATGAACAAATCTCCGACACGATTCTTGATCATCTTCAATCACTGGCTCTGGACGATCCTTCTCCACAAGTTCGGCTTTACCTCGCCTCGGCTTTGCAACGTCTTCCTCTCAGCAAACGATGGGTGATCGCCCGAAACCTGATCGCTCATTCCGAGGATGCCGAGGATCACAACCTCCCCTTGATGTACTGGTATGGCATCGAACCTCTGGTTCCCCAGGACACATTGCAAGCATTGGAGTTTGCGTCAGCATCGAAGATTCCCTTAATCAAACGATACATCATTCGAAGAGCGGCCTCTGAAAATGATTTGCTCGAGAAACTGGTGGCTCATCTGACGGTCGAAACCAGTCTCGACAATCAAAAACTGATTCTGGAAGAAATGCTGGCGGCATTTGAAGGACGGGTGAATATTCCCATGCCAAAAATGTGGACTCCCGCGTATGAGTTGCTCTCACAAAGTTCCGATTCCGTCATTCGTGATCGGGCCGATGAAGTGGCGATCTTGTTAGGCGACAAGCGAATCTTCCCACGCATGCGGGCACAACTCGTGAATCAAGAGCTACCGCTGGAGAAACGTCGCAATGCGTTGAACATTCTCATCCGCGGTCGAGACCCGGAAGCGGCACCAGCATTATTGCAAGTGGTCCAGGAACAGCCGCAACTTCGTAGCTCCGCGATTAAAGCCCTCTCTGCGTATCAGGCTGAGCAGACGGCAACCGTTTTAATCAACATGTATCCTCGACTCGAGGATGCCACGAAACGTGATGCAATCAACACGCTGACGGCACGCCCTGAAAATGGACTGGCATTATTCGAAGCAATCGAAGCCGGGAAAGTTCCCAGAACCGATCTGCATGCCTACAACATTCGGCAGTTGACAAGCTTTGACAACCAGAAACTGACTGAAAAAATCAAAGCCGTCTGGGGAGAAGTTCGTGAGTCGTCTGCCGAGAAACAGGCAGAGATCGAGAAATACAAAAAGCAGCTTCAACCGGATGTTCTCAAACAGGCCGATTTCAGTCACGGACGGCTGCTATTCACCAAAACTTGCGCTTCGTGTCATACGTTATTTGGAGAGGGAGGGAAAGTTGGCCCCGACATCACGGGCTCGAATCGTGCGAATCTGGATTACATTCTTTCTAATGTGATCGATCCCTCTGCCGTTTTGGCGAAGGATTATCGCATGTCGACAATCGTGCTGGATGATGGACGCGTGGTGAATGGATTGATTCAAAAGGAAACCGACAGCGCACTCACCGTGAGAACGATTAACGACACCGTCGTCGTTGCCAAAGACGACATCGAAATACAGAAACTCTCTGAACTCTCGATGATGCCGGAAAACCAATTGAAGGAATTCAAGCCAAACGAAGTCCGGGATCTGATTGCGTATCTTGGTAGTCCCTCACAAGTCGCCATGCGAGGTCCCAAATCGCCCATCAACCCAAAGACCGGGAAGGTCGTTGGAGCCTTGGAAGGCGAAGCGATGAAGATCGTCGGCAAGACCGGAGGAACTGCCCGCTCTCAGTCGATGGGGAATTTCAAAGCAGACCGCTGGAGTGGCAACGATCATTTGTGGTGGACCGGAGCCAAGCCGGGGCAACGACTCGATCTTGAATTTGAAGTCACAGAGGCGGGCGTCTTCAACATCGAACTGGTGCTGACCAAAGCGAAAGACTACGGCATTGTGAACGTGAAGCTGGAGGGTAAAACTCTCGGTCCCGCTATTGACCTGTACGATCCCGAGGTAATCACGACCGGAGTGCTCAGTTTTGGTCCACAGGAATTGTCCAAGGGGACTCACAAACTGACGTTTGAAATTGTGGGTGCGAATCCGAAAGCTGTCAAATCTTACATGGTCGGCTTGGACTATCTGCGACTATCAGCAACAACGAGCGAAGCAATTACTACCAAATAATTAACCCCGATAACGGAAAGTGCACTGTTGATGAAACGCTATCTAGCTTGCCTATGCATCATTCTACTGACGTCTGTATTTACAGAAGCCCGCGAACCCGACACGATTATCGATCTGTGGCCCGCGTTGCCAACGGGAGAAACGGCTAAGAATACAGGCGAAGCGCTGCCGACACGACCTGATGAAAAACCACCCGCGACCCGCATCAAAGATATCACCTTCCCACGTTTGTTTGTCTATCAACCACCGAAAGAAAAACAGAACGGCACAGCCGTCATTGTCTTTCCCGGCGGTGGCTATAACTATGTCGTCATGGATAAAGAAGGCTCGGAAGTGGCCGACTGGCTCAATCCGCTGGGAGTGACCGTCTTTGTCGCTCATTACCGAACCAAACGAACAAAGTCCGAACCCGATTCCTGGATCAGGCCGCTGGAAGATGGCCAACGGGCGGTCTCTCTCGTCCGCTCTCAAGCCCAGAAATGGAACATCAATCCAGAGCGAATTGGTGTGATCGGTTTTTCTGCCGGCGGTCAATGTGCGGCATTGGTCACCACACGTTTCGATCAGCGGCAATATAAACCCGTTGATGCGGTTGATCAAATCTCATGCCGACCCGATTTCAGCATGTTGCTCTATCCCTGGCAATTGGTTGATGGAGAGGGTGATTTGAGAGAGTTTGTGACCATTACCAAAGAGACGCCGCCTACTTTTCTCGCTCACACACACGATGATTCTGTCACTTCGCTCAGTAGCATCGAGTTCTACAAACAACTCAAACAACACAAAATTCCTGCCGCTCTGCACATTTACAGCAACGGCGGACACGGCTACGGCATGCGACCCGTGGAAGGCTCCGATGTCGATTCCTGGCCTGATCGAGCGACAGAATGGATGACGTTACAGGGTCTCTTAGTCGCTCCGACCGATTGAACATAAACTCAATTTCGTCAAGCCGCCGCCCGCCAGGTTCACTAAGCATCATTCGTCACTCTGGAATTGAAACGAATAGAGTTTGGCATCTTTCAGGTGAAATCGCAGCGTGACCGGTTCCCCTGCATATTTTGACAAAGGGCTTTTTGCAGGCCAGGTTACGGGATGATCGATATTGTCACCCGTTATGGGGTCAGACACCCAGACAGGCCCGGATTCGGTCAGCATTTCGACCAACACTCGGCCCCCTTTGGCAACTTCCGCATTGAGAGTCAGCTTTGTCCCCTCATAGGTGAGTGGCTTGGTCGTTAGTGATCCCTTTTGTTGGCCGCTGATGGCCACATACCCGTCTTTGCGATAGGTAAATCTGCGGACACGGCTATCGGGACCGGTATAGTACGCTTCCGTCGCGTAGACAGACCATTCGTTCGGTTTGTCGGGTAGCTCCAATAATCCCCACGTCATATAGTTACTGCGATTGCCCGTGCGATCCTCGGGAGCCGACTCGGGAACAACCGGTTCTAACCAACGATGAAACGTGTGTCCGTCCCGACTGCTCATAAAGATCGGCTCGACGCGCTGGCCTTGATCGGGAAGATAGCGAGTCGGAAAGCCAATCAACATATGAGGAGCACGGGGGTCATTGCGAATCGCGTTGGTGTAAAGGTGTTCGAGCTTTTGTTCGGGATATTCGAGAAACGCGGGAGCCGACCAACTCAAAAAATCGTCGGACACACACCACTTGATATCTCGTATCTTGCGAAAGTCGCGATAATAGCAACGGTATTTTTTCAATTCGGGATCCCAGAACGCCAGATTCTGCGAATCGAACGCTCCCTGTGTGATGACCGGTTCATCGTGCATGAGCGACCAATGAATCGCGTCGGCCGACTGAAAAACATAGAGCCCTTTCTTGCCAATCGGACGACCACGCGAAATCGCTTTGTATTTCGCTTCGGGAGGGGAGTCGGGATTCGTATCCAGAAATGGCGTGAAACAATGATTGCCTATGCCGTCCCAGACAATGTTGTTGGCCTTCGAACCTTCAAACTCAAACAGGCCAAGCTCCGGTTTCTTCCAGGTGATGCCGTCGGTACTTTCCGCGTAACAAACGACTTCGGGATGAGTGGCCCGTTTCTTTTCAGTATCATAGTGACTTCCGCGATAATACATGCGGTAGAGATCGCCATCTTGGAAGATCGAATAATACGCACACGTATTCCCTTCCCAAGGTTTGTCCGTCACCAGAACCACTTCCTGCGGCGTGGGTTCTTGCACGGCCTGTTTGGCATCACCATCCAATGACTGGATCAGAAAATCATCGACGAGCAACTCTCGACGGTTGCCGATCTCAATCGGCTCTTGAGCAGATACGGAAAATGTACAGAGAAATACAAGCGGGGCGATCAAAAAGAGAATCAAGCGTGGCATGGCGGGCTCCCGGAAGAGTGCAGAAATGAAATGGACGTTCATCCTGACCGGTTTGTCCCAGAGAAGCAAATTGATTTTACCGAGAACAAATATTTGGATATGTCATCGCACGGCTCTTTCTTTTCCATCCGTGAGAATCCGTTTTCTCTGCGTCATCCGTGTTCTACTTTTACCAACGACTCAAAGACCCAGCTCACTCTCACAAGTGACTCATTTTTCCTCCGTGCCGCCTGCCTCTGCGCGAGTCTTCAATTCATTTCATAATTGAATTTAATCGGGTGGCGGGGCGCGCCCTGAAGTAGAAGCCCCCGTGATCAACACTCCACATCGCTCATGCCGACTCGGAGATTCGGCCTACAGCAATGCACAATGGCTCATTTGATCCGCGTCATCTGCGATATCCGCGGTTGCATCATTTTTTCATGCCCACGACTTATTGTCATTCGTTTAATTCGAATCATTCGTGGTCAGAATTTCTCGCCACAAAACAGGAACGTTGATATTCAATGATAAGGATCAGTGTTCCGTGCCTTCGGCGTCGGCTTCCATTTCGACGGCGTGAGCCGAGGGAGCGTCTTCGTCCTGAATGTAGGTTTTCCCTTTGTAGGTCTTGACGATGTAGAGAAATCCAACCGCCGCGACAAACATACATCCCGTGAAGAACCAGTAATAATCCGCACCAGGCAGACGACTTGTCCCGTCACTTTTTTCGATCAAGAGATTCACGATGGCCGTGAACTCATTCCCGGCAGCGACCGAGAGCAGATAGAGAGACATGATGACCGACTTCATGCTATTGGGGGATTGCGTGTAAGAAAATTCGAGACAGGTAATCGAAACCATCACTTCGGCAGCGGTCAAGATAGCGTAGGCGAGCACTTGCCAACCGATGCTCGGAGAGTGACCGGCGACAATTTGTGTTTCAATCCAGCCACTGACAGAAAACGCAGCCACGGCGAGAAACATGCCCATGGCAATTTTTCGGAGCGGCGAAAGGCCGAACGATTTATCGAGTGCCGGATAGATGACATAGGCAAACAAAGGGACAAACAACAGGATAAAGAATGGATTGGTTGCTTGCAGTTGTGAAGGGAGTACGTCGATCACTTTTCCAAAGAAGTTGACTTCCAGATCCATTTTCTTCGCCTGCAAAACCCAGGCTGACGCTGTTTGATCAAACAGGCACCAGAACATTGCCACGAATGCATAGATCGGCAGCAATCTGAAAATCGCCTGTTTGCCTTCACCCGTGAAACAATCTTTAAAGAGTTCTTTTCCTCGTGCGGGAACATGCACGAACGTGTTTCGCCCCATCCAAAAGACGATGGTCGCGATCGCCATCAGGATACCGGGAACACCAAATGCAACGGACGGTCCATATCGGTCGAGGAGTACGGGGGTCAACAATGTTGAAGCAAACGCACCCAGGTTAATGGCCACATAAAACCATCCAAAGATTTTGGGGAGGAGATGTTTATTGCGAGATCCAAACTGATCCCCCACATGCGCAGAGACACACGGTTTGATCGCACCGGTTCCGATAGAGATCAGAGCGAGTCCGATTCCCAGACCCAAACGAGTTTCGTCGAGAGCCAGACAAAAGTGTCCCAAGCAATAGACAATCGACAGTAACAGGATCGTTTTGTATTTCCCGAATAGCCAGTCGGAAATCAGGGCACCAACCAGTGGGAAAAAATAGGCAGCCACCACAAATGTGTGAACCCAAAACTTCGCCTGCGGTTCCGACATCGCATCAACTTCACCATCAGCCCCCAATAAATACTGCGTCATAAAGACGGTGAGAATCGCCTTCATCCCGTAAAAGCTGAAACGCTCGGCGGCTTCGTTTCCGACGATGTAGGGAATGCCGGGAGGCATGCCTTCGATGTCGAACGGTTTCGTGGCGTGTTTGGTTTCGCTCATCGTTTTCCTTTGGTCGGTTTGGCGTTCGGGAGTGTCATGTCCAGATTCTGAACCAGAAAGGACCACTCGTCGGCCACTTCTTCAATGATTTTGGCAGTCGGTTTGCCCGCTCCATGTCCCGCTTTGGTTTCAATGCGGATCATTACCGGGGCATCACCTTGATGATATTTTTGCAAACGGGCCGCGAATTTGAAACTGTGTCCGGGGACCACACGGTCATCGGTGTCGGCGGTCGTCACCATCGTGGGAGGATAAGCCGTTCCTGGTTTCAAATTGTGATAGGGCGAATAGGCATAGAGAGCTTCGAACTCTTCCGGGTTGTCGGAGGAGCCGTAATCGTCGACCCAGAAACGTCCCGCTGTAAACTTGTGAAACCGCAACATATCCATCACGCCGACTCCCGGCAGACAGGCGCCGAACAAATCGGGACGTTGTGTCATGACGGCACCCACCAGCAAACCCCCGTTACTACGCCCTTGAATGGCCAGCTTGGGAGTGGACGTGTACTTCTCCTCGATGAGCCATTCGGCAGCCGAGATGAAATCGTCGAAGACGTTTTGTTTATCGAGTTTTGTCCCGGCACGATGCCAGGTCTCGCCGTATTCGCCCCCTCCGCGTAAGTTGGCGACTGCCAAGACGCCTCCCATTTCGAGCCAGGCAGCGCGAGAGATTGAGAAGCCCGGCGTGATGGCGATGTTGAAACCGCCGTATCCGTAGAGGAGAGTTGGATTGTTGCCATCTTTTTTCAGATCTTTGTGATACGTGAGGAACATCGGGATCTTCGTGCCGTCTTTACTTTTGTAAAAGACCTGTTCGACGACATAGTCGCTGCCATCAAAATCGACCTTGGCTTGTCTGAGCAATTGGCTTTCGCCTGTTGTGATGTCGTAACGATAGATACTGGGAGGAGTGTCGAAACTGGAAAAGGAATAGAAAGTTTCATTATCGTCTCGCTTACCGGAGAAGCCGGAGGCTGAGCCAATTCCTTCAAAATCGACTTCACGAACGAACTCTCCTTCAGGAGAAAAGATTTTGACTTGAGAACGGGCATCTTTCAGATAGCTGGCGAGAAAATGATTACCGACGAACGAAATAGAACGCAAAGTCTCATCGGCTTGGGGAATGATTTCTTTCCAGTGTTGTTTCTCTGGTTGAGTCGTATCGATGGCGATCACTCGTCCACGCGGAGCATCGACGTCGGTTTGAAAGTAGAAGACCGGTCCATCGTTGCCGAGAAACGAATATTCGTTTTCGAACTTGTCGATCAACTGGACGAAGCCCGCCAAAGGTTCGGTCAAGTCGCGATAGAAAACCTGATACTTGTCGTCGGTTCCTTTCCAGACTGTGAGCACCAGCCACTGTCCATCGTCCGAGACATCAGTCCCGAAACCCCACTCGGGATGATCGGGACGTTCGTAGACCATCACATCATCAGATTGCGGCGTGCCGACGCGATGATAGTAGACCTTTTGATTCAGGTTCAGATTCTGAAACTCGTCACCCTCTTTCACTTCGGGATAACGATTATAGAAAAACCCTTTGCTGTCTTTGGTCCACTCGGCACCACTGAACTTCACCCAGTCCAAAATTTCGTCGAGAATCTTGCCCGATTCGATTTCCAGAATTTGAAATTTCTTCCAGTCGGAACCCGCTTCTGACACGCCGTATGCGACGTACTTTCCATCCTCGCTGAAATAGGTTCCCGAGAGTGATTTTGTGCCATCTTTTGTCCATTGGTTGGGATCGATCAAGACGTTCGGTTCGCCGTTGAGAGTCTCCGACACATACAACACATATTGATTTTGCAGACCGTCGTTTTTGTAGAAGTAGTAACGCTCTCCCCGCTTGAATGGTGACGAAAACTTTTCGTAATTCCAGAGTTCTGTCAGGCGGGACTTAATCTGTTCACGTTCGGGGATCGCGTGCAGATAGCCGAAGGTCTGCTCGTTCTGTTGTTCGACCCACGCGGCGACCTCTTCCGATTCACGAACATCGTCTTCGAGCCAACGATACGGGTCGGCGACTTTCGTGCCGTGATAGTCGTCGGTTTGTTCAACGGTTTTGGTTTTGGGAGCGGTGAAGGTCGGTTTGTCGGCAGCAGAAGTGGAAAACGTCATACAAGACAAAAGTCCACTGAAAAGTAGGGTCCGCTGTGCGGACCGATGTGAAAATGACGGCATACGAGTCCTCTCGTGGAAACGGGTTATTGCCATTTAAGCGAGTTCCGGCAGCGGAAGAAAGAACCGAATCTGTTCTCTTTTCAGATTTTGCGCAGTCACTGAACTCTGCTCCTTGATGTTCTGTCTCTTGCAGGTGAGGATCAGAAGATCGTGCTGTTCCGATAGATCGTCTCTCGCTCGTTGTCACGAGTGAATGAAGTATGGAGTTTTCTGCAATGAAGTCTCGAATCGTCTTGTTCTGTTTGTCGCTGTTTGTGGGGATGTCGGTTTTCTCATCGGCTGCGGAGCCGGAGACCGCAAAGAAACTGCATGCCCTGTTTGATCGAGAATGGGAGTGGTCCATGAAGACCTTTCCCACCTGGGCCTCGCACTTGGGGGATTACCGATACAACACCAGATGGACGGATGAAAGCCTGGATGGATACCGCAATCGCCAGCAACATTATCAAAACGTGTTGACCGAATTCGCGCAGATCGATGCCGGCCAACTTTCTCAAACGGATCGAATCAATCTGGAGTTGTTTCGACGCGACTATCAGCAAAATGTCGATGGCTTCAAATTCGGCTGGCATCTTGTCCCACTCACAGCACGTGGAGGGATTCAGGATCAATCTTCGACCGCCGATTCTCTCCCGTTTGAAAAGGTGCAAGACTACGAAGACTGGATCGCCCGGATGGAGGGAATTCCTGAACTGGTTGAGCAAACCATGATCTTGATGGAAGAGGGGATCGAGAGAAAAGTTCTTCCCGCCAAAATTGTCATGGAGCGAGTCCCCGATCAAATCGCCAGACAAGTAGTCGATGATCCAGAAAAAAGTCTGTTCTATAAGCCGTTTCGTGAATTTCCCAAAGCCATCCCCGCGGAAGAGAAAGCTCGCATTCGCACAAAAGCGAAACAGGTGATCGAAGCACAAGTCATCCCCGCGTATCGGAAGTTTCAGACCTTCTTCAACGAAGAATATTTACCGGCCAGTTTTGACAAGCCCGGAACCTGGCAGATTCCAGATGGTCAAAAGTTCTATGCTCATCGAGCCAAAATGTTTACCACGACCGATTTGACGCCACGTGAAATCCATGAGATCGGGTTGAAAGAAGTGGCCCGAATTCGAGCCGAGATGGAGAAGATCGTCAAACAGGTGAAGTTCACCGGGACGTTCGACGAATTTCTCGAACACTTACGAACGGATACCAAGTTTTATTGTGACGATCAACAGCAATTGATGAACGAGTATCAGGCAGTCTGCAAGCGGATCGATCCGACTCTCGACCAGGTCTTCAAAAGACAGCCCAAAATTCCTTACGATTTGCAGGCAATCCCCGCGCATCTGGCTCCCGACACGACAACCGCTTATTACCGACGACCGTCTGCCGATGGCCTCCGTCCGGGTACTTACTTTGTCAATTTGTATCGACCGGAAGTTCGTCCCCGATACGAAATGATGGCGTTATCACTGCACGAAGCAGTTCCCGGTCATCACTTTCAAATCGCCTTTGCGATGGAACTGGAAGGATTACCGCCGTTTCGTCGTTATGGAGGTTACACGGCATTCGTCGAAGGCTGGGCTTTGTATGCCGAGTCGTTGGGTGATGAATTGGGTTTGTACGATGATCCGTATTCCAAGTTTGGTCAGTTGACGTATGAAATGTGGCGAGCCGTGCGGCTGGTCGTTGATACGGGTCTTCACTCTCTCAAATGGTCTCGTCAGGAAGCGATTGATTTCTTTGCCGCCAATACTGCCAAAGCCCTCCACGATATTGAGAACGAGATTGACCGATACATTGGCTGGCCCGGACAAGCTCTGGCTTACAAAATGGGTGAGCTGAAGATCAAGGAACTACGTCGTCACGCAACAACAGAACTGGGCGAGAAATTTGATTTGCGTGAGTTTCATGATGTCATCTTGCGACATGGTGCAGTGCCGCTTGATGTTTTGGAACAGTTGATCAATGAGTGGATCGACGAGCAGAAGTGAGTCTCGTTTCATCCGACCGAGAGATAATCTTGTCCGAGTTGATAACCGTATTCTTGTAGCTCGGCGGCGATCACTTCGCGGGCACCATGATTGGTGACGTAGTTGAGGACAAACGGTTTTGGTGATTGATCTAACCAGTTCGGTGCGTGGACATCGGCTTGCTTGATTTTGCCTCCGATCTTGTTGGGATCGATATCAATATAGGCGGAAATGTGGATGCCGAGCTTCTCGATTAATTGGACTCGTTGCCGCGTTTTGCGACCGGCTCCCCAGACAACAACGGGACGGTGGGAAAGTATTCTTGCATCACGGGCCAGATACTCGGCACGTATCTGATCGAAGGCGTTTCTGGTAAAACGGAGGTCGTTCCGAGTTGCTCGTCCGGGAGATTCCCGCCAGTGAAGCAAGACTTCCGGGAGTTTTGTCATGACGACTCCCGCCGCATGTAATCTCAACCAGAAATCGTAATCTTCGGGAAACAAGCCGTCCCGATAAGGTCCGAACCGCTCATAAATCTCTCGTCGATACATCACCGACGGATTGGCCACAGGGGATTCCACATAAATATTGTTGGCAATTTCGTCGGGAGAAAGACATTCATTCTGCCAACGGGCGTACTCTCGATATCCTTCCTGCAAAATCTCTTCGGGAAACAATTTCACTTGAGTCGCCAGGACATCGATATCCGCTCGCGCGTTCAAAAAGTCAACCTGTTTTTGTAATCGAGTCGGCAGCATCACATCATCTGCATCCATGCGGGCGACAAGAGGTGTCCGCACGTTTTCATATCCCAGATTGATGGCCGGGACCAACCCGATCCGACCGGGTGAGATCACTTTAACTCGACGGTCGCTGGCAGCAAATTGTTCGATCAGATCCGATGATCCATCGTCTGATCCATCATTGACGAGTATCAGTTCCCAATCTGCGAGTGTTTGCTGACAGATTGAGTCCAGACACTCAGAAAGCGTCTCGACAGCATTGTAAACCGGAAGCACGATGGAACAGATCGGAGTCACGCGAAGGTCATTTTTCCAGTGAGAGATTGAGTGATATCCAAGTCCATTTCCGGTTGACCAGAGAATGCCTTATCTCCATTTATTTTAGCAGTTTATGACGAGCCGTTCATGGGGATTCGATTTTTATCATGTCTGTTGCCGAAAACAGCCAATTCCCCTAAAACTACCGGGCTGATCATACTAAAAAATCTGTCGGAGACCTCCACGGATGGAGATGCTTGTCGTTAAAGGAGAACGCCCACTCTCGGGAAGAGTCGCGATCAGCGGTGCCAAGAACGCTGCACTCCCCATCATGGCGGCGACTTTGCTCGCCGATGGCCCCGTGACGTTACGCAACATCCCTCAACTGGTCGATGTCGCGACACTCGCTCGGGTATTGGTCTCTCTCGGAATGAACATTCACGGCGACACATCCGGTGCGCTCCATTTCGAGACTGTCGATGATTCGCAACAGACGGCAGACTATGAATTGGTGCGTCGCATGCGTGCCAGTATTTGTGTCCTCGGTCCATTGTTGGCGAAACGTAAACGGGCCTGTGTTTCGCTTCCCGGTGGCTGCAACATCGGACATCGGCCGATCGATTTGCATCTGAAAGGATTGCGAGCGTTGGGTGCCGACATCTCCATCGAAAACGGATATGTTCACGCTGCCGCAGATCGTTTAGTCGGAGCCGACATTTATCTGGGTGGAGCGTTCGGAAGCACGGTGACGGGAACCTGCAACGTGATGAGTGCCGCCGTCCTTGCAGAAGGAACAACACATATCGAAGCGGCAGCCTGCGAACCGGAAGTCATCGACCTTGGAAACTTTCTGAATTCGTTGGGTGCCAATATTGTCGGCTTGGGAACTCCTTTTCTGACAATTGAGGGCGTCGAATCTCTCTCGGGTGGAAACTACTCGGTCATCAGTGACCGGATTGAAGCCGCCACATTGATGATTGCCGCGGGAATCACCGGGAGTGAGATTCAACTTGAAAACGCTCCACTGTCTCACATGACGGCAGTGTTAGAGGTTCTCGATCAAGTAGGATTGAAAATATCCTCAACGGCGAATGTGACAACAGTCGATGGACGCGGTGATCGTTCTGCGGTCGATTTTGTTGCCCGACCCTATCCCGGCATACCAACCGATGTGCAGGCTCAAATGATGTCCATGATGTCGGTGACACCGGGAAAAAGCGTGATCGCCGATGCGGTCTTTCCTGATCGATTCATGCATGCATCTGAGTTGACGCGTATGGGAGCACAGATTCGACGTGAGGGCTCGACGGCCGTCGTTCAGGGAGTCCCCCGTTTGAGCGGCGCCAATGTGATGGCGTCTGACTTACGCGCGTCGGCGGCGTTAGTGCTCGCCGCATTGGCGGCAGAGGGAAAGACCGTGATTCGTCGGATCTATCACCTCGATCGGGGTTATGAACGTCTTGAAAACAAACTGAATGCGCTGGGAGCAAAGATTCAGCGAGTGGAAGATCAACCGGTCGAAATCCCGAGTGTTCCGTCGCTTTCGAAGGCTTCGACTCCCCGCTCGAATCGAGCCGCGTAGAGCCAACATCTCTTACCATGCTGAATTGTGAAAAGATTCCTCACGGGGAAATTAATTACGTCCGCAAATTCGCCAACCGCACGATGAGTCAACGAACAGGTAGTTGAATTCGCAAGAATTCAGACAACAGGCGGGGCAATGTCGAACTTTCTAAACTCTTGTGAGTTTAGCTACGGGGGAGGTCAGTATTGAACTCTAATGAGTCACTCTTCAAATTTGAGTTGATTCTCATCGACCTTCCGAGTTCGTCGCCAAAATGCGGTCGCTGTTCCCCACCAATTGTTCACAATGCTGCCTTGGGCATTTTTGTACCAGCTTGCGCAGTCACCGGCCCAGATGGTGGCCTCCAGTTTGTCTTGCAATTGATGGTCGTATTCTTCAACCGCTTCGGGTTTCGGCTCTATCAACTGTGACTTTCGTTGAGCTTTCGCATTGAGACATTTCAAGACGAAATTCACCTGGCATTCGACCATGAAGATGATCGAGTTATGACCAAGGTTCGTATTGGGACCATACAGCATAAACAGATTCGGAAAACCGGCGTTCATCATGCCGAGCAATGTGTGAGGTCGCGGTTGATAAGCCTCTTCGAGAGAGAGACCATTTCGACCGACAATGTGCATTGGTTGGAGAAAACCGGTTGTCTCAAAACCCGTGGCAAAAATCGCAGCATCCACGGGAATCGATTCTCCCTGTGTCACCACTCCCGCTGAATCAAATTTTTCCAACGGTGCCGAGATCAGCCGAACGTTCTCTCGATTGAGAGTTTCGATGTAATCGCTGGATAGCAGAATTCGTTTGCAGCCGGGAGGATAATCGGGAATGACCTGTGATCGAATTTCATTGGTCGCTGCTTTTTTCATGCGGCGTGTCAGCCAGCGCCGATACTCACGGTTGGCAAAATTCTCGCCGTTGGCGAAGGCGACAAACCTGGCTTCCGAAACCAGAAAGATCCACCCACGATGTAATCGCTGGGCGAAGGGAAGCCAACGAAACGCCCACTTTGCCCACGCGGGATATCGATAGTTATTGAGAGGATGAATCCAGTTGGCACTCCTCTGAAAGAGTGTGACCGATTTCGCTTGCTGAGCCAGACCGGGAAGAAACTGGATCGCACTCGCTCCATTCCCAATGACGGCCACATCTTTCCCTGAAAGATCGACATCGTCTCGCCAACGTGCCGAATGCCAGGTGTCCCCCTGAAACTGTTCGACTCCTTCGATCTGGGGAATTTTCGGGCGATTCAATTGCCCGACGGCACTGACAAAGACATCGGCTTCGTGTGTGATTCCGTCACTGGTTGTCACATACCAGATCTTTTCAGATTCGTCGAAGATCGCTTTTTCAATGCCGGTGTTAAATTGAATAAACGGTCGAATTCCAAACTTGTCCGCACAGGTTTGAAAATAGTTGAGGATCTCGGGTTGTCGAGCGTATTTTTGCGACCAATCGTGTCTGCGGTCGAACGAAAACGAATAGAGGTGGGAGGGGATGTCGCAACCAGAATTGGGGTAGTGATTTTCGAGCCAGGTTCCACCCACATCCGGAGACTTTTCGAAAACCTGGAATGTCTCGATTCCCGCTCGCTTCAACTGGATCGCCAGGCAAAGCCCACTCATGCCGGCACCAGCGATGATGATTCGGGGAGAAGAATGCCGCAGGGCGGAGAAAGACATACGGATCCTCAAGGCTGATGATGACAGCCTAAGTTTACGAGATTCCTGATGCTGGGGAAACTGTATCGGAGTGACTTATTGTGGTCCGATTTGGTTTCCGACAGCGTCACAGAGTGATATAATTCCGCGGATGGAGCGCCTCGTATCATAGAGACAGATTGTAATCTTGTTGGAAGGGGGTCATCCATATTATGTTTGCGATGCAGCGAATTGCCATCACTGGTAGCTCCGGATTTTATGGTCGCGGACTGATCGAACGACTTCGATCTCAAATTCCCGACGCAAAGATCTTGGGACTCGACGTGGTCGAACCGACTATTCATCCCCCCGATGAATTCTTCAAGTGCGATGTGACGGGGCCTGAACTCGTTCAACAGATCGAGAGTTTTGCTCCCGATACGGTGATTCATCTGGCATTCGTTGTAAATCCCATACGCGACACCGATCGGATGCATGCCATCAATGTGGACGGGACGCGGAACCTGCTGGACGCCGTCAGCAGAACCAAACCCGAACGACTGCTTGTCTCTTCCAGCGCGACCGCTTATGGAGCATGGGACGATAATCCCATCCCGATCTCGGAAGGTCACGTGTTACGCCCGCGCACAGAATATCGATATGCACACGATAAAGTTCTCGTGGAAGAACTCCTTGAAGCATTTCGGGAACAACATCCTGAGATCGCGATCAGTTGGACAAGACTGGCCATCATTTACGGTAAAGGGATCGAAAACTATCTGACGAAATTTATCGTTCACTCGCCCGTGATGGTTTTGGCGGACGGGCACAACGCGACTTTTCAAGCGGTCCATCTGGATGATGTCGTGGACTCAACTCTTGCGATTCTCGACGCCAATGCCTCCGGACCCTTCAATGTGGCACCACCCGACTGGATCACCTTAAAAGATCTCGCGAAGTTGAAACGACAATTTTGCCTGAAGAGTCCGTTGTTTGTTTGCCGCATGTTCACGAACTTCTGGTGGACGTTGCGACTACCGTTGTACAACTTCCCCTCGGGCTTGTGGTACTTTATTCGATTCCCGTGGGTGGTGGCTCCCGATCGATTGAAGAACGAATTAGAGTATGAGTTCCAATACTCGACTCTGGAAACCGTCCATCAGATGTTGCGTGACGGCGGCTTCAAGAAAATCCCCGAATTGGCAATCGACGCCAATCGCAGTACAACCTCTGACGTTCAATAGTCATTCTCTCATTATGATGGCGATCACTCCCCCCGAACCCGTTGAACGCACCATCAATGTGGATGGACATACGATTGCGATCATCGATGGAACGGCGGGGCGTACGGGACCACCCGTGGTACTGATCCATGGAATCCTGATGTCGGCAGGTTTTTGGCCCCAATTACTCGAGGGAACTTCTCTCGACCGCTATCGTTGGATTTCCGTCGGACTGCCGGGACACTCACCCAGTGTCGCCCCCGAAAATTTCGCGCAGCACGATGTGACCGAAAAGCTGTTTTCGGATGTGCTTGCAGCCGCGGTGAAGGAGTGCTTCGACGACGAACCGGTCCATCTTGTGGGCTGGTCAACAGGAGGTTATGCCGCGTTGATGATGGCCGCCAATCATCCTGAGAGAGTGAAAAGTGTGATTAGTTTGAGCGGATTTGTGCGCGGCCAATGGGGGCATCTGCTCGGATACTTTCAGTTTGTTTCGCAAAGTTGGTGGCGAGGCTGGACGGTTACGGCCGGGATGAAACTTGTCGCCTGTTCTCCCCGTTTGTATCGCGGGTTCCAATGGATGATGACCGTGAAACCCATTCCCAAGACAGAGTTCATGGAAAAGATTACACAATCATCGTATGCCGATTACCGAGCGAATGACTTTCGAGACATGCGCTGGTTGTTTGCAGGCTTGAGAGATATCGACAGTTCAGATCGACTGGCAGAGATTCAAGCACCGGTGCTGATTCTTGCAGGAGAACGAGACAAGATTATCGTCCCGGCAGAAGCCAAGCATATCGACGCTCTGTTGCCAAATTCAAAATTGATTGAGCAGCCGGGTGTCGGACATTTGTTCTACGCTGAAGGACGCGAGCAGACACTGCTACAGATTGACGAGTGGATTACGCAACAGAGTTAATCGTGGCGACTGAATCCGGCTTCATCCATCAAATTTGGCAGCCATTGGCATCCGGCGCCCGCTTCCGAAGGCACGTTGAGACAATTTGATTCCCGGAGGCATCTGACGGCGTTTGAACTCGTTACGGTCGAGTTTGTTGGCGATCCAACGGACAGTCTCTTCGGGGAACTCTTCGCATAACGTCGCGACCGATTTGTGCTGCTCGATCAGTCCGGCAAGAATGAAGTCGAGGATTTCATAAGGGGGCAAGCTGTCTTCATCTTTTTGATCGGGAGCCAACTCGGCACTGGGAGGTTTGGTGATGATGTTATTGGGAATCACTTCGCGACCTTCGCGAGTTTCATTGATGTACCGACACAACGCATAAACATCTCGCTTGAACAGATCGGAAAGAACGGCAAATCCTCCCGCCATATCTCCATAAATCGTGCAATAACCGACTGCCAACTCGCTTTTGTTACCCGTCGCTAATGCCATCCAACCGTGTGTGTTACTTCGCAACATCACACACGCGCCACGAATCCGTGCCTGCAAATTCTGATCCGGTAAACCCAACGGCTGAAGCTTCAAATCATCGCCGACAATCGGTGTCAGCTCATAAGCCTTGTGGATCTCGTCAATCGGTATCGTCTCGGCATCGACTCCCAATGCTTTGATTAATATTTCCGAGTCGCCAATACTGTGCTCGGTGCTGTATCGACTGGGCATCATCAGGCAGTGGACATGTTCGGGCCCCATCGCGGCAGAGGCGATGTATGTCGCCAAGGCACTGTCCACGCCACCCGATAATCCCAAAACGCAATCGGAAAATCCACACTTGGTCATATAGTCGCGAAGGCCCAACACAAGTGCATCGAGAAGAGCTTCTTCATAGGGAGACTCCGCATCCGAGATTGGTTCCGGCAGGTTGTCGAGATCGACGACTTGAAAGTCGTCCAGAAACGATGCCGCTTCGACAACCATCTCTCCCTTTGCATTTAACACAAAACTGTGGCCGTCAAACACCAGATCGTCGTTTCCGCCAACCTGATTGACGAACACAAATGGTCTTTGATGTCGTTCGACATGCGTGCGCACTAGATTGAGTCGTTGATGACGCTTATCGCGTTCGAACGGAGAGGCTGACAAATTGATGAAGAACTCTGCTCCCTGTGTGGCGAGTTCAAAAATCGGATCGGGATGCAGTGCCGGGTTTTGATGATAGCGGGTCGTACGCTCTCCCCACCAGGCGTCTTCGCAGATGTGGACACCCAGCTTTCGGCCTCGAAATATCATGGGAGCAATTTTGCGAGACGGGGAAAAATAACGCTGTTCGTCGAAGACGTCGTAATTCGGCAGCAACGTTTTATGAATGGTTGATTGAACCGCTCCGTCAGAGATCAAGCTTGCCGCATTGGCAATTGACTGACCGGGAAGCCCGCGCCGTGTGGGGTGTCCGATAATGCCCGCGACGTCCTGAAAGATGTCCGCTTGAGCCAATTGATCGAGTGCTTCGTCACACCGCCCGACAAACCCTTCTCGCAAAAGAAGGTCTTTCGGGGGATAGCCACAGATGGAAAGCTCGGGAACGATCAACAAGTCGGCATCGGCTTTAACCGCTTTTTGGGCGGCATCCAGAATTTGCTGACAATTTCCGGAAATGTCTCCGACCGTGGGATTGATCTGGGCAAAAGCAATTTTCACGATGAATGACCGATGTTTACAGAGTGAAATGTGTCAGATGAAGGAACAGGCAGCGAATGAGCATGACTGATGCTCTCGAAACTCAACACCATCATGGGGAAAATAGAGTAGGAAAGATGGAGAAACTCCCCAGAAAAAATGTTGGTTCAGGTAAAATAGGGGCTCTTATTATGCGGATTGGTCCGGTTTTGTCGAAAACGACTGTTTTCACTGTTGAATGAACTGTTTTTGAGTCGAATTCGATCCTAGCGAGACCGATCCCCAAGGTCTCTTGGAGTCAGATTGCGCAAAACCATCTGGATGATTGGTGGCAATCCAACTCCTTTCGATACCACTATCATATTTATCATTCGGCTCCCACGGAAGGGAACGACGAGATGCGAATGGAATCACTGTCGAAGAAAACAGTCACGATTTTTCTGATGAGTTGCGGCGTAAGCAGCATGATGGCTGTCCACGCGCAAGCTCAATGGGGATGGAACCCGTTCAGTTCTCGCTCGCAAAGCCAACCGCAAGAGGACAAGTCGAGCTTCTTCAATTCTCCCTTTGAATTGAAATCACCGCTGAATTATTTCGGCAACGACAACAAAGCATCGAATGCCAAAGTTGGAACTACTCAATCGGCACGTCCGATTACCGATGTCACACGACGAGCGATCGTTGAATCATCAAGGAACTATCCTGTTCAACAACGTCAACTCTTCATCAAATCGTTTGCCGGTTTGACAGATGAGCAGGCTCGCGAACGATTACAGCTCGCGGCGAACGTACGATCGGGCAATCGCACTGCACCGTCCAGCACAACACAATACGCCTCTCGCCCGCAACAATCGCAAACTTCCGATGAGCAGGCTCGCTTGCAAGCGGAAGCCGCTTATCGAAACCAGTTGAGCAATCAACAACCCAGAACATCTCAAGCCGTCGGCCAATCTCCAAATGGATTAGGTCAAGGCAATCCTTGGGGAGTCGCGAATACACAACAGTCACGCCCTGGTCAATCAACTCTTCAAACAACTTACCAACAACCAAAGCGACCGGGAACTTCTCAAACGCGACAAGTCTCGGCGACCAATGTGGAGAACCCCTTCCTGCGTCGTCAGCAAGGTCTGGAACAACACCCGCCGCAACAATACACGACGACTCAAGGACGCGCCGATATGCGGCCTCCGGCCTTTCCACCCGAGAATGAGTTCAATCGTCCGTCTGCTCCACAAGTCGAGCGACCGGGAACATCAGCCGTTCGACCTCAAGTTGCCGTCAAACCGAACATCGCTGAAGAGAGACTGATGCCCGTAATTCGTCCTGCTTCGGGTGCCATTGATACATCACATTATCAAGGCGATTATCAACCCGTGAAAAAAGAAGTCTCTTCACGGCCATTCGAGAACAGAGCCGCTGCGGCTCCTGCGATGCAAACAGGAATGCAATCCACTCACCAATATGGTTCCGCGAGCAAGGACATCGTGGGACCAGAATTGAGCTTGTTGATTTCGCGAGCGGAAGCACTGGCTGCTTCGTCTACTCCCGGCCCCTCAGAAGAAGCCAAACAACAGCACATTTCGAATCACGTTGACTTACGACTGCTTTACCTGCTTTCTGGTCAACGCGATCGAGCCTTGATGGCGATTCCCGGCATCGCTGCGAACGAACAGGCATTTTGGACTCGCACCTTCTGGGCACTCTCCAACTATCTCGATCATCCGAACTACCCGAACAAATCGGATCGGACGACGGTCGCTCTCGAACAACTCCGCAGTGCGATCAAATCATTGCAAGGGGACGCTCATCTGGTCGTACGAAATGCCGCCTTATGTTCCGAAATTGACAGCTTCGGTAGCTACCAGAAGTTTGATCGGGAAGAATTTGCTCCCAGTCAGGATGTGTTGATTTACAGCGAACTGGACAATTTCAAGAGCGAACAGACTGCAGATGGCCAATATCGTACCGTCTTGAAATCATCGATCCGTGTGATTGAAGCGGGACCGAACGGTCGTGTCATCGACACAGTCGATTACAGCCCGACTGAAGATCTCTGTCATTCGCAACGTACCGATTTCATGCAAGGCTACAAGTATCGTCTACCCGCCCGCATCACGCCGGGAAGTTATGTTCTGCAACTGGCCGTTGAAGATCAGCTTTCAGGCAAACGAGCCAATTATTCGATAAATTTTCTGGTGCGATCATGGCGAGAGATTGAAGAAAAAACGCTCGTGAATCTCTGATGAATTCTCCGTTCGTATCTTGAGAAAGAGCCCCCATGCTGTAAGATTGAACATGGTAGGAATCGTTCCTATTCATGATTCGATTTTCCATGAGGTGCTTTATGTCTCAAGATCGTCCCAACTCTGGTTCCCCGGCTCCCGGTGAATTCATCATCGAAGCTGATGCTCCCGCGGTTTCGAGAAAGATCAGAAGGAAGAAGACCCCATTCTGGAGGTCTCCATTGATGATCATTTTCCTTGTTCTGATCGGAGCGGGGGGCGGATTATTCTACATCTGGCAACAGCAGCAAGCTATTCAAGGCATGATGCTTGCCGAGATTGAAGATCAGACGATTGAAGAACTCTCTGAGCTGACCTTCAAGCTGCCGTTCTCAAATGATTCAGTGGACCCGGAGTTATTGCAGATTTCTCTGGAGCGTGGCCCTGAAGGTGCCGTGATCGATCCGAAAACGGCCACGTTCCGTTGGACACCCAGTGAAGAGGTTGGTCCGACAGAACTGGAAGTCGGCATCGAAGTGCGTCCTCGAACCAATCCTGAAAATGTCAGCCGCCAACAATTCAAAATTGTCGTGACTGAAAAATTGACGGCTCCCGAGATCGATTATATCGACCTCCAAACTGTTCGTGCTGGTCTTTTGACTCGCGTTCCCATCAATGTGAATGATCCCGATATTCCCCAACAGGAATACCTGTTCGAACTGGTGGGTGAGACTCCGGAAGGCGCCAAAATTGATGCCGATTTTGGAACCTTCTCCTGGAAGCCTTCTGAGGAACTTGTGAATCGGACTTTCGACTTTGAAGTGAAAGTGAGCGAGGTCGATCATCCCGAATTATCGGCAACTCGGAAGTTTCAAATCAAAGTCCAATCGTACGACCCTATCAAGAAATTGAACGATCTTTTGGCCGATAGTGGTCTCAATCTGGAATATCTCGGTCGCGAACCGGATGGCCCGTTCCAAGGTGCGGGCCAAGTGATGCGATTGGGGCAAAGTCGGCTGGATGTCTACAGTTATCCCTCAAAAGAGGCAGCCGACAAAGATGCCGAAATGATCGCTGCCGATCTTTCCACGTTGTTCGATATCAAAGACCCGTTCACCGTTCCGACGAAAATCTATCGTGATGATCGCCTGATCGTGGTGGCGGCCGGTGTTCAGGACGGATTGCATTTTCGCTTATCTTTTGTGTTGGGGACGGCAATCGCCTCCACCAATAATTTCGATTCTGAAACGGTCGCTTCGAACATGACGCCAACAACGCCCACGGACGGGGCGGAGAAGATGACGCAAACCGAAGAGGATCAGAAAGACCCTCTCGGAGATCAGCTCCTCGAAAAGCACTACAGCGAAAAAACACTTTTCAACAAAAGAAACTACCCCGAGATTCGGAAGATTTATGCAGACCGATTTGAAATTCACTTCAAAGATTCGATCCAATCGGCATTCGGTGTCGATTTGGAAGAGATCAACAAATGGTTCGCCGAACACACTGAGATTAAAGAAGAACTTTATACGGCCATTAACCCGGCCTACGACAACCCGGTCGAAGCGTTGCGAGTCTTTTACAAACTGTGGAAGGACAACCCCGATCGAGTTGCCGAGTATGGCCCATTGGCAATTGCGACGGCCGTTGTTTGGGATCTTCCGCAGCGAGGAGTCTACGATTACAGCCGACATCAACAACGTACGCATTCCAATATGCCGAAAGAGTTGCTGGAATCCGCAGTCGAGAATTTCAATTATCTCATCGAGAACGAAAAATTCATGCAAGGCCGCACACAACTCGTGCCTTGGGAGTTTCTGGTTCATTTAGTCAATCACAAAACGCCAACTGATGAACGCGGCTGGGCATTACAGAACTATTTGCCCAAGCGAGAAATGTTTGGCAGTTGTTACGCAGATGTGCCGTACGACACCATCATGCTGGAAACGCAAAGCCAGGACTGCAAGCTGGATGGAGAAGATTACACACTCGTCAATCTGAAGAACCTGGGCGGCGTGTGTGCGATGCAGGCCGACTTTGCCGCACGAGTCGGAAAAAGCATGGGCGTCCCGGCGGAATATGTTCGTGGGGAATCGGCCTTCGGTGACTATCACGCCTGGGTCATGTGGGTTGAATTAAAAGCACTCACGAAGAACGGGATTAACTTTTCTCTCGAATCACACGGGCGTTATCGCGGTGACAAGTACTACGTGGGAACTCTGCAAGATCCTCAAACCGGCAATTGGATTACCGACCGCGAACTCGAACTCCGATTACATACCGTCGGGTTGGACCCAATTTCCAAACGTCTCGGCGATCATGCGATGAGAGCTTATCCGTATCTCAAAGAGACACAGAAATTCAGTCTCGACGATCAACTCGAATACCTGCGTACCGTTATCGATGTTTCGCCCGGAAATGAATTGGCCTGGCTGGAGATGGCCGAGATCTCCAACAGTGGCAATTTGACCAAGACCCACATGCGTCAAATGCGAAAGACGCTCGACATGCTGTTCTCGACCTTCTCGAACTTTCCCGATTTTACCTGGAAAGTGTTCGACAAGCTCATTCAGTACGAAGAAGACCTCAAAGATCAGATCGATTTGTACAATCGGTTGATTCAACTCTACGTCTCGGCAGGTCGTCCTGATCTCGCCAGCGAAGCACGCATGATAATGACCGGCTATCTGATCGATGCAGATCGGGAACTTGATGCCGTCGAAGGTCTGGCGGCGACGATCATGGCGTTTCCCGAAGAAGGTCGATACGTACCCAAGATGCTCGACCGTCTGGAAGTTCTCGTGAATACGAACCCTGACTACTCACGCCATCTGTTGAGCTTCTACAAAGCGTTCTTGCCCAAAGTTCCTCCTCGTCGCGGTGATAGTCCCAGTAAGTACTGCATCAAAATGTACGAACGAGGTATTCAGCGATTTGAGCAAGCCGGCGATAACGGAGAGGCCAACCGTTACAAAGCGTTATTGGGCCAACTGCAAGGGACCTGAGTCAGAGAGCAAGTCTAGCCTATTGCGCAGGTGCCACTCGGCGTGATCTAATGGCGTTCGCTCTGGGGAGCCCCCAGATCTTGTTTTCTGGGAGCGTCACTATGCTCCGACTACCAGCCATCCGGAAAATGAGACTTTTGAATATTCTCTGATTCCAACTTCAGAACAATTCCACATCGCTCATGCCGACTCGGAGAGTCGGCCTACAGCAATGCGTTCACTCTTTCTTTTCCATCCGTGAAAATCCGTGTTCTCCGTTTCAACCGTGTTCTATTTCTACCAAACAACTCGACGATACAGTTCACTCTCACAAGTCAATTTATTTCCTCTGCGCCTCTGCGCGAGATCACTTTTCAATCAGAAATCATCAGCGTCCGACATCTTCAATATTGATCTTCGATTAACAACGGTCGAGTTTTGGAGTGCTCCGGCTTGGCGGAGCTTTCTTTCTCAATCCGCGTTATCTGCTCGCTTGCTGACGGAATGAAAAGAAAAGCGGTGCCAGGTCACCGCACTCCATAGTCCAACTGCTTGTTGTCATTCGTTTGATTCGAGCCATTCGTGGTCAGAATAATCTCTGATTCCAACTTCAGAACCATTCGACATCGCTCATGCCGATTCGGAGAATCGGCCTACAGCAATGCGTTCACTTTTTCTTTTCCATCCGTGAAAATCCGTGTTCTCCGTTTCATCCGTGTTCTATTTCTACCAAACAACTCAAGGACACAGCAAAGTAGGGTCCGCTGTGCGGACCGTTCTCTTTGGTGTTCGATGATGAGAACAGGTGATGCCGATATT